>Ga0070707_100003445_pt1 | contig 14953 bp, 15 predicted proteins | sample KBSK5502metaG_FD_65468 | JGI IMG/M metagenome (GOLD analysis project Ga0070707, IMG submission 65468) | Corn, switchgrass and miscanthus rhizosphere microbial communities from Kellogg Biological Station, Michigan, USA - KBS K5-50-2 metaG | ecosystem: Host-associated > Plants > Roots >... | reverse complement strand
GGGCGTCGCTGCCGTCGTCCCCCGCGGGGCTCACATCGGCAGGTTGGGCCGCACCTCGACCGCTCCCGTCGCTGCCCCGGGGCATCGTGCCGCCCAGTCGAGCGCGGCGTCGAGGTCCGGGACCTCGATCACGTAGTAACCCCCGAGCTGCTCCTTGGCCTCCGCGTAGGGGCCATCCTGCACCTCGCGTTTGCCGTCGCGCTGCCGGATCGTCGTGGCCAGATGCGCCGGCTGGAGCCCCGCGCCGCCGACCATGACACCGGCGTCGGTCAGCGCCTTCGTGTAGGCGCGGTAGGCGCCCCAGTAGGCGTCCTTCCGCCTCTCGTCGGTCCGCGCGCTGAAATCGGCCCCCGCCTCGTAGATCAGGATCGTGTACTTCATGGCGTTCCCTCCGTCACAGGTGAGATTGAAGCACGGATCCGCCCGTGCCTGCTCCTATGACGTGCGACCGCAGTCCGTTTCGACACGAGAGGCCAGCGTCTAGAACGCGTCGGGGGCGGCGGCGATCTTCTCCAGGTCGGCTCGCGTGTACGCGCCCAGGCTCTTGAAGTCCAGCTCCGTGTAGTTCTTGATCCAGCGCATGGCGATCTTGACCGCTTTCCGGTAACGGGCCTCCATCTCGGCGTCCTTCGCCTTGAGCCGCGCCAGGATGTCCTCGCCCTCCTCGGCCAAGAGCGTCTTCGCGAGGGCGAAGTCGTGGACGGCGGCGGGACCGTCGGTGGTCCGGGCGTGATGGCGAATGCGCTGGGCGATCTGGGCCACCGACATGCGCGCGGTGGCGAGATCCTCCATCAGCGCGGGATGCACGCCCGGCTTCCCGGCCAGGCTGTCGATCCCCTTGGCGCCGCGCCCGCCGAGCCAGCCTTCTAGGTACTCGATCACCATGCGCGCGTTCCGGCGCGTGCCCTCGACCGTGATGGGGCCGGCCGGCACCTCGATCCGGATCGGATAGTTCTCGGGATTGGCCGTCTCCGGCTTGGGCTTCCGGCCCGAGGCGGAGAGCTGCTTGAACGGCTCGGCGGCGGTCTTCATGTGGAAGATGTGCGCGACCCACGCCCGGACGAACCCCTGCTCGGCTTCCCACGCCTTGTCGGCGTGGATGGCGGCGGCGGCGGCGCGGTTCACCTCCGGATCAGTGCTCGGCAGCGCCGTCGCCATGCCGCCGATGGGGACGGCCCCGCGCTTGCCGCAGACGGCGACGAGCCGCCGGAAGATGTTGGCGAGAAAGGGCGTGGTCTTGATGTCCACGCCGAAGCGGTCGGGCCACACGGACTTGGGATCGGCCATGGTGAACTCGAAGACGCTCGCCTTGAGGTCCCAGCGCGCGGCGTTGAGTCCCGCCGCGTAGGGCCCGAGGGCGTGGAGCATTTCCTCCATCTGGTACACCGCCGGCAGGGACTCGACGAGGGGGATGGCGCGGATCACCGCGTTCTTCAGGAACGGCAACTGCGCGCGGCTCCGGTCGAAGAGGTCGCGGTACCAGGCGCACTCCTCCGCGCTCTCCACCTTGGGAAGGTAGAAGTAGATGCCCTGGCCGCGGTCGGCCTGGGCCCGCCCGGGGTAGTAAAGCGTGAGCGCCGTGCCGAGGATCGCCGCCGAGACGGGCGCTCCGTCCACCGTCACGTCGGGCTCGTCCAGATGGATGCCGCGCTCGCGGTGCATGAAGAATGGCAGCTCGCCATCGGCGATCCGGTACTCCTTGCCGCGCGCCCGATCCACGTACGTCAGCTCGCGGTTCACCGCCGCCACGCGGTTGTGACAGGCGCGCACCGTGTCGACCAGCCGGTGGCCGGCGGAGTCCTCGTCGTCGTCCAGATCTCCCTCGGCGCGCTCCCCTTCCGGCCCGGGATTGAGCGCGTTGATGAACATGCTCGTGATGGAGCACGGACCCGAGATCTCGATTCCCGGCCGGCCGAGGTCGGCGGGCACCGCGGGCACCTGCCAGGTCTCGGTCGTGACCGGGCTCGGCGGCAGGGGCCCCGGCAGCATCCCGTGCCGGAGCGCGCGATCGAGCACCTCGGCGCGCGACCGTAGCAATGTCCGGGCGCGGGGAGCGAACTCGTCGTGCAGGCGCACGAGGTAGTCGAGAAACGGCGGCGTGAAGAGCTGGGCGCCGCCGTCCACGGGCGTGTGGCGCACCCGGTCGGCCGCGGCTCCTGTTTCCATCACGCTATGAGCGTAGCACACGCATTGTATGGTGCGGGAATGTTCGACCGGCTCCGGCGGCTGCATCCATTCCAGTCCGCCGACGCCCAGCGCCTCGCCATCCTCTTCGCGATCGTGTACTTCGCCCAGGGCATGTGCATGTCAGGTCGCGCTCCTCTCGTCGCGCTCGACCGCCGCCCGTGCCGTCTCGTAGCCACGCCGCAGCCACCGGATCGCTTTGCCCACGTCCCGCAGCGTCTCGATACGACACTCCACCCAGCCGCTCGACGCGAGCCGGCGATGCGGGACGAACCCGGGCGTGGCGAGCGCGCGCCGCTGCTCGTCCCCACCGAGCCGGATCCAGAGGTCAGTGTCCTTCGCGCGGAGCGGAAAGCAGGCGAAGAGCCGCGGCCCGACGAAGTAGCCCCAGCGGCCGAACATGGGCGTGATCTTGACGCGGGGCCAGCTCCCCAGCATCTCGTTCAGCTCGGCGGCCGGGCCGGTCCCGCCGCGCTCCAGGGCGCGGCGGGTCTTCCGGCCCGCGCCCATGCCGCGTGGTCTCTTCAGGGGAAATGATAGCGGCTGATATGCAGGTGGACGCCATGTGAGGACTGCGGCTCCACCGTAATCTCCCCGGCGCCCACGAGCAGGGCGGCCTCGGTCCGCTCGAGGCGCTGGATCAGCGGCGCCATGTCCGGTGCGACCATGGACAGAGCCACCATCCCGACCATACCCCCGACCTCGGCCGCCGGCACCATGAGGAGCGTCCCGCCACCCGCCCAGCCCAGCATCGTCCGGGGCCCGCCGTTGACCTCGACCTCGGGCAGCCCGAACAAGGCCTGATAGGTCTTGGCCGTCTCCTGCGGAGCGCGACAGCCGATCACGACCCGCTTGAAGCGGACGGGTGAGTCGGTGACCGCCTCGGTTTGAACCGGCGTGGCCAGCTCGACCAGGACCCCATTACAAGCCTCGGGGGAGAGAAACGCGATCCGCCCCGCCAGCCCGTCGCGTGCCGTGGCATCGACGGTTGGCACGTTCTTGGCCCGGAGGACGGTGAGGTCGTGGTCGACGCTCGGAGTGAGAAAGCAGAGGTGATGCAGGCCTTCGCCGTGCTTGGCGAGGAATCGCGCGACACCCGTATCCGGAGCGGTGGGCTCGAGCAGCTCGATCTGGCTGTCGCCCGCGGCGAGGAGCGCCGCGCGCACCCCTTGATCCTCGACGTCGGCCTCGCGGACCAGCGGCAGCCCCAGCGTGTCGCGCCAGAATCGGTACGCCTGCGACAGGCGTTTGACCACGATGCCGACATGATGGATGTTGGTCACCATGCGAAGGCCTCAGCGGAGACTCCTCGAGTTGGCTCAGTGATCATGGCGGTCTACCACGCTATCCGACCGAGACCCGATTTTCAAGGCCTAACACCTCACGCCTCGCTGAACAGCTTCCGGAACTCCTCCAGGGGAAGCGGCGGCACCGCCGTGAGGCGGGCGTTCTCGTCCACGTGCGCCCGCCGTTTCATGCCGACGAGCGCCGTCCCCACTCCCGGCGTCGATCGCACGAATTGCAGGGCGCGCTGCGCGTCGGTGTCGAGCCCGGGGAGGAACTGCCCGATGACCGGCGGCAGGTTGCGCGAGAGCTGCCCCTGGTAGATGGAGGCCGATGTCATCACGTAGATCCCGAGCCGGCTGGCCGCCTCGAGGAGACTCACGGCCTCGTCCCCCATCACCTGATTGGCGCGCGTGAACGCCTCCGTCATAGCCAGGTTGTACGGGAGCTGGATCACCCGGAAGTGATGCCCATCCCCGGCGACTTCTCCCGCAAGGCGAGCCAGCTCGGGGAGGGAGAGGAAATCGGGGGCCGACGGCATCTGGCGGTAGCCGTTCCAGGTCGCGGTGCCGTAGAAGCGGATCTTCCCCTCGCCCACGGCGGCTTCGAGGAACTGGAAGGCCGCGCGCATGCGGCCGCGAAACGTGGGACGGTCCACTTCGGAGAGCTGCATCTCGGGATTGTGCACATAGTAGATGTCGATGGACTCGACGCCGAGGTTCCGACGGCTCCGGTCGATCTGGTCGGCCAGGTAGCGCGGCGTCATGCAGTGGCAGCGCCCGACCAGGTCCCGCGGCTGGAGGACTCCCGGGCGCACATAGGTCTCCTGAAGGTAGACGTCGGGATCGGCGGGCACGCCGCCGTCGAAGGGAATGAAGCCCCCCTTGGTCGCGATCACCACCTCCTCGCGCGCGAGCTTGCCGGCGCCGATCAGCGCCCGGAGCGCCGCGCCGATGCAGCGCTCGCTGCGCTGGTGCCGGTAGTTCACGGCCGAGTCCACCACGTTCAGACCCAGCTCGAAGGAGCGCGCGACGGCGTCCCCGTACGACTCGTCGGTGGACGCGTCCTCGGCGCCGAGGTACGTCCCGATCCCGACCGACGAGACCGCGAGCCCCGCCCATGACCGCCAGTGTCCCTCCGTCACTCCGGGCGCGCGGCGGGCGCGGTATGCCGCGGTTCCCTTCGGAGTCGCAAATCCTTCGATCACGCCGTCTCCTTCACGTGTGCGCGGGAGTGCTACTGGCTCGGGCCCACGGTGAACCGCAACACCCCTTCGGTGATATGGCCGTCCACGGACAGGACCCTGTAGCGAATCACGAAGCGGCCGGACGGAAGCGGGGGAAGCGGAATGGCGATCCGATCGGGCTCGCGGTCACCCCCCGGGCCGTCGCTCGCGATGGACACGAGCCGAGGCGCGCCGTCGCTGCTGGCGAGCGTGACGCGCGTCAACCCCTTTTCGATCTTGCTGTTGAAGCGCAGGACGACGCGCTCGGGAGCGCGCGCGAGGACCGCGCCCGGAGCGGGGACGCTCTCGAGCACGATGGCGTGGGCCGCGACGGGGACGGCGCCCGGGGGCAGGAGACCAGCGGCCAGCATCAAGCCCAGCGTCACCGCCCGGGCGCCCGGGGCGACGACGCGGTGACCCACACGGGTCACGGGGTCAGCGCCAGTCGTCGAGCACCAGGTCGCTCCCGTCCTCGTACTCTTCCTGCTTGCCCCGCTTCATTCTGACCATCGTGAAGTCGACGTGATAGCCTCGCTCGAGCAGCGCTTGATAGGCGGTCCAGTAGTAGGTGTAGGCGGGCGCCACCACCTGGGTGAGCTGAGCGCCGGTCGCCATCTCCTCCACTGCCGCGAGCAGGGCGTGCAGGTGCTCGGGCTTCCGGTGGCGCGAGTCGATGGCGAGAAACTTGATGTAGGCGGCGCCGTGGGGCGCCTCGCTGTTGGGCGGCATGTGGACGATGGCGAAGCCGATCAGCTCGCGCCCCTTCTCGAGAATGAGCGTATCGCCGAGCGCCAAGCCGTCGACGATCTCCACCTCCTTGCCCACATCCATGCCACGCCAGATGGCGTTGCTGATGCGGTGGAACTTGAGCATCGCGGGCTTCTTCTTGGCCTCCTCGAGGGAAGAGTAGCGGCGCACCCCCAGGCCCGGCCGGGCCGGCTTGGTCGCGTGGACGATCTCGCGCCGGTCGAGATGCTTGCTCGTGATGACGACCAGCCCCTTGGGCTTGTAGCCGAACTTCTGGTAGAGCGCGAGGTGTTTGGGGCTGTAAGGATAGGTGGCCACACCCTGGAGCGTGGCCTTGTTCTCGTCGAAGAACTCCTGGGAGGCCGTGAGGAGCTGCTGGCCGATGTCCTGATTCTGATAGTTCGTGAGAACCGCGATGGGACCGACCAGTCCGAGCGAGCCCCACGTGACCGCGACGGCGGCGCCGACGATCTTGCCGTCGCCTTCCTCGGCGACGAAGCACCCCCACGGCTCCATGAGCCAGCGATGGTGCACGTACTGCGCGCCCCCGAAGACCTGCCGGGGCCGCGTGCCGACCTGGCGCTCGAAGAAGTCACCGAAGGCCTGCTCGATCACGTCGCGCACCTTCGAGAGGTCGCCCTTCCTGACGCGGCGGATCTTGATGAGTGGCGAGCGGCCCTGGGAGTCGAGTCCCGGCCGGTCCACCGTGGCCCTCATGCCTTCTCCGGAAACCCGGCCAGTTCCTCGAGAAGGGTGACGACCCCCGAGTGGTCCAATCCGCCCTTGCCCTTGACCCGCAGGGCGTTGAACAATTCCTGGACCACCGCCGTGCACGGCAGCGGGACGCCGAGCGCGCGGGAGGACTCCATGATCAGCCCCAGGTCCTTGAAATGCAGATCGACCTTGAAGCCGGGATTGTAGGCTTCCGAAAGATAATTGGGTGTCTTCTGTTCCAGACATTTTGAACCAGCGAGACCACCCCCGAGGGCCTTGAGCGTGAGCGCGCGATCGAGGCCCGCCTTCTTGGCGAGGGTCAAGGCTTCTCCCAACGCGGTCAGGTTCACCGCGACGATGATCTGGTTGGCGAGCTTGGTGAACCCTCCCGCTCCGAGCGGCCCTAGATGGGTGATGGTTTTGCCGAGCGCCTGGAACACCGGCAGGGCGGCGTCGAAGTCGGCCTTCTCTCCCCCGACCATGATCGATAGCGCCGCGTCGATCGCGCCCTTCTCACCACCCGACACGGGCGCGTCGAGCATGCCCACGCCCTTGGCGTCGAGGGCCTTGCCGACCTTCTGAGACACCATGGGAGATATCGTGGACATATCGAGGTAGAGGAGCCCTCGACGGGCTCCCTCGACGAGGCCATCCCTGCCCAGCGCAACCAGCTCGACATCGGGCGAGTTTGGCAGCATCGTGATGAGGACGTCGACCTGGGCGGCGACATCCTTCGGTGAGGGCGCGTCCTTCGCCCCGCCGGCGACCAGCTCCTGGACCGGCCCGGGGCTTCGGCTGTGGACAACCAGTGGATAGCCAGCCTTGAGCAAGTTCTTCGCCATGGGCCGGCCCATGATTCCGAGTCCAATGAATCCAACGACTTGAGCCATAGTACCCTCGCGGGGTCGAGAATAGGGAGGAGCGAGTGGAACCAGTTTGGCTTACCACACCCTGGCGCATCGAGTCAAGCGAGAAGTAGGCTGAGACGTGCTGCTGCGGCTTGCCGGAGAGGGAACCCCCTCTAACCGCCCATGAACTGGCCCAGGCGCGTGACGCGCCCGTGCCTCGCTCTCACATCGACCGGATGACGGCGCTGTAGGCGTCAAGGCGCGGCAGCACGGCCTCCCGCGACTCCGATGGCACGCCGAAGATGGCGCGGGCCACGCCCGCCGCTGCCAATGCCTCGAGTTCGGACTTCTTCGGGGGCGCGAAGAAGATGGACACGGGCACGGAGCCGGGATCGCGCCCGGCGCGCTCGAGCCGCTCGCGCAGCGCGGGGATCTTGTCCACCGGGTTCCGCCCCGGCCGCAGGATGGGCATCCAGCCATCCCCGAACTCTGCGACCCGGTCGAACGTGGTGGGCCCATCACCGCCCATCAGGATGGGCGGATGCGGTTTCTGCAGCGGCTTGGGAAGCGACCAGATCCTGTCGAAGTTCACGAACTCGCCGTGGAACTCCGCCTCGTCCTTCGTCCAGATCTCCTTCATGGCGAGCACGCGCTCGCGCAGGAGCCGCCACCGGGTCTTGAAGCTCGTCCCGTGATGCTCCATCTCCTCGGCATTCCACCCCCCGCCGATCCCGAAGATCACCCGGCCGCCCGAGAGCCGGTCGAGCGTGGCCACTTCCTTGGCCGTGACGATGGGATCGCGCTCGACGACGAGACAGATGCCCGTACCGAGCCGCAGGCGGCGCGTGACGGCGGCCGCCGCCATCAGCGCGACGAACGGATCGTACGCCGACCAGTAATCTCTCGGCAGGAGGCCGCCACCGGGGAACGGGCTCCGCCGGCTCGCGGGGATGTGCGTGTGCTCGGGGACCCACAGGGACTCGAACCCCCGCTCCTCGAGCGCCCGCGCTAGCTCGTCGGGCTGGATCGCATACTCCGTCGGAAACATCACCACCCCGAAGTCCATGATCTCCTCCTGTCGTCGTCGCCGATCGCCTTCCCTGCGGGATTGCCCACCCCCGCCGCCGAGGGCCGGCGTCGGCCCAGACCAGGTCCGGCCGAATCATGCGGGAGGAGAGCCCCGATGGCAAGGCCCTGCCCAGCGCACCCCGTCGCGGCCGGGTGCGGCAGGTTTGGGCAATGGGGCCTATCCGGCGCGGCCATGGGCTGCCGGCCGGACTTGCCGTCACCCGTTCTTACGCCGTATACTCCGTAAGAGTGTACGTATACCACGACCGGGGAGGGCGGGCATGAAGGCGAAGCTCACGGTGACGATCGACGAGGACCTGATCCCGAAGGCCAAGGAACACGCGCGTTCCCAGGGCGTCTCGCTGTCCGACCTTATCGAGCGCGCCCTTCGGGGGTTGACCCTCGAAGAGCGCCGTTCATTTTCGGCGCGCTGGCGAGGACGGTTCAAGGCCGCTCGCGGGACGGACGATCGGTACAAGGCTCTGGCCGAGAAGTACCTGTGAACGTCTTGATCGACACCGATGTCCTCATCGACCTGGCGTTGGGGCGGACGCCGCACGACGAGCCTGCCGCACACCTGGTCGACGCGCTCGAACGGCGACGCGCGTCAGGATTCTTGGCCTGGCACAGCGCCTCGAACTTCTACTACTTGGTGGCGCCGAAGCGAGGGAACGATGCCGCCAGAGCCTTCCTGCTCGACCTGGCGCAGTTCGTCGAGATCGCGCCGACGACCACGGAGAGTATTCGCCAGGCCGGTCGCCTGAAGCTCCGCGATTTCGAGGATGCGATGCAGGTGGCGGCAGCCATGGCCTGCGGCGCCGACCTGATCGCGACTCGAAACCACAGGGACTATGCCGGCGCGCCGATTCGGGCCGCGGCGCCCGGAGAGGTCCTCAAGATTCTGACGTGAGAACTCGCGGCCGGGTGACCGAGATCGCATGCTGCCTTTGTCGCTCGGCTCCCTCGGAGGCCATACCGTCGCTCTGGGCCACCTGAACCACTTGAGTCACTTGTGCCGGAGCCCGGAAGTCCTTACCCGCCCATGAACTGGCCGAGGAGGGTGATGCGCTCGCCACCCTGGAGCTCCGTGTCGAGGTCGTGGGCCACGCCGAGGACGGCGTCGTTGACGAGCACCTCGATGTGCGCGCCGAGGTCGGTTCCGTCGGGACTCCACAGGGCGGCATCGAGGTCCGGGATCCGCCTGGTATAGCGGCGGAGCACGTCGCGGACGGTCTCACCCGGCGCGAACGGCTCCTCGAAGATCCGCGTGCCGGAGCCGTCGCCGCCGACATACTTGGTCACCCACGTCGTGATCTCGATCGTGGCCGCGAGCGTCTGGGGCTCCGGATCCGCTCGCCTCGCCTCCGGCTTCAGCTCGCCTGGCTTCGCTCCGCTCAGCCGCATCTCCGGATCCGCTCGCCTCGCCTCCGGCTTCAGCTCGCCCTTCATTTCCTCCAGAGGTCCTTGGCGAGCCAGTCCAGGCCGAGCTTCTTCAGCGTTGCGGGCTTGGGCTTGCCCGTCTTGCGGTCGTAGCCGACGGTCTCGTACCACACGTCGACCATGTGCTCCCATTGCTTCATGACATGGTGTTCCTTGGCGGGGCCGTCCACCGGCTGCGAGCCGTAGCGCGCCGAGGGAAATTCCAGCTCCGGCCCGATGCCGCAGCGCAGGTTGAACGCGCGCAGGATGGCGGCCGTGCGGCGGCCGAGCAGCATCGCGTCGTCGAGCTTGTAGTTCCAGCCCGTCGCCGCCGAGAGGGCGCGCGCGAGCAGCTCGATGCGGGCGCGGAAGGTGAACGAGCAGCCGCCGAGGGAATCCTCGAAGTGGCGGCGCCCCAGGATGCCGCCGGTGAGCTTCGCCACCTGCTCGCCGTCGAACGGATTGATACGCCCGGGCAATCCGATCTCGGTCTGGAAGGTCGGGTTGGCGCTCTCCATGGTGCCGTTGGAGGACGTGCAGGTGTCGAGCATCTCGTCCCAGCGGCCCCGGTGGTCGTGCCCGCGCGGCGAGGCGCCCTTCATGGTGTACACGGCGCACTTGGCGGCCTCACCGCCGACCTTCTCCGAGGCGCGCTTGACGCCCTCGGCGAGCACGTCACCGAACCCTTCCCGATGGGAGACCATCTGGAGCAGCCGGTAGGCGCCCTCGACGTCGCCCCAGTTGAGCCGGAATCCCAGCTGCTTCTCCGTGATGTACCCCTTCTCCATGCACTCCATCACCCAGCCGCAGAGCCACCCCCACTCGTTGACGTCCACGCAGGCGCGGTCCAGGCGCGTATTGAGCCAGCTGACCGCCTCCTTCTCGGTGAGGCCGATCGTCCAGCCCGCTCCCGACCACCCCTCGTACTCGGGCTCGTCCACCAGCTCCCCTTGGTGCGGCCCGCTGGGGATGACCTGGATGTGGCAGTGATGCATCCCGCATGCGTTGCACTGATGGCCGCGGTGGTCGAACCCTGCGCGGAGCTTCGTGTGCGTCCAGTCATCCATGTTCACGGCAGTCACGTTGGTGGTGTAGTTCTTGATGGGCAGCGCGCCCAGCTTGTAGAGGTTGGTCACGCCCGGCAGGGTGCCCCAGTTGTACAGCGTGCTCGTCGAGGGATCGGTCTTGAGGTCGTGAGCGATCTCGTCGGCGGCCTGGATCAGCCCGCGCGTGTCGTGCGCGGAGAGCGCCTTGGTCCCCCGCACGATACACACGGCCTTGAGCTTCTTCTTCCCCATCACGGCACCGCAGCCGTTCTTGGAGGCGACGTGCCCGTAGTCGCCCTCGATGGCGGCGAAACGGACGAGGTTCTCGCCGGCGGGGCCGATGGAGTACACGGACATGCGATGGCCCGACAGGCCGTGCTCGGCGTCGAGCGCCTGCTGGGTCTCCCAGGTGTCCTTCCCGGCAAGGTGCGCGGCGTCGCGGATCTCGACGACGTCGTCGTTGATGTAGAGGTAGGAGAGCTTCTTCGCCTGCCCCTGGATCACGATGGCGTCATAGCCGGAGTACTTGAGCGAGGCGCCGAAAAACCCGTTGGCCTGGGTCGAGGTCGCGCCATTGGTGAGCGCGCCGCGTGTGACCACGGTGAGTCCGCCGGTGCCCCACACGGGCAGGCCCGCGAGGGGGCCGGTGGCCAGGATGAGCCGGTTGTCCGGGTGATCCCAGTGAACCTTGGGGCCGACCTCGTCGTAGAGGATCCGCGCACCCAGCCCGATGCCGCCCAGACACTCCCGCATCTCGTCCTGGCCCCAGGGCTGGTTCCAGATCTTCCCGGTGGACAGATTGACGCGGAGGAGCTTGCCCGCATAGGCAAAGCTGGTGACTGCCGCCTCCGCCGGTTTCTTCTTCGAGCGCTCGATCGTCGATGTAGGGCTCATCTGGCCACCACCGATTGGGGAAGCTCGGGTGAGTTGGAGGGCCGGCCGAGTATGCTCTCCGGGAGCAGGCGCGTCACCGTGCGTGCCGCCAGGAATGCCGGCTTGACGTCGAAGGGGTTCTGGCGAAGATGCGATTTCCAGGCCGACAGATCCACGCCCGTGGAGCAGAGCCCCTTCAGCATGCCGACATCGTTGGTCGTCCAGATGTCGGCGGCGGGACCGCAGATCACGGCGCCGGTCAGGCGGCCGCCGTGGAAGAGGAGCTTCCTGTACTGGGACCGCTCGCGACGGATCGCGGTGTAGACCTCGGCCGCTCCGTCGTCCCACTGACCGAAGGAGGCGATGTCCAGATGACAGGCCTCGACGATGTTCATCACCAGGCTGCCCCGGTACGCGAGGTCGCGCCCCGCCATGTTGGCGCCGACGACCCGTCCGTGCTCCTGGGCGGTGGGCTCGATGGCGTGGACCTCGGGAGCGCCCGTCACGAGGTTCGCCCCGCGGGCCACGTCGCCCGCCGCGTAGACACTCTTCACGCTCGCGCGCAGGTGGTCGTCCACGACGATGCCGCCGCCGGGCGCGGTCGCCACATCGATCCCGGAGCCATCGAGCCACTCGAGGTTGGTCCGGATGCCGGTGGCCATGACGATGACGTCGGCGACGATCGGATCGCCCTTCGTGAAGGAGAGCTTGCGCTTGCCGCGCGCGTCCTCGATCTTGGTGAGCGTCGCTCCCGTGCGCAAGAGGACGCCGTGCTTGGCGAGCCAGCCCTCGACGATCTCGGCGCAGTCGGCGTCGACCATCCGCGGCAGGATGCGGGGGGCGACCTCGACGATGGTGAGCTTGGCGCCGCGCGCGAGGATCGCGTTCAAGATGGTGAAGGCGATGAAGCCGGCGCCCACCATGACCACCCGGCTGCCGGGGGTCACGCCCGCGATCACCGCCCGCGCCTCGTCGAGAGTCCAGAAGCAATGCACGCCCGGACCGTCGGCGCCGGGGATCGGCGGCTTCACCGCCCGCGAGCCGGTCGCGATCAGGCAATCGTCGTACTCGACGGTGGCCCCGTCATCGAGCGTCACCGCATGATTCTGGGTGTCGAGGCGTGCCGCCTTCTTCCCGATCATGGTCTTGACCTTCCACGCGGCGAGCGAGGCCGGCGTGGCGGTGAACACATGGGACTCGGCGATGGTCTCCCCGAGGTAGTACGGCAAGACCATGCGCGAGTAGGGACGCTCGGCCGAGACCAGCGTGATCTCCGAGGTCTCGTGCTCCTCTTCCCGGATGGTGCGGATGCAGTTCAGGCCGGCGGTACCGCCCCCGATGATCACGTGACGCGCCGCCATCAGGCCACCTCCCGCGCCAGCACTCGGACCGTGCGCTGGGCGGCGAAGTCGCCGATCCAGTCGCCCATCGCCGCCTCTTCGTACGTGATCGCCTGGGTCGGACAGGCCTCGGCGCACGCGGGCGCGCCGCCGCACAGGTTGCACTTGTATGCCTTCCCCGTGTCGCCGTCGTAGAACATGGTGCCGTAGGGACACGCGATCGTGCAGAGTTTGCACCCGACGCACGTGTCGTCGATCACGTCCTTGGCCCCGGCGGCGGTGATGATGATGGCGCCGACCGGGCACGCCGTCATGCACCAACCCTCGTCACACTGCGTGCACGTGTAGGGGGCGTACGAGGTGTAGCCCTCGAACGGGGACACCCGGATCACGGACTTGGACGGCTGAAACGCGCCGGTCTGCATGTACGAGCAGTAGAGCTCGCATCGAAGGCAACCGGTGCACTTGTCGGGATGGAGCGCGAGTACCTTCATGCCCGCTCTAGCGCCTCCTCTCGGGCCAGCCGCCGCGCGGCGAAGTCGGCATCGTCTCGTGAGCCACGGTACGCCTCCTCAGGGTGGGAGAGAACAGTCGAGCGAATTATAGCAGAGACCACTCACCCTTCGGCGGCAACGATGGTGAACTCGACCCGCCCTTCCCCGGCTGCGCGGGGGGCGGATTCCGGGGTGGGTGGAGCGGGCGCGGTCACGACGCGCGGGGCGGGGATCCCCCTCACCGTGACGAGGTCGTCGCGCACCGCCTCGAGCCGGCGCCGCGCGAGCTCGGCGAGGGGGCGCTCGGGGACGGGCTCCCGCTGCGCCAGCAGCGCGAGCTGCTCCGCCACCGTCTTCGGCAAGGCCGCATCGGGAAACCGCTGCTGGTAGTAGACGCGGAGCGCGGCGGCGAGGTCGGGCAGCCGCTGCTCTTGCCGCAGCGCCTCCACGCGAGCGTTGACCTCGATGGCCTTGAGGCTGTCCGCGTCCACCGTGGTGACAACGGGAGCCAGGGCCAGCTTGATGTTTGGCGAGCGGCGCAGGAACTCGGCGACGCGGGTGAGCTGGGCCTCCAGCGACGGCGCGATGACGGCGCTGCCCGGCGCGAAGGTCACGGGGTCGACCTCGAGCTTGTCGACGGTGTCGTCGCCGCTCGTGAACAGGCGGCCGATCGCGCGGAATGGGGCGAGCAGGACCTTGCTGATCACCTGCTTGACCCCCGCCCAGATCGCGTCACCCCAGTTGAAGCTCCGATCGCTGAGCGCCCCCGTGATCGGGAACGAGAAATCGATATCCCCCCGACTGTCCTTCAGGAGGGCGACCGCGAGCCCGAGCGGGATCCCGATGCGGCGCTTGGCCTCGTCGGACTCGCGCGCCTTCTCGACGCGAAGCTTCTTGAGCCCCAGGTCATGCTGGGCCGTGATCCGGTCTCCCTCGATGTGGTAGTGGATCTTCGCCTGGAGCTGGCCCTGCTGGATGACCCACGAGGTCAGGCTCTCGGCATACGGATTGGCGGTCGGCAGGGAGAAGTCGCGCAGCTCCGCCACGAGGTCCGCGCGGAGCGTCTCTCCGATGCCAGAGAGATCCCCCCGCATGTCGAGGGCCCCGTCCACCCCCAGCAGGGCCTGGGCCGTCAGCGTCGTGCGCTTCGCGCGTCCAAACACGTTGGAGAGATCGCGGATCTTGAGGGAGAGCCGGCTGATGTCCTCGGAGAAGACGGGGGTCGTCGCGCGGTCGATGAACCGCCCGAATCCATTTTCGATCTCGATCTCGGTGAAGTCGAGGACCATGGTCTGGAGTAAGCCGCCGCCCCCCGGTTTTGCCTCCGCCCCGCCACCGCCGCCCGCCGCGCCTTCGGCCGACCCCGGCGCCTTCGCGGCATCGCCGCCCGATTCGGGCTTCCGCGGCGTCAACAAGGCGCGCAGGTTCATCCCCCCCTGCGCGTCGCGCTCCACCCGAATCTGCGGATGCGTGATGACGACGCGGTCAACGAGCGCATAGTTGGGCCAGGAGAAGTCGATGCCGCGGATTTCTAGCGCGTCGATGCGCGCGACAGGATCCTCGACATCAAGCCCCCGGGCCGCGAGGTCGCGGGCCCAGGCGGTCCCCCGCGACGCCAGGATCAGCTCGCCCTTCGGACCACGCTGGATCTCGCTGAGGCTGTCGCCGCTGAACAGCCCCACGAAGCGGGCCGCGAACGGAAAGTAGGCCC
>Ga0070707_100003443_pt1 | contig 14957 bp, 17 predicted proteins | sample KBSK5502metaG_FD_65468 | JGI IMG/M metagenome (GOLD analysis project Ga0070707, IMG submission 65468) | Corn, switchgrass and miscanthus rhizosphere microbial communities from Kellogg Biological Station, Michigan, USA - KBS K5-50-2 metaG | ecosystem: Host-associated > Plants > Roots >... | reverse complement strand
GGCCGCCGGTGGCGAGAAAGAGCACGATGGGGCCGAAGCGGGTCGTGACCAGCCCAGCCAGCGCGACGGAGAGGGGATAGACGCTCACATTCGCCAGCAGCAATACCGACAAGACTCGTCCAAGCAGGTGGGGTGGGGTGAGTTGTTGGGCCACAATGAAAAAGACCACATTCAGCAGGCCGTTGGCGCTTCCTGCCAGAGCCAGCACCAGCAGAGCGCCGGGCAACCCCCAGACGAAGGGAACAAGGGGGTAGAAAAGCGCCAGTGCCAGAATCATAGCCAGCATGATCAGCCCGCGCCGAGGCAGACGCCCAACGCTTCCTGCCGCCAGTCCCCCCGTAAACGCACCCACCCCAAAGGCTGCGAGCAGCAGGCCATAGCCTGTCGCCCCTGCGGCGAACTGCTCCCGCGCCAGAACAGGCAGGGCGATTTCAAACAGCCCCCACGTCGTCAGATTGATGGTGACGATGATGACCAGTCCCACATGCAGCAATCGCCACTGCCGAAGGAGTTGCCAGAAGGTAATGGACGCATCGAAGCGCGAGGCTTCTCCCACAGTCTGTGCCCTGGATTCAGGAAGTTCCGCATTCCCCCGGGCTTGCTGCATGCCGCGCCTCTCATGGAGCCCTCGCAGAGCAAACAGGGACAGGGAAGAGATCGCGAAGCTCACGGCATCCACAGCGAGCGCAGCCACAGGCTTCAAGCTACTGACTACCACCCCCGCGATGGCTGAACCGACCAGCACCGCGAATTGGTAGGACGAGGTATTGAGCGCATTGCCCGCTGGCAAGTCATCCTCGGAGAGCACTTCTGGCAGGATCGCGTAATAGGCGGGGAGAAAGAGCCCGGTGAAGGCTCCCAGGGGTGCCGAGACCGCCGCGAGCGGCAAGACAGCTGTCTGACCAGAGGCGACCAGCACCACCAGTAGCCCCAGGAGAAGAGCGCGCATGACATCTGACAGCAGCATAACCCAGCGCGGCCCCAGGCGATCACTGAGCAGGCCGCCCAGCAGAACGGTGGCGACACGTGTGACTCCATAGGCCGCCAGCACGATCCCCAATTCTTGGGGGCTCCTCCCGCTACTCAACATCAGCCAGGGCAGCGCCACCGCATAAAACATATCTCCGATGGTGGAGAGCATTTGACCGCCAATAAGCAGGCGAAAGTTACGAACCCGTAAGGGGGCAAAGGTCGTCCCCATCAAGCCAGATAGGGAGCTGCCACCTGTTTTTGCTTGCCCGGTCATACACACTCTCCTTCCACAGGATAGCCTGCAGCCTCCCAGTCAACCAACCCTCCAACATAGTGGCGAAGATGGCGATAGCCGTGCCCAGAGAGTACCTCATAAGCACGGCTGCTATTCTGACACGCCGGATCGGAGCAGTAGACGATGATCTCATCATCCAGGTTGAGGACCGCGAAGGCCTCTTGCGGGGTGATGCAGGCGAACGAGCCTGGGATATGCGAGGCTTTGTAGGCCCACTCAGGCATGACCATGACAAGCTTGAGCGAGTCTCCGCGGTCCAGCCTGGTTTTTAACTCCTCACGACTGATCGTATTCATATGTCGTCTCCTCTTTCCGTCATTTCTGACCAGGTGCTCCTGATAGTGAGGGTGGGTGAACGCTTGCTGCTGCTCCCCCTCACTCACGTAAGAGCGATGATTGGGCAGTGATCGCCTCCATCGTGCATGAGCTGCCCATACTTTTAAGAGAGCGTTCCCCTATGGTTCCGTGCCTGATCCGTCGTACGCGCATCGCGTGGGGTGGCCATCGCCGGTGTTTCAAACGTCCTCCGTTCGACGCGAGGAGCGTCAGGACTGCGGTGGCATCTCCTGTTCTTGTGGATACAGCACATATGGTTGGTCAAACTGCTGCTTTGGTTGCAGAGAGCGGTCATATCGCTCACCTTCCCGATAGCTTCCCGACATTGGTTGAGAGGGTTGATATCCTTGCTCATACCTTTGATAGGGGTATGATGGCTGTGGTGGGTAGAGCATTAGTTGCGGCCTGCTCCACCGGCGATTGAGCCAGGTAATGAGTGCCCAGGTGAGTACGGCCAGCAGGAGAAGCCACAGCGTCGTGCCAAGGAACATACCCGGCATCATGAGACCCATGCCTCCGTTCATCATCTCGTTCATCACGTTCATCATCGTAGATCGACTCCTTTCGTGTGTCTATCGTGTGTCTGGACCTGGCAGGTTCTGCCCTCTTTGGAGGCTCTCCTGTCTCCATCAGCTCCGTTTCGTCTGAGCAGCAGGACTCCAGGCCGTTTGAAAGAGCGCGAGGGCCGCGGGAAGTAGACTCCCGAACCGTCCCATCCCCATCGGCAGTGCTGGCTCATTGGCCATGTGCAAGGCGGTGAGGCCATGCATCATGCCAATGAAGAGGTCCCGCGCCTGCTCTGGGGGGAGACCTAAAGCCAGGTTGCCTTGCTCTAACGCCTGCTTCAGGAGCTGATCACTGTGCGCAAGGATCCGAGTGCCTTCTTCCAGACTCTCTGGCGAAGGCACGAAGCCGGGGACCGGCCGCTCAAAGACGAGTTGATAGAGTTCGGGATGCTCCTGCGCAAAGGTCATATAGTGCTCCAACTCCCCACGCGCATGTTCCCAGAATGAAGCGGGGAGAGGCGTGATGGGAGCCAGATGCTCTCGCCCCGCTGCATACAGGCGGATGCCAAAGCGGTACAACGCATTATAGAGTGCCATCTTGCCAGGAAAGTACTCGTAGAGCGAAGGAGTGCGCAGGCCGACCCGCCGCGCCACCTCATGCAGATTGAGGGCAGCCACGCCCTCCTCGCGCATGACGGATCTGGCGGCGTCGAGAATAGCCGCTATCATCTCCTCGCGATTGCGCTGACGGCGCTCTCTGGGGGAAAGCACCCGCTTGCTATTCGTTTCTGTCCCAGACATCGAGCTCTTCACCTCTCTCCTACTATTGTTCTGTTTACCTAATGGTATTCTGTTACCCTAATAATATTAGGGTAACAGAAAATCAAAGTGATGTCAAGAGGTGGAACATTGAAGACCCTCCTGAACGGAACGCGTGTCCTTCCTTCCTCTAGTGGCCTCCTTTCTCTTTGGGGGAGATATTCTGATTCAGGCGGAACAGGTTGGTGGGATCGTATGTGGTTTTGAGAGCCACGAGGCGCTCATAGCTGGCTTCTGTGTAGGCCGCTTTGGTGACCTCAGCCCCCTCCTGAGCCAGGAAGTTGACGTAGCTGCCTGCTGAGAAGGGTTGGAGCGCTGCCGAGAGTCCGCGGGCCCAGGCGATATGCGACGCCGCTTCCTCTTGATCGGTCCACGTAGCTATCTCATTGACCAGGAAGGGTGCATCGCGATGTCCAAAGGCCGTGGCCGAGGCAGCGATGCGGGAGGCCTCCCCTCCCATCTGATGAAGATCTATCGCTGAGCGGGGTGACGTTATCTGTGCCACATGCGAGAGAATCGTATCGATGGTCTGCTCGTCGAGCGCGCGCAGGTAGTCGGATCGCCAGTAGTGTTGCAACCCTGGCGGGCTGAAGCCATCAATCATTGTCTGAAGCACGCCATACGGCATGGGAGCAATCAAATCGATAAGCACGGTGCCCACAGAGCGCAGGGGACGCAGCAGCGCTTCGGCCTCTTTGGGGGCTCCACAGTGACAGACACCAACCCCGATCACCTGCTTGTTCTGCAGCGGTGGGGGGACCAGCTCGATGACTGGCAGGGTGAATAAGCGTGCCACCGTTGTCAGCTCATCAGGTGCGGTGGAAAGATGGGTGCTCAAGAAGTGCAGAATCTCTCGTGCCTGCTCGACCGGATAGAGAATCCACCCTCCCAGGACCGTGCTGATGGGATGTAGGTCAAATTCAAAGGTCGTCACAATGCCGAAGTTGCCCCCACCGCCGCGCACCCCCCAGAACAGATCGGCATGTTCGGTGTCGCTGGCAGTGAGGAAGCCTCCCTCGGCTGTCACCACATCAACCGAACGCAGATTATCACAGGCGAGACCGTACTTGCGGGTGAGCCACCCGATGCCTCCACCCAGCGTAAATCCTGCAATCCCGGTGGTTGAGACAAGTCCGCCGGTGGTGGCTAATCCAAACGCCTGCGTCTCACGATCAAACTCGCTCCAGGTCACGCCCGCCTCCGCACGAACCGTGCGAGCCCCAGGATCGACCCGAATGCCCTTCATTGGCGAGAGGTCAATGACCAGGCCCCCGTCGCAGACGGCGTTGCCAGCCACATTGTGCCCTCCACCGCGAACAGCCATCAGAAGCGCATGTTGACGAGCAAGCCCTACTGCGGTGATGACATCGGCGGCCCCATGACAGCGGGCGATCAGACCCGGATGTTTATCGATCATCGCGTTCCACACTTTGCGATGGATGTCATAGCCCTCATCTGCAGGGGTGAGGATCTCACCTGCGAATTGTGTCCGAAATTCCTCGACAATGATCTCGTCGAGGGGAGAAGATTGAGTCATGGCCTTTATTCCTTTCCGTGTGGAGTTCAACAGAACGATGTACAAAGTGCTTCCCCTCACGTGTGTTGCTGCTTGTGCGTTCTCCTTTCCAGAGCAGTCAGGCGGTCCTGCTTGCAGACGACTTTTTGCCTTCGCGGGCAGGGAACCTTTGCCGAGTGCAGGAAGCACACGAGACGGTTCCCTCTCTCTGAAGAGGGTTGGCTGGCCCAAGGCTGCGAAGCTTTCCAGCCCACCGCTCGTCTTCTCACACGCTCTCCCCTTCCACGGGATAACCTGCCGTCTCTCAGTCAAGGAGCCCTCCGGCTGAGTTCCGCACACGGCGATAGCCGTGCTGAGAGAGCACCTCATAGGCGCGGGAACTATTCATACAGGCCGGATCGGAGCAGTAGACGATAATCTCGTCATCTGGCGAGAGGAGCGCAAAGGCTTCTTCTGGTATGATGCAGGCGATTGAGCCTGGAATATGTTTGGCTGAGTCAAGCCCAGTCAGGCATGACCATGACGAGCTTGAGCGGTTCCCCACGATCCAGCTTCGTTTTTAACTCCTCACGACTGATAGTGTTCATAGGCTCTCTTGCTTTCGTCTCCTCCTTCCAGAGGTATGTTTCCTGAAATACGAGCGATCCAACACGTTGCGCAACACCAACGGCCAGGACCCGGAGAGCAGCACGCTTCCCCCCTGTTTGACCATGATGGTCTGACCACCGACATCGGGCATGGCGATAATCAGGTTCGTGCGGATCTGTTCCCAGGGGAACGATTGCTGCGGTTGCCCATTCGCCTGAGCCAGGACGTTGTGCGCGACGATCTGGGCCTGCTGGCGTGCCATCCCCATCGTTTTGGGCACCTCCGTTCCCCAGGGCAGAGCCGCAGCATCCCCGACGGCGAACAGATCGAGGTGAGCGGGACTCTGGAAGCACTCATTGACACAGACAAATCCCTGCTCATCGACTACTGGCGCAGTCAGTCCTAGATCCACCCCATGCAATGATCCCACCACCGCAGTCAGGTCCGAAGCCACACGCTGCCCTGCGTTCAGCGAACCTCCTGTTCTGTTATCTCGGCAACGGCCTGCCCAGTAAAGAGGCGCACCCCAAGCTTGCTCACGATCTGTTCAAGGCGGCTTGCGGCCCGCTCTCCGAGGTATGCCATAAGCCGGGGCTGACTGTCGATCAGCTGCACCTGGATAGAATCGGTCAGGTGTTTCTCTTGCACATATCTCGCCATCCACCCAACATATTCCAATCCTGGTCCTGGTCGTGGTTGCCCAGTGATCAAAGTCACCGCGCCCTGCTTCATTGTGAGGAAGGCTTCGCGCAAATACTGCGCATCCTCCACATCGCAGGGAAACAGGGCATGACTTTTCGCGCCATCGATGGCCTCTCGGCGAGCTATGGCACCAGTAGCAATGACCGCCTGCGCATAGTGGACACGTTCTCCGCTCGCGAGCTGCACCTGGTGCTCTTCGGGAGAAAGCTTGGTGACCGTCTCCACGATGAGTCGCAAACGATGCTGCTTTGCCAATGGCTCCAATGGAATCAGGCACTGGTCAAATCGCTTGTGCTGTGCTGGCAGGTACACCAGCCAGGGTTTGTAGACCAAGTGAGGCTCTCTTGTCAGCAGGGTGATGGTCGCCTGTTTCGCCAAACGCCGAAGCTGTATGGCGGTTTCTAGTCCCCCAAAGCCTGCACCAACGATCAAGCATTCCGTTTCCATGTTTTTTCACCGCCGCTCGATCAGCCTCACGCTAAACGGGTCTAGCGTGGGGGGATACGTGGGTGGACCGGTTGGTGTACTGGCTTGCAGACGTTCACGCATTTGCTCGTAGGTCGCGTGATCGATCTCCCCGCGAGCATAGCGTTGCTGGAGAATCTCTAAGGCCGAGGGTCCTCTCGGTTCCATCATGGGAGGACGCGCAGGCCGCCTACCCAGCCAGCGAATCAGCCCCCAGATCAGGCCTGCCAACAAGAGAATCCAGAGGGTAATGCCTAGCCCCATCCCGAACATCATCGGCCACCCGAAGCCGCCACAGCAATTCATCATCGCGCTCATCTCCTTTCTGTTCTCGTCTTCCTCGCATCTCTCCAAGAGGAGAGATGCTCTTGCTTTTCTCACTCTCCATACTAATACGTATGGAACAGCGCTTTTCTCACTCTCCATACTAATACGTATGGAACAGAAAGAGCGATACACAGCAGTTGTGCAGAGGAGAAGCAGAGAGATGCGCCTTCACTCACTCAAGAACAGGAGCCAGCCCAGGCCACAGGAGCGCGGCGAAGGCTGAGGCCAGAGATGTCGGTTCTATGGCAGAAGGGTCAACGAGCGACCACTGTTGCAGTCCATCGAGCAGATTGGTGAGCAGGACCGCCACTACAAAAGGATCGACGTCCGCCCGCAGGAGCTTGTGCTGTTGGGCTTCTGCAATCGCATCGCCGATAATTTCCATGCGTTTGCGCGTCAGCAGCTGGAAGCGTTCGCGGACCTGTGGGTCGCGGCTCTCGGCCAGAAACTCGACCAGCAAGCGGGGCCATTCCTGATGGCGCAGGCACAACTCCATCTGGTCTTTGAGCAGAGTGATCAGCGCCGAAAGCGGATCAGAGGCCGAGGTCCAACGGCGGATGGCAGCGGGTAAGGTGTGGGCCTGACGCTTGCGACTCTCTTCCATCAGCGTCAGCAACACCTCACTCTTGCTGGCAAAATACCAGTAGATGGCGCCTTTGGTGAGTCCGGCATCGGCGGCCACCTCGTCCAGCGAGGCGCCCGCATAGCCTTTTTTGGCGAAAACGCGACGGGCCGCAGCCCGAATGCGGCTGCGCGTCTCCTCTCCACGCGAGAGGGAAGCCTCATCAGGAGGCTGGGCCAGGAACTGGGGAAGGTCAGCTTTCTCGCCGACATAGCGGCGGACCGTGGCCCAACTGACACCTGCTTCTTTGGCAATCTGGGCAAAGCTCAGTTCCTGGACAGGCTGATGCAACGCTAGGCGGCGGATGGCTTCTCGAATCCGTTGGCGAGTGCTGCTCACACGATATTCCCTTTCTTTTGTGTCATCTGCAAGTGGCTCTTTTGGGAACATACGATCCGTGAGCCGTTTCAGATGAGAGGTGTACCAGAGGGAAAAGGGAAGAACAAGGATGCTTTTCTCCCGGCTTTTTGTCTTGCCACGACGCGAGTGGCTGGTGACACCTTCCGTGGTATTTCATCTGTAAAGCGTCTTCTCGTCTTCCCTTAGCTCAGCTCTCGCTCTTGCTCCCCAACCGAATACCGTTTCGGCTTTGGTTCTCCAACACGCCTGGTTCGCTTTGGCTTGGCAGGTGCGACGACTGTTTCAGGATCAGTCGGCATCGATAGCGTGTTGCCACTCTGGGAGGCTGACTCCTTGACCGACGCCTCAGCCGTGGAAACGGCTGGCTCTGCGGTCTTCTTCCTCCGTCCACGTGCAGACTTTGGGGCGACTTCTGCTTCTCCAGGAGATGCCTGAACGGTACTTCCTGGTTCAGGCGTTGATGGAGAGGCTTCGACCTTCTTGCGTGATCTGGTCTTTTTGACTTTTGATTCGGGTGCTGCCTCGTCATTCACCGCCGGGATCGCGGGGACAGTCACATTGCCCGAAGGTATCGGCATGGTACCCTCGACCGCGGCTTTCGCCATCTCAGATGAGGTTTCGCGCGGAGGGAGCGGGGGAACAGGAGCGATCAACTCGCCGCCTTGCAACAGCCGCCACACATGTTCCCGGTTGCTGGCCGTGTGGTTCAACCTCTGCTCTCCCTCGTAGGCATCCAGGGCCATTTGCCGGTAGATGTCCACCGGAAGCGCATGGTCCTGGACTGTGTCCAGGGAAAGCCTGGTCAGTCCGTCATCGAGTGCCGTCGAAACCGCGCGCAGCAGCCAGTCTTTCAAGACTCCGATGCAACCCACGCTACACTCGTAGAAATAGAGCCAGTGATCCGTGACCCAGCGTTCTGCATCACACGTGAGCGGAATACGCCGCACGAGTTCGAGGAGCGCGCTCTGGAACTCAACGCAATCCGCTTCTCGTTCCAGTTGGTAGCGGGGAAAATGGACGGGCAGGCAGCGGCGCGCGATTTGCCCATTGAGTTTCCCAAAATTGAATAAATCGTAGGTTCCCACGAGAATGTACAACACCCCGGTCTTGCTGCCCAGAGACTTCAACCACTCCAATTGTTCCTGGAGGGTGCTCCCCTGCGTCCCGGAACGTCCCATGAGCAGGTGATGCGCTTCATCCAGGAAGATCACGCGTACCCCGTGCCGATACATGGCTGCTTGCGCTCCCTCTCGCAATTCAGGCACATCATTGGACTCGGTGGCCGCCCGAGACATGCGCCGCCGTTTGGGTGGAGCTGCCTCAGCATGAATATCCACATGTGACAGCTCGGGGTAGGTCTGTTCTCCCAGCAGTGTCAGCACCGTTCGATAAAAGTAGCCGCGATTGAAGGCGCTCTTGTCCGGGGGGTCAGCCTCGATCACCAGCACCGGGATGGGAAGAGGTGACAATCCGTAAGGAGCGAACGAGAGAGAAGAGGAAGAGGCGGGGAAGCTTTGCGGGAGCAGGAGATCTCTGGCCTGCCCTGCCTGGCTCTCCATCATCCGGGTTTTGCCGACGCCCGTCGGGCCATGCACCAGGACAAAGGAAAAGCCAGCCGGTTGGCGAATCGCGCGCCGAATCCGGTCATGCACACCTTCAAGTTGGCGATGAGTGATCGTGACTGAGGCAAACAAGGCTTTTTTCTCTGCTGGAGAGAGATGGGCAAACTCGTGTAGTTCCATTATGGATAGTCTCCTCGACGATTCAGACGTGACACATCGACCGGCCTGGAAAGAGCAGCGAGCTTCTCCGCCGCTCTCAAGGCTTCTGGTGGTCCGACGGGTGAAGGTGGCACTCCGCCCAGCGTTTGCACATGCCCGGACTGGCCGGCAATGATGGCCAGCACCTTCTTCTGATCCAGGTCGCGCAGCCGCTGCCGCAGCAATTCCTCATGGCTCGCTGCCTTGCTCATATGGGTCGCCAACCGCTCTGCTGAAAGGTCGGCGCGTCCACCGTCGCGTCTGGCTTGCCTGCGCAGTTCGGTCGTCGCGATGAGCAGTTCTTTTTCGGTGCGGCCCTCCAGGTTCAGGTAGGGAGCACGACAGGTGACCCATTGGCCTTGCACCTGCGCGAAGACCGTCGAGAGGTCAAAAGGATCGTAGCGCACCGGGACAGCAGTTTTGATCACCTCGGGGTTGCGAAACGCGTTGTTCCAGTAGTAGAAATGGTTCACCTTGATCCCGCTGCCTTTCTGCACGACCGCTGTGCCCTTGGTCGTGGTCGGACACGTCGCTTTCAAAAAGCGGTCATCGTAGGGAATACGGCGGTGCTCTCGCTCGCCTCCCTGTTTCATGCCCCACAGGTACGCCGCTTGTGGAGTCATCCCAATGCCGCTGTGCTCGTTCTGGTCGTAGACCTGATAGGCATACTCGCAATATTTATGTGGAGAATAGTTGATCTCCTTTCAACTGATCCATATACTGAGCCAAATCTTTCAATATTGGGAGTTGTAACCATGTCTCTTGAGAGCGTTACGGGCCAACTGGTCCAGATTACCATCGTGTATGAACACAGTACGATGATCGATGCCTCCACCAATTCCCCTTTGATCGACCACTTCCTTCGTAAGGTTAAAATGAGTCGGTCTCGGCATACCTGGATCAACTACGCTCACGATTTGAAGGTCTTCTTCACCACGCTTAGCCTCCCACTTGAGCAGGTTGATCGCCACAGTTGTCTCAGGTTCATGGAACTGCAAGACCAAGCCGGCCTCTCTAGCCAGACGATCAATCGCCGTCTTGCCGCTGTCTCATCACTGTTTCATGAACTGAATCTGCTTGATCCCGTCCTTTTCCCTCAGAATCCTGTTGCGCCTTTGCAACTCAATCGTACCATGTACAGAAGAGGAAGTCCAAGTTTGTATCGCAAGCAGCCCCAGCGGGTGCCTGATGTGATCTCTGAGGAGGATCTGCGCTCGTTCTTTGCCGTTTTACCCACCTGGCGAGACCGAACGTTGGTCTTGCTCATGTGGATGAGTTGTCTGCGCATCAATGAGGCGGTTTCCATTCGGTTTGGAGATATCGAATGCAGCCATCGCAGCATCCATATCCGGCATGGGAAAGGGAATCTTGAGCGGATCGTCTACATGGACCCCTTTACCTTTGCTGCACTCAACAAATATCTCGATGAGGAGCGTCGCGATCTCTTTCCTGATGTGGATGAGATTTTTGTCGCTTTCAAAGGGGTCGCGCGCGGTCGCCCCCTTTCAGTGAATGCGCTCCAGCACGCGATTGACTACTACGCCACACGCTGTGGATGCGCTTTGCATGCTCACCTTTTTCGCCATACCGGCATTACCCAGCTCGTCCTTCAAGGGATGTCTGAAGCGGCTATCCGTAAACTGGTTGTACACCGCAATATCAATTCACTGCTTCCTTACCTGCACTTAGGGGATACATTTGTCGCAGCAGAGTTTGAGAAGGCACAGCAAGTCTTCTCTCCGGTCAAACAGCTTCAGCGTGTCCTTTCGGGAGGTGAGCAATGATTCTTGGACGTGGAACAGCCGAGGGCGACGAGGCCATCCTTGCTGAGTATCACCACTTTCTCCAAGATCCTCGTCACCGGTACAGCCACAGCACGCTCGAAGGCTTTCGTGGCGCTGCGGTTGCGATCTATCGGCGGATGGGCAAACCCATCAGGAGTTGGAGTGAGCAAGATATTCTTGCCCTGTACCAGGATCGGCAGAGTGCCACTCGGCATGTGTACAATGCCTTTTTCGCCTTTCTTTTCTTTCGAGGATATTGTCGCGCCACGATCCGTCTCTTCGAGGAATTGCAGGGAGATTTCTCCCGCTACTGGACCCCGTTTACGGAGCACTATCGTCAGAAAATCGCCCAAACCGCCCAAGAGTTCGGGTACACGCCCAACAACAACTCGCATGTGTTTACGCTGCTCGTCTGGATGCTCAGTGTGATTGGAAAGCCCCTTGAGGAATTGACCAGAGAGGATTTTGACCCCTTTCGAGATGCCTACCAGAACCAGTATCGCCCCCGTCGCAAAGGGGGGCGGGTTGATAGCCAGCTCTCTCGTCTTGAGCGGTATCTCGTTCACTGGGGAAATCTTTCCCTTTCGCATGAGGTGCTACGATATGACGAATTAGTGGAGAAACTAGAGCATCCAACGATCCGTTCAGCTATTTTGCTGTATCTGTACTGGAGTGAAACCAAATATCAACGCTCTACCACCAACAGCATCCGTGCGGCGCTCGTCGCATTTTTTCTGTGGCTCCAGCAACAGTATCCTGCTAGTTCGCGTCTTGATGATGTCACACGTGCGGTTGCCCTAGAATACGGACACTATCTTCACCAACAAGTGCAGGCCAAGAGGTTTGGGCTAGCACATCAGAGGGGTATTGTCAACTTAACGAAACTCCTAAAGCAGACCGCTGAAAAATATGGCATACTAGCAGTATGGGTACAAAAACTCCTGGGGCCCTCTACAAAGGCTATCGCTTCCCTCCTGAAATCATCAGCTACTGTGTCTGGCTCTACTACCGCTTCCCTCTCAGCTACCGTGACATCGAAGAGCTCATGGCCGAGCAAGGCATCATGCTGACCTACGAAACGGTTCGGAAGTGGTGCTTGAAATTTGGTCAGAGGTATGCCAAAGCACTGCGTCACCGACGTTCCCATCCTGGAGACAAGTGGCATCTGGATGAGATGTTTGTCACAATCAAGGGTCAGGTCTACTATGTATGGCGGGCTGTGGATCAGTGTGGCACGATTCTTGGCGTCCTGGTCCAGAGTCGCCGCGACGAGAAAGCCGCTCAGAAGTTCTTGCGCAAGCTGCTCAAGGACCTCCAGTACGTTCCTCGTGTGCTCATTACCGACAAACTGGCCAGTTATGCTGCTGCCAAGTGGGAGCTTCTGCCGGACGTGGAGCATCGGCAGCATAAACGGCTCAACAATCGGGCAGAGAACTCGCACCAACCGACACGACAACGAGAGCGGACGATGCGACGGTTCAAATCACCAGGGCAAACCCAACGCTTCCTCTCCGCCTTCGGTCCCATTTCTTCGCATTTTCGACCACGACGGCATACCCTTCGAGCTGCGAACTATCGACAGGAAATGAAGCAACGCTTTGTGATCTGGGAAGAGGTCACTAGTCTTCCATCAGGGGCTTCGCGAGGTGAGCAGACGAGGCGGAAGTGTTTGCCGAGTCCTCCATCTCGCCTTTCATCAAAATGAATATCTATCTTACAATAAGTTGACAATACCGTGGGGGAGGCGTTCTCGCCCGAAGAGAGCCATGAACGGGGCTGCGAAGGGCTGCACGCTCTCATAGAAGGCTTCCAGCGTGCGTTCGCCGCTGATGGCGTAACCCAGCAACACGACCACAAAGTCAATCAGATCGTAATGGCCGAACCGGCGTCGGGCGAAGCGCACGCGCTCCTCGATAACCGAAAGCACGCCCAGGTGCCGAAGATGGTGTGCGATCACAGCCACTTCCCCAAACCAACACGGCGTTGAAGGAACTGACAGGGAAGAGGTATGGATAGTCACCGGCGAATCTGTATGACTCCCCATATGTGCTACTTCAGAAAGTAGTCACTGACTGCCCTGGCGACTTCTTGTGGAGCCTTTTTGTCGATTCCAAAGTGGTCAAGCTTTGGAAACTCTTTTGTTTCAGATCGCGGGAGGACCGCTGCAAGCCGCTCCATAGCCAGATCCACCCAGGTGGTATGGCTTTTCCCCCCATACATGAGAAGAACATCGGCAGCTATTTCTCGGTAGTGTTCATAACTACTATCGAGTCGAGCCTCTTCCTGATATTCGCGCAGACATTCCTGGAGGAGACCCAGCCTCTGCTTGCGCTCATGGGAGCTGAGGAAAAGAGAAAGCAGCACCTTCATGAGCCAGGGCGGTGTTTTGCCTGCAGACTCAGGGTTCATCCCCCTGACGAACTCGACAAAGGCATCAAAGTCCTTCTTCTCAGCGAGCTTCTTCTGGCAGCCCGGCATCCAATCCATGGGGATGGACCCACCAATCGACACCCCAGGTTCGTACACAGCTATTTTGGTAAGCGATGGGTTGTTGCGGGCCACCTCCAAAGCCACGAAGCCACCGAAACTGTGACCAACCAGAAAAGATGCGCCGGTCTCGGCTCGCAAAGCGAACACATCTTCACACTCTTTGGTGATGCTGTAATCCTCGCCCTGTGGACCGCTCTCGCCTCGCCCGCGGCGCTCGATAATATGGACCGTAAAATGTTCAGTCAAGGCGCGCGCGAAGGTGGCGTAGTCGGCGGCCATGGAGAGTGTACCGGGGATCACAATAACTGATGGTCCACCTCCCAGAGTGAGATAGCTAATCGTGGTTCCATCCGTGGAGAGGACGGTGTTCGGGTGGGTCCTGATCATAATTGCTCCTTCTTCCTTTTCGCAACAAGCGTTTGATAGAGATGTTCGGTGAGTTCACGGTAGTGCTGGGCATCAACACCAGCGGTTTGCATCAACTGGTCAAAGTGCGAGTCCAGTAGGTGTCTGCCCTGTGCGACCACCTCACTTCCTCTCGGCGTGAGGGTCACGAGGCGTTTGCGTGCATGCTCCGGGCTCTTTGTCGTCTGGATAGAGCCGTCCTTGGCAAGTTCCACAAGCATCGTACTGACGGCAGGATCGCTATACCCCAGCGCGACTGCCAGCTCATGTTGAGTGACCGTGCCGCAATGTTGCAGGACGGTCAAGAAGAGAAAACGCCTGTACGAGATGCCCACATGTGCCTGCAGCAGTTGATCGGCTGCGCGGTCTATCTCGAACATGAGTTTGCCTAAGAGATAGGCAAGAGAAGTGTCTATCACAGTATGAGCCTCTTAATATTAAGATATTAATATTAAGATTTTAACACATACTGAGAAAATGTGCAACTCCTTGTGGGTGAGCGCCATCTCAAGAAAAAGCACCGACATCTGTTGGTGTGCTTTGACTGGTTGGAAAGAGGGATTTTGAATCATTGGAGTGATCCTGCTTTCTGTCAATGGAATGGTTCATGCTACCGCCAAGCCCAGCGTGGTCGCAAGGGTGGTTGGAACTCCGACGGGATGAAGCTCCATCAACCTCATTGCGCAATTCGTGGGGAGGTGAAGCAGCAGAAAAAGGAATTCTTAGAGGTATCACACCGCACATAATGGTGCTCTGAGAAAGCGGCGAGAGAGGAAAGAAAGAGAGGAGAATATGAGCGTCAATTTATCAACCCGTCCAATGCCTCCCTATCGAGAGGAAGCTATTCATTTCCAGCACGGTGAGGTCACGCTCGCTGGAGTGTTGTGCTTACCGCTACTCCCAGGCCCACATCCTGCTGTGGGTCGCGGTGCTGCTGGTCACCGTCATGGCAGGGGCAGCACGGCTCTCACGCAACGTGGCTCCGGCCTAGGATGGTGAGAGGCGCTTCG
>Ga0070707_100003436_pt1 | contig 14975 bp, 9 predicted proteins | sample KBSK5502metaG_FD_65468 | JGI IMG/M metagenome (GOLD analysis project Ga0070707, IMG submission 65468) | Corn, switchgrass and miscanthus rhizosphere microbial communities from Kellogg Biological Station, Michigan, USA - KBS K5-50-2 metaG | ecosystem: Host-associated > Plants > Roots >... | reverse complement strand
TACACGGTGCCACTCGTCGTCCTGGAGGAACTCGACCTCCCCCTCGAGCACGTAGAACGAGTCCGTGTGGTTGGGGTGGGTGTGCGGGTCGACGCCCTCGAAGTCCGGCTCGAACGAGAGCTCGAGTGCCTCGATGTGCGGCAGTTCGGCAAGGACGCGGTGTCCGCGCGACGTGACGCGCTCGCCCTCGCCCGGCCGGATGAAGTACGACTCGTTCATCACCACGGATCATGACCTACGTCGAGCTGCACGCGCACTCGGCGTACTCGTTCCTCGATGGTGCGTCGCAGCCGGAGGAGCTCGCGGCCCGCGCGGCCGAGCTCGGGTACGAGGCACTCGCGCTCACCGACCACGACGGCGTCTACGGCTCGCTCGAGTTCGCCCACGCGGCGAAGCACCTCGGCGTTCGGCCGATCACCGGCGCGGAGGTCACTCTCGCGGACGAGTCGCACGTCACGCTCCTCGTGGAGAACGCACGCGGATACGCGAACCTCTGCCGGGTGCTGACGGCGGCGCATGCGCACACGCGCGACACCACGAACCGCGAGCCGCTACCGCCGCGACTCGACCAGACGCTGCTCGAGGAGTTGAACGACGGGCTCGTCTGCCTCTCTGGCTGCGCACGCGACGGGCTCGCGGTCCGCGAGCCGAACGCCGCTGCGCGGCTCGCGCGCGCGTTTGGGTCAGACCACTTCTACGTCGAGCTGCAGCGTCCGTACGAGCGCGGCGATGCCCGCCGCAACGCGCACCTGCGCGATCTCGCCGCCTCACTCGGCGTCCGGACCGTGGCGACGGGAGACGTCCACGCGCACGACCGCAGCCGAGTCGCGCTCCAGGACGTGCTCGTCGCCGTTCGCTGCCGCACCTCGCTCGAAGGCTGCGAGCGAGAGCGGCGCGGGAACCACGAGTCGGTGCTCCTCTCGCCTGAGCAGATGCTCGACCGGTTTCCCGACGACCGCGACGCCGTCCACCGGACCAGCGAGCTCGCTCAGCGGCTCGAGTTCGACCTGACGGAGGAGCTCGGCTACCGCTACCCGGACTTCTCGGACGGAGAAGAACCGGCGATCGTCCAGCTGCGCCGCGTCTGCGAGGGCGCCTTCGCCGAGCGGTACAACGACCTCAACGGCCACAAGCAGCGCGTGCGCCGGCGGCTCGAGGAGGAGCTCGCGCTCATCGACGAACTCGGTCTCGCCGGTTTCTTTCTCCTCCACTGGGAGGTGCTCGAGCTCGCGCGGGAGGTGGCACTCGAGGTGCGTGGCCCGGGCTCGATGAGGCACGTCCTGCCGCCTGGCCGCGGCCGCGGCTCCTCGGTCGGCTCGCTCGTCTGCTACCTGACCGGCCTCTCGCACGTCGATCCGGTCGAGAACAACCTCTCGCTCGGCCGCTTCCTCAACCGCGAGCTCGCGTCGGTGCCCGACATCGACCTCGACTTCCCACGCGACATCCGCGAGAAGCTCATCGTCCGCGTCGTCGAGCGCTATGGGCAGGAGCACGCCTCGCTCGTCGCGGCTTTCGCCACCTACCGCTCGCGCGGCGCGATCCGCGATGTCGGCAAGGCGCTCGGCCTCCCGTACGCCGATCTCGAGCGGCTCGCCCGGCTGACGGATGGCTGGAACGCGCAGCGCGTGGCCGACGAGATCGCCGCACTGCCGGATGCGGCGACGAAGCTTCGCTCGCCACGCTGGCGTGCGTTCGGCGCCCTCTGCACCGAGATCGCCGGCCTGCCGCGCCACATCTCGCAGCACCCGGGCGGGATGGTCATCTCCTCGCGGCCGCTCGTCGAGCTCGTCCCGGTGCAGCCGGCGGCGATGGAGGGCCGGCAGATGTGCCAGTGGGACAAGGACTCGTGCGCCGATGCCGGCTTCCTCAAGATCGACCTCCTCGGGCTCGGGATGCTGTCGGCGGTCGAGGAGTGCGTCGACCTGGTGGCTCGCCACCGTGACGAGCGGATCGACCTCTCGCGCATCGCGCTCGACGACCCGGACGTGTTCGAGGAGATCCAGCGAGCGGACACGGTCGGCTGCTTCCAGATCGAGAGCCGCGCGCAGATGCAGACGATTCTGCGCACGCGGCCGGAGAACCTCGACGACATCACGATCCAGGTCGCACTCGTACGGCCGGGGCCGATCCAGGGGAAGGCCGTGCACCCGTACATCGAGCATCGGCAGAAGCTCCGAGAGGATCCGGACTACGAGCCACCAGTCGACCACGAGCTCCTACGCGAGCCGTTGCGCGAGACGCTCGGGGTCGTCGTCTTCCAGGATCAGGTTCTCGACGTCGCGATTCATCTCGCCGGCTTCAGCGTGGGGGAGGCGGAAGGGCTGCGGCGAGCGATGAGCCGCAAGCGCTCGCACGCCGCGCTCGAGTCGTACCGATCGCGCTTCGTCGCGGGCGCCTGTGAGAAAGGCGTCGACGAAGGGCTCGCCGACATGGTGTACGACAAGCTCGTCGCCTTCTCGGGCTTCGGCTTCCCGAAGTCACACTCGGCCGCATTCGGGTTGCTTGCGTACCAGTCGGCGTGGCTGCGGCACCACTACGGACCGGAGTTCCTCGCCGCGCTCCTCAACGCGCAGCCGATGGGCTTTTACCCACCGGCGACGCTCGTCCGCGACGGGCAGCGACACGGCGTGGAGACGCGCCCACCCGACGTGAATCGCAGCGAGGTCGGCTGCACGATCGAAGATGGCGCAGTGCGCGTCGGGTTGAAGTACGTGACCGGGCTGGGGGAGGACGACGCGGAGGTCGTGGCGGCGAAACGGCCCTATTCCTCGATCCGCGAGCTCGCGCAGCGGACGGGACTGTCGGAGGACGAGCTGCGCGCACTCGCCGAGTCGGGCGCTTGCGACTGTTTCGGCCTGCGACGGCGGGAGCTCCTCTGGCAGCTCGGGCTCGTGCCACGACCGGCGAGCGTTCCGGGCACGGCAGGGGAGGCGAAGCAGCTTGCGCTGCCTCTCGAGCCGACGGTCGCGACGCCGGAGCTGCCCGAACCGACGGTGTGGGAGCGGATGCTCACCGACTACCGAACGACGAGCCTGTCCGTCGGCGTCCACCCGCTCGAGCTGCTCCGCCCGCACTTACCGCCGGGAACACTGTCGAGCGCGGAGCTGCAAGAGCAGCCCGATCGGGCGCAGGTGCAGCTCGCCGGGCTGGTCGTCGCGCGACAGCGGCCATCGACCGCGAACGGCGTTGTCTTCATGCTCCTCGAGGACGAGCTGGCGCAGGTGAACCTCGTCATCCTGCCGCGGGTGTACGAACGGTTCCGCGCAGTCGTGCGCAGCGAGCCGCTCCTGCTCGTCCGTGGCCGCTACGAACACTCGGACCGCAACCGGAACGTGCTCGTCGACGAGCTCGTCTCGCTCGCCCCGCTCGCGCGGTCGTTGACCGACGGCGCTGACGTCCATGCTGCCCTCCCGCGTGCCCATCATTTCGGGCATCGCTAGGCAGGAAAACCGCTTACTCATCCCTAACGTCTTAGTTCACATCGCGTCTCACTTCTGCGATAGGTCGTGTCCTTTCAGGGCCGCGCCTCGGGGGGCGGCAGTTGCCGTGCGAGTAGGAGGAGCTTCATGAGAAGGGTTCTGGGCCTGCGTGCGGTCGTTGCTGCGTCCTTGCTGGGACTGTTGTGCTTCGCGATCTCGGCCGCGGGGGCGGGAGCCGCCGCACCCACGGGCACGAGAGTCGTGGCGCCCAAGCCGCTGATTCCGCACGGCGCCGAGAAGCTCGGGACGCTCTCGCCGACGGCGACCGTGTCCGGCGCCGTCGTGCTGCAACCTCGCGACGAGGACGCGCTGACACGCTTCATCGCGCAGGTTACGGACAAGCACTCGCCGCTGTTCCATCACTACCTCACTCCGGACAGCTTCGCGGCGAGATTCGGCCCGACTCCGTCAGCGATCTCGGCCGTGAAGTCGCAACTGGAGGCCTCGGGGCTGACCGTCATGGACATTGCGCGGGACGGCCTGATCGTCAACTTCCAGGCTCCTGCCAACCGCGTGGAGGCCGCCTTCCACACCGGACTCCAGCGTTACCGGCTTGCCAACGGCTCAACCGGTCGGGCACGCACGGCACCTGTCCGCGTGCCGGCGACGATTGCGAAGTACGTGACGTCGGTCGTCGGCCTCGACACGACCGTGAAGCTTCGCCCCTCGGGCGTCGTCCGCGCGCCCAAGTCGGCGCGGGGCAGCCACCTCGCGGCGAGGAGCACGACGTTCAGCCACCCCGCGGGCTCGCCCACGCCTTGCGCCGATGCCACCACCGCGGCCGGAGACTTCGGCGGCCTGACAGACGATCAGGTCGCCAACGCGTACGGCGCGTTCGGCCTCTACGGAGCCGGGGACACCGGGGCGGGCCAGCACATCGCCGTCTACGAGCTGGAGCCGTTCGCGCTGACCGACCTCCAGACGTTCGATACCTGCTACTTCGGCGCGACCCAGGCCGCCGCGATGCTCGGCCGCGTGGCAGTCAAGATGGTGGACGGCGGCCAGACCGTCGGGCCTGGCTCGGGCGAGGCGATTCTCGACGTCCAGGATGTCTCCGCGCTCGCGCCGGGCGCAAACATCGACGTGTACGAGGCACCGAACAACACGTTCGGCTCGCTCGACGAGTACGCGCAGATCGTCAACGACGACGTCGACCAGATCGTGACCACCAGCTGGGGCATATGCGAGCAAGCTCTCCAGAAAGGCTCGCCCGGCGTCCAGCAGGCCGAGAACATCATCTTCGAGCAGGCAGCCGCACAGGGGCAGACGGTCTTCTCCGCCGCCGGGGACGAGGGAAGCAACGACTGCAACGCCTTCCAGACGACCTCGCCGGTGAGCCCGGTCCTGTCGGTGGACGACCCGTCGAGCCAGCCGTACGTCGTGGCGACGGGGGGCACCACGATCGACAACGCCACTCAGCCCGCCTCCGAGCGCGTCTGGAACGACGGCGCCGCGTGGGGGGCCGGGGGCGGCGGCATCTCCGAGTCGTGGCCGATGCCCGCCTGGCAGCTTGACTCGCATGTGCCCGGCGTGAACGACCAGAGCGTCGTCACGGCCGCGGAGAACTTCGAGTCAGCCGACCTGAACACACCCAACTACGCGTTCTGCGCGTCCGACAATCCGGTCGGGCAGGCAGTGGGCGGCTGCCGCGAGCTGCCCGACGTCAGCGCGAATGCCGACGAGTTCACTGGCGGCATCACCGTCTTCATCAACCAATTCGGCGGCTGGAACACGTTCGGCGGCACCTCGTCGGCGGCTCCGCTGTGGGCGGCGATGCTCGCGGATGTCAATGCGTCGGCCACGTGCAAGGCCAATCCGGCTACGCAGAAGGGTGTCGGATTCGTCAATCCGCTGCTCTACTCGGTGGCGTCGAATCCGACGGCCTACGCAGCCTCGTTCAACGACATCAAGGCCGGGAACAACGACGCGTACGGAGACTCGAACCTGTTCCAGGCCACGCCCGGATACGACATGGCCACGGGGCTCGGCACCCCGCAGCTGACGCAGCCGAACGGCGGCGCCGGGCTCGCGTTCTATCTCTGCAGCCAGGCTCCGGCCGCCACGCGGCCGACCGTCACCAACCTCAGCCCGTCCGTCGGCTTCACCTCGTCACCCACGAACGGCGTGACGATCACCGGCACGAACTTCGAGCAGAACGCCACGCCGAACGTCGCGAGCGTCCAGATCGGAGACGTCGAGTTCCCGTCCAGTGCGTTCTCCGTCACCAGCCCGACCACGATCACGATCGATATCCCTGCGGGCTCCTCCTTCGTCTCCTCGAACGACGCGACGGACGGCGCCGGGCGCGCGCAGGTGACCGTGACGCTGAAGGATGGCGAGACAAGCGCCGCCAACGTGAACAGCTGGTTCACCTTCGTGGACGACAACGGCTCGTCGCAACCACTCCCGACCGTGACCGGGGTCCACACCTACGCCGGCCCGGATGCCGGCGGCAACACCGTCAGCGTCTACGGCGCCGGCTTCAGTGGCGCTACCAGCGTCACGTTCGGCGGTGTCCCGGCTTCGACGTTGGCGGTCAATCCGAGCGGCACGCAGATCCAGGTCACGGTGCCGGCGTTCCAGGACGGGACGACCAACTGCGTTCACGACGGCTCGAGCTTCGATTCGAGCGAGAACGCGACGAACGACATCTGCCAAACACAGGTCGAGGTGACCACACCCAACGGCACGAGCACCGACTCGACGATCCTGCCGCTCTACGAGGGCGCGTTCGCCGTCGCCAGCGATGGAGTGATTCCAGCGCCCGCGGGCCAGGAGAGCGCCCCTGCGCTGACCGAATACGACTACGTGCCCAAGCCGACGATCACGTCGATCTCCACCAGCAGCGGAGGCGCAGCCTCCCTCGCGAGCGAGGAGGGCGGTTCCGTCGTGACGATCCGAGGCGCGGGCTTCAATCTCGCCACGCTCGACTGGGTCAACTTCGGCAGCCCGGTTCTGGCTGCGTCCCAGCAGTTCTTCAACCTCGTCAGCGTGACGGGCACAAAGATCGAGATCCAGGCACCGGGATTCGACGAGCTCACAGTTCGTCCGGCAGCCGTCCCGGTCTCGATCCAGTCGGTGGCGGGTCTTTCGAACACGACGAGCGCGACCTACGCCGGCATCCCGACGGTTTCCGCGGTGCAGGCGACCGCGGGACCGACCGCCGGGACGAACGCCGGCCCGGATACGGGCAGTACTCCGATCGAGATCGACGGATCCGGGTTCGCGTCTCAGACTCTCGCCGTCGTATTCGACGACATCGTCACCCCCTTCTCGCTCGGCACGCAGTACAACTTCTTGGCGGCCAGCGACACGAAGCTGACCACGACGACGGTCGGACAGAACCCGGCCGCCGTCGACACCCAGGTGTGCACCGTCACCGACTGCTCGACGGCCACTTCGAGCAACAACGACCTGTCCGACGTCTTCATCCTGTACCCACCGGGCGCTCCGACGATCGACTCGATCAGCCCGAGCACCGGGCCTGCGAACGGCGGGACGCAGGTGACCGTCACCGGCCAGAACCTCGGCTGCGTGACCAACGTCTCGTTCGGCCACGTGGCAGCAACCACTGCCTCGAATGTCCAGGCGATTCTCGACTGCGGGTCGACGAACACGGTCGTCGTGACGGCTCCGGCGGGCAAGGTTGGGAAGGTTCCGCTCACGCTGGAGACGGTCGAGAGCGACGCAACGGGCACAGCGGCGGCGAACGGCGGGTTGTTCACGTATACGAAGCCGTTCTCCCTGAAGATCCACAGAACGGGCAACGGCTCGGGCAAGGTCACGAGCTCGCCGGGCGGCATCAGGTGTCCGAAGAAGTGCTCGCATTCGTTCGCCTTCGGCAAGACGGTCACCTTGCACACGAAGGCCGCCAAGGGCTCGACGTTCGCAGGCTGGTCGGGCACGTGCAGGCGCAAGGTCGCGTGCAGGCTCACGATCAGCGGGCCTCTGACCGAGAGGGCGAAGTTCACCCGCAAGGCGAGACGCCACCGGTAGGCGCTAGTCAGGGTGCAGCCGGCGAGCGAAGCGCAGGTGCATCGGCGACGGCAGGTGTGGCGCGACGTTGAACGACGTGCCTACGAGCGTGAGATGCGTGAACGCCTGCGGGAAGTTGCCGAGCATGCGCTTCGCATTGGGGTCGTACTCCTCGGAGAAGAGGCCGAGGTCGTTCGCCAGGCCGACGAGCCGCTCGAACAACTCGAGCGCGTCGTCATGCCGGCCGATGAGCTCGTAGCAGTTCGCGAGCCAGAACGAGCAAGGCAGAAACACGCCCTCCCCCGGCGGAAGTCCGTCCACGCCCGCCTCGTGCGTGCGGTAGCGAAGGACGAAGCCGTCCTGCACTAGGTCGCGCTCGATCGCTTCGATCGTGCCGGCGACGCGCGGGTCGTTGGCGGGTAGGAAGCCGACCAGCGGCAGCAGGAGGAGCGCCGCGTCGAGCTCCTTCGAGTCGTACGACTGCGTGAAGGAGCCGAGGTCCGAGTCGTAGCCTCGCTCACAGACCTCCCGATGGATCTCGTCACGCAGCGCACGCCAGCGGTCGACAGGCCCATCCAGGTCCTGTTCCTCGACCGTTCGCACCGCACGATCGAACGCGACCCACGCCATCGCCTTCGAGTGCACGAAGTGACGCCGTTCGCCGCGGATCTCCCAGATGCCTTCGTCGGGCTGGCGCCACGCGTCCTCGAGGTGATCGAGGACGGCCAGCTGGATCCGCCATGCCTGCGGGTCGAGCGTGACTCCGTGGACGCGCGCCTGGTACAGCGCGTCGAGCACCTCGCCGTAGACGTCGAGTTGGAGCTGCTCGCTCGCAGCGTTCCCGATCCGCACCGGCTTCGAGCCCTCATAGCCGTTGAGCCACGGCACCTCGAACTCAGTCAGCCGCCGCTCGCCGGCGACGCCGTACATGATCTGGACGTCGGACGGATCGCCGGCGACCGCGCGGAGCAGCCAGCGTCGCCAGGCGATCGCCTCCTCCTCGTGGTTGCCCTGGAGGAAGGCGAGGAGTGTGAGCGTCGCGTCCCGCAGCCAGCAGTAGCGGTAGTCCCAGTTTCGCACCGAGCCGATCCACTCGGGAAGTGACGTCGTCGGGGCGGCGACGATCCCCCCGGTCGGCTCGTACGTCAGCGCCTTGAGCACGATGAGCGAGCGGCGCACCTGCGACGCCCACTCCTCCGGCAGATCGATCTCACACTGGCCGCTCCACTCTCGCCAGAAGGCCTCCGTGTCGGCGAGCGCCTGCTCGGGATCGACCGGCTCGGGCACCTCCTCGTGAGAGGGGAACCAAGTCAGGACGAAGGGAACGCGCTGGCCTTCGTCGACCGAGAACTCGGAGATCGTGCTCATGTCCTCGCCGCGCGTGTCCGCCGGCGTGCGGAAGCAGAGTGCGTCCGGCCCGGCGAGCGCGACGCGCGTGTCTTCCTCGTGCGAGCGCTTGCGCACCCACGGGACGATGCGCCCGTAGTCGAAGCGGATCGTCAACTCCGAGCGGAAGTGGACACGTCCCTTGACGCCTTCGACGATACGCACGATGTCGGGTGCGTTGCCTCGCGGCGGCATGAAGTCGAGCACCCGCGCGACCGAGCCGTCCTCCGTCCGCCAGGTTGTCTCGAGAACAAGCGTGTCGTGGAGGTAGCGGCGCGTGCTCGTCGCCGGCGCGGACGGCGCGAGCAGCCAGCGGCCACAGTCGGGACCGCCGAGGAGCGAGGCGAAGCAGGCGCCGGAGTCGAACCGCGGGACGCACAGCCAGTCGATCGAGCCGCCACGCTCGACGAGCGCCGCCGTCTGCAGGTCGCCCAGGAGCGCGTAGTCCTCGATCCGGGCCATCAGCGGTTCTCGATCTCCAGGCCGAGCTCGGGCCAGCGCTTGCGGACGGCGCGGTTGAACGATTCCTCGTACGTCTCCGCGGCATCCTCATCGAGCGTGCGTGCGAAGCGGTCGCGCATGTCCGCGAGCGCCTCGGTCGCCGCCTCGACGACGTCGACCCAGTCGCCGTACGCCTCTTCCCGGTCCTCGCGATCGGCGCTCTGGTACTGCCGGTACTTCTCGCGACACTCGGCGAGCAGATCCGCCTCGTCCTCGACGAAGAGGTCGAGCTGACGCGCGATCACGTCACGAAATGGGTCGCGCCGGAGCCTCACGCGATCTCCTCGTAGAGCGCGAGATGCGCCTCGGCGGCCGCGTCCCAGGTCAGCTCGTCGCGCGCCCGCCGCGCGCCCTCGCGGGCCTGGTCGAGCGCCTCGTCGTCGGAGAGGAGCTCACGGAGGGCGTCCGCGAGGCCGGCGACGTCGCCTGCGGCCACGACGCGCCCGGCCCCGAACCGGCGCACGGGCTCGGCAATGCCTCCGACGTCGTAGGCGACGACCGGAACTCCTGCGCCGAGCGCGCGCAGCAGAGCGCCGCTCTGATCGAGCTCGGGCCGGTATGGGAACAACGCGACGGTGGCATCGCCGAAGGCGCGGTCGATCTCGGGCTGCGGGAGATAGCCGAGCCGCCACTCGACCTCGAGTCCGTTCGCGGCGGCGCGATAGGGCTCGACGGGCTCCAGCGCGTCGCCCGCCACGAGCAGCCGTGCGTTCCCGGCGCGGCGCACTGCCTCGATCGCGTCGCCGAGTCCCTTGTACGCGCGGATGATCCCGAAGGCGAGCACGGTCCGGCCGTCGTCCTGCCGCTCGGGCTCACTCGCGAACACGGGGTGTGGGATGACCCTGAGCCGTTCGGGATCGACGCCGAGCTCGGCGAGCGTCTCCCGGCCGTTCTCGCTGTGCACGACGATCCGGTCGAAGCGCGCAAAGAGCCTGCGCCACAGGTCGGTGCGGTGCGCGGTGCGGCGGGGCAGCAGGTCGTGGGCGGTGAAGACCGACGGCAGATGGGGTCGGAAGAGGAGCGCGTCGAGTTCTGGAGCAGGCAGCCACTGGAGGTGCAGAACATCCGCTTGCAGCCGGCGGAGCGAGGCGAGTCCGAACGGGTGCTCCGCAACCTTGACCGGTACGCGCAGCCGCGAACGACCGAAGACCCGAGACGAGAGGGGGTAGAAGAGCTCGCGGCGGCGATATCCCTCCGGTTCCGCCACCGCGCCGAAGCGAAAGCGAGAGGTCACGAGCTCGACCTCCGCACCCGCGCGGGCCAGCGCCGCAGCGAGCTCGTGGTCGTACGGCGGCGTGAAGGCCGGCGGATCGGCGAGCAGGACGCGCACGGCCTCGTACGCTACGCCGTGGCCATGCTCGCGCGGACCTGGAACCTCTTTCACGGGAACGCCTGTCCGCCGGAGCGCCGCGCCTTCCTCCGCGAGATGATCGAGCTCGTGACTCGAGACCGCCCCGACATCGTCTGCCTCCAGGAGCTGCCGGTGTGGGCGCTCGATCACCTCGAGCGCTGGAGCGGGATGCATGCGACCGGCGCGGTCGCGCGGCAGCCTTTGCTCCCGTTCGGCGCGCGGCAGGTCACGGCGCTGCACCACGGCCTGCTGCGCTCGGCGGTGACCGGTGAGGCCGACGCGATCCTGACGCGCGATCCCGTGCACGATGTAGCTGTGCACGTCGTGGGGGAGGACAAGCTGCGACGGATCGCACAGGCCGCCGACGTCGAGGGCGTGACGGTCGTCAACTTCCACATCGACGGCGATCGGAGGCAATTCGATCGTGTCGTGGCACTTGCGCGCGAGCGGTCGATCCTGGCCGGCGACGCCAATCTCGTGGCGCCCCGCGCGGACGGGTTCTCGCCGCCGCTCGCCGGGAGCATCGACCAGATCCTCGTCTGCGGGCTCGAACTGCGCGACGGGCCGTCCGCCTGGCCTCTGGAGCGCCGGATCGTCGATGGTCGCCTGTTGTCGGATCACGCGCCCGTGGAAGCTGTCGTGGAATGAACCCCCAGGAGGCACGCGCCCAGTTCCCGGTCCTCGAACGCCACGCGTACCTCAACGCGGGCTCGGCCGGCCCGGTCCCTCAGGCGGCCGTCGACGCCATCCGAGCGCAGCTCGAGCGAGACCTGACCACGGGTCGGAGCGGCAAGGCGTACATCGAGGGGATCTTCGAGCTCCGGGAGCGCGTCCGCGCGGGTGTCGCATCCGTTCTCGGAACCTCCGCCGAGCTCGTCGCGCTCGTCGAGTCGACGACGCGCGGCTGTCAGGTCGTCCTCACCGGGCTAAATCTTGGTCCGGCCGACGAGATCGTGACGACGGACGAGGAGCATTTCGGCCTGCTGGGGCCGCTCCACGCCGGCCCCGCCCGTGTTGTCGTGGCGAACGCCGATGAGGACGCCTTGCTCGGTGCCGTAACGCCGCGCACGCGGCTGATCGCCGTCTCGCACGTCCTCTGGACAACAGGGCGCCGGCTGGATCTCACGCGGCTGCGACACCCGGACGGGCAACCGTTACTCGTCGACGGCGCCCAGTCGGCGGGCGCGATCCCGGTCGACCTCGAGGGCGCCGACTTCTACACGGTCTCGGCGCAGAAGTGGTTGTGCGGCCCCGACTCGTCGGGCGCGCTCTACGTCCGCGATCCAGAGCGCCTGCGAGTCGCGCTCCCGAGCGCGTTCTCGCCGCAGACCTACGAAGTCGACGGCTCGTTCGTCCCCAAGGACGGCGCGCGGAGGTTCGACTCCGGCTGGATCGGGGCAGCGCCGCTCGCAGGCCTCGAAGCAGCACTTGGCGTGCATCCCGACTGGCGGTACGTGGCCGCGGCCGCCTCGGCTGCGCGGTGTCGTGAACTGCTTGCGCCGCTCGTTGAGGTGGTGACGCCCGTCGGGGACTCGACTCTCGTTTCCTTCCACCCGTCGGGAGACCCCACCGAACTCGTTGCGGCGCTGGGTGAGCGCGGCGTCATCGTCCGGGAGCTGCCGGGCCGCAACCTCGTCCGCGCCTCGTGCGGCTGGTGGACGAACGACGACGATCTCCGCCGCCTCGCCGACGGCGTGGCCTCAGCAGCCTAGGACGGGAGCCCGAGCTCAGCGGCGATCGGCTGCAGCGCAGCGACCACGGTGCGGATGTGGTCGTCGAGGTCTACGCCGAGCTCCTCCGCGCCCTTGTAGACGTCCTCGCGATGGACGCCCGACGCGAACGACGGCTGCTTGAGCTTCTTCTTGACCGACTTCGGCTCCATGCCTTCGAGCCCGGTCGGGCGCACGAGCGCGCACGCGTGGACGAAGCCGCTCAGCTCGTCGCACGCGAAGAGCGCTTTCTTCAGCGGGGTGTCGCGCGGCAGGGAGAGATGCTCGGCATGGGAGAGCACGGTGTCGATGACCTCGTCCGGATAGCCCTCCTCGCGGAGGATCGGCGCTCCGTCCTGGGGGTGCTTGTCGAGGGTCGGGTGCATCTCGTAGTCGAAGTCGTGGAGGAGCGCCGCCACCCGCCAGAGCTCCTCGTCCTCGCCAAACTTCCGCGCGTATGCCGCCGTTGAGGCCTCAACGGCCAGAGCGTGCCGCAGCAGCGACTCGCTCTTCGTATAGCGGGTCAGCGTCTCCCAGGCACGTTCGCGAGTCGCCTCCAAGGCCCGGCTATCCTAGCCCGGCATGTCCGTCGTGACGGCCCCGCAGGCCCTTGTCATCGAGGGCGGAAATCCGCTCAACGGCCGCATCCGCGCCTCCGGGAACAAGAACGGTGCCCTGCCGATCCTCGCTGCGTGCCTGCTCGCCGACGAGCCTGTAACGCTCGCGAACGTCCCGCGGATCCGCGACGTCGAGGCGATGCTCGAGCTCGTGTCCGGCACCGGCGCGAACGCTGAGTGGACCGGGCCGAACGAGGTTCGAGTCGACCCGCGAGGGCTCTCTTCCTACGAGGTCGACGCGGTGCTCGCCGAACGGATCAGGGCCTCGTTCCTACTAGCTGGCCCCCTGCTTTCACGCCTCGGGCGGGCGAGCGTGCCGCCCCCGGGTGGCGACGTGATCGGGCGGCGCCGCCTCGATCCGCACATCCATGCCCTCGAGCGGCTCGGCACGCGGATCGAGATCGAGAGCCGCTACGACATGAGGACCGACGGGCTGCGCGGAGCCGAGATCTTCCTCGACGAGGCGAGCGTGATGGCGACCGAGAACACGGTCATGGCAGCCGTCCTCACGCCCGGCGAGACCACGATCGGCAACGCCGCCTGCGAGCCGCACGTGCAGGATCTCTGCCGCTTTCTCGTCTCGCTCGGCGCCCAGATCGAGGGCATCGAATCGAACGTCCTCAGGATCCACGGAGTCGAGCGGCTGAACGGCGGGGAGTGGGCCATAGCCTCCGAGCACATCGAGGTCGGAAGCTTCATCGGCCTTGCAGCCGTGACGAACAGCGACCTCACCATCGAGGGCGTCATCCCGCACGACATGGTCTCGATCCTCACCGCGTTCAGCAAGCTCGGCGTCGAGGTGGAGCTCGGGGACGACTGGGTCCGCGTGCCCCCGCACCAGGAGCTCGTGATCCAGAACGACCTCGGCGACCAGGTGCCGAAGATCGAAGACGGTCCCTGGCCGGCGTTCCCGGCTGACCTGACATCCATCGCGGTTGCCGTGGCGACGCAGGCGTGGGGGACGATCCTCGTGTTCGAGAAGATGTTCGAGAACCGCTTGTTCTTCGTCGACAAGCTGGTCTCGATGGGTGCGCGGATCATCGTGTGCGACCCGCACCGAGTCGTCGTCAGCGGCCCGTCGCGCCTCTACGGCCAGCGGCTGACGAGCCCCGACATCCGCGCCGGAATGGCGATGCTCATCGCCGCCCTCTGCGCGAACGGCCGCTCGGTGATCGGCAACGTCGGCGAGATCGACCGCGGCTACGAGCGGATCGACGACCGCCTCCGCGCCCTCGGGGCGCAGATCGAGCGCGTCGAGGCATAGGGGGTCCTCCGGAGCTACGCTCAGCGGGGATGAGCGAGCAGGCTGCGGCAGGCGTCCGCGTCAACGTCTACGGGCACGGCGAGGCGACGGTGGAGACGGGGCTTCCCGTCCTGAACCGGCTGCTTGTGCGCCTGGCGGAGACCGCGCGGTTCGACCTCGTCCTCGACATCGAGCCCGGAGATACGCAGGCGGAGGTCGAGGCCGCAGCCGCCGCGCTCGGCCACGCGCTCGCGGGGCCGCTGCGAACCGACAGTGCGCGTGGTCACGGCGTCGGTGCGATGACATCCGCGGAGGCACTCGCCTACGTCGTCCTCGAGACGAGCGACGAACCGCTTTTCGTCACGAACGTCGACCTGACGCAGGCTCGCATCGGCGGGCTCGGCACCGACGTCACGCGGCGGTTCCTCGAGGTGCTGGCCGAGAACGCAGGGCTCGTCCTCCACGTGCGGCTTCTGAACGGAACCGACAGCGGCCACGTGCTCGAGGCGATCTTCAAGGGACTCGGCGCTGCGCTGGCCGAGGCATGCGAGAGACAGGAGACCCGTCCATGAGCGAGAAGCGCGTCGTACGCACCGAGGCCGCGCCCGCGCCCTTCCAGGGAGCCCCGTACTCCCAGGCGATCGCGGCCGGCGGGTTCGTCTTCGTCTCCGGGCAGCTCGGCCTGAAGCCGGGAGACACCGCGATCTCCGGCAG
>Ga0070707_100003434_pt1 | contig 14978 bp, 13 predicted proteins | sample KBSK5502metaG_FD_65468 | JGI IMG/M metagenome (GOLD analysis project Ga0070707, IMG submission 65468) | Corn, switchgrass and miscanthus rhizosphere microbial communities from Kellogg Biological Station, Michigan, USA - KBS K5-50-2 metaG | ecosystem: Host-associated > Plants > Roots >... | reverse complement strand
AACTGCCCGCACTGCTTCAACACCATCAAGAACGAGTTCCCGCAGTTCGGCGGGCAGTACCAGGTGATCCACGCGGCCGAGCTGGTGGCGCAGCTCATCGCCCAGGGGCGCCTCCAGGTGCCGCCCGAGTTCAAGAAAAAGACCGTCTATCACGACTCCTGCTACTACGGCCGCTTCAACGAGATCTACGACGAGCCGCGCGCCGTGCTCGCCCGGACCGGCGCCACCGTGCAGGAGATGCACCGCCACAAGCAGTTCGGCATGTGCTGCGGGGCGGGCGGCGGGCGCATGTGGATCGAGGAGGACCCGGACAAGCGCGTCAACCTGTTGCGCACGGCCCAGGCGCTGGAGACGGACCCCGAGGTGATCGCCGTCTCGTGCCCGTTCTGCATGACCATGCTCTCGGACGGGATCAAGGCGAAGGACCTCGAGGAGAAGGTCCAGACGCTCGACGTGATGGAGATCGTCGCCAAGGTGGCGACGTAGACGAGGGGGAGGACGCCGCCCATGCTGGTGCTCGCGGTGATCGGGGTGATCGTGGTGGCGGTGATCGCCATCTACAACGGCCTGGTGCGCCTGCGCGCCCAGGCCGACAATGCCTGGGCCGACGTCGACGTGCAGCTCAAGCGCCGCTACGACCTGATTCCCAACCTGGTCGAGACGGTGAAGGGCTATGCGGGCCACGAGCGCGCGACGCTCGAGGCCGTGGTCAGCGCCCGCGGCCGTGCCATGACGGCCAGCGGGCCGGCGGCCAAGGCCGAGGCGGAGGGCGCGCTCACGCAGGCGCTGCGCCAGGTCTTCGCGCTCGCGGAGGCGTACCCGCAGCTCCGCGCCGCCGAGAACTTCGCGCAGCTCCAGGCCAGCCTCGGCCAGATCGAGGACGCGGTGCAGAACGCGCGCCGCTACTACAATGCGGTGGTGCGCGACCTGAATACGCGCATCGGGCAGTTCCCCTCGAACCTGGTCGCCGGCACGTTCGGCTTCGCGCCGCGCGAGTTCTTCGAGCTCACCAGTGACGCCGAGCGCCAGGCGCCCAAGGTCAGCTTCGAGCCCGCGGGGCGCTAGCGCGCTCGCGCGCGCGCTCGCGGGCCTCCTCCTCTCGGGCGCGACGTGCGGGCCGGCGGCCGCGCGCTCGCTCTCGATCGAGCGCTTCGACGCCGACGTGGCGGTCGCGCGCGATGCGACCATCGAGGTGACGGAGACCCTCCGGGTGCGCTTCACGGGGGAGTGGAACGGCCTCTACCGGACGATCCCGGTCGAGTACCGGACGCCACAGGGCTTCGGCTACCGGCTCTTCCTGACCCCGCTCGGCGTGCGCGACGGGGCCGGGCATGCGCTCCGCTGGGACGCCAGCTCCGAGCGCCACTACCGGAAGTTCAAGATCTGGGTCCCCGAAGCCCACGACGCGACGCGCACGATCGTCTTCCGCTACCGCGCGGCGAACGCGCTGCGCTTCTTCCCCGATCACGACGAGCTCTACTGGAACGTCACCGGCGACGAGTGGGACGTGCCGATCCAGGCGGCCAGCGCGCACATCCGCCTGCCGTCCGGCGCGACCGACGTGCGCACCCTCGCCTTCACCGGGAGCTACGGCTCGCACGCGCAGGACGCCGAGGTCCGCACGCTGAGCGACGGCGTCGCGCTGGACATGCGCCGGCCGCTTGCCTTCCACGAGGGGCTCACCGCGGTGGTGGGCTGGAGCAAGGGCGCGGTCGAGGAGCCGGGTCCCCTGGCGCGCGCCGTGCTCTTCCTTCGCGCCAACTGCCTCTTCCTCCTGCCGCTCGTGGTGCTGGGCGCGATGGTCAGGCGCTGGTACACGCGCGGCCGCGACCCCCGGCTGCAACCGATCGTGCCGCGCTACGAGCCGCCCGACGGGCTCTCGCCGGCCGAGACGGGGACCCTCGCCGACAATCGCGCGGACATGCGCGACGTCACCGCCACCCTGGTCGACCTCGCCGTGCGCGGCTTCCTGGTCATCGAGGAGCGCGATCGAGAGGGACTCCTCGGCCTCTGGTCGAGCAAGGCCTTCACGCTGCGGCGGAAGAAAGCCGGGGATCAGCCGGGCGACTTGAAGCCGCACGAGCGCGCCGTGCTGAACGGCGTCTTCGCCGGACGGAGTGACGCGGTCGACCTCTCCGACCTGAAGAACGAGTTCTATCGGGAGCTGCCGCGCATCCGGGACGGCATCTTCGCGGCGCTCGTCGGACGTGGCTACTACGCGCGGCGTCCGGACGAGGTGCAGACCACCTACTGGGTCGTCGCCGGCATCGTCGCCGTCACCGCCTTCCTGGCGGGCGCGATCGCCAGCAAGACGGGCGCCGACATCCTCGGCGCCCCGCCGCTCACCATCTTCGTGGCCGGGGTACTCTCCGCGGGCGTGATCTTCGCCTTCGGCTGGATCATGCCGGCCCGCACGACGGCGGGCGCGCGCGCTCTCGAGGGCGTGCTCGGCTTCGAGGAGTTCCTCGCCCGGGTCGAGGGCGATCGCCTGGAGCGGGTGGTGAAGACGCCCGAGCTGTTCGAGAAGTTCCTCCCCTTCGCGATGGCGCTCGGCGTCGAGCACAAGTGGGCGCGCGCCTTCGAGGGCATCTGCAAGAAGCCGCCGGACTGGTATCAGGGGTCGTCGCTGGGAGACTTCCGGCCGCGCCTCTTCGTCGACCGCCTGGGCGGCATGTCACAGGTTGCCGCGGCGGTCATGGTCTCGCAGCCGCGCAGCTCGGGCGGCTCGGGCTTCGGCGGCGGCGGGGGCGGCGGGTTCTCCGGCGGCGGCTTCGGCGGCGGGGGTGGCGGGGGGTTCTGAGCGTCTAGGACGGCGGCTCGCCGAACGCCTCGCGGATGGCGCTCATCAGCTTGCGCGCCTTGTCGGCCGTGCCCCTGGGCATGTCCTGGGCCTTCGCGACTCTCATCAGGTCCTTGCGGATGAGCTTCGCCACCGAGCTCTTGTCGAACGGCAGGCCGAGGGTCTCGCAGGCCCGTGCGACGCGGGGAAGGAGCGGCCCGGTCCCGGAGAGGGTGATGTCCGACTCGTCCTTGCCGACGGCCCTCAGCCGCTTGGCGTGAGCCCCGCGGACCTTGCTCAGGTAGTAGTGCTCGGGGAAGAGGTCCTCGAGCGTGAAGTCGCCGCCGGCCGCCTCGACCGCATCGCCGAGCAGGAGCGTCGCCGAACGGGTGCCGTCATAGCGTGTGAGCCACTTCGTGCGCAGCGTCTCCTCGGCGTGCCGCCCGGCTTCGTCCGAGGCGAAGAGCGCGACCGTCTGCAGCCCCTGGCCGATCATGAACGAGGCGGTGTGGACCACCTCGGAGGGTCCACCGGCTGCGGTGACCATGACGTCGTCCGGAAGGGCGCCCTCTCCCGCGCGCTCCAGCGCGTTCGACAGCTCGCTCACGATCCAGTAGTCGTCCACGCTCTCGACCAGCAGACTGCGCTCGGCGACGAGATGGCTCTGGCTCGCCTGCATCCCGAGCGCCGCCTGGAGGGCGAGTCTCTCTTCCCGGTGGCTGGCTCCCAGGTCGTCGGACACGACGGCACGCGCGTCGCCCTGGTGGATCACCTTGATCCGACCGGGTTCGCGCAGATCGACGAGGAAGGGGAGGTGCGTGGAGTAGATGGTTGGGCTCTTCGCCGCATAGGCATCGAGGCGCTGCAACAGGTCTCTCTGCCCGCCGGGGTGAAGATGGAGACCGGGCTCGTCGAGCAGGAGCACGCATCCCGCGAACGTTCCCTGGCTGTCGTGCATGAAATGGAGGTCGAAGGAGAAGAACCACTGGAAGCCCTTGGATTGCTCCTCCAGGGGGATCATGCCGATGTTCTTGCCGACTTCCTCGACCTCCGTGAAGAACACCTGGCCGTCGGTGCGGAACTGAATGCGATACGCGTTCTGAGCCCAGCGGCCGGCGACCTTGCCGGTCAGCGCCGCCGCCGCGTCCTGGAGATCGAGCTGGCGGTCGTGCAGGACGTGCTCGTCCCGCGACGCTCCCTGCTCGATGAGCCGATCGAGATCGAGGCCCGCGAGCCGGAGAATCATCAAGAACGTCTCGTCCTCCTCGCCGAGCCGCGCCCCGGAATCGTGGAGCCGGTGTCTGATTGCCACGAGGTCCGCGCGCCCGCGGAAGCTCTTGTAGTCGTCCATGTAGATGAAGGTCGGAATCTGCTGCAGCAGGTACTCGTGCGCGCGTTGCTGCTCGCCGGGCGCATCTCCCGGCCGATCGGGAAGCCGGACCGCGAAGGTCCCCTCGTAGTCCTTCGTGATGAGCACCTCGTTCGCGGCGATTGGTCGGCCGCTGAGCTCCGCCAGCCGCGCCTTCTCGGCGTCGGTCAGCTCGAAGCGCACCTCGCAGACGACTTGCTTGCCGTCCCGCTGCGCTCGCTGCTCGCGCGGCCACTCCTTCCGGATGTCGTACGGATCGGGCACGTGCGGGTTGAACTTGTGGAGCGCTCGCAGCAGCGCGGTCTTGCCCGACTGGTTCTTTCCGACGATGCACGTGAGTCGATCGAGGAGCTCGATGTCCCCCGAGTCCTCGATGTTTCGATACTTTCGGATGCGAAAGGACCGGATATTCATGCTGCGCGGGAGCCTATCAGGGAGGACCACCGAGGCGCTAACTCGGGACGCGCCTTCCCGACACCGCCCGGCTGCCGCGCAGCAGGAAGCGCCATGGCCACGCGGCGTCGCCGCCGGCGTAATCGACGCCGATGCGCGGCGTGCGCATGACACGAGACGCCGGCAGCGCGGGCGCGTCCAGGATGCGGAGCGCGCCGCGCACGAGGTCCGCGCCGTTCTCCGCCCGCCCGATCCCCATCGCCTGGCAGAGGGCGCCCGGGCCCCGGCAGAGGCGCCACGCCGGCGCCTCGGGCAGCCGGCGGCGCCGGCGCATGAGCGCCTCGCCCTCCAGCGGCTCGAGCGCGCGCAGCAGGACCGCCTCGGGGTCCCCGGGCGGCCGGCAGACGACGTTCACGCAGTGGTGCATCCCGTAGACGAAGTAGACGTACGCGCGCCCGGGCGGTCCCCACATCACCTCGTTGCGCGCCGAGCGGTGGCCGCCGGCGCTGTGCGCGGCGCGGTCGGCAGGGCCGCGGTAGGCCTCGACCTCGACGATGCGCCCGGCGGTCACGCCCGCGGCGGTTGCATGGACGAGGATCTTCCCGAGCAGCGCGCGGGCGACGCGGAGGGTCGGCTGGAGGTAGAAGGCGCGCGGGAGCGCGCTCACGCCGACTTCAGCTTCTTCACTTCCTCGGTCAGCTCGGGCACGGCCTTGAAGAGGTCGGCCACCAGCCCGTAGTCGGCGATCTGGAAGATCGGCGCCTCCGCGTCCTTGTTGATGGCGACGATCACCTTCGAGTCCTTCATGCCGGCCAGGTGCTGGATGGCCCCCGAGATGCCGACGGCGATGTAGAGCTGCGGCGCCACGACCTTCCCCGTCTGCCCCACCTGGAGGTCGTTCGGCACGAAGCCCGCGTCGACCGCGGCGCGGCTGGCGCCCATGGCGGCGCCGAGCGCGTCGCACAGCGGCTCCAGGTAGATGGTGAAGTTCTCGCCGTTCTTCAGCCCGCGGCCGCCGGAGCAGACGATGCGCGCCTCGGTCAGCACCGGGCGGTCGGACTTGGTCTCGGCGAACTCGACGAACTGCATGCGGGCATGGCTCGCGTCGGGCGTGATGGTGAGCTTCTCGACCGCACCCTTCTGCCCCCCCTTGGCCGCCGCGTCGAAGGCCGTGATGCGCACCGAGACCACGCGCGGCGTGCCCTCGATCTCGACCGTGGCCGTCGTGTTGCCGGCGTACATCGGCCGCTTGAAGGTCTTGGCGTCGACGATGGCCGTGACGTCCGAGGCCATGCCGGCACCCAGCCGCGCGGCGACGCGGGGCAGGAGGTCCTTGCCGAGCGCGGTGGCGGCCGCGATCACCGTCTCCACGTCCTTCTGCCTGGCGATCTCGGCGAGCGCGGCGGTATAGGCGTCGGCCAGGTAGTGCGCGAAGGGCGCGCCGTCGACCGCGACCACGTCGACGCCGTGCTCGGCCAGCTCGTTGGCCAGCGCGTCGACGCCCTGGCCGAGGACGGCGGCGAGGCACTTGCCGCCCGCGAGCGACGCGGCCTGCTTGCCAGCGGCGACGCTCACCAGCGTGGTCTTCGGGAACTTGCCGTGCAGGTGCTCGGCGACGACGAGGACGTTGCCCATGCTCAGATCACCTTCGCTTCGTTGTGCAGCGCCTGGACCAGCTCCTGGACCGAGCCGACCTTGCGGCCGCCGGTGCGCTTGGGCGGCGCCTCGAGCTTCAGGATCTTGAGGCGCGGCGCCACGTCGATGCCCAGCTCGGCGACCGGGATCTCCTTCATCTCCTTCTTCCGCGCCTTCATGATGCCCGGCAGCGAGGCGTAGCGCGGCTCGTTGAGGCGCAGGTCGGCGGTCACGACCGCGGGCAGCGGGACGTCGAGCGTCTCGAGCCCGCCGTCGACCTCGCGCGTCACCTTGGCCGACTTCTGGTCGGGGGCCAGCTCGACCTTGGAGGCGAACGTCGCCTGCGGCCACGCGAGCAGCTCGGCCAGCATCTGCCCGACGCAGTTCGAGTCGTCGTCGATCGCCTGCTTGCCCATGACGATGAGGTCGGGCTTCTCGCTCTCGACGAGCTTCTGGATGACGTGCGCCACCGCGAGCGGCTCGAGCGCCTGCTCCGAGAGGACCAGGATGGCGCGGTCGGCGCCCATGGCGAGGCCGGTGCGCAGCTGCTCCTGCGCGGTCTTCGTCCCGATCGAGACCAGTACCACCTCGCTGCCGGCGACCTTCTCCTTCAGGCGCAGCGCCTCCTCGATGGCGATCTCGTCGAAGGGGTTGATCACCCACTTGACGTTGTCGCCGACGATGCTGGCGGCATCCGGGGCGATCTTGATGACCGTCTCGGGGTCGGGGACGCGCTTCACGGTGACCAGGATCTTCACGCGGGTCTCCTTGGGGGACGGTACGGAGAGCCAGGGATTACACAGCGCGGCATGGCCGAGTCAAGCAAGGAAGCTGCCGACTTATCTCACGCCTGCGCTTCGCGCCGCCCGACGTCGAAGCCGAGCCGGCTGGAGAGCTCGCGCCCTGCCTTCAGCACGAGGGGCGCCACCTCCTTCTCGATGCGCTCGGGCGCGAGCCGGGAGGCGGGCGCGACGATTGCCAGCGCGCCCACCACGGCGCGCGCGTAGTCGCGCACGGGCGCGGCGACGGCGCGCACCTCCTCCAGGTGCTCGCCCAGGTCGACGGCGTAGCCGGCGGCGGCGACGGTGCGGAGCTGCTGGAGGAGCGCCTGGCGGTCGATGATGGTGCGCTCGGTGAAGCGCTGGAGGCCGTCGGGGACGAGCGTGCGCAGCTCGTCCTCCTGCTCGAAGGCGAGGTGCGCCTTGCCCGCGGCGGTGCAGTGGAGCGGGAGCGCCTCGCCGAGCTGCGAGACGATGCGTACCGGGCGGTCGGCCTCGATCACCTCGACCGGAACGACGGCCCCGCGGCGGAGCACGGCGAGATACGTCGTCTCGCGCGCCTGGCGGACCAGCTCCGCCATGATCGGCCGCGCCTGGCGGAGGAGCCCCGCGTGCTGCACGTAGCTCTGCCCGAGCTGGAGGCAGCGGATGCCGAGCCGGTAGTTCTCGGTGGCTCGGTTCTGCTCGATGTAGCCACGCGACTCGAGCGTGGCGAGCAGACGGAAGACGTTGTTCTTGTGGAGGCGCAGGCGCTTGGAGAGCTCGGTCACGCCGAGCTCGTCGGCGTCGCCCGCGAACTGCTCGAGGACGTCCAGCGAGTGCGAGACGGACTGGATGGTGTAGTTGGACTTCTCGCGCCGCACGGTTCGCTCCGAAAAGGCGTTTTAACCTATGTCGCGCGGGCTGCGCGAGTCAACGGCGGCGCAAGGCCCGTCCTAAGGCATTGAAAGGACGGCGGCCCCTCCTATATCTGGGGCTCCCAGGGGAGGAGCGCGCAATATGGACGTCGAGACCACGATGATCGAGGTGCCGGTAGGTGGCGGGACGATGCCCGCCTTCCTGGCGCGGCCGAAGAACGGAGGGCGCGCCCCCGGCGTGCTCGTGATCCAGGAGGCCTTCGGCCTGAACGACCACATCAAGGACGTCGCCCGCCGGATCGCCGCCGAGGGCTACGTCGCGCTCGCGCCGGACCTCTACTGGCGCGGGGGGAAGGGGCGCACGGCGCGCTACGACCAGCTACCCGAGGCGATCGGCCTCATGCAGTCGCTCAAGGACCCGGAGATCGTGTCCGACGTCGGCGGCGCGATCGCGTACCTCGAGAAGCAGTCCTCCGTGCGCGCCGACCGGATCGGCATCACGGGCTTCTGCATGGGCGGTCGCGTGAGCTATCTCTGCGCCTGCGAGCTCGCGGACGAGATCAAGGCGAGCGCCCCCTTTTACGGCGGCGCCATTCCGGTCGAGCGGACGGCGAAGCTCCGCTGCCCCGTGCTCGCCTTCTTCGGCGAGAAGGACGCTTTCATCCCGCTGGAGAGCGTCGAGCAGCTGAAGGCTGAGGCGAAGCGCCACGGGAAGGCGGTCGAGGTCGTCGTGTACCCCGGCGCCGAGCACGGCTTCTTCTGCAACGAGCGCGCCTCGTACCAGAAGGCTGCCGCCGAGGACTCGTGGGCAAGACTCAAGCAGTTCTTCGCGACGCATCTGAAGGGCTAGGGTCCGCGCTGCGCATCCTGCTCGTCGGGCAGGCTGCCTTCGCCGAGGAGATCCTGCGCGGGCTCGAGGCCGCCGGCGACAGCATCACCGCGGTCGTCTGCCCGCCCGACGCGGGGCCGAAGCCCGATCCGGTCAAGGCGGCGGCCCTCGCGCGCGGCGTGCCGGTGCACCAGTTCCGTTCGCTGAAGTCGCCCGAGGCGCGGCGCGCCTTCGCGGAGGCGCATGCCGATCTCGGCGTGCTCGCCTACGTGACGCAGATCGTGCCCGAGCCGCTGCTGCACATCCCCCGGCTGACCAGCATCTGTTTCCACCCCTCGCTCCTGCCGCGCTACCGTGGCGGCAGCGCGATAGCGTGGCAGTTGATCCGCGGCGAGAGCGAGTCGGGCGTGACCGTCTTCTGGCCGGACGCCGGCATCGATACCGGCCCGATCCTGCTCCAGCGCTCGGCGCCGGTCGGGCCGGACGACACCGCGGGCAGCCTCTACTTCAAGACGCTCTTCCCGCTCGGCGTGCAAACCGTGCTCGACGCCGTGGCCCTCGTCCGCGAGGGGAAGGCGCCGCGCGTCCCGCAGGACGAGTCGCGCGCGAGCTACGACCCCCTGTGCCGCGACGAGCACGCGGCGATCGACTGGAGCTGCCCCGCGGCCGAGCTGCACGACCTGATCCGTGGCTGCGACCCGCAGCCCGGGGCGCACACCGCCTGGCGCGGTGCGCGCCTCCGCCTCTACGAGCCGCGTCGGGTCGACGCACGCGCCGGCGCGACGCCCGGAACGGTGCTCGCGGTCGCGGCCGAGGGTCTCACCGTCGCCGCGGGCGACGGCGCCATCCGCTGCGCCCGCGCCCGCAACGGCGGCACCAAGGCCGCCGCCGCGGAGGTCGCACGCGTCGTCGGCATCGAGGCGGGGTCGCGACTCGCATAGCGATCACTCGGGCATCGGCCAAATCAGAACACCTTCGCCGCCGAGAAGTCGAAGAAGCGCTGCCGGTCGCAGCCGAGGTTCACGTCGAGCAAGCCGCGGAACTTGACGTTGACGTTGACCGAGAAGCCGATCGGCGAGCCGCGTGGGATGGCCGCGGCGGCGATGAACGAGCCGCCCGTGCGGTGCCCCTGCATGGTGCCGAGGACGAACGGGAACTCGGGGTCCGTCGAGATCGCCGTCGAACCGTCGTGGACGGTCACGCTGGGGCACGCCGCGGTCCCGCCGGAGCCGCAGCGCCAGGTGACGCGCTGGCCGACCGCGTAGCCGGGCGCCGTGGTGTCGATGCCGTTCTCGTCCACGTCGACCACGTCGCTCGGATCGGGCCCGTCGTCGGGACCGTCGGCCACCGCGGCGGCGGCCTGCTCGGCGCGCGAGAGCGAGCCCGCGACCGCGCCGATCGCGGGACGGAGCTTGCGCACGTTCATCCAGTGGAGCGTCGGCGCGTCCCAGGCCGTGCAGTTGACCCCGGGCTGGTCGCAGGCGCGTGGCAGGAGTTCGGTGTAGAGCCCGCCGAGGCAGCGGTCCGCCCCCGCGGCGGGCGGGAAGAGCATCACGGTGGTGCGCGAGTGGCGGAGGTTGCTCAGGCGCCAGACCCCGTTGGCGTCGGCGGTCGTCACCCCGAGGCGTACCGCGTCGCCGCGGTTCTTCCAGCCGCACCAGGAGAAGGGATCGCTCGCGTCGTCGGTGCCCTCCTTGAAGTTCCGCTGCTTGAACCACAGCTCGACCACGCGTCCGGGCGGCGCCATGCCCTCGACCCCGTCGAGGTCGTTCACGTTGCTCACCACCCGGTAGATGAGCGGCGCGTCGTTCACGGAATGGAGCGTGGTCGCGCGGAGCACGAGCGCCACGAGCACGCCGCCGAGCGCGACCGAGCCAACCATGCGGGATCCTCTCGCCATGCGACCCTCCTCGGAGCTGGGGAGCGGGCAGGGGAGGGTGCAGCGAGCGTGCCAGCCCGGCGCCGCGCCGCGACGGGTGTCCGCGCCGCGCGCGTGAAGCGCGTTCGATCAGGCCGTTTCACGCGCGGGCAGAGCGAGCGGATCGCGGATGCCGTGGCGCTCCATGCGCCGCCAGAGCGTCACCCGCGAGATGCCGAGGGCGGCCGCGGCCCGCTGGCGGTTCCAGCGCTGCTCGTCGAGGACGCGCACGATGCGCTCCCGCTCGTCCACCACGAGACCGGCGGCGGGCGCCTGGCGCCGAGCGAGCAGGTCCGCCAGCTCCGTGCCCTGCGCGCCCGCCAGGACGAGGAGCGACTCGAGCACGTTCTCGAGCTCGCGCACGTTGCCCGGCCATGCGTGCTCGAGGAGCGGGCGCAGCGCGCCCGCCGGCGGGAGCGCGAAGCCGGTGCCGTGGGCGCGGTTGAAGCGCGCCACGAAGTGCTCGATCAGGAGCGGCAGGTCCTCGCGCCGCTGGCGCAGCGGCGGCAGGTGGATCGCGAACACGCGCAGGCGGTAGTAGAGGTCGCGCCGGAAAGTGCCCACCTCGACCATGCGCCAGAGGTCGCGGTTGGACGCGGCGACGATGCGCACGTCGACGCGCCGCACGGCGCTCGACCCGAGCGGGCGCACCTCGCGCTCCTGGACGGCGCGCAGGAGCTTCGCCTGGAGCGCCGGCGAGAGGTCCTCGACCTCGTCCAGGAAGAGCGTGCCGCGGTCGGCGAGCTGGAGCACTCCCGGCCGCTCCTGCACGGCGCCGGTGAACGCACCGCGCGCGTGACCGAAGAACTCGCTCTCGGCGAGCGTGTCGGGGACGGCGGCGCAGTTGACCGGCACGAAGGGTCCCGCGCCACGGCGCCCGAGGGCGTGCACGGCCCGCGCCACGACCTCCTTGCCGGTGCCCGTCTCGCCCTCGATCAGCAGGTGGGCGTCGGTGCGCGCGGCGGTGCGCACCAGGTCGCGCACCTGGTGCATGGCGGGGCTGCGGCCGACCAGGCCCGCGAGCGGGTCCGCTGCGGCGCGGGCTGCGGCGCGCGGGGGGCGGCGGTCGTCAGGGCGAGCGAGACGGGCGACGGCGTCTCCCACTGCAGTCAGGTCGTTGCCGTCATCGAGCACCACGTAGTCCGCGGCGCCCGCGCGGAGCGCCGCCAGCGCGGGCGCCGCCGCATCGCGCGCGCTCACCACCAGCACCGCCGGGTGGTCCGCCGCCAGCGCTCGTACCAGCTCCGCGCCGCCCTCGGCGTCCGCGACTCCGGGGCCGACCACGACGAGCGCGGGCATCGCCTCGGCAACGCTCGCGCCGGGCGCCGCCCGCCGCACCTCGGCGTGCGGGCAGGTGCGTGCCACTGCTGCAGCGAGCGCCTCGCAGCGGACCGAATCGTCGTCGAGGATCAGGATGCGCATCGGACCTCCGCGGCGGGCGAGCGACCCTACGGCACCGCGCCCGGCGAGACCATCCCGCCACGATACATCCGAGCGGAACACGCCGGCCCACCAGGCGGCGGGGGGCTACTCCCTCTAGCTGCCGGCGGCTGCCGGTGTGATCTCGACCAGGAGGTCGCCCGCCGCAACGGTGCCAGCCGCCACCGCACGCACGGCCGTCACGCGCCCCGCCACCTCGGCGGCGAGCGTGGTCTCCATCTTCATGGCTTCCAGGACGACCAGCGGCTGCCCCACCTCCACCGTGTCGCCGATCGCGACCAGTACGGAGACGACCTTGCCCGGCATGGGCGCGCTGACGGTGCCCGAGCCCGCGGCGCCGTGCGTGCCGCGCGCCTCCTCGCCGGTCTCGAAGGCGTAGACGCGGCCGGCGAGCGCGACCAGCACGCGGTCCCGGATGCGCGCGACCAGCGCGCGGCACGGGCGCCCGTCCACCTCGAGCCAGAGGTCCTCGACGGTGGCGCCGGCCGCGCTGGTGCACGGGCCGGCCGCGAGCCGGGCGACGCGGTGCGCGGCACCGTCGACTGTCGCCGCCCAGCCGTCGCCCTCGGCGACGAGGCCGACGGTGAGCGTGCGCGACCCGAGGCGGAGACGTGTCTCCACTCTAGCCCCCGAGGCGCCAGGCCCCGAGCGTCTCCCAGGGTGTCGGCGTGGCGGCGGGGCCGCGCGCGTCCGCCGGCACGGCCGGGCGGGCGAGTGCCAGCGCGGCGGCGAGCGCGGCCGTGGCCTCGTCGCCGCCCGGCTGCCACGTCGCGAAGTGCTCGGCGAGGAAGCCGGTGTGCGTTTCGCCGCGCCGGAAGGCGGGATGCTCGAGCACGTCCTGGAGGAAGGCCAGGTTGGTGGCGGGGCCGAGCACGGCGGTGTCGCGGAGCGCATTCCCCAGGCGCGCGATCGCGCTGGCTCGCTCCGGGCCCCACGCGGAGATCTTGCCGAGCAGCGGATCGTACTCGACCGGCACCGTGCCGCCCGCCGCGATCCCCGAGTCGACCCGGATGCCGGGCCCCTGAGGCTCGCGCAGCGCCAGGATCGGTCCGGCGCTCGGGAAGAAGCCGGCGGCGGGATCCTCGGCGTAGAGTCGCGCCTCGATGGCGTGCCCGGCGGCGCGCACGTCGTCCTGGGTGAAGCCGAGCGCTTCGCCGGCGGCGATGCGCAGCTGGGCGGCGACGATGTCGATGCCCGTCACCCACTCCGTGATCGGGTGCTCGACCTGCACCCGCGTGTTCATCTCGAGGAAGTAGAAGCGGCCGTCGGCGTCGAGCAGGAACTCGACCGTGCCCGCGCTCGTGTAGCCGACGGCGCGCGCCGCGGCCAGCCCGGCGGCGGTCAGCTCGGCGCGGAGCTCCGGCGTGAGGGCGGGGCAGGGCGTCTCCTCGACGACCTTCTGGTGGCGGCGCTGGATCGAGCACTCGCGCTCGCCGAGATGAACGAGCGTGCCGTGGCGGTCGCCCAGCACCTGCACCTCGACGTGGCGCGGACGGACGAGGAGCTTCTCGAGATAGACGCGCCCGTCGGCGAAGGCGGCCTCGGCCTCACGCCGGGCGGCAGCGAGCGCGCCGGGCAGCTCGGCCTCGCTCGCGACCGTGCGCATGCCCTTGCCCCCGCCGCCGGCGACGGCCTTCACGAGCACCGGGTAACCAAGCCGCCGCGCCGCGGGCGCGGCGTCGTCCGCCGTGACCCCGGCGCCCGGCACGAGCGGCACGCCGGCGCGTGCCACCGTCGCGCGCGCGGCGAGCTTGTCGCCCATGGTCGCGACGGCGTCGGGCGAGGGACCGATCCAGGTGAGCCCGGCCCGCTCGACGGCGCGCGCGAAGGCTGCGCTCTCGGCGAGGAAGCCGTAGCCGGGATGGACGGCGTCGGCGCCGGCGCTGCGCGCCGCGGCGAGCAGCGCCTCGACGTTCAGGTAGGACTCGGCCGCGGGCGCCGGCCCGATCGCCACCGCGCCATCGGCGGCCAGCGTGTGCGGCGCGCCGCGGTCGACCGCGGAGTAGACGGCGACGGCGGCGAGACCGCGCTCGTGGCAGGCGCGCGCGATGCGCACCGCGATCTCGCCCCGGTTGGCGATGAGGACGGTCTTCACGCTCACATCCGGAAGACGCCGAAGCGCGTCCGCGGAACGGGGGCGTTCAGGGCCGCGGCGAGCCCGAGGCCGAGGGCGTCGCGCGTCTCGAGCGGATCCAGGATGCCGTCGTCCCAGAGACGGGCGGTGGCGTAGTACGGATCGCCCTCGGCCTCGTACTTGGCGAGGATCGGCGCCATGAACTCCCGGCGCTCGGCGTCGCCCATGGTCTCGCCGCGCGCCTCGAGCTGCTGCAGCTTGACGGTCAAGAGGGTCTGCGCCGCCTGCTCGCCGCCCATGACCGAGATGCGGCTGTTCGGCCAGGAGAAGAGGAGGCGCGGCGAGTAGGCGCGCCCGCACATGCCGTAGTTGCCCGCCCCGTGCGAGGCGCCGACCAGGACGGTGAGCTTGGGCACGGCCGCGTTGGCGACCGCGTTCACCATCTTGGCGCCGTCCTTGGCGATCCCGCCCTGCTCGTACTTCTTGCCCACGATGAAGCCGGTGATGTTCTGCAGGAAGAGGAGCGGCACGCCGCGCGCGCAGGCGAGCTCGATGAAGTGCGTCGCCTTCAGCGCCGACTCGGAGAAGAGGACGCCCTGGTTCGCGAGGATACCGACCGGGTAGCCGTGCAGGTGGGCGAAGCCGGTCACCAGCGTCGGTCCGTAGAGCGCCTTGAACTCGTGGAAGCGGCTGCCGTCGACCAGGCGCGCGATCACCTCGCGCGCGTCGGTCAGCTTCCGCGGGTCGCGCGCCACGATGCCGTAGAGGTCGCGCGGGTCGTGGGCGGGCTCCTCGGGTGTGGCGCGCGAGAGCGACGCCGCCCGCGGCGCGGGGAGCGCGGCGAAGACCTCGCGCGCGATGCCGAGCGCGTCGGCGTCGTCGGCGGCCAGGTGGTCGGCGACGCC
>Ga0070707_100003433_pt1 | contig 14982 bp, 17 predicted proteins | sample KBSK5502metaG_FD_65468 | JGI IMG/M metagenome (GOLD analysis project Ga0070707, IMG submission 65468) | Corn, switchgrass and miscanthus rhizosphere microbial communities from Kellogg Biological Station, Michigan, USA - KBS K5-50-2 metaG | ecosystem: Host-associated > Plants > Roots >... | reverse complement strand
CTAAAGTTACGCTTGCCCTTCGTCATGGCTTGGCCTCCAGTTCCACGCAGTACACCAGCGGATCAGCTTTAGTGTCCGGCCCCACCTGCTCGAACCGCTTCCACTCCCTCACGGTCACAGGGCCGTAGCCCCGCAGCATCTCGACCATTTCCCTGGGCGTGTACTCCGCGACGTGGCAGGGGTTTTCCGGGGGCTGCGGCTTGCCCTCGCCGTTGGGAGTGCTGATCCATAGCCTGCGGGTCGCTGCCCCCCGTAGGTTGTCCAGGCACCGTCGCGGGTCCAGGGCGTGCTCGATGGCCTCGACGCACACGACGTCGTCCCACGTGTGTTTGCCGTCCCACGGCTGGGAAAAGTCCCACCGGCGGAACGCTATGTGCGGGTAGATCTGGTTGGCGAAATCGACGTTGCGCTGGTTCTTGTCGGTCCCCGCCGCGTAGTGGGCCGACATAGCCATATGAGCCGTGCCTACGCCCGAGCCGCAGCCCGCGTCGAGCACGTCCCACCCGGTCACAGCCTCGGTCAGGTGCTTGTAGATCCCCCGCTGCTGGGGGAACATCGCCTGCCCGTAGCGGTTGAACGTGTCAAGTAGGTCGGTCGCCCGGTCCTGGGCCACCTCCGTCCGCCTATAGCCCCGCACGCCCGCGTCGTAAGAGCCCTTTCCCTGTGTGCAATCCCGCTTCCAAGCCGCGAGCTTGGCCGGGTCCGCGTACAGTTCGGCCCGCCACTCACGTTGGCCCCCTATCCCGGCGAAGGTGTCCCATATGCTGCCGCAATCGATGAACCAGCTGTCCGGTATTTCGTCGTGGAGCTTGTCAATGATCACGGCGGCGGATAGCCCGGCGCTGACCAGGTATACCCCCGGCTTGCCCCACTTCTTAGCCCTGGCGACGGCCCGCTCGATACCCCCCGGCTCCAGGTGCAGGTTGGGGGAGCTGACTCCGATGAAGTGGTTCTCGAACGGCAGGCGGCCGTCCAGGGCCTCGTTGCCGATCACTACCACCGGCATGGACCGCAATTGCTTGATGAACGGGTAGAGGTCCCCGGCCCTCGCCAGGTCGTCCGTCAGCATGTCCCGCTCCAGGGCCTCCAGCCTCAGCCCCTGTGAGCCGAGGAACCAGTCCAGCTGCCCGTCGGAGAACCACGGCAGCTCGAACAGGCACCGTGGCACCGCGATATTGAACTTTCCCCTCTGACCAACTAAGTCCACGCGGCGGCGCAGGAGGACGTCGAGCAGCCTCTGGCCGTAGTGCATAGAGAGGACTTGGCCGAACCCCGTGGTCTCCCCCTCGCGCGTACCCGTGACGCAATGCCACTCCGCGTCGCTGTAGCCAGCGATGGAGAAGTGCCGCCCCTCCCGCATCCAGCCCACCAACGTGCCTATCGACTCGTTTATGATCTTCATGACGCCAGCACCTCCAGGTATTTGGGAGCGAGAGCCGCCCACGATATCGACCTCGCCCACTCCACCGCACTCCGCGAGTAGTCGCTGATGTCCCGGCCGAACCACTCGTCCATCTTGGCGGCGATGGCCCTGGGCGAGACGATGGCCTCGTCGATCTCGGGGAACCTATCGGCCACGCGGGTCTTGCGATACTCCCCAACCGGGATTAGTGGATTAGCTCCTCCAAACCAAGTGGGATTACCGCTACCGTTCGGCAGCCACGTGTTCATCGGGTACCTGTCCGTGTTCATCACCAACATGCCGCTGGCACGGGCTTCCTGGAGCGGGAGGGAGCAACCGTTCCAGCGCTGGGCTCCCACGGCCACGTCCCCCGAACCGTACAGGTCATAATATGGCACCGTCGCCGGCAGGTACTCGATCCGGCCGTCGTAGGCGGCCTTGCGCTGGGCCTCGGGCGACACGTTCTCCTGCACGCGGATGGTCAGCTTGAGCGGGCTGCGGACGTACTGCATGGCGTTGATTAGGTTCTCCGTCCCCTCCCGCCCGCGCACGCCCAGGTAGCCGCCGTTGTGGACGTAGTGCAGTGCCCGCTCCCGTAGCCGCCACGGGTACTCGACCGGCAGCGGCAGGAACACCCCCTCGGGGAAGTAGTCCAGGTCGAGCAGGCTGGGGCAGATGTACCTCGTGGGCGGGGGCGAGCCGACTGGGTAGCACTCGTACATCGTCACCAGGTAGGTCCGTACGCCGTTGTCGTGGCAGAACGGCAGTATGGGCCACCAGAACGGGGTCTCGAAGAACAACATGGCGTCCATCCCGGCGACGAACTCCATCAGCTCGGCTCGGTGGGCCTCTATCCCCCGCAGCGGCACGGCCGGGGCTCCGGGATACCAGTCCTCGTTGGTAGGCACCCCCGGATGGCGTACCACCAAGACGTCCGTGACTACACCGTGCAGGTAGAAGTCCCGGCACAGGTGCCCCAGCCCCCGGCTCGTGGCGTAGCAGATTGAACCTACTCGCATTCCTTTATCCACCCTTTCGCGGAGGCCAACTTCTCCAACCGCTCCACCGCCGCCAGAGCCTCCTCGGGGGACCTGGAAAACAATATTTCCCTACGGACCTTGACGCAAGCCTGCTTCAGGCCGTTCCTGAACTTGGCCCTCTCCTTTTCCCTCTTCTTGTCGTAAGCCTCGATGACCTTCCGGGCCTGCCGAATATCGTCGGGGTCATCGTCATAGTCGTCGTCATCCCAGCCCTCGCAACTGAGCTCCCTGAGGCGGGCCAGCAGCAACTCTTTCTGCTGCCTGCCGCTAATCGTGTTGATCCAATTCCCAAACCCCGGTTCGTAACCAGCCTTGCTCACGGTAATAGCCATGTTTCTGCTCCTTACAGGGTGTACTCTTTCTCCGCGACCAGTTGCTTGACCAGCGCCAGAGCGTCGAACACCGGCTCCCAGCCCAGGGCGGCTCGGGCCTTAGACGCATCACCGATGTACTCCGGCGAGGCCGGGTAGTCCACCTGCCTAACGCGGCTGGACAAGGCTACCCCCGCCATTACCAGCGCTTCGGCCGCCAGGTGCCGAATCGTGTAGGGCTTGCCCGTCGCTATGACGTAGTCGTCCGGCCGGTCCTGCTGGAGCATCCGCCACGCGGCCCAGGCGTACTCGGCCGCAAAGCCGATGTCCACGCGGGCGTCTAGGTTGCCCAGCTCCAGCATCTCCTGCTGCCCTCTGGCGATGCGAACGGCTGCCCCCGCGATCTTGCTGAGTAGATAGTCCTCGCTGCGCCGGGGCGAGTCGTGGTTGAACATGATCCCGCAGGAGACCCAACTATGTTCGAAAAACCTGTGCCACTGGCACGTCTTGAGGGCCTCGGCCTTGGCCTTGGCGTAGGGGCTCTTGGGGTCCAGCGGGGTGCTCTCGTCCTGCATCGGCGGGGCGTCCCCGAACATCGTGGCCGAGCACGGCTGGAATACCCTAGCATTCGGGGCATAGTTATTGACCGCCCACAGCAGACTGTTTACTGCCGTGTGCGTAACCTCCCACTGGTAGTCGGGGGCCGCGAACGACCACGCGACGTTGTCCTGGTCGGCCATGTTGTAGACTTCGTCCGGCTGAATATCGTCCACCAGCCGGTTGAGGCATCCCGCGTCCAGCACGTCGCCCCGGTGCAGCGTGATGGTCGGCAGGATTCGCTCGATCCGCCGCAGGTTGCCCGTGGACGTGTGCCGGTGCAGGCCGTGGACGGCGTAGCCCTTGGCCAGTAGCAGCTCCGCTAGGTAACTGCCATCCTGCCCGCCGACGCCGAGGATAAGAGCTGTCTTGCTCATTTCTGGTTCTTCCATCTCGACCAGTAGACCAGCAGCAGCACGGTTGACGCCGCCGCACTAAGGACCCACAAGACGCTAACTAGGACGTTCATGCTAGGTTCAGCTTGCCCACCACCTTGAACTCGGGGAGTGGGACCAGAAACATACCGCCGCCCGTCAGCCAGTCCCGCTCCCGCTCGACGAACTCCGTCAGGAAAGCGTAGGGCAGCACCAAGGCGTAGTCGGGCTTGGCCTCCCTGAACTCCGCCTCGCTCTTGATCGGGATGCCCGTGCCCACCGTGAACCGCCCCCACTTCTCCGGGCTGCGGTCAGCGGCGGCGGAGATCAGCCCATCATCCAAACCGTACCACTGGAGAATGACGTTGCCCTTGGTGCTCGCCCCGTACACCCAGACCTTCTTGCCCCTAGCCACCTCCTTGCGGATGAACTCGACGCAGCGGTCGCGGTTAGAAAGCAATAGACGTAACCACCGCCGATAGGTGACAGGGTTGTCTAGCTCTAGCTTGATCTCTTCCGAGAACGCTTGCACCACCCGCTTGCTGGCGTCGGTTCCGCACGGTACGAACCGCGACCCCTTGTGGCAGCAGTAGACCCGGTAGCTACCGCCGTTGACGTCGTTCTCCTCGACGTCGAAGATACCGAGGCCGTGAACGTCGAGCAGGACCGTCAGCGACCTGAGGCTGTAGAACTCCAGGTGCTCGTGGGCGAAGTTGCCGACGTCGCCCGCCTCCAGCGTCTGCTTGAGGCACATCAACTGGGCGATGAACACCCCGTCCGGGGCCAGCACCTTAGCCACGCTCGCGATGAACTGATTGGGGTCCTCCAGGTCGTAGAACATGCCGCAGGCCGTGATCACCTTGGCTTTCTTGGGGCCGCCCCAACTAACCGTCTGCGACGTCTGGTAGTTCTCATAAGACCAAAATTCAGGGATATGAACTAGCCCCTCGTAACAATCCCGGAAGTTGTTGGCCGGTTCGACCCCGACCCTGACCAGGCCGTCGCCCCAGAACCGCAGCAGCGTGCCGTCGTTGGAGCCGATGTCCAGCACGACATCGCCGGCGTACAGGTCTACGTGGTCCTCGGCCGAGCGGACCACGTTGGCCAGAGCCCGGCGCATAGTCTCCGTCACGCCGCTGCGGTACCAATAGTGCCGCGAGTAGAGCAACTCCTGCGGGGCCGTATGCTTGGCCTGGACCAGCGTGCAGGACCGGCACAGCTCGATGTCGATGGGGCACCGGTGCAGGTTGGTGGCATCCGCCCGGCTGACGAAGTCCGATACGTACTGCTCCCCCAGCGAGAACAGCGGGGCCAAGTCGCCCGACCCGCACACCCGGCAGGTCGTCCTGGTCGTATAAGGCTTGCTCATTGTTTGCTCCCTCGGTCTATCATATTTCGTTCTTGCGCTGCGAAGGCCATGGTAGCCTTGCACCCCGCGTCTTGCAGGCAGTTGATCCACTGGGCCAGGTCCTTGGGGAGGCAGGCCCCGCCGAACCCCCGCAGGCCGTCCGGCCCCGGCACCTTGGTGTGTGCGTGGGCGATCCGGCCGTCGGCCAGCACCGCCTCCAGCACCCGGTCCCAGTATAACCCCACGCGGTCGCAGAACGCCCTAGCCTCGTTGAAGAACGCGACCTTGACGGCGAAGAACGAATTCTGGATCAGCTTGACGGCCTCGCTCTCGTCGCTAGACAACTCGTGGATCGGCACTCCGGGGAATCGCTTCCTGTACAAGTCCCGCAGCAGCATGAAACAGCGGTATTCCCCGTGGGGGCACAATTCACCGTCCGTCGGCCTGTGGGTAGCCAACGGTAGGCCGATGATGTTACGGGCCGGCAGGTGGGCGTCGGTTATCGAGCACCGGGCCGTCAGGAACTCCGGCGAATGGACGAGGTTGGCCAAGCCATAATTCTCGCGGAGCCCCCGCGTGGTACCGACCGGGACCGTGGAGCGGAGGACGTAGTTAGCCTTAGGGTTGCCGGTCCCTATCTCCGCGAACCACCCCTCGACCTTCTGCTCCGGCAGGCAGATGAAAACCAGATCGCAGGCCAATACTGGACCTAGCCACTGGCTAGTCCTCCGCTCAACTAGGCTATCCCACACGCGGACCTCGTCCACGTGCTCGATGAACGCCCGAGCCGTCGCCCACCCCACCGTGCCACCGCCGATGACGCCGATTCTCATGTCTCGCTCCTTACTTCCTTCGCCGTATTCCTGCAAGCCTCTACCAATGGATCTACCCTGGAGTACAGGATATCAAAGCTGAGGACTATTTTTTCGGAGTCTAGTTCTGACCCGGCCAGGACCTTAGTCCTGCTAACCCGGATGTTCTTCCCGTCCTCGGTCCACCCGAAGACTAGTATTTCGTCCTTGGCCAGGTCCAAGTCGTTTATCAGCATGTCTCGCTCCTAGAGGGGGTACACGTACACGTGCAGGTCGCCGGTCCACGAGCTGAACACCACGACGTTCCAGATCGCGCCGCCGACCAGGACCAGCTTGAGGTCCATGTCCGCGTCAGCGTCTAGCAACGCCTGCATCTCCGCGCGGATCTGCTGTAGGGCGGTCATCCGTAGTGCCTCGCCATGAACTTGCGGAAGGAGTCGCCGTCGCGGTCCTCCCGCCACATCAGCTCGTTTAACCGCCGCCTGCCGGCTTCCCCGATGCGCCGGTTCTCCGCCGGGTCGCACAGCCGCTCCAGGGCCGCCCGGATGTCCTCCAGGCACTTGTCGAACGCCATGTCGCCCCGGCCGTACTCCTGCGAGGCGGGCACGCCGAACTCCAGGCAGGTCTCGCCGTGCTCCAGCAGGCCGTAGGCCAGCATACGGGAGTTGAGCAGCCGGCCGGTGACCACCGGGCAGCCCGCGAGCATTGCCTCGTACAGAGCCCATCCGGGGCAGTCCACGCTCTTGAGGTGGACCAGGCACAGGGCGTTGGCGGCTATCCCCGGCACCTGGGCGTGGCTGACCTGCCCGGCCGGAGAGTTGTTGCCGTACATCGCCACGCCCAGGGCCTTGCACTCGTCGATGATCTGCCGGTAGCCCCAGGCCCTCACCGAGTGGCACATGCAGTAGGGCTCGCGGTAGCGGTCCTTGGTGGAGATCCGCCGATCCACGCCGTCGTAGTCCTTGGAGCGGGGGTAGGGCGGCCAGAAGACGTAGCTGTTGGACTCGGTGTCGCACAACCGGACCGAGGCCGCCAGCCCACGGTGCCACGCCTCCGGGTCGGGCAGTTCGCGGGGCCGCTCCTGGTCGCCCATCTCCTGCTTGGGGCAGTCGGCGTGGTGGGCCTGGTCGTCACATGCGACCCCTTGGGCGGCCGATCCCCAGCGGTAGCGCTCGGTGCCGTACCAGAGGCACGCTGTGACTATCGGGCACGGCAGGTTGACCTCGTCGCCCCCTCGGGGGCATATCTCCGGCTGGGCACCGTTGACCCGCCAATAGAGCACCTTGCCGGCCAGCCGGGGGAACCGCTCGACGATGCGGGGGACGTTCCGCACCTTGATCTCCACGAACAGGGAGCAGTGCTCTACGTCCTCCACCCTGGCCTCGCCGAAGTCGGGGTGGAGGCGGTCGTAGCCCAGGGCGATCATCGAGGACACCGGCAGGACGGTGTCGCACCCCGCCCGCACCAGGGCGTCACGGAGGGCGGGGCCACACACCTTGATCTCGTCGTAGCCCGCCGCCCGTAACATTACGGCGGTGCTCTCGATCTGGGGGGTGTCGGCCATCTGGAGGATAGCTAGGGTCACGGTGCACTCCTTAGTCGCTCATGGCCAGCATGGCGCGGGCCAGGGCTAGGTTCACTCGCCTGGAACCGGGGAACAGGATTGAAGCCAGGAGGAGCGCCGAGGCCCAATAGCCCCAAGCGAAGACGCGGTTGACCACGGCGTTGCTCCTTAGGCTTTGTTTCCTAAACGCCGACCCTATTATAACCTACTTGGTACGTGCCGTAAAACGCGGCAAAAAGAAAAGTCCGGACCACCCCCCTCCCAACCCTTTAGGGTTGGGGTAAGAGGCCAGTGAGGAGCCTTGTTTTCACTACGCCTTCAAACCCACTACTGTTAATTCGCAGTCGGGTGTAGCTACTACGTCAAGGCTTTTAGGAGGTTCGAGCGATCCACGCTCTGGACCAGGACGCGGGGGTGGTGCCGACACAAACCATCCATGTCCACTAGTCGGTCGATTGCCTGGAGAACCCCAAAGGTCTCTACCGCTGATTTAAATTACGCCCCTATTATACCCCTACCGGCGCGGGCGCGGTGAGCAGCTTAAGGGCGTCGTATTCCTCGCCGGGGAAGGTCGTCATGTCGTAGACGTCGGCCCAGCGGAAGCCCCCCTCCCCCGCGTCCACGGCCCCCGGCCGCTTGTCGAAGGTGCTCACCTTGCCCGTGTGCCGGACGAGCGAGGGGGAATGGACGTACTCCTTCCAGCCCTCCTTACGGAAACTGTCGATTATGCCGCCGTCTACTATCCTCCAGCCCCGCTGGGCGTCGCACGGCCGGGCCGCCATGTGGGGGGAGCTGAGCAGGGTGATGACCGCTTGTCGGGAGAACACCAGGGCCAGGGCACCCTTGCCGTTCTGGGAGGACAGGTGGAAGCCGTCCTTGCGCCCCGGCACCTGCTGGCTGGGCGAGGCGTACAGGTTCCAGTAGCCGGGGTCGCAGTCCTTGTTGACCGGCCCGTCGGGGTACTCGGTCCGCTCCAGGTAGCCGCGCAGGTTACGGACGCAGACTATGTCGTCCTGGAAAATAGCGTACCGCTCAGCCTTGGGGTCCCGCAGGTACAGCTCGTACAGGGACAGCACCCAGTTGCCGTGGACTAGCACCCTCGGGTACCGGGCCGTGACCTCCAGGTTGAACTTGTCCTCCCACCACCCGGCCTCGGCGTTCTTGGCCCCGTCCACGAACAGCCTGGGCTTGGCGAACCCGGCCTCCTTCAAGCTCGCCAGAGTCTTCGGCAGGAGGTCGTCCTTGCGGCTGGGGACCGTCGTCACGCCGTAGGCCCACCGGAGGCAGGGCACGCCCGCCATAGCCTTCTCCCTTCAGCCCTTGCCCCTGGCTATGTCGCCAATGGACATGCGGGGCTTGGCCCCCACTTCCCCGCGCAGGGGGAACCGGCGGGCGTAGTGGTGGCAGCGCCAGCACTGGCGGCACTGGCCATCTTGGAACCGCTCCGAGAAGTTGCCGCAGGGTGTGCCCCCTGGCCCGTTGGTGCACCTGTTGGGTCGGTCCGTCATGCTTCGATGTCCCCGCAGCCGGTGTACGTGGAGAAGAAAGGAGGCCCGCAGTCGAATATGTCTATCTCGGTCTGCGGGCAGGGGCTCCAGCTGGCCCCGGTGTCGCATGAGTAGGCGAGCGTGCCGCCTATCTCGTTGCAGCTGAACCGTACCAGCACAGGGTCGTCGCCCCCGAAGCAGGCCGTCTGGTTGGCCTGGGGCACGCTGCCCTCCCAGAACTCGGTGCCGTCGTAGGTCAGCGTGACGTTGCCGAGGCTGCCGCCGCTCAGGTATAGCACGGTCGCTATCGGCACGGCGCAGCAGTCCTTGAGCACGCTGCCCGTCGCCCCGGTGCCCGTCCCCGTGCCGGTCCCGGTCAGGTAACTGCCGGTGTTGACGCTGTCCGCACACGAGTCGTCGCAGCAGGCCAGCGTCCGCACGAACACTTCGGCGCTGGTGGTCTTGGTCAGGCAGCCGTTGGCGTCGTGGGATATCGTCGTCGTGATGCGGTACTCGTTGAGCAGGCCCAGCTCGCAGCGATAGCGGTAGGTCACCACCGTCACCGTGCCGCAGGGCGGGGTGGTGTCCGGGTCGCCCAGGCCCGTGCCCGTGCCGGTCTCGTCCGCCGAGGGAGCGGGGAACGGCGTCCCCCCGAACCACTTGCCGTATTTGTCCCGGTGGATGAGAATCCAGCGGTTGCCGCCGATGGGGTCCTGGTTGATGTTGTAAACGGTCTTGGAGAACGCGGGGGTGCGGTTTATCACGCCGCCCACCACCCGGTAGATGTCGCAAACGGCTGAGCCTGGGGAGTCCGCTATGCCGGTCCCCGTTTCCTCCCTCAGGGCAAGGATGCCGCTGTTCGGGGTGCGGGCCACGTGTACGTCCGACGGAGTGTGGTACTCGTCCGGCCCGCCCTTGACGCCGCCCATGTCGGCCCGGCCCGCGACGTTGCCGAATTCCCCCTTGCTCTTGTCCAGGACGCGCTGGAGCAGGGCAATGTCTTCGTCGGAGAGGAACCTCCAGGCCATCCTACAACTCCAGGTCCGTGGGGATGCCGAGCGTGAAGAAGTTGGATTCTTCGTACTTTTGGATGACGATGACCCCAGCGTCGCCGCCCAGATGCGTGCCGGTGATCACTGCGGCCCCTGCGGGCACGCCCCGATTGAGCAGGGTGCGGATGTAGTTGCCGTCGGCGTCTACGGCCCGCTGAAAGTGCGCCGGGTTGGTCGGGTCCGGCGAGGGCACGGCCGGGGAACCTGGGATAAACGCCCCCGACGTGTTCCAGCTGCCAATCAAGGTCTTGGTGCCCTCGTCCCGCAGGTAGCGGTCGAAGCCAGACACCTCCCCACCGCTCTGTGGGTCAATCCGCGCGTAAGTGTCGAACGTGAAGGTTCGCGTCCAGTAGACCCGGCAGCCCCCGGTCCCCGTACCCGTCTCGAACGAGACCCCGCCCTTGTACTTCTTCTCGGCCTGGAAGTCGGACAGCTTGATCATGCGGGCGCTCAGGCCCCACATAGGCAGCTGGTTGACCGTGTTCATCATCGTCTTGACCAGCGACAAGCCGAGGCTAGCCACGTTCTGCTCGATGCGGATGGATATGCGGCTGGCCTCGAACTCCGCCTGAGGCCCCCTGACCATCTCATGCGAACTATTGACAATAGGAAGGCCGAACATGTCATAGGTCGCCTCCTCGTTGTACTTGATAGTGCTGATCGACACCTTCTGCGGGGCCAGCAGGGGGTCGCCCAGCTCCTCGTCGAAGCATACATCCGGCGGGATGGTGGAGAACTCCTGGTCCACCGTCCAGACCTTGCTGTTCTCCCCCTCCTTCTCCTCGTGCAGGTTGACGTCCGCGACGTTGGTGCACCAGGCGGTGGTGTCCACATCGTCCATGAAGTTCCAGGTGGAGCCTGGACGGGGCAGGCCGGAGCAGGCGAGGACGTTGCGCGGGCCGTCGCGAACCCCCGCGAGGACTAGGTGTCGGACGGTGTAGACGCGGTTGCCCTTCTTGTCCCGCTTGACCCTGAACGTGCGCGGGTAGCCATCCCTAGCCAGTATGGAGGTGGAAGCGGAGACCAGAATTCCCTGGATATAGCTAGGCATGTTACCTCAACGCGGGACCGCCCCCGCCGAACACCGAAGCGATGTTGGTCAGCTGGCGGAGCATGGCTTCGAGCACGGTCCGCGTGGCGGCACCCTCGGAAGCGATGGCCGGGGCTATCGCCCCCGCTCCCCCAGCCGGGCCAGCCCCAGGCCCCTCGTTCTCGCGCTCGCGGCGGGCTATCCTGGCCCTAACGTCTTCCGGCAGCCGCTGCTGGGCCAGCATCTCCTGCTGGGCCTGCATCCGGGCGGCGTCTTCTCCGGAGCCAACGGCCGCCAGCTGAAACGACGCGGCCAGCTGGCGGGACCGCTCCAGCTCGTTGCCCGCCCTGCGCACCGCCCGCCCATAGGTCTCGACGTCGAGGTTGCCCTCGTTGAACAGGTGGTTCAGCCGCTGCATCTGGTCTTCGTACAGCTCGGCCGGGCGGCGCGTGGACTCGAAGACCTGCTGGGCCGCCTGCCACGCCTGATTGTTGCGCTCCGTCGCCTGCTGGAGGGCTTCAAGGGTCCGCTCCAGACCGCGCAGCTTGTCGGCCTCCTCGAAGGCCCCCATCAGCTCCAGCTGCCTGGCCCTAGCCTCGGTGGTGGTGATGCCATAGTCCCGCAGCTGGGCGCTCAGCTCCGCCAGGGCTTCGGCCCCCTCGGTTATGGCTATCTCGTACCTAGCCGCTGCTTCGACCTGCTCGCGGAACCACACCGGCCCTAAGTCCCGCATGGCGCGGGCGAGCTGGGCCTGGCGCTCGGTCATGCCCACCGTCTCCCGCCGCAGCCGCAGCTCCTCCTGCATGTTCAGCAGGTCGCGCTGGGCTCGGGCGCTGGCGGCCTCCCGGAGCACCTGCTGGTATCGGACGTTGTTGTTCATCTCGCGGAGGAGCCTCTGGGCTTCCTCGGCCCGCTGCACCACGTCGTCGATCCCGGCGGCGAACCCTGCGGCCACGCCTTCGCGCATGAATTCCAGCCTAGCGAACGGGGCCGCCAGTCCGTCGGCCGTGACCTGGATGCGCCTCATCTCCGCCGTCAGCTCCTTCAAGCCGTCCGCCAGGGTGTCCACGCGGATGCTCGCCAGGGCTTGACCAGCCGTCTTGCTGCCGTCGATCATCGCGTCGAAGGCTTTGCCGGCGGCGGACAGCAGCTTGTCCTCCCACACCTTGGAGAGCATGGTGGAGAGGCCGATGATGCCCGCGATGGCTCCGCCCGCTGCCGCCCCGATCACGCCCAGCGAGCCCGGTATGGTGCCCGCTATCCCGGCCATGCCAGCAAGGGCGTTCTTGGGGGAGGTGAAATCGAGGTTGCCCGCCATGGCCACGGCCCCGGACAGGCTGCGCGTCAGGCCGCCGGCGTTGACCTTCATGTCGGTCATGGCCTTGGCGTACTGCTGCTGCGTGATCAGGCCCTTATCGAGGGCGGCCTTGAGGTCCTTGGACTGCCGCTCCATCCGCTCGATGGGCTCCTGGAAGGAGCGGGCCAGGGCAGCGCCACGGCGGGCGGCACCCTGCTCCAGGTTGGTAGCGGTCTGCGCGATCTTGCCGTGAGCCGCGTCCGTCGAGGCGACGGCCCCGGCCAGGGCCTGGTCGTACTGGGCCTTGTCCCCGACCAGGCGGACCACCATGCGCTCGATCTCGACTTCACTCGCCACTAGTTCTCTCCTTGGCCAGCCGCCGTCGCTCCGCCGCTGCCTCCGCCACGGGCAGCCCCTCCAGCCTAGCGGCCTCGGACCGGGTCAGCGTCAGGCGGGTCACGTCGCCCCGGACCCAATGGGCCTTGGCGTAGTCCGAGGCGGCCTTGGCGTCGGGCTCGCCCGATTGCCGCCGCGACTCCCCGGATACCCAGGCCGCAGCCGTCAGGAATTCGCGGTGGCTCCACCGCCTGCGGATGGCGAAAGGGTCCTGACCGAACTCGTGCGCTAGGCGGAGCCAATCGCCGTAGCGCTTCGCCCGTTTTTTGCCGCCACCTCGCGGGCGCGGATGGCGTCCAGCCTCGCCTGCATGCTGGCGATCTGCCGCTCCAGCCACGCGGGGTTGGTCTCGTCCTTTTCGGAGATGGTCATGGCCTTGTCGAACAGGCGGGAGACCACGCGGCCGGGCCATGACCGCACCACCTCCTCGGGCACGCGCTGCCCCGGCTTGCCGTCGCCGTCCACTTCGTATAGGCACAGCGACACCATCAGCGGCTCCAGGTGAGCCGTCAGCGGCACGCCGAGGAGCCTCCCGGTGTCGTGGTCGTACTTGTGGCAAGCTATCTTGGCGTCGTCGTAGTGGGCGGAGGCTTCCCCGTCCGCCTCACAGAGCAGGTAGTCCTTGCCCCCATACTTAACCGGAACCCGGATGGGCTCCAGGCTGTTGAAATCCAGATCCATGCTGCTCCCTCCCCTCGGGTTGGTTAGGTGCCCGACACGTCGGTGTAGACCGGGCCGACCTCGATGTTGTTGGTGGAATCCCAGTTGGTCACGACGATGCTGATCGTGGCCTCCGGCTGCTGGCCCTCGACCTGGTCCTGTGGGTCGAACATCTGGAGGTAGCCGTAAAAGTCCAGCGTGCTACCCTCGGGGAACCGGACCGTGATGCTGCCGTTCTGGTTGATTAGGTTGGACCGGATCTTGGAGTAGACCAGCGGGTCGTAGGCCACGCGGCCCGTGATCGGCCCGATGGTGTGCAGCGTGCGCGGGTAGCTGGTCCGCACCAGCGTGTTGAACATCGTCGTGATGTCGATGGTCTCGCCGCCGTCGATGGCCGGGGGCTTGACGGCCTTCTCCGCGAACTCGATGTCCGGGTCGCGGGCGAAGGCCACCTTGATCGGGAAGCCCTCCTTGAGCAGACGCCCGGCGGGGGTCTGCCTAACAGTGGTCGCTGGTGCCGCCATGTCGTATCTCCTAGGTTAGTATTTCCATGACAACCATAGCGTTGATCGTGAACAGCTTGCGCTTGCTGGTCGGGCTCTCGTTGCCCAGGCGGAGGACGCCGCCGACGTTGGAAAAGTTGCGCACCAGGTAGGGAACGCCGCCCAGCGTTACCAACTTGTCAAAGGCGTCCTCGTCCATGGCCTCGCGTATAGCGCACGCCTTGTCCCACCCCATCGCGTGGACCCGGCTGCGGACCCGCACCTGTATTCCGTAGTGAAAGAACCTCTCCCCGGTCACCTGGCTGCGGCCGTCGTCCCTGGCGGTCGTGTCGTATACCGTGATGACCTCGTCCGGCAGGTTGGGCTCCCCCTCGCAGTAGATCGGCCAGGGCGTGCTCGGCGGGTCCAAGCCGTGCCCCATGGCGATCAGCACGCGGCGGGACACGTCAGCCGGGCTGTAGCACTCGTAAGTCTCCGAGGGCTCGCCGCTGGAGGGCAGGGTCAGCGTGCCGACGAACTCCCCCGCGTGGCCGTAGAGGATGCCGCTGCGGACGTCGGCCTCGGCCGGGCGAGCGAACGTGCCGACCTGCCCGCCGCTGTCGTAGCTAACGCCCTCCTGGACGTCGCTCGCGGCGGGGTAGTCGCACGTCCCGGAGCTGCTCACCACCGGGAAGGCGAAGTCCTGCACCCCGAAATTGTTGGCTGTGACGGGCATCAAGCCCCCTGCGTGATCGTGTCCACCGTGCCGCTGGTGCTCTGCGTCTGGGTCTCTAGCGTCGCCGAGTCCGCCGCATTGCGTAGCAGGACCGTGCCCGTGCTACGGTCCCGCGTCCTCTTGTTGTGGTCCTGCTCGAAGATGCGGCGAATCATGCCCGCCAAGTCCGTCGGCCTGCCCGCAGTCTCGGCGGGAGTCGCCAGGGCGTATCCAGTCTTGTCGCTCACCGTACCCGCTGTGACTGCTCCCCCGGCGGTGATGGCCAGGGCCGAGAAGTTGGTCGGGAACGCCTGCATAAGGCTGTACCCAGTCTTGTCATTGTTGGTCCCGACCGTCACCGCGCCAGAGGCCGTGTCCAACTCACCAGCGGCGGTACCGTCCACGATCCTCACCC
>Ga0070707_100003432_pt1 | contig 14987 bp, 8 predicted proteins | sample KBSK5502metaG_FD_65468 | JGI IMG/M metagenome (GOLD analysis project Ga0070707, IMG submission 65468) | Corn, switchgrass and miscanthus rhizosphere microbial communities from Kellogg Biological Station, Michigan, USA - KBS K5-50-2 metaG | ecosystem: Host-associated > Plants > Roots >... | reverse complement strand
CCTCAAGGGTGGCGCCGAGGTCACCTATACGCTGAGCGGGGATCTCACCGGAACGGCGAAGATGGCGTTCGACGGCGACCGGTTCGTCCGGAAGCAGGCCAGCACCATGAAAATGATGGGGAAGACCACGACGACGGACACCTGGATGCTGACGACGCCCGATTCGATGTACAACGCCGACGTCGCGAAGAAACAGGGAACCGTGATGCCCAACATGGTTCCGCTGATGGCCAAGGCGTACGACAAACTGGACGGCGACGGCAAGAAGAATCTCCACCAGAACATGAGCGACATGGCCTCGATGTTCTCGAAGCTCTCTCCGGCGAGTTTGGGGATGGTCGGCGAGGAGCTGGGGAAGAAGACCTATGCCGGCCAGGAGTGCGAGGAACGGAAAGTGGGACCGGTGGTGATGTGCACCATGAACAAGACGCCGATCACGCTGCATTCCCAGACCAAGCTCCTCTGCCTCAACATGGAAGAGACCGCGACCGAGGTGAAGCTGGGGTCGGTGACCGACGCCGCGTTCGCTCCTCCGGCGGGGGTGGTCTGGAGCCCCGACAAGCACGTGGCCAACGCGGACTCGGCGGCGGAGAGTATCGTGAAATATCTGGCGAGCCAGGCGCTGGCCGATTCGCTTGCGAAGGCAAAGGCGGAGCTCCAGGCTGCCCAGGCCAAGGCGGGGCAGAGCGGGGGAGAGACGCCGAAGATGACCCCCGAGCAGGAGGCGTCGATGCAGAAGGCCTGCGAGACGATGAAGAACTTCGACATGGGGAAGATGATCGCCGACGCGGCCAACAACGCCATGAAGTCGCTGGCGGAGTCGGCCAAGCAGGCGGCGGTCGACGCGGCGAAGAACGCGGCGAAGAACAAAGTCGAGGGGATCTTCAAGAAGCCGAAGATTCCGCTCATGTAATCGGAGGGCTCCGGGGAATCCCAGTCTGAGGTTCCCCGGACCCCATGCACCACGTACCACCCCGCCGCAGGGCCAGCGACTCCCCTAATCGCACGAAGCGCATGATTTTCTTGAGGTTAGGGGGTCGGCTGGTTATATTTTCGCGCCTTCGGGCTAGGTAGCTCAGTTGGTAGAGCAGCGGACTGAAAATCCGCGTGTCGGGGGTTCAATTCCCTCCCTAGCCACTTCCCCACCGGTTCTTTCGAAGTTCCTCGCATAGACAACGTCTTCGCAGCTCGGCGGGACAATTCGACCCGACACGTGGTTGTTACGAACCCGCGTCCCGGAAGCCACTTAGCGGAGGGCCGCTCGGGTTGCCGATCCCGCGGGAACCTCCGAGTTTCCATCGACGTAATGACGGCGGGTCCTGGTTCTGGGAGCAACCATGTTGTCACGATCGACCGGGCGGGCGTCGCGGCCCCCCTTGGCCATTGCGGTAGCACTCGTACTCGGTGGATGCAGCAAGCCGGCGGCCTTTGCCCCGCCCCCCTCCGAGGTCGCGATCATCGAAGTGGCACCGCGGCGAATCGAGCAGGTCTACGAATTTCCCGGCAACGTCGAAGCGTTCCGCAGCGTCGAGGTGAGGGCCCAGGTCGGCGGGGTGATCAAGGCGCGGCCCTTCCGAGAGGGCCAGGCGGTTTCGGCGGGCGACGTTCTCTACCGGCTCGATCAAACCGCGTATGAAGCGGACCTCCGCGCCGCCCGGGCGCGGCTTGCCGAGGCCGAGTCCCGGGCCGCCAACGCGCAGCAGACCCTCGCCCGATACGCCGCACTCCTCAAGGACAACGCCGTCTCCCGGCAGGATTACGACAACGCCGCGTCGCAGGCGCAGCAGGCCCAGGCCTCGGTCGAAGAAGTCCGGGGAATCGCCGATCGCGCCAGGAAGAATTTCGACGACACGATCGTTCGGGCCGAGCTGGCCGGCCGGGTGGGGAAGGCGCTTCTCGAGGTAGGGGCCAGGGTCCGCGGCACCGAGGACGTGCTCACCACGATCGACGCGCTCGATCCCATCTACGTCACCTTCCGCCCGTCCGCCCAGCAGCAGCTCGCCTGGCGCCGGGATCCGCGCGCCAATCTCCTCCTCCGACCGGGGAGCGCGCTCACCTTCGAGGCGATCCTGCCCGACGGAGCACCGGCACCGGGAAGCGGGCGACTCGATTTCATCGATCCGGTGGTGGACGCCGCAACCGGCACCCAGCAGCTCCGTGCCCAATTTGCCAACCGAGAGCGACTGCTTGTTCCCGGCCAGTTCGTGCGGGTCCGGATGCACGGCATGGTGCTCGACAGCGCCATCGTGATTCCGCAGCGCGCCGTCATGCTCCAGATGGGCCGGCAGACCGTCTATCTGGTCCAGGGCGATTCGGTGGTGGCCAAGGACGTCGTGGCGAGCAGCTGGACCGGGAATCAGTGGCTCATCGAGCAGGGACTGACACCGGGTGACCGGGTGATCGTGGACGGCATCCAGAAGGTGGGCCCGGGGGCCAAGGTGAAGGCGGTGGCGGCCGACACCGCGACGAGCGGCACGCCCAGGTGACCGAACCCGAACCGGAGATCCGCTACTTCTTCATCCGGCGGCCCGTCCTGGCCGCCGTGATTTCCGTCGTCATCACACTGCTGGGCGCCTTCGCGCTGCTTCGGCTTCCGATCAATCGATTTCCCCAGATCACGCCCCCGGCGGTCCAGGTCACCGCCGTGTACCCCGGCGCCAACGCCGAGGATGTGGCGCAGGCCGTGGCGGCGCCGATCGAGCAGCAGCTCTCCGGCCTCGAAGGCATGCTGTATTACCAGTCGGCCAATTCGAGCGCCGGGGTCATGTCGCTCTCGGTGTACTTCGACATCTCCCGCAATCAGGACCTCGCCGCGATCGAGGTGCAGAACGCCGTCAAGCTCGCCGAGCCGCAGCTGCCCGAAGAAGTCCGGCGCAACGGGATCGTGATCCAGAAGACGAACACCAACATTCTGCTGGTGGCGGCGCTGGTGTCGGACGATCCCCGCTACGACGCGCTCTACCTGAGCAACTACGCCAAGCTGTACGTCGAGGACGAGCTCAAGCGGCTGCCCGGCGTCGGCAGTGCCCAGGTCTTCGGCGGCTCCGATTTTTCCATGCTGCTCGGACTCGATCCCGAAAAGATGGCCCGGCTCGGCATGACGGTGGACGATGTCGCCCGCGCCGTGCGTGAACAGAACACCACCAATCCGTCGGGGCGCCTGGGCCGGGAGCCGGCGCCGCAAGGAACCCAGCTCACGCTGCCGGTCACCACCAGCGGCCGGCTCGTCACGGCCGAGGAGTTCGGCAACGTCATCCTTCGGGCCCGCCCTGATGGCTCCCTGGTGCGGGCGCGGGACGTCGGATCGGTTCGCCTAGGCGCGCTGAGCTACGACGCCGTCGGCAGGCTCAACGGCCGGCCCACCGCGCTCATTCTGATCTTCGGCCGGCCCACCGCCAATCAGCTCGACGCCCGGGATGAGGTGGTCGCGCGACTGGACGAGCTCTCGAAAAGCTTTCCCGCCGGCGTCCGCGCTGAAATTCCGTTCGACACCACGCCCTTCATCACCGCGTCGATGGAGGAAGTGGTCAAGACGCTGATCGAGGCGATGATGCTGGTGACCCTGGTGGTTTTCCTCTTCCTCGAGAGCTGGCGCGCCACCGTCATTCCTCTCCTCGCCGTGCCGGTCAGCATCGTCGGCACCTTTCTCGGGCTGCAGGCGCTCGGATTCACCATTAACACGCTGACGCTGTTCGGGCTGGTGCTGGCCATCGGCATCGTGGTGGACGACGCGATCGTGGTGATCGAAAACGTCGAGCGGATCATGGAGGAGGAGGGGCTGCCGCCCAGGCAGGCGGCGGACAAGGCGATTCGCCAGGTGAGCGGCGCACTGATCGCGATCGTGCTTTCTCTCTGTGCGGTATTCGTGCCGGTGGCGTTCATCAGCGGTATCACCGGCGCGCTCTATCGCGAATTCGCGCTCACGATCGTGATCGCCATCGTCATCTCCGGCCTGGTGGCCCTGACGCTCACTCCCGCGCTCTGCGCCGTGCTGCTCCGCCCGCCCGGCGCGGAAAGAAAGAACCGCTTCTTCCAAGCATTCAACCGGAATTTCGACCGGGTCCGAAACCGCTACGTCGGCACGGCGGGGAAGATCGTGGCCCGGCCCGGCGCCGGCCTGGCGGCCTTCCTGGTGATGGTGGTGCTTGCGGTGGTCCTCTATCGGAAGGTGCCCGGCGCGTTCATCCCGGAAGAAGACAAGGGATTCTTCGTCCTGGCGGTGCAGCTCCCCGACGCGGCGTCGCGCCAGCGCACCGAAGAGGTCGTGGCCAAGATCGAGCGCATGGTGCTCGCCGATTCGTCGGTGCAGTCGGTGGTGGTGCTCGTGGGCCTCGACCTGCTCACGTTTTCCCAGCAGACCAACAGCGCCACCATGTTCGTCCGGGTCAAGCCGTGGGGCGAGCGGAAGCGCAAGGACCAGAGTCTCGCGGCGATCCTCGGACGGGTCAACGGACAGCTCTTCGGGCTGAAGGAAGCCATCTCGTTCGGCTTCAACTTTCCGGAGATTCCCGGGTTAGGCCGGACCAGCGGCCTCGAAATGAACCTGCAGGCGCGTTCCGGACAGGATTATCGCGCCTTTGCCCAGATCGCCCAGCAATTCGCCCAGGATGCGAACCGTCTCCCCGAGATCCAAAACGTGGCCGCGCTGATCCGGGCAGCGGTGCCGCAACTCTACGTCACCGTCGACAAGGACGCGGCCTACGCCCGCGGCGTGGTGCCGGGACAGGTGTTCTCCACGCTCCAGGCGATGCTGTCCAATCTCTACGTCAACGATTTCAATCTGTACGGCCGCTCCTACCGGGTGCAGGTGGAAGCGCTGCCCGAGTTCCGCCAGCGGCCCGAAGATATCGGCCGGTTCCACGTCCGCAGCGCGAGCGGCGCCATGGTGCCCCTCTCCGCGCTGGTGAAGAGCGAGATGCGCGGCGGACCGAGCATCATCCAGCGATTCAACGGCTTTCCCTCTTCGCTGGTGACGGGACAACCCCGGCCGGGGAAGAGCACGGGCGAGATGCTCGGCTCGGTCGAGCGGCTGATCGCGGAGAAGTATGCCGCCCAGGGCATCGGGTATGCCTACAGCGGCCAGTCCTTCCAGGAGCGGGTCTCCGGCGGGAGCAGCTCGCTGGTCATCGGGCTCGGCCTCGTCATGGTCTTCCTGGTGCTGGCGGCTCAGTACGAAAGCTGGTCGATTCCCTTCGCCGTCCTCCTCGGTGTTCCCTTCGGCATCTTCGGCGCCCTGCTTGGGGCCTGGCTCCGGGGCATGGCGAACGACGTGTATTTCCAGGTCGGGATGATCGCGGTGATCGGGCTCGCGGCGAAGAACGCGATTCTGATCGTGGAATTCGCGAGCGCGCTCAGGGCCGAGGGGCTCCCGGTACGGGACGCGGCCATCCGGGCCGCGCGGCAGCGGCTCCGCCCGATTCTGATGACGTCTTTCGCGTTCATCCTCGGCGTCGTGCCGCTGGTCATCGCCGGAGGAGCCGGGGCGATCAGCCGGCACTCGATTGGAACCGGCGTCTTTGCCGGCATGCTGGTCGCGACACTGGTCGGGATCTTCTTCATCCCGCTCTTTTTCTCGGTCATCGCGGGGCTCACGACGCGCCGCGTGGCCGCCGCGCCGGTTCCCGCGGAGGAGCGATGATGCGCCGGGTGACCTCCGTCGCGCTCGGTATCCTTGCCGCGGGCGCGTGCGCGGTGGGGCCGTCGACCCGGGCGACTGCCCCGGCGACACGCCCGCTGCTGCCGACCGACAGCCTTTCGTCGCCGGCGGCCCGCGGGTTCCTCGACTCGCTCGCGGCCGTGCGCGCCGCGGAGCGGAGCGATTCGACCAGCGCGCTCTGGCGGGTCAAGCCCCTCGCGCTCGACTCCACGAGCGATCGTTCCTGGCTCGCATTGCTCGACGACCCGGTGCTGCTGACGCTGGTCGAATCCGCCATCGCAGGCAACACCGACCTCGCCATGGCCGTCGCCCGGGTCAAGGAATACCGGGCGCTCCTGGGCGTAGCGCGTGGCGATCTCTTTCCGCAGATCGGCGCGGGAGGCTTCGCGAGCAAGAATCAGAGCGTGTTCGGCACTTTTCCCGCGCAGAACTTCGACGTCGTTCGGGTGACGGCCGACCTGGCCTGGGAGCTGGATTTCTGGGGGAGACTCAGGCGCCAGACCCAGGCGGCGCGCTTCGACCTCCTGAGTCGGGAAGAGGATCAGCGCGCGACCGTGGTGACGCTGGTGAGCGACGTGATCACCGCGTACCTCGAGCTCCGCGAGCTGGATCAGCAGCTGGCGATTTCGGAACAGACGCTGGAGTCGCGGCGCGCAACCCTCGCCTTGTCGCGGCGGCGCTTTGCGGAGGGGGTCATTTCGGAGCTGGACGTCCGGCAATTCGAATCGGAAGCCGCGGCGCCGGCCGCGCGCGTTGCCGACTTCGCGCGGCAACGCGGCGAAAAGGAACACCAGCTGAGCGTGCTGCTGGGACGGACGCCGGGACCGATTCCTCGCGGCCGGCCCCTGGCGGAGGCGGTGCAGGCGGTGGCGGTCCCGGATTCGATCCCGGGAGAGCTGCTGCTCCGCCGGCCCGACGTGCGGCGCGCGGAACGGGAGCTCTCCGCGGCGCTGGCCCGGGTCGGACTCGCGCTGGGCAACCGCCTGCCCCGGATCGCGATCACCGGTCAGTACGGGCGGCAGCGCGGCGATTTCCACGACCTCTTCGGAATCTCCGGCGAGATCTACCTGCTCCAGCTCGGCATGACGGTGCCGCTGTTCACCGGGGGGCGGCTGCTCAATCAGCAGCGCGCCGCGAACGCGCGGGTGGACCAGGCGCGGGCGCGATACGACCACAGTGTGCTCACGGCATTCCAGGAGGCCGCGGATGCACTGGCGGGACTCGGCCTCACGCGCGACCAGCTCGTGGCGCAGGACGCGCAAGTGCAGGCCCTGCAGCGGGCGCTGGTGCTGGCGCAGCGCCGCTATGAAAACGGGGTCTCCAGTTATCTCGAAGTCCTCGATGCCCAGCGCGGACTCTACATCGCCCAGCTGCTGCTGGTACAAACCGAGCGCCAGTATCTGGTGTCCACCGTGCGCCTGTACAAAGCGGTGGGTGGGGGATGGGACAACCGGCTCCCGCGTTAGGGGGACTCGGGCACGACCAGCTTGAACGGCAGGTCCTTGTTGCCGACGACCTGGTCTTCGGCCGGGTTGATGATCAGCCGCACGCTCCGCGTCTCTCGCGCATCCACGATCCGCTCGAATCGGGCAGGACCCGATTGTCCGGCGGTGCTTACGAGCACCCGCACCCGCTCCGCGTCCACCGGCTCGAAGGTGACCACGTCGCGGACGCTGTCCACTCCATATACGTACAGGGTGCGCGCGAGCAGCAGGTAGTATTCGCCGGCGTACCCCTCCAGCCTGTCGCGCCTGGCCTTGAGGGCGGAGACCAGATGCTCCCGCTCGATTGCCAGGTACGGAGGGGGCAGAGTCCCGACGGCGCGTTCGATCACCGAATCGGGCAATGCGGTCTGGAGCTCCCGCGCCACCGCGACGAAATCCTCCCGGCCGAGCCGATTCAGTACGCGATGGTCGATGCGCTCGGCCGACTCCGCCAGCCGCGCGACCGGCGGCAGCTCCCCGGAGAATCCGACATAGCGCGGCAGCAGAATGTGTGACAGCGTACCGACGACTCCATCCACCCGCGAAAATGCCCAGTCCCGATCCTCGGGAATCGGGCGCCACTGGGTCTTCCCGTCCACCCGGCGCCGGCCCCAGCGCCATTGCCTCTCGTGGCGGTCCCAGTCGCCCACCAGCATGTCGAGGAGCCGGATCTTGAGATAGTACCGGTCATCGAAGGAGGCGTCGGGGTCGACGCGGATGGAATCCAGCACTTCCGCTCCGCCGACGATCTTGCGGTATCCGGCGAACCCGGGGTGATCTCCTTTGCGTTCGTTGGCATTCACGCTGATCAGCCCGACTCTTCCCGCGAACACCGCGCGGTACTTCCCGAGGCTCGGTTCGTTGGGCATCACCGCAGCAATGGGCCGGGGCGCGGCAATGCCGGCGGCCTCCTGCAGTGCCGAGACGACCACCGCCCCGAAGGGGAATTGCGCCGCCATCTGATCATCGAGCGCCGCACGGATCCATTTGGCCTGAATCCAGTGGGGGAGAACTGGGCCGGCATTTTTCACGGCCGGCCGGAAGTCATATTCGAGGCCGTTCGCGCCGGCAAAGCGGAGGCCGACGGTCTGCTTGCCTCCGATGAGCTCGGTCGGCCGGAGCCCGCCCCCGACCTTTTCGAGATCCACCACCGGAAGCCGCACGGGCGTGTTCCACAGCTCCCGGTTGAGATCGCCCGCAAAGAAGCGGCGCAACTTTCCCGCCGGATAGGTGCGCCCCGGGGTCGCGGTCACCGAGTCGGTTCCTTCAAGCAGCACGTGCGGCGGTACGGCAGCGGGGGCGAATTCGATATCCTCGGGTTCCGAATCGGCGACGATTGCGGTGGGGAGGTCCTTCGTCTCCGGCTCGGTCCACCAGGGGGTTCCCGGTGCCATCGTGTCGGAAGACACCGGGGTCAGCTCGCGGGGCGCCTTGGAGGGTCCGAGCAGCGAGGCCGAGTAGACGATCTTAAATGCATTACGGCCGTCGGCCATGCACTTGGCGACCACCGAATCGGTGCCGCCGCACTCCTGGAACTGCTTGTCTCCGGCGGCCACGAAGAGATCGACCCCATCATCCTTGCGGAAGACCAGCATCATGTACCCCGGCTCGGCTTCGCCGAAGACGAGGCCGGGCCCCATCTGGAGCGAGGAGACTTTGCTTCCCGCGCCGCTCACCAGGACGAAGCGGGGGTCGGCATCGTCGGCGCCGGTGAGCACCTGGAGCGAGTGGTCGTGTCCGCCGGCGTAGATGAGCGGCGGCTTCTTGCTTGCCTCGAACGTCCGCCGTAGCCCTGCAAGCAGGGCATCATACGGAGGCGAATTGAGATCCTGTACCAGGGCTCCGGCCTGCTTCAACACATACGCGATGCCGAGCGTGTGATAGCCGGGAAACACCGCGCCGTGCGGTCCGGCGGAGTAGTACGGATGGTGGGCGACAAGGATGACCTCCCGGTCCCGTGCCCCGTTGAGTGCCTTCAGGAGCCGATCAAAGTACTGGACCCGTTGCGCCGCCGAACGCTCCTGGAGAAACCAGTGCGTATCGAAGAAGGCGATGCGCACATTGCGGCGGAGATCGCGGACGACCGGACCCGGATCGCTGGGCGCCGGGAGGAGGGAGACATAGCGCCCGGCCTTTCTTCCCAGGCCGATCTGTTCCCCGAGATTCTGGACTCGATGAAGCCCGGCCTCGCCCACAGTATTGGCCCAGTCGTGGTTGCCGGCCACAAAGAGACCAACGGTGGCGTGCTTGAGGGCCTCCGGTCCGTTCACCAGGTCGATCTGGCTCCATAAGCTGATGGAGTCGGCTTCGAAGCCGGGGCTCCCCCGGTCGTGGACGCCCTGCGGATAGACATTGTCGCCGAGAAAGAGGATCGACACGGCGGAGTCGCGCCGGAGGGCGGCCGACCAGCGCTCGACTTCGGACTGGAGTGCGGGCAGGATCGGCGTATGGTTCTTGACCGTGGCGCCGGCGTCGCCCACGAGGAAAACCACGGCGTCCACATTGGACGAATCGGGAACCGGAATCGGCGTGGTGTGGGCAAACTCCAGCGGGCTGATGTCCAGGAGATTCGTGGCGCCGAACACCCCGAACAGAAAGAGTCCCAGCAGGGCCACCAGGCCGGCCGACGCGGTGATCAAAGGATTCCTCGGTGTCCGCCGAATCCTGAGAGAGGCAACGCAGCCCGTAACGAGCCCGAAGGCTCCTCCAATGACGGCACCGGCCCATGGTGCGGCGCTGTCGCTCCACGCGATCGTGCCGATCACCGTCCCGGCCACGGCGCAGACGACGAGGCCGCCGAGCCCACAGATGGTCGCCCATCCGACGCCGTGAGAACGACGCCGATGCAGCCGGTATCCGGCCCACGCGCCCAATGGAATCGGAATCAAATCCCAGCGGAACGCCAGAAGGTCTTCCAGCGCGAAGATGTAGGAGTTGAAGCGGGCTTCCAGGACCACCAGGGCGAGCGTGACCATGAAGCCGACAACCGCTCCGCCCAGGGTGGCAAGACAGGTGATGATGCTGTGGACGATGCGATATCGGAAACTCCGCTGAACGGAAGGCGGAGGGGCGTCGGGATCGGCGTCTGCTTTGCCCTGCGGTTCGGGTTCCGGCCCCATGCCATTCCTTTCGCGCGAATACCCTTGCGCGGCCTCCCCCCGGGCGTATCGTTCAACCCTCCCGCCCCGGAGCGAGCTCGCGCGTGAACGCCCAGCACCCCATCGAGGTGACGGTAAACGGTATCCGCCACGCACGCGAGGTGGAGCCACGCCTCCTGCTGAGTGACTTCCTCAGGCACGACCTGGGCCTCACCGGGACCCACGTCGGGTGTGAGCACGGGGTCTGCGGCGCCTGTACGATACTGCTCGACGGCGAATCGGTCCGGTCCTGTCTGATGTTCGCGGTGCAGGCCGATGGCCGCTCGCTGGAGACGGTCGAGGGGCTCGCCACCGGCGACACGCTCCATCCCGTCCAGCAGGCCTTTCACGAAACCCATGCCTTGCAGTGCGGGTTCTGCACCCCGGGCATTCTGATGACCCTGATTCCATTCCTTCGCGACCACCCCGCTCCCGCCGAGGCCGAGATCCGCGAAGTCCTCTCCGGGCACCTCTGCCGCTGCACGGGATACGCCAACATCGTCGCAGCCGTCCAGCGCGTCGTTCGCTACGGACCGGAGACCGCCATTTCGAAAGACTCCCGGTGACGCTCGGCAGCTACATGGGCCGGCGCGTGCTTCGGCTCGAAGACGCCAGGTTGCTCACCGGCCGCGCGCTCTTCGTGGACGACGTGGAGCTTCCGGGAATGCTCCACGTCGCCTTCCTTCGGAGCGACGATGCGCACGGCCACATCCGGAGCATCGATGTCGCGGCCGCGAAGGAGCGGGTCGGCGTCGTTGCGGTCTACACCGCAGCCGATCTGGGCGACTATTGGCAACCGGGCCCGCTACTGGTGCCGCCACCACCGGTGCCCGGACTCGTCTTCAACGCCGCGACCCAGGTTCCGCTGGCGCGCGACAAGATCCGGCATTGCGGCGAGCCGCTCGCGATGGTGGTGGCGGAGAGCCGCTACCTGGCCGAAGATGCGCTGGAAGACATTCTCGTGGACGTGGACCCGCTTCCCGCCGTCGCGGACCTCGAGGCGGCGCTCCTGCCCGGCGCGCCGCTGGTGCACGAACAGTTCGGCACCAACCTCGCGGCCCACGTGCATCAGAGCAAAGGCGATTACGCGTCGGCCAAAGCCGCCGCCGCCCTCGTCGTCTCGCGGCGGTTTCACTATGACCGGGGCGCTTCGGCCGCCATCGAGAACCGCGGAGTCGTCGCCTCCTGGGATGCGCGCGCCGGCGAGCTCACCGTGTGGGACACGACCCAGGCCCCGATCCCGATCCGGAACGGGCTCGCGGCGATGCTCGGGCTCGGTGAATCGCACGTGCGGGTGATCGCCCCCTTCATCGGCGGCGGCTTTGGCCCGAAGATCATGATGTTCTACCCGGAGGAGGTGCTGGTCCCCTGGGCGGCCATGAAACTCGGACGGCCGGTCAAGTGGATCGAAGACCGCCGGGAAAATTTCTACGCGACCACCCAGGAGCGGAGCCAGATCCACGACGCCGAGCTCGCGATCGCCGCGGACGGCCGCATCATCGGCGTGCGCGACACCTTCCTGCACGACACGGGAGCGTACGATCCCTACGGACTCACCGTCCCCATCAACAGCCAGTGCACCCTGCTGGGACCGTACGTCGTGCCGCACTACGACAGCGAATTCACCGCCGTCTTCACCAATCGGCCGATCGTGACGCCGGTGCGCGGCGCCGGGCGTCAGCACGGGGTCTTCGTGATGGAGCGATTGCTCGACCTCGCGGCTGCCAAGCTCGGGATCGACCGGGTGGAGATCCGCCGGCGCAACTACATCCAGCCGGATGCCTTCCCCTACGACCACGAAATCCTATTCCAGGATTTTCGGCCGCTGGTGTACGACAGCGGCAATTATCCCGCTGCGCTCGAGAAGGCGGCGGAGATGATCGGATACGAGGAATTCGTTCGCGAGGAGCAGCCGCGACTTCGCCGCGAAGGAAAGCACGTCGGTATCGGCGTGGTCTCGTACATCGAAGGCACCGGTATCGGCCCGTACGAGGGCGCCCGGGTGACCGTCGAGCCGAGCGGCATGGTCAGGGTGGCGACGGGAGTCGGGACGCAGGGTCAGGGGCACTTCACGACCTTCGCGCAGCTGGTGGCCGAGCAGCTCGGCGTGGACGTGGCGAGCGTTCAGGTCACCACCGGCGACACCCGCGACTTCAACTGGGGGACCGGAACCTTCGCGAGCCGGGGCGCCGTCGTGGCCGGCAGCGCCTGTCACGCGGCGGCGGTGAAGGTGCGTGCAAAGGTGCTGGCGCTCGCGGCGCCGCTGCTGGGCGCCGCCGAGGGCGACCTCGAGCTCAAGGACGGCCGGGTGGCGGTGCGCGGGGTGCCGGAGCGGGGCCTCGGACTCGGCGAGCTGGCGCGCAAGGCCAACCCGCTCCGCGGCGCGGTCACTCCGGGCACCGAGCCGGGGCTCGAAGCCACCGCGTACTTCGGCCCCGATCGCGGCAACGCCGCGAGCGGCGTCCATGCCATGCGAGTCGAGGTCGACCCCGAAACCGCCGAGGTGAAGATCACCCGCTACGTCGTGGTGCACGATTGCGGCACGGTCATCAACCCGATGGTGGTCGAAGCGCAGGTGCAGGGCGGGGTGGCGCATGGCATCGGCAACGCCTTCTACGAACAGCTGATCTTCGACGACAACGGCCAGCTGATGAACGCCTCCTTCATGGATTATCTCCTCCCGACCGCGCTCGACGTCCCGACGGTGGAGCTGGCCCACATCGAGACCCCCTCACCGCTCAACCCGCTCGGCACCAAGGGGGTGGGCGAGGCGGGGGCGATCCCGACCGGCGCGGCGTTCGCGCAGGCGGTGGAGGACGCGCTCTTCGGCAGCGGAGTCGAAATCACCGAAATCCCACTCTCCCCGAGCCGGCTCCACGAGCTCATCGTGCGAGCGCGAGGAGCGAGCGAATGATCGTCGAAGGCACCCATTTCTTTCCCGGTCCGCGCGACGTGGTCTGGGCGCTGCTGCTCGACCCCGACGTGCTGGGCAAGACGATGCCGGGCACCGCGTCGATCGCCCGGGTGAGCGACGAGCGCTACGAGGGGACGATGGCGATGGGAATCGGGCCGATCACCGCCGCGGTGTTCGACGTGGTGATCACGATGACCGACCGCGTCGAGCCGGAGCACTACACGATGCAGATCGAAGGGCGGGGCAAGTTCGGATTCACCCGGGGCAAGGCGGCGGTGACGCTCGCTGCCGAGGGCGCCGGCACGGCGATGCGGTATGAGGCGGATCTCGTCGTCGGCGGAAAAATCGCCGCGGTCGGCCAGCGCCTGCTCGATTCGGTGAGCAAGCTGATGCTCCGTCAGGGACTCGAAGCGATGACGCGGGAGCTGGAGCGGCGACTCGCCGGGGGTGCGGCGTGAAGCCTCCAGTGTTCGAGTACCATCGCCCCGGATCGCTCCAGGATGCCCTGGCCCTCCTCGGCGCCCATCCCGACGCCAAGCCGCTCGCGGGGGGGCAGAGCCTCATCCCGGCGATGAATTTCCGGCTGGCATCGCCGGCGCGGCTGATCGACCTCAACGCCCTCGACGAGCTGGCCGGCATCGCCGAGACAGCCGATGGCGGGCTCCGGATCGGCGCGATGACGCGGCACTCGACGGTGGAGCTCTCACCGATGGTGGCGGAACGCGCGCCGTTGCTCGCCGCGACGATGCCCTTCGTCGCCCACCGGCAGATCCGGAATCGTGGCACCATCGGCGGGAGCCTGGCGCATGCCGATCCTGCCGCCGAGCTGCCGGCGGTGATGGTGGCTCTGGGCGCGCGGCTCGCGCTCGCCAGCACGCGCGGCACCCGCATCGTTCCGGCGGAGGAGTTCTTCACCGGACTCTTCGCGACGGCGCTCGAAGAAGGCGAGCTGGTCACCGCGATCGAGATTCCAGCGCTGCCGCCGCGCACCGGCACCGCGTTTCTGGAGCTGGCGCGCCGGCACGGCGACTACGCGCTGGTCGGCGTCACCGCGGTCGTCACCCAGGACTCCGGAAATCTGGTCGCGGGCGCGCGCCTCGTCCTCTTCAGCGTGGGGGAGGGTCCGGTGCGCGCCACCCATGCCGAGCAGGCCCTCCGCGGCACCGCGGGGGATGCCGCCGCGCTCGATGCGGCGGCCAGCGCGGTGCAGCAGGACATCGATCCGTCTTCCGACATCCACGCATCGTCGGACTATCGGCGCCAGCTCGCGTCGGTGCTTACCCGGAGGGCGCTCGCCGCCGCCATCCTGCGCGCTGCGGACGCCGCGCGCTAGTGCCCTGACCTGTTACGGAGGCGTGAATGCGGACCTACGATCTTTCCCAGCCGCTGAATCAGGAAGTGTCCTTCTGGCCGTACTACCCGCCCTTCGAGGTGAAGTACATCAAGCGCAAGGCGGAGCACGGCGTGAATGCGCAGTACATCCAGACCTCGAACCACATGGGGACCCACCTCGACGCGCCGCGCCATTTCGTGACCAATGGCCGGACGATCGACGAAATCCCGATCGAATGGCTCTGCGGCCCGGGGGTCATCGTGGATCTCCGGGACGAGATGGGCGATCTCGCGGTCTACACGCCGCAGATGATCGAGAAGCGCGTCAAGGTCAAGACGGGGGACCTGCTGATTCTCCACACCGGATTCCACCGCTACTCCCAGTTCGGCGCCGCCCCCGACGAGGAGCGTTACATCCACATGCATCCGGGTGCGCACCCGAGCATGGTGCCATGGCTGCTCAA
>Ga0070707_100003431_pt1 | contig 14987 bp, 17 predicted proteins | sample KBSK5502metaG_FD_65468 | JGI IMG/M metagenome (GOLD analysis project Ga0070707, IMG submission 65468) | Corn, switchgrass and miscanthus rhizosphere microbial communities from Kellogg Biological Station, Michigan, USA - KBS K5-50-2 metaG | ecosystem: Host-associated > Plants > Roots >... | reverse complement strand
GGCCGCCAAGCCGGTGGGCTGGCATAACCACGACGTGTTCACGCGGCTGCTCGGGCTCTCGCCGCGCGAGATCAAGGGGCTGGAGGAGCGGAAAGTGGTCGGCCAGTGGGCGGACCGCAATGGCGCCAGGCCGCCGGCCGAGTGGGACGGGAGGACGCGGATATGAGCGACGCTCACGCTCATGTCCACGAGGCCATCATCCCCTGGACGCAGTACGCCCAGGAGCTCTGTGATCCCAAGCGCGTGCACGAAAAGCCCGAGGCGCTGGACGACCTCAGGGTGCTGGATTGCTCCAGCGGCAACTTCGCCGCGCTCTTCACCTCGTCCATCCTGGCCGAGTTCGGCGCCGAGGTGATCCGGGTCGAGCCGCCGGCGGGCGACGTGGCCCGGCTGTTCACTCCCGAGGGGCTGAAGCACAAGGACACGGGGCTGGGGTATCTGGTCGAGGCGCGGAACAAGCGCCACATCACCCTCGATCTCCACCAGGAAGAAGGGCGGCTGCTTCTGGCGCGGCTCGCGCGCCACATGGATGTGGTCATCGAGAGCGAGCTGCCCGGGCAGATGGATGCCTGGGGCATCGGCTACCGCCAGCTCTCGATCCTCAATCCCCGGCTGATCTACCTGGCGTTCTCGACCAATGGGCAATTCGGGCCGCGGGCGGCCGAGCGGGTGCCAGATTACGACGTTACGAGCCAGGCCCTCTCGGGGGTTCCCTATGTCTCCGGCGAGCCCGAAGGGCAGGGGCCGGCGGAATCCGCGGCTCCCACGAAGCAGGGCAATTGGATCGCCTGGTACGTGGGGGGCGGCTTCGGCGCGCTCTCCGTCCTCGCCGCGCTGGCCTGGCGCTGGCAGTCCGGGCGGGGGCAGTTCATAGATCTCACGCCGGCCGAGGCCGAGATGCGCCTCAGCGATGCGGGCGTCATCTGGTATCACGTCGCCCAGCGCATCCAGGAGCGGGTGGGAGGCCTCCACATCCAGGTCTTTCCGTATACCCTGATCAAGACTAAGGACTCCTACTCCTTCATCGCCGGCTTCTCCGACGTCAATTTCCAGGGCCTCACCAATATCATGGGCCACCCGGAGCTGCGTGAGCCCTTCGCCACCACCAAGGACCGCATCCTCAAGGCGCGCCAACTCCACCAGGAGCTGGAGAAATGGTCGGGCGAGCTGTCCTCCCAGGAGATCCTCGAGCGGGTCCAGGACTACATGCTCAATAAGCGGGGTCCGGGCACGGTGGCCACGGCCCGGCTCAACCGGCCGCAGGACACCCTGGCCGAATCGCATTGGTGGGACCGGGGGGTCTTTCAGAAGGTAGACGACCCCGACTATGGCGAGCTGCTGCTCCAGGCCCCGCCCTGGAAGATGTCGGCCACGCCCCCCCGGATAAAGTGGGCCTGCAGGCCTGTAGGTGCTGACAACCAGTTCGTGTACCTTAGATACCTAGGGCTGGGCGGGGAAGATCTTAAGGCCCTCAGGGCCAAACGGGTGATTTGACGTCCCCGGCGCAGCCGGGAGGGGAGGAGACAAGAATGAACAAATCCAAGTGGATATGCGCGGTTCTCATCGCGGTGCTGGCCCTCGGCCTGCCTCTGGCGGCCCTGGCCCAGCTCAAGGTCGATCAGCCGGCGCGAGAGCCTTATCCGTATCCCGGCTCGGCCGCCAGCGCCGCGGCGCCGGCGCCCCCGGATCCGGAGCTCGAGCCTAGCGACGGCGACAAGGTGGGGGCGGCCTTCCTCAATGCGGCCTATGTCCCAGGCAAGGTAATCCTCTGCGGCATCGGCACTCTCACCAGCGCCTTCGTCATGGGAATCACCTTCGGCAGCGGCTACCGCGCGGCCATCGGCGTGTTCAAAGAGGGCTGCCACGGGACCTGGGTGCTGACGCCCGAGCACGTGAGCGGCAAGATCCCCCCCAAAGAGGACGTCGACTAGCCCTCCGCCCGGCCTGCCCGGTCGATGGCGAAGATCCCCGCCAGCTATCTGCCCGCGCGCGGGCTCTGGCCTGAGCGCGTCTACACGCTGCCGGAGCACCGCGCCTATCCTCAGCTGACGACGGTCAAGCACATCCTTCGGAACCAGATCACGTAGCCGATTGTCCGCAACGCCCCGCTGGATCGCCCCGCTGTTCTTCGTCGTTCTGCTCGCCGCTTTCGCGGCTGGCATCTGGGGCAGCTACCGAGCCGTCTTCCCTGCCAAAGGTCTCTACCGGGTGACCGGGGTCTACCAGAGCCGCGCGGGCGACACCATGATCCTGGTCAGGCATGATGCCGTTCCCGGCCTCATGGAGGAGATGAACTCGATGACGTTCTTTGTCGAGTCCAAGGACCTGCTCGATCGGGCCGATTTGAACCCCGGCGACCGCGTCCGGTTCACCATCCGGCAGGTCCCGGACCGGCTGCTGGTGGTCGAAATCCAGAAAATCAGATAAGGGAGCCCTTTCTGCTAAGGTAGAAAGGTTATGAGATTTCGCCGCCGTGTCGCCCGCGCCATGAGCCTGCGCGAGGCCGCCTCCGTGGTCTTCGGGCTGGCCGCACTGCTGCCCATCATGCTGCTGGTCGCCCTGCTCTCCCGTTACGACATCCTCAGGCACACCGACGCGCTCCTCTTCGTGCTCCTGGCCCTGGTCGTTTCCGTGCTCGGCTTCGTGGTCTTCCGGCGCATGGTGGACCAGGTCGCGCGGCTTGCCCAGGGCCTCCAGGCGCCCGCCGCGACGAGGGCCGCCACCGCGGATGTCAAGCCCGCCGCGGTGCCGGGGCTCGGGCGGGTGGCCGAGATCGGCCAGGTCGCCGACGCGTTCCACAACATGCTGGACGACCTGCGCACCGCCACCCAGCGCCTCGAGGACCTGGTCTTCAAGCTGGGCACGTTGAACGAGATGGTCGAGCTTGCGGCGCGGATTCCGCGGATCCAGGAGCTGCTCGGGCTGGTGCTGCAGACCACCATGCGGGCGGTGCGGGCCACGGTGGGTTCCATCATGATCCTCGATCGGGACCGCCGCGTGCTCCGGCTGGCCGCCTCCCGCGGCATTCCCGAGGATGTGGCGGCCGCCGCCGAGGTCAAGGTGGGCGACGGCATCGCGGGCAGGGTGGTGGAGATGGGCGAGCCGGTGCTGGTGGACGACATCGAGGCCGACCCGCGCTTCAAGCAGCCCAATGCCCCGCAGTACGGCAGTGGCTCGTTCATCTGCATGCCGATCCGCGTGGGCGACCGAGTGGTCGGCGTCATCAATATGGCGAAGCGGAAGGAGACCGGCGACCCCTCGACGCCCCGCCTCCAGCCCTTCAGCAATACCGACCTTCAGTTCCTCAACGCGCTCATGACCTACATCGGCTATGCCGTGGACAATGCCCGGCTGCTGGAAGAGGCGCAGCAGTCGGCCCAACAGCTCCAGGGCGTGGTGGACGACTTGAAGGCGACGCAGGCTCAGCTCGTGCGCGGCGAAACGCTCCGGGCCATGGGTCAGCTCTCCTCCGGCATGGCGCACCATCTCAACAACCTCTTCGCCGTGATCCTGGGGCGGACCGAGCTCCTGCTGAGCAAGGTGGACGAGGCGGGCGTGCGCCGCTCGCTGGACATCGTCCAGCGCACCGCGCAGGACGGCGCCGAGGTGGTCCGGCGCGTCCAGCGCTTCAGCCGCGTACAGCCAGTATCCGAACCCGAGGCGGTGGACCTCAACCATCTGGTCGAGGAAGTGGTCGAGCTCACCAAGCCGCGCTGGCACGATGAAGCGCTCCTTCGCGGCAGCACGATCGAGGTGGGCGTGGACACCGGCGCGATCCCGGCCGCGGCGGGCGAGCCGGCGCCGCTGCGCGAAGTCCTGATGAACCTGCTGCTGAACTCCACCGACGCGATGCCGCAGGGCGGGCGGATCACCTTCAAGACCTGGACGGCCGACGATCATGTGTACTGCGCGGTCAGCGACACGGGCATCGGCATGTCGGACGACGTGCGGCGGCGCGCGCTCGAGCCGTTCTTCACCACCAAAGGGCCCAAGAGCACCGGGCTCGGGCTCAGCGTCGCCTACGGCACGCTCCAGCGCCACGGCGGCACGCTGACCATCGAAAGCGCCGAGGGGCAGGGAACGACGGTGACCATCAGCCTGCCGCTGGCGTCCAGGACGCTGGCCACGAGCCGGGCTCGCCCCAGCGCCGCCGTCCCGGGCGTGCCGCTTCGGGTGCTCGTCATCGACGACGAAGTCCAGGTGCGGGCCACGCTGTCCGACATCCTCGAGAATCAGGGGCACAGAGTGGTGCAGGCCTCGGGCGGCCAGGAAGGACTGGGGCTGCTCGAGAAGGGCCAGGTCATCGATCTGGTCCTGACCGATCTAGGAATGCCCGACATGACGGGCTGGGACGTGGCGCGCGGTGTCCGGGAGCGCTGGCCCGAGATGCCGGTTGGTCTCGTGACGGGCTGGGGGGAGCAGGATCTCACTCCCGAGGAGCGCGGCCGCGTCAACTTCGTGCTGACCAAGCCCTTCGATCGCCAGCTATTGCGCGAGGCGCTGGCCCCGATTCGCCCCCGGCCTTAATCTCCCTCTCCCCTTCGGGGAGAGGGCAGGGTGAGGGGATCGGCTTAGCGCCGTTCCCGCTTCGGCATCTCCCTCACGTAGCGCATCACCTCGCGGATCTCCTCATCGGAGAGATGGAAGCCGAAGGCCGGCATGCCCGGCTTTCCGATCGTCGCCCCGCCGTGCTTGATCAGCGTGAAGAGGTATTCGTCCGAGAGCGCCTCGGTGGCCCGAGGATCAGCCAGGTTGCCGGGGCGCATGAGGAAGAGCGTCGCCCGCCACGAGCCGCGCCCATTGGCGCCGTGGCAGGTCGCGCATTGGCCGAGATAGATTCGCTGGGCGGGCGCGGCATTCTTCGGCACCGGATGGGGCAGGAATAGGATCACGAGCGCGCTGCCCGCCAGCATGAACAGGGCCGGTCCCACGATGATGAGCAGCCACTTGGCTCTCACGGCGGTCGAGAATACCACGCCCCTGTCAGGGCCGCGGGGCGCCGCCCGGGCCGATCTCGAGCAGCGTCCGGCTGAGCCGCTCGTCGGCGAGCATTTCTTGTCCCGTGCCGCTCGCGACGACGCGTCCCTCGTCGAGCAGATAGGCCCGCGTCGCCAGCCTCAGCAGCCGTCGCACGTGCTGCCCTGCCGCGAGAATCGTGAGGCCGTCGGCGGTGATGGCCCGCACGGCCTGGCAGAAGCGGTCGGTCACGGCGCGCGCCAGCCCGAGGAAGGGATCATCCAGGCAGAGCAGCCGCGGACAGGCCATGAGGCCGCGCGCCAGCGCCAGCATCTGCTGCTCGCCGCCCGAGAGGATTTCCGCGGGCGCGCGCTGCTTGTCCTCGAGCACGGGGAAGAGCGTGAAGATTGTCCGCAGCGTGCTGTCGCGCCGCACCCGGGCGTGAGGCAGGAAAGCACCCAGCTCGAGATTCTCGCGCACCGACAGCGGGCCGAACAGACGGCGCCCCTCCGGGATCATGCCGAGCCCGCGCGCCGCGATCTCGTAGGGCGCGCGACCGTCGATCCGCTCGCCGTCGAGCCGGATCTCGCCGGCCTGCACGGGCACGAGCCCCGTCAGCGCCCGCATCAAGGTAGACTTGCCGGCGCCGTTGGGCCCGACCAGCGCCACGAACTCCCCCGCGCGCACCTCGAGCGTCAGCCCCTGGAGCACCTCCAGGTCGCCATAGCCCGCGTGGACGTCGCGCACCTCGAGCAGAGTCATGGGGTCAGGTTTGAGTCCCGGAGGCCGGCTCCACGGCTGGCGGTCTCATCGGGGCGCCACTCGACGGCGCCGAATCGAGTGTGACCCAGGAAGTTGTAGGAGAGGCTGACAGTTTCCACCGACTGGTGCCTGTGGCCCAAGCCGGGAAAACGCGCATCGCGGCTCGAGAGGAGGTACTGGAGCCCGATGGCATGGGGGCCGTATAGGCGCACGGTGAATCCCGCGCTCCCGCGCGCGATGATCTCCCCTCCAAAGTCGTTGGTGCTGACCCCGCCTCCAGAGCCCGTCCCGGCCACGTAGTACTGCCGCCCCGACGCCTCGACCATGACCCGGTCGCCGAAAATGAGGCGCAGCCCGAGGAGCGCCTGCGGGATCAGGCCATAGTGATAGTCGCGCTCGGCCCTGTCGGCGACCGTGCCGGCCGCGCCGAAGCCGAGGCCGGCCAGGGCGGTGCCCTGAAGGGCCACCTCGCGCGAGAGCCACCACTGCGCGATGGTGCCGAGGGAGACGGCCGTGGTCGAGACGCGGAAGATCTGCGGTGACAGGTAGTCGTAGTTCCCGAAGAGGCCCCACACCCCGCGATACGCGTCGCCCCATTCGTACTTCGCGCCGACGAGGAGGCCGCGAATCGAGGCGTTCTCGATGGCGTTGGCGACGGTACTGGCGTTCGGCACCGCGGTGAACTCGAGGTGGAAGTAGTCGAACGGGCGCGTGTATCGATAGCCGGGCTTCCCAGGGAGCCCGTAGTCCATGGAGAAGTCGGCGCTTCCCTCCTGCCGTTTGGCCTGGGTCGCGAGGCCTCCGTCGGTCAGGTCGGTGGTGAGGGTGGCGCCGAGTCGAAAACGGATGAAGATGGCCGGATCGCGGCTCGGGAAGATGGGCTTGAATCGGTCGCCAAAGACGATGCGGTTGAAGCCGGTGGGTGGAGAGAGCACCGCCGCGCCCAGCTCGCGCCAAAACCCCGGGGTTTCGCCTCCACCCTCGAGCAGCAGGCTGGCCATCCGAAACATCGCCTCGCCCACGAAGGTCCCGCCGATGCCGCTCGCGATGTTGTCATTGAGGGAGGGCGGCGTGGTCTCCCCGTAGGTCTCCCAGAGGAAGCTGCCGGCGAGGGTGTACAGCGCGGACTGCCAGTAGCTGAGGCCGGCCGATCGCGCAAATCCGTAGTAGATGCCTCCCTGATACGGATGCCCGAGCTGGTTCACGCTGAACGGGTCCCTGTCGATCACCTCCGGACTCGTCAGGTTCCTCCTGACCGAGTGCTCGTCGGTGCCGTACAGCTTCGAATCGATCACGTGCCGGTTGAACTGATTGAGCCCGAAGATGAACCCGCCGATTTCGAGGGCCGGAATGGCATAGCTCTTGCCGGCCCCCGTCTCCCACGACAACACCTCGTCGGCGGAGGCCGCACCCGGCGTCACGAGGGCGAAGGCGAGAGCGCCGGTGAGGAGCGCCAGTCGCACAACCGCGAGGTCACGCGGGTCAGCCATGGACCAGAGTGGCATCGACGTGCAGAAGAAGGAAAGTCAAAGCAGCGCCGCAGTGATCAGTCCAGCAGCGCGATGACGCGGGCCGGCGCAGATTCCGTCCGCCACTTCGCCGGCAGCGCGATCACCTTTACCCTGGATGGGATCTGGTCGAGGTTCATCAGGTTCTCGATCTGGAACGTGATCCTCGGCAGGATCGTCCGGTGAACGCGCATTCCGCTGGTCAGGATCTGGCCCGCCTTTTCGTAGTCGGCGCCCTTCTCCTCCTGCGCGAAGTCGTAGCCCAGCACGGACGGCTGGCGCGCCACCAACCACTCTGCCGAAGACTGCGTGAGACAGGGCGAGTCGTCCCACCACTTGGGATCCATGGTGTTGTGGCCCTTGGGCCAATCGGTGCGCACGAACAGCATCCCGTGGGGTTGGATCGTGATGCCCTGCGCCTCGAGCGCGCGCTCGGCGCGATCCATATCCTCGGGCATGATCCGTGCGTTCGGAAAGCCCTTGAACGTGAGGTCGAGCACGATCGCCTCGCCGATCATCGCGTCGAGGGGCAGCTTCTCGATGTTCGGCATGTCACGAAAGAAGTGGTGCGGCGAGTCGATATGCGTGCCGGCGTGCACGGTCATCTCGACGACATTGGAAACGAAGCCCTTCTCCTCCCACTTCACGATTGGCTTGAGTTTGAAGTAGTATTCGTCTTTCGCAAAGGGAGCGGAGTCGCACTCTTCCACCGTCATGCTCAGATCCACGATGCGCATGCTCTGATCTCCTCTTGGTATTGACAGTCGCCGGGCGGTGACCGGGCGTCGCTAGGCGGGCACCGCCGTTACGTCGATCTTGACCTCGGTCGCGGCCGCGACCGTGCGGTAGAGGGGTCAACGGTTCCGGTAGATCTGCACGAGGTCTTCGGCCTGCGCCTGGGTCACGCCCGCCAGTTCGAAGCGCATGGCGACGCTCGCAAAACGGTTCGGCTCGGCGCCCGGGCGGACGCCCTCGATCGTGATGTCCATGCGCTTGAGCGGCATGCCCTTGTCCTGAGCGTACAGCTCGATGAGGGTCACGCCACAGGACGAGATGCCGGCGAGAAACGCCTCGCTGTTGGTGAAGGCATCCGTCCGGGGATGCGTCGATGAGTCGAGGGTGAGACTCTGGCCGCGCACGTGGCTTACCGCGCGCCCGATCGTCCCGCTGCTCGAGGATCGGATCGTGTCGATCTTGTCGCTGCTCATGAAGGCTCCTTCCCGCGGCTCACACGCCGCGGTGCCGTTCGGTGTTCCTCGCGTCCTACTCGCAGAACTGACCCCGGGATTCTCCCGCTGACGCGACGACGACTTCGCTTACCTGGATCTGCAGGGCGATGTCGGTGTAGTTCGGGATGTCGCCCATGATCTCTTTGCCGTTGGCGGCGATCCCGGGTTGGTTCGGGTAGAGCACCGATGCGTACCATGACGAGCTCCTTTCTGCGGCTGGCAGGCACGGCTGGCCGAGCGCGAGGGTCAGGCCACGCCTGGCGAGCAATCCCCTGATAGGACGATCTTGGACGAGAGCATAGCTCACTGATCTTCTTCCCCCAAGTACGCCTCGGCAATGCGCGGGGAGGCAAGCACGGCGGCGGGCGGGCCGTCGGCCACGATCTGTCCCTGGTCCAGCACCAGCATCCGGTCGGCCACACGGGCGAGCACGCTGAAGGAATGCTCGATGGCGAAGATGGTGAGCCCGCGCTCGCGCAGGCGCCCATAGGAGAGGAGCACTTCCTCGTGGCCGCGGGGGGAGAGGCCCGAGGCCAGCTCGTCGAGCAGCAGGACGCCGGGCCGGCTCGAGAGCGCCACTGCTAGCTCGAGCCGCTTCATCTGGCCGAGCGAGAGCTCGATCGCGCGGGCGCCCGACTTGTCGGCGAGGCCGACGAGCGCGAGGAGCCGCTCGGCTTCGCTCCGGCGGTCGGCGGCGCGCCGGTAGCGGTCGCGGCCGCGGAACGTCACGCCGATGAGCACGCTCTCGAAGACGCTCAGCCCGGAGAAGGGGCGCGGGATCTGGAAAGTCCGGCCGACGCCCAGTCGCCCCATCACCCAGGGCGGCCGGCCCGTCACGCGTCGGCCGCGGAACCACACCTCGCCCGCCGTGGGCCGCAAGAGTCCGCTCATCACGTTGAAGAGCGTGGATTTACCCGAGCCATTGGGCCCGAGCAGTCCCACGACCTGATGCTCCTCGATGGCCACGTCCACGCCACGCAGGGCGAGAAGGCCGCCGAAGGCCACGCTGATGCCGCGCCCCTCAAGGACGGGCATGGCGCTTTCTGCTGAACAGGCCGGCCAGTCCGCCCGGCCAGTAGAGAATCACGACAATGAGTGCCAGCGCGTAGCCGACTTGATGGAGCGCGGGCGCCACAGGATGCAGCACGAGCTCGCTGAGCAGGTACAGGCTGATGGCGGCCGCGGCGGGGCCGAGCCAGGTGTGCAGCCCGCCGAACATCGCCATCACCAGCGGCAGGATGGAGTAGTACCGGTTGAAGACGAGGTCGGGCTCCACCACGCGCACGGTATAGACGTAGAGCGCCCCCGCTGCGCCGGTGAAGCCGCCCGAGAGCGCGAAGGCCAGCAGCTTCCAGCCGAGCGGTCTCAGCCCGAGCAGGCTCGCCCGCTCCTCTTCCTCTCTGACGGCCGCGAAAGCCAAGCCCACGCGGGAGCGGAGGATGAAGGCGAAGAGGGCGAGGACCGCCAGCAGGTGTGCAAGCGCCATGTAGTAGGCGCCCGCCCGGCCCCGCGTGAGAGCGACCGGGAGCCAGGCGATCTCGGGCAGCGCGGGGATGCCGATGAGACCCGCGCCGCCCCCGGTCACATCCGTCCAGTTGAGCGCGATGCCGCGCCACACTTCCGCGTAGGCCAGGGTCGCGAGCGCGAGATAGGCGCCGGTCAGGCGTGTCGAGGCGATGCCGATGAGGAGGGCGCCCGCCGCGCCGGCCACTGTGCCGATCGCGCCCGCCGTCCAGGGCGAAAGGCCGCCGAGCGCGAGCAGCGCGGCCGCATAGGCGCCCAGCCCGAAGAAGGCCGCATGGCCGAAGGAGATCTGTCCAGCATAGGCGAGCAGGTTCCAGGCCGACGCCACGGCGGCCCAGAGAAACGCGGTCGTGAGCAGATAGAGCCAGTAGGGATGAAATCCCGTTAGCGGCGGCAGCGCCGCGAGGACCGCCGCGCCGGCGAGCGCGACTATCCAGGCCCGCATCAGCGTCCCCCGGCTCCGGCGCCGAGGCCGCGCGCCAGGCCGCCGGCGCGGGCGAAGAGCGAAGCGAGCAGGAGCAGCGCCACCGCCGTCTCGCGCCAGCGCGGGCCGGCCCACTCGACGGCCAGCGCCTCGGCGATGCCGAGAACAATCCCGGCGACCAGTACGCTCCGGAGCCTTCCCACGCCCGCCCAGATGGTGAGTACGATGGCCATCAGGGTCAGTTCGACGCCCGCCACAGGATAGAGGTAATGCAGCGTGGCGAACAGCACGCCCGTCGCGCCGGCCAGGCCGACGGCGAGCAGAAAGGTCGCGCGCCTCGCCGCATCCACGTTGATGCCGAGCAGCGCCGCCGCCTGCGGGTCGATGCTCGTGGCGCGGACGGCGCGGCCCCAGTGGGTGCGCGTGAGGCCGAGCCAGAGCAGTCCGACCACGGCCAGGGCCGTGGCGGCGACGAAAAGCCGGCCCGTATTGATGGTGACCGCGCCCACGCGCAATGCGCCCGCGAGCATGGGCTCGGCGATGAGGCGGTACTCGCCCTGCCACAGGGCGCGGATCGCGTTCTGCAGGAGCAGCGAGAGGCCGAACGTTAGCGCGAGGCTATTGAGCGGCCGCGGCTCGGGCAGTCGGCTCAGGAGCGCTTCCCAGACGATTCCCAACGGCAGGAGCGCGGCCGCCGCGACGGGAACGAGGAGAATCGAGGGCAACCCCGATCCCGCCCAGAGCCAGTAGCCCAGATAGCCGCCCAGCACGATCAGCTCGCCATGGGCCAGGTTCATCGCGCGCGCGACGCCCAGCAGAAGGGAAAAGCCGAGGGCCATCAGGGCGTAGAAGCAGCCGACCAGGGCACCGGACACCAGGGCTTGGGCGAGGGAGGCGAAGGACAGGTGGCGTCTCCTCAGGGTGAGACACGAGATAGTAGCGTCGGGCGTGGGCGCGGTCAATGCAGGCCCACGAATTTGCGCTTGACAACCCGAGCGCCGCGACGATAAAGAGGGTAGGCCCTCGCGCCGCGGTTCGGGCGGCGAGAGCCACTGCCCGTGAACCCGAGTCGCACGACAGTCGGTTTTCCCAAGCGGCGTTCGCGCCTCGCTAACGCTTTGCGTTACCATTGCCGCGAACGAGGCTTCTGCCCGCTCGCGTATATTGGTCCGGTTCATCCGAGACTCCACCACCGAGAAGGAGGCCCACGATGAGTGACCTTCAGCCTGCCCAGAACGACTCCACCCCCGTGAGCCGCCGCGGCTTCATCAAAGCCGCGGGCGCGGGTGTCGCGGGCGCATCCCTGCTAACCATGCTGGACGCCCGGCAGGCGCCCGCCCAGATCAAGGGGACGAGTCTGCGGATCCTCGTCTGGAGCCACTTCGTCCCGGCGTACGACACGTGGTTCGACGACTTCTCCAAAAAGTGGGGGGAGAAGAATGGCGTCAAGGTGCGGGTGGACCACATCCCGCATCTGGAGCTGCCGGCCCGGTACGCGGCCGAGTTCGCCGCCGGCGCGGGTCACGATCTCATCTACTTCGTCGGTCAGATCCTCACCGGCCAGTACTACAAGAACCTGATCGATCTCTCCGACATCGCCGACGGGCTCAGCAAGAAGTACGGTGCGTGGATGGAGGGCTCGAAGAGCGCGGCGCAGGTCGCCGGCCGCTGGTTCGGGATCCCCGACTTCTTCATCGCCATCCCCGTTCTGTGGCGCAAAGACCTCTTCGACTCGGTCGGCCTCGGGGCGCCCAATACCTGGGAGGACCTCCGCAAGGCCGGCCGGCTGCTCAAGGCCAAGGGCCATCCCACAGGCATGCAGTTCTCCCACTGCAATGACGCCAACCACAACTGGCGGGCCCTGATGTATGGCTTCGGCGTGAAGGAGACGGATCCCTCCGGCCAGAACATCACGATCGACTCCAAGGAAATGCGCGAGGCGCTCAAGTTCGCCAAGGCCATGTACGACGAGGGCATGACGCCCGAGGTCTTCTCTTGGGACGACGCCTCCGACAACCGCTTCCTCGCCTCCGGCGTGGGCTGCTGGGTCCATGACGCGATCTCGGCGTTCCGGACCACCGAGGATACGAATCCCAAGGTTTTCAAGGAAACCTACTGCCTGCCCGAAGCGGCCGGCCCTGCCGGACGCTGGAACGTGGGCGAGCCCAATGTCTGGGCGATCTGGAAGTTCTCCAAGAACATCGCCGGCGCCAAGGAGTTCATCCAGGGCATCAGCGACAGCCAGAAGGAGGCCATGCTGGCCAGCCGCGGCTACAACATGCCCTTCATGCGCGGCCAGTACGCCAAGCCGATGCCGGGTCTGGGCAACGACGCCAAGCTCTCGATCCTGCAGGAGCAGGATAAGATCACGGCTTTCTTCGGGCATCCGGGGCCAATGACGCCGCAGGCCCAAGAAGTGCTCACCACCTTCGTCGTCCCCGACATGTTCACGCGCGTCGCCCGCGGCGCCGACCTCGAAGAGACGATGAAGTGGGGAGTGGGCGAGATCCGGCGGATCTACGCCAAGCACAAAGCCTCCTAGCAGATGGCTGAAGCTTCGGCGGGTGGGGGCGCTCCGCCCGAAACGTCATTGTCAATTGCATTGAGTCGGCGTGCAGGGGTGCGCCCGTGGTGGCGCACCCCGACCGCCCGCCGCTGGGTATTCGGCTATACCCTCCTCGCGCCGGCCGTGCTGTACGTGGGCCTACTGGTCGGCGTGCCGTTCCTGTTCTCCCTGTACCTCTCCATGAGCGACGCCTCCGTCGGAGATCCGGTGGCGCGGTTCGTCGGGATCGAGAACTTCAAGGCGGCCCTTGAGAGCTCGACGTTCTACGTGGCGCTGCGCAACACCCTGGTCTTCACGGTCGGTGCCGGCATCCTGAAGGGGCTCCTCGGCACCACACTGGCGTTCCTGCTCATCCAGCAGTTCCGAGGACGGAAGATCGTGCGGGCGCTGGTGGTCATCCCGTTCACGCTGCCGATTGCCATCGCCGTGCTCGGGTGGAAATGGATGTTCGATTCCCAGTTCAGCGTGCTGAACTGGGCCCTGAACCAGCTGCACCTGATCGGGGCGTATGGCTCGCCAGATTGGCCCGTGTGGCTCGGCCAGCCGGGGCTCGCACTGGCTTCGGTGATGTTCGTCAATGTCTGGCGCGGCTTCCCGTTCGGCGCTATCGTCCTGATGGCTGGGATGACGTCGGTCGCCCCCGAGATCATCGAGGCCGCCAAGGTGGACGGCGCCTCGTTCATGCAGCGGTTCCGGATGGTCATCGTGCCGATGATCGCGCCGATCCTGTTCATCGGGTCCGCCTTCGACACCGTCTTTACGCTGTCCGACCTGAGCATCGTGTACCTGCTGACCAACGGTGGCCCCGACGGGGCCACCGAGATCCTCCCGACGCTGGCGTACAACACCGGCATCCGTGGCGGTGCGCTGGGCCGTGGCGCCGCCATCTCGCTCTTCCTCTTCCCGCTGCTGCTGCCCGCGATGATCCTGCTGCTTCGGACGCTCCGCCGGAGACAATACTGATGGCAACGATGGCCGTTCAGGCTCCGCGCACCCACCGCTCGAAGGAGATCCGGCGTCATGCCCTGATCTACCTGGGGCTGACGCCGTTCCTGATCATTGCGGTGTTCCCGATCTTCTGGATGCTGATCACGGCGCTCAAGCAGGAGCCCGATCTCTACCGGATGGACATCGTGCCGTTCTGGTTTCACCTGCCGCCCACCTGGAAGAACTTCGACTTCCTCTTCAACCGGACGTTCTACGGCGACTGGATCGTCAACACCATGGCGATCTCCTTCTGGGTCTCGGTGATCACGCTCTTCACCGCCGTTCCCGCTGGCTACGCCCTGGCGCGCTTGAGGCTGCCGTTCGCCGAGAACATGGGGATCGGCATCTTCATGACCTATCTGGTGCCGGGCATCATCCTCTTCCTCCCGCTGGCCCGGGTGGTGAGCCTGCTGGATCTTCAGGATTCCTGGTGGTCGCTCGTCGCGATCTACCCGACCTTCACGATCCCGTTCTGCACCTGGCTCCTGATGGGGTTCTTCAAGACCGTGCCGTTCGAGATCGAGGAGGCGGCGATGATCGACGGCTGCGGCCAGCTGGGTGCGCTCCTGCGCGTCGTCCTGCCGGTGAGCTGGCCCGGGCTGATCACTTCCTGCATCTTTTCTTTCACGCTGTCCATGCAGGACTTCCTCTATTCGCTGGCGTTCGTCTCGGTCTCGGACCAGAAGCCTGTCCCCCTGGGCGTCGCGACCGAGCTGATCCGGGGCGACGTGTACTTCTGGGGCTCGCTCATGGCGGGCGCGCTGCTGGTCGGCGTGCCGGTCGCGATCCTCTACAACCTGTTTCTCGACAAGTTCATCTCGGGCATCACTGGCGCAGCGATCAAGTAGCGGCACTCAATCTGGCAGCATCTCGGGGAGGGAATCGATGAGACTCAAGGCGGCGGTCGCGGTCCTCGTGGCATTGTTCATCGTGGTGGGCGGCGCCCAGGCGCAATACGGAGCCCTGAGCGCGCCGGTGGCCCAGGCGCAGGATGCCAAGGCGGTGGGGGAGAAGGGCGTGACGACGAAGAA
>Ga0070707_100003430_pt1 | contig 14988 bp, 9 predicted proteins | sample KBSK5502metaG_FD_65468 | JGI IMG/M metagenome (GOLD analysis project Ga0070707, IMG submission 65468) | Corn, switchgrass and miscanthus rhizosphere microbial communities from Kellogg Biological Station, Michigan, USA - KBS K5-50-2 metaG | ecosystem: Host-associated > Plants > Roots >... | reverse complement strand
TGCGCATCCAGTTGCCGAGCACGGGGATGGCTCCGCGCGCGGTGCTGCGCGGTCCCGGCTTCGAGGTGCAGCTGGACAACTATCGTTTTGCCGCGACGACGGCCAGTCGCCAGGCCGAGGTCGATCGCGCGCGTGCCGCAGACGCGCCGCAGCGCCCACAGCCCCAGCCGCTCGGCAGCGCCGTCGCCGCCAGATCCGCGGCCAACGTCGAGCCGGCCGCCGCCGGCCAGCGCACGCATCCGCTGGACGACCCGGATGCCAGCCAGGCGACGCGCCCGCTCCCCGTGCTTATGCCTGCCCCACAGCCGACCCATCCGCTGGAGGGCCCGCCGGCCCAGCCACCTACTCCTGCGCCGCCGCAGCCCGCGCCCGTCACCCCCCGGCGCCTCTGGCCATTCAGCCGGCGCAGCTCGGCTGGCCCGGATCACAGGGGGTAGCTCTCGCACGGCGCTCGCTCGTGAGATGGTGACCGGCACGCGCGTATCAGGATACGAGACAGGCTGACGTCGCGGCGCCGGAGCGAAAGGTTGTCGTCCGTGCCAAGGGTGATTCGTGGCGCGCTGCGCCTGCCTGCGTTCGCGCTCGCCGGTATGCTGGCCAACTATCTGGCGCTGCGGTCTTTCTCAATCACCCAGGAGACCCTCGGCCCCCTGACCTTTCCCTGGACCTTGCTCTTTGGCACGGGTGCCGGCGCTGTCTGCTGGCTGGGCTTCGAGGTGGGACACGGGCTCTGGCCGTGGCTCCCAGTCTCCCGCCGCTCACAAGCCGCGCTGTTTGGCCTGACCCTCCTCGTCTACTTCCTGGCTGGCGCGCTCTTTGGCCTCGTCAACGTGAGCATCCAGTGGTCAACGAGCGTTTGGAGCCGCCATCCCGTCTACATTGTCGAGTTGTTGGCCGTGACGCTGGTGGTCATTCCGTTCGAAAGTGGCCTGCTGGTGGGGGCACGAGACAAGCCGAGCGTGTTTCTCTCGTTCGTCTTGGGGCTGTTGCTTGGGGTATTGTGCGGATTCCTCTTTGGCCTGCCGCTCGCCGTAATGTATCTGAATACGTACCAGCCCCCGCCCAGCACAGCGACTCGCTTTACGCTCCCCGCCTCCTTCGGCGCCCTCATCATCGTCGTCTTCATAACAGGGGCCGGCCTGGCAATCGGCTATCTTTCTGGTATGTCGTCCGGCCTGGGGCTGCTGCTCTGCCGGCTGACGGATCGCCGGCTGTACCGCGAGTGGCGACAGACATCGAGGGCTGTTCCTCCAGCCACGCCGCACGAGCGCGCCGAAGGCACGGCGTGGTGATAGTGGATGAGCACGGCCGGCCCCCACCCCCAGCCCGTCCCCCAAAGGGAGAGCGGTGGAGAAGGAAGCGATCGCCCTGGCTCCGCTCTCTCGTGGGGTGGGGCACAGTCCCCGGCCTGAAGGCCAGGGCTAATCCCAAACGGTGCCATGCGTGCAGAGCGGACGGCGCGTGGCGGCCGCAGCCCGCGCCCGCCACGGCAGTGCCGCAATTAGGATGAGTCCTTAAGCGGCGGGGCAGGGGGCAAGGAGCACCACCATGCTCCCTCTCGACTCGACCGTGGGGAGGCGGTTCCTGGCCTAAAGAGCCAGGGCTAATCCCTCACGTGCCATCGCGGGAGCAGGCATACGGTGCGGTGGCCGCAACATTCGCCCACAACGCGCACGCCACGCGCAGGATGAGCCCTGCCGCTTCAGGGCAGGGAGTCGTTCATCACGTCGCCGCCCCTCTGCCCCCCCTTTCCACACTGGAGAGGGGCCGGGGGTGAGGTTCCCGGCGCTACATCGTCAGAGACTTCACTTCGCTCGGAGGCGGCAGGCTGATGCTGATGCCTGTGTTGAAGGAGGTGAAGTCCATCTCCCCGTTCATCGTCATCGTACCTGCGCCTGCGTCTGCGCCTGATGCCGATGGAGTCCCTGAGCCTGAAAGCGTGTCCGTGCCGGAGATCACGACCTTGACGGGCCGATAGTTGTCCTTGCGGAAGTAATAGTCGGTCGTGACATTCAGGCCGACACTGCCCGCTGTCGTGCGCGCTGAGATCGCGCCAAGCCCAGGAGCGCTCTGCTCTATATCCTCGGTTGCGCGCAGATGCCAGACGGCGACGCCGTTGATGGTCTCGCTGCCGATGAGCTTCGCGTTCTTCAGCTTGCTGTAGTCGATGTACATCGAGGTATCGGCGCCCAGGCCGTCCACCGAGGCAAACGGCATCTTATACCACGTTTCGGGCGCATCAGAGGGCCCTTTTAGCAGGCTGTCGAACAGCGGCGACTTGATGTATCCCGTCTGGCTGTCGTAGTCCACGATCGTGTTCATTGTGAGGGCTTGCCCGCCAGTCAACCCAGACAGTCCAGGGATGTCCATCGCCATCGTCATGTCCATCTGTGTTCGCCTGGGCTGCAGCGTCTCTTTGCCCGTCGCCGTCATCGTCTCGGTAAACTGCTGTTTACTGAGCGACGAGCTCGACAGGTTCATCGACACCGTGAACTTCATAGTGAATGCCAGGTCTTTGACCGTCGCGCTGCTGGCGGGATGCGCCGCCGCCGTGCCGCTCACGTCGAGTACGTTGGTGGCGTTCTGCAGAATCTCGGCGGCCGTAAATACATGGGTGCGCGTCGCGCTGAGTCCGCAGCCCGCCAGGCCCAACAGCGCGAGCAGGAGCGCGGACGACAGCCAGAGTACGAGCCGATGCCTCACAGGGGTATTCATCTTCATCGCCACATGTCTCCTTCCCCGGCTTGAGCTACGCGCCGCGCCTCCCGCGGCTCCGTCAGTGTAACAGAAAGGAGCCAGAATAGATAGGCTGAGTGGCTGCCTTCGCAGGCCAGCTGCTGCGATAGATGAGCTGCCGCGCCTCCTCTTTAGCGGGTCTCGCTTGTGCGGGCGCGGCGAGCGCGTGCCTCGCGTGCATGACCCTTGGGCCAGCGCCCGCTAGTACTGATAGGTGGCGGGCGAAAAGCGCGCGCCCGACTATGGTAGGCTGTCCTCACCGCACCGCAAGGCGCGCGGCGCCGGGCGACGTGATCACCGAGGGCAGGGTCAGGCGATGGCAAGCTATCCAGGGCAGCGCGAACAGGAGCTGGCGCGGCGCGTGCGGCGCATGCTGATCGAGCAGAGCGCCGTCATGCAAGACGAGGCGCCCGACGAGTTCATCTGGCTCACCAAACACTTCCCCGAGGAGCAGCGCTTCTTCGAGGATGAGCTGGGCGCGCACCTGGAGCTGCGCCTGGGGCGCTGGGCCCGCGCCTACTGGCCGGCGCCGCCGCGCCAGCGCGAGCTCTGCGTCGCCGATATCTTCGAGCTCACCGCCCGCAAGCAGACCGCCTACGCCTGCCTCATCCGCGCCTATCGCAGCGTGCGCCTGCTGGAATCCGGCGAGGCGGCCAACACCTTCCGCTTCGCGGACCTCTTCCGCTATGTCGCCGAAGAAGGGCAGCGCCAGTCGCCCTGGCTCAGCTTCGACGAGGCTGCCGTCAACGAGGCGCTGGCCACGCGTGGCGAGGCCGACGCCGAGGACGAAGATGAGCTGGCCGAGGCTGTCGCTAGCGCCTCGCGCCCGCGCCGGCGCGGCGCCTCCGGCCCCAGCATGGCCGCGACCAATGGTGCGCGCAGCCGGCCGAAGACCGCCAGCGCCACTGTCCCACGCCTGGGCGCGGCGCAGCGCGTGCGCGCCAATCAGCGCGCCTTCTACCAGGCGTTCGCCGCGTTCGAGCGCTATCGTCTGTTGCGCCGCATCGGCGCCGACGACCGCCAGCGCCCCGACGAGCGCTATCGCCTGGACGAGCGCGACTTTGGCGGCATCTACGAGTTCACGGACCTGATCGATCGTTTCCTGCCGCCGGCGGGCCTGGTGATGCACGATGAGTTGCATCCGGCGGAAGGAGACGACGAGTGACCGTTGCACGGGCGCAGAATGGCAGCAGGCCGCGCCGGGCCTGGGTACGTCGCATCCGGCTCATCAACTGGCACGGCCACGAGAACGCCGCCTTCGACGTCCTCGGCGATATGCTGGCCATCATCGGCGAAAACGGCTCCGGTAAGTCGCTGATTCTGGACGCGATCGACTGGGCGCTGTTCCCCGCGCCGCACAAGCAGTTCAACGCGGCGGCGCGCGAGGGTGGTCGCACCAGCAAGCGCACGCTCAGCAACACCATCCTCTTCTTCGATCCGCACGGCATCGAGCAGCCGAACAAAGGCTGGCGCCGGCAGCGCACCGTCGGCTACTGCGCCTGCGAGATCGAGCACGCGGGGGAGGGCCGCTGGACGTATGGGGCCGCCGCCGCCGCGACTCCGCACGCCGCGCACCCGTTCTACTATGCGCTGCCCGCCACGCTCGACCAGATCACCTTCCTCGAAACAACGCCCAAGGGCCAGGCGCCGCTCCAGATGGCCGAGTTCCGCGCCGCCAACGAGACCTTTCTCAGCAGCGGCGGCGCGCTCTTCAACGCCACCCAGGCCGAGGACTATAACCGTCTCGTCGCCCGGCGGCTGCTCAACATCGAGGGGGCCGACTGGCAGCGCCGCTACGACGCGCTCTACGACGTGCTGCATCGCATGCTCGGCCTCAAGGTGGACGACGCGCTGGTCTCCGATCCCAGCGGCGTCGTGCGCGAGTTCCTGCCCGTCGTGGATCGGCCCCACCTGGAGCGGCTGGTGGAGGGGCTGGAAGGCATCCAGCGCATCCATCACGACATCGAGGAGTATCAGAAGCTGCGCGCCACGCTCGCTGGGGTCGTCGAAGCGCGCAAGAGCTATCACGCCGCCGTGCTGCACCACGCGGCGCTCTCGTGGCTGCGCTCGGCATGGGCCGGCGACGACGCGACACAGGCGCTGGCCGCCGCGGACGAGGTGCTGCGCGAGGCGGAGTCTGGCGCGCGCCAGGCGGAGGCCGAGGAAGAGGCCGCCTATACGGAGGAGCAGGCCGCGCGCCGCGAGCTCGAGGCGCTGCAACAGCTGCACCAGGGCGAGGTGGTGCAGGCCGTGACCCACGCCAACGAGGCGCTGACCAACGCGCAACACGTGCAAGACCGCTCCGCCCGCGACTTGCGCCAGGCCGAAGAGCGGCTGCAGCGCTCCGAAGAAGCTGTCGCGGCGGCCCGCGTCTCGCTGGACTCCGAGCGGCAGAGTGCGGCGGCGCGCCTCACCGAGCTCCGCGCGCGCGCCGGCACGACGCTGGGCGCGCTGCCCGAAGGCCTGCGCGCCGCCTTCGACCAGCTGTTGCCGTCGCCCGGCGATCAGGCCCTGGCGGACGCGCTGCACGCCGCCTGGGTGCAGGCCGACGCTGAGCTGGCGAGCTTCGAGGCGCATGTCCGGCGAATCGAGGAGTCCGGCGGGGCGGCACAGAGCGCGCGCCAGACCGAGCGCGACGCGCGTGCCCAGCATGAGGCCGCCGTGCGCACCGTGCAATCCGCCCGCCAGGCGCTGTGGGCGCGCTGGGATAAGATGCTGCAGCGCTGGCCGGCCAACCTGGGTGGCGCGCCGGCCAATGAGCCGAGCACAATTGCGCTGCCGCCGCTGGTGGATACCTGCCGCCAGGAGCAGGAAACCGCCCATGAGGAGATGCGTGAGGCCAGCGGCCGGTTGGCCCATCTCGAGGTGCGCGCCGGCGAGCTGGAAACGCGGCTGTCGGCCATCGAGGCGGAGCTGGCGCAGACGCAGACGGAGCCGCAGCCGGCGCTCTCCGCCGAGCGCGCGCGTGCCCTGGCGAAGCTGCAAGGCGTGGATCGCAACGCCGCGCCGGTCTATCGTCACCTCGATCTGGCGCGCGAGGGTGCGCCCTGGGCCGACGCCATCGAGGGCCTGCTCGATCATCTAGATCTACTGACGCTGCTGACGCTGACGATTCCCGTCGAGCACGCGCGCGCCGCCCTCGGCAACGAGGTGGATTGGCACGTCTTGCAGCCGAATCCGCAGGCCGGCAAGCCGGCGCGCGGCTCGCTCGCCACTGTGCTGGCCACGACGCAGCCAGATGTGCGCCGCTATCTCGACGTCGCGCTCGGCTCCGTCATGCTCGCCCAGGAGCCGGCGCGCAATGGCGACTTCCTCTGCCCAGATGGGCGCTACCGCATCGGCGACATCGCCGGCAGTGTCCGCCGCGCCAGGCGCGCCGAGGCACTGATCGGCGTGGTGCGCCGCCAGACCGCCGCCGCCGCCCGCCGCGAGGAATTGGGGCGCGAGCGCACTGAGGTGGTGGGCGCGCTGGAAGATGCCCGCACCCGCGCGCGGGCCGAGCGCGAGAACGTCGCCACCGCCGATCAGCACGCGCGAGCGCTGGCCGAGCTGACCCACATGCTGGAGGAGGTCGAGCAGCGGCGCGTTGAGATGCGCGGGCTGCGCGAGGCGGAAGAAGGCGCCGCCGTCCGACTGGCCGCGGCGAGCCGCGAGGCCGAGTCCGCTGCCGCCGATGCGGAGGATGAGCGCGCGCGTTGGGCAGACCTCACCGCCAGCTATGCCGCTCTCGCCGATCCCGCCAACCTCGCGCGGGCGCGCCTGGCGCTTACCCAGGCCGTGGCCGACGCCGTGACCCGCGCCGGCGAGACGCGCGAGCGCCTCTCGCGCCTGCATTCACGGCTGCGCTCCGCGGAAGAGTCGCACGGCGCCGAGAGCGAGGTCTACGGCGTGGCCCGCACGCACATGGAGCAGGCGGACCATGAAGTGCAGGAGGCGCAGCGGCTGCTCAATCAGGCGCGCAGCGCCTTGCAGGCGGCTGGCTTGCAGAATGTCGAGGCACGCATCAGCCAGCTCCAGCGCCGGCTCAAAGCCGCCGAGGAGCGCGCCCGGCAAACCGGCGTCGCCAAGGGCATCGCGCTGCATCAGGTGGAGGCGGCGCGCCAGGCGCGCGAGGCCAGAGCGCGCGCGGCGGAGGCCGCTGCCAAACACCTGGCGGAGCGCAACGGCGCCTATGGCACCCTGTTGCACGCCGTGGCCGACAGCCTCGATCTGCCCGCCAATCAGGTGGATGATCCGGTGCGCCACGCGCGCCAGACCACGCGCACGCGCGACAGCCGCCAGCGCCTCGACGACGACCTGCCGCGCGCCTTCAGCGCCGCCGAGCGCGAGCAGGAGAGCTTCCTGGTGGCCATCGGCGAATACTCCGCGCTCGTCGGTATGGACGACCGCTTTGGCCTGCGCCAGCCCGTCAAGCGCGAGCTGAGCCTGTCACCACAGGGCTGGCTGCTGGATGTCGCGCCGCGGCTGGAGGGCACGAGCGACGTGCGGCTGCTGCTCAACTTCCTGGATGTCTCGATCGACCAGCTGCAACAGACGCTCGCACAGCGGGTGACGCGTGTCGTGCGCGACATCATCCTCGGCGAGGTGGTCAACCATCTGGTCGATCAGCTGGTGCGCGCCACCACTATCATCGAGGGGCTGAACGAGCGGCTGCAGCACGCGCGCTTCTTCGCGCGCAACACGCGCTTCTCGCTCAAGCTCTCGGTGCGCCTGGCGCGCCTGCCGGACGTACCCTTCGATCACGTCGCCATCGCCACGGCGCTGGTGGAGCACGGCCGCGCGATGCCGGCGGGGGTGCAGGGCCAGCTGACCCAGATCTTCGCGACCTGGCTGGACGAGCAAATGCGCGGCCAGGCACAGCCCTCGGCCGAGGCGCTGGTCGAGCAGCTGGACTATCGGCGCTGGGTGGAGATCTCGCTGCTGCATAGCGACGACCTAGACCCGCGCGTCCGCCCATGGGACAGCGCCGTCTCCGGCTTCGGCAGCGGCGGCGAGCAGCGTGTGCCCGTCTACGTGCTGCTGCTGACGGCGGCGGCGATGCAGTTCGCCGTCTCGAACGCGCCGCTGCGGCTGCTGATGCACGACGAAGCCTTCGCGCGCATGGACCAGCGCAACGCCGATCTGGTGATCCGCTTTGCCCAACAGCTCGGCGTCGGCCTCGTCATCGCCAGCCCCAACCTAGACCTCTTCGCCGAGGGCGTGCGCTACGCGACGGCCTATCGCCTGCGCCAGCTGCAAAATGGCCATATCGCCCGCGAGGCGCTCCACCTGCGGGCGGCGCCCGCGCCAGACGTCGAGCCGGAGGCCGAAGAGGTGACGCTCGACGCCGCCCTGCGGCCGGCGGAGGGGCGCTAGAAGCGACGGAAACTCTTCCTTGTCACCGCCAGCCGCTCCTGCTCGTCTTGAAGGGATATGGGCATGGCTGGCGGACCTCCCCCGATGAACACAAACCCTGAAATTAAGCGGGCTTGCGGCGTGGTGGCGTGATTGACACGCCACGGGCGGTCGGCTATACTGACCCCGATATCGTCCTGAATTACCTGAGGTGCTTGTCGCCTGACATTCCTGCGCAGACGCGCGGCGCGGCGCCTCCCTCGTCCGGCATGTGAAGGATGGGCTATGGCCGCCCTCACCCAGGACGAGCTCTGAGGAGAAGGCTCTTCATGCGTGGTCGCACACTCGTCTTCCTCGCGCTCATCGCGCTGCTGGGAGTCGCCGCCTTTTGGATCGATTTTGGCTTTGGCAAGCCGCCCAAAATTGACTTTGGCGGGTACACGAATGACCTGACTGTCCATCAGGGACTCGATCTGCAAGGCGGCCTCCAGATCGTGTTGGAGGCGACGTGCCCGACGGACAAACCCAAGTGCGACATCAACGCCTCCATGCCGGCGGTCATTGACAACATCAACCGGCGTATCGCCGGCGGTCTCGCCGTCAACGACGCCGTCGTGCGCCAGCAAAGCGGCTCCAACGGCAGCAATCGCGTGCTCATCGAGCTGCCCGGCCTCAAAGATACGACGCAGGCGGAGCAGCTGCTCGGCTCGACCGGCCAGATGTACATCATCGACACGGGCTCGGCAAGCGTTCCCGTCGGCACAAAAGTCCAGACCTGCACCACCACCTGCGCCCAAGGCCAGTATAAGATCGTCTTCCGCGGCCAGGACCTCGACACCAATTCAATCGCCGCCGGGCTGGACCAGAACCAGGGCACGCCCATCGTGACCTTTGCCTTTTCCGGCAACGCCAAGAGTACGTTCGCAACCTATACGCGTTCGCATATTGGGCAGTTCCTCACCATCATCCTGGACAATACCGTCATCGAGTCCGCCACCATTCAGAGTGAGATTGACGGCAACGGCCAGATTACGGGCATCCCGACCGTCCAGGCCGCGCAGAACCTGGCCTCGTACCTCAAATTCGGCGCGCTTCCCTTGCCACTCTCACCGGTGACCGAGAGCCAGCTGGCCCCGACGCTTGGCCAGCAAGCGCTCCAGTATAGCGAGCGCGCGGGCATCATCGGTCTCAGCCTGGTCGTGCTCTTCATGCTGATCTACTACCGGCTGCCGGGTCTGTTGGCGGACGTTGCGCTGGTGCTCTACGCGCTGGTGCTGTTCGCCGTGATCAAGTTGCTCGGCGTGACCCTGTCGCTGCCGGGCATCGCCGCTGTGATCTTGACGGTGGGCATGGCGGTGGACGCCAACGTGCTGATCTTCGAGCGCATCAAAGAAGAGTTACGCTCCGGCAGAACGATGGCCGCGGCCATCGATATCGGCTTCAAGCGCGCGTGGCCCTCGATCCGCGACTCGAACATGTCTACCATGATCACCTGCGGCATCCTGTACTGGTTCGGCAACAACTTCGGCGCGACGATCATCGTCGGCTTCGCGGTCAACCTGTTCATCGGCGTGGCGATCAGCCTCTTCACCGCGATCGTCGTGACACGCAACTTCCTCAACGTGCTGCTGTTCTTCGGCATCGCGACCCATCCCGCGCTCTACGGGCTTTCGCAGAGCGCGCTGCCGGCGCGGCGCTACAACCGGCCGGTCTCGCGCATCTCCGCGCGGCCAGAGCGGGCTGTGATGGCCTCCAGCCCACCGGCGCCACAGGCAAGCGATGAGGATGCAGAAGACGCAGAGGACGACGAAGACGCACTGGAACAGGTGGGCAACGTGACGAATGGGCGCAGCCCCGCTTCCAGCCGTTCGGCCGCCGGGACGGAGGAATAGAGCGTGTACCATCTCACCCGCTACAAATACTGGTTCTTCGGTATCTCGCTGGCCATCATCCTGCCGGGCCTGTTGGCGCTGATCTTTTGGGGGCTCAACCTCGGCATCGACTATACTGGCGGCACACGCATCGACCTGCGCTTCGCCAATAACGGCGTGAACATCACGCAGGTCGGGCAGGCGTTCCAGGCGGCGCCCGCGCACGCGCAGGATGTGCAGGTGTTCTCCGCGCAAGACACCAAAGGCCCAACCGTCATTCCGGCCGCGCAGTATGCCTACATCCAGTTTAGCCGTGCGATTGGCACGAGCGAGCAGGCGACGGTGATGAGCCGGTTGTCGGACCCCAAGGCCAATCTGCCGGCGGTGACGAACGACCGCAACTACTACACCTACACGACCAATAGCGACGGCCAGCCCACGGCCTTGATGGTCGTGCACTTCGACAAGGCGGTCCAGGCGTCCGCTGTCCAGGCCGCGCTGCAGAAGCTGCCGAATACCGATCTGCCACCGGCGACCAACGCGACGCCGACGCCGAACGCCACTGCTACGCCCAGTGGCACGACGACGCCAGCCAGCACTGCCACGCCGACCGCGACGGCGACTGCTACCGCCACGGCGACGCCGGCCGCCGGCTCGACTTCCACGGGTCCGACCTTCACCGTCACAGTGACGAGTGTGCTCACCGGCGCCAACGCCCACACCTATCAGGTCAACACGCAGACCCCGCTGGATGGCCCCACGCTGGACGCCACCGTGTTCAAGCTGGCTCACCAGTTTGGCCCGGTCTACGTGCAGCAAAAGAGCGAGGTCGGTGGCTCCATCGCGAATGAGACCACCCAAAAGGCCATCGGTGCGGTGGCGCTGGCGTCGCTCTTCATTCTGATTTACATCGCCATCGCGTTCCGCCGGGTGGGGGACGTGTGGAAGGCCGCGCGCTTCGGCGCTAGCGCCATCATCGCCCTGCTCCACGACGCGTTTGTGGTGCTGGGGCTGTGGGCGATCCTCGGACACTTCTTCAACTACAAGGTGGACACGCTGTTCCTGACGGCCGTGCTCACCGTCATCGGCTTCTCGGTCCACGACACCATCGTGGTCTTCGACCGCATCCGTGAGAACCTGGCGCGGCGGACCAACGAGACGTTCGAGCAGGTGGTGGACACGAGCCTGATTCAGACGATGTCGCGCTCGCTCAACACCTCGCTCACCGTGCTGCTAACGCTCTCGGCGCTGACGCTTTTCGGCGGCGAGAGCATCCGCGAGTTCACCCTGGCGCTGCTGATTGGCATCGCTTCTGGCACGTACTCCTCGATCTTCAACGCCAGTATGATCCTGACGGTGTGGGAGACCGGCGAGTACAAGGACTGGCTCCCCCGCCTGCGGCGCTTGTTCGGCCGCGGGCGCACGCCGGGCGAGGTCGCCGCGTCGAAGCGCGAGCTGGCGGGAACGCGGGCGTAGCGTGGACCTCACCCCCGGCCCCCGCTTCCCGCCCGGAGCGGGGAGTGGGAATCCGTTGCCCCAGCGAGCTGGCCAGGCCGAAACGGCCGTAGACGCCATAGAAGATCACTTCTTCGACATGATCTTCTATGGCGCATCTGATCTCCTATGGTGAGCGGCGAGCGCTCAGCAGGCCAATCACCTAGAGTACACCGGCGTGAGGGGGCGCATGACGTCGTCGCAGCAGCCAACGCAGGCGCGCCCACCGCAGGGCTCGCTGGCGGGCAAGGTCGCGATCGTCACCGGCGCGAGCCGTGGCGTGGGGCGTGCGGTGGCGGCGCTGTTCGCCGCCGAGGGGGCCGCCGTCGTCCTCGCCGCGCGCAATCTGGACGCGCTGACCGCCAATGTCGCCGCCATCGCGGCGGCCGGAGGGCGCGCGCTGGCGGTGCCGGTGGACGTGACCGACGAGCAGAGCGTCGCCGACCTCTTCGCGGGCACGGCCGCGGCCTTCGCGCCGCCGGACATCCTGGTGAACTCGGCCGGCGCCGTCGCCCGCGTGCCCTTCGAGCGCATGGAGACGGCGAGCTGGGACGAAGTGCTCGGCGTCAATCTGCGCGGTACCTTCCTCTGCTGCCGCGCGGCCTTCCGCGCGATGATACCGCGCGGCGGCGGCGTCATCGTCAACCTCTCCTCGCTCTCGGGTGTGCGCGGCGTCGAGAAGTTTCCCGGCCTCAGCGCGTATAACACGTCGAAGTTCGGCGTCGCCGGGCTGAGCGAGATCCTGGCCGTCGAGGGGCGCCCATACAGCATTCGCGTGGTAGCCGTCAGCCCGGGCGCAGTGGATACCGAGATGTTGCGCGAGGCGGCGCCACACCTGCGGGCCGGCATGACGCCGGAAGAGCTGGCGCGCATTCTGCTGTTTCTCGTCGGACCCGACGCCCGCCCGCTGAGCGGCACGAATCTCGAAATCTTCTCGAACGCGTGAGGCAAGGGTAGGGGCGGAGGCAGGGGCAGGGCATGCGAGACGAGCAGGTAACAGCCGCGGCGCAGTGGCGGGCGAGCCGCCGGGTGCTGCTGCGGCGCATGGGGCGCACTGGTCTCGGCATCGCCGCGGGCGTGCCATTGGCCGGCTGGTTGGCCGGCTGCGGCCAGCAATCGGCGCTTTCTGCTGTTCCCCAGCCATCCCTCTCGCCCACCACGGCGCGTCCTCCTGCCACCGCGACGCCAGACCTGCGGCCCGTCACCATCGGCATCACCGGCGACGTCATGCTCGGCCGCAGCGTCAACGAGCAGCTGCTGCGCACCAGCAGTCTTTTCCCCTTCGAGCACACCGCCGACGCCCTACGCGCCTTCGACCTAACGGTGGGCAACCTGGAGTGCGTCGTCTCGTCGCAGGGCACGCCGGAGCCGGGCAAACAGTTCACCTTCGAGGCAGACCCGCGTGGCTTCGCGCGATTGGCACTCGCCGGCTTCGACATCGTGTCGGTCGCCAACAACCACAGCGGCGACTACGGCAAGGGCGCGTTCATAGATATGCTCGCGCGCCTGCCCTTCTTCGGCATCACGCCGCTGGGTGGCGGGCGCAACCTGGCGGTCGCGCACACGCCCGTCATCCGCCGCGTGCGTTCGACCACCGTCGGATTCCTGGCGTACTGTGAGATCGGCCCGGAGAACTTCGTGGCGACGCCGAGCACGCCGGGGCACGCCTGGCTCGATCCCGACCTCATGCGCGCCGATATCGCTGCCGTGCGTCCGCAGGTAGACTTCCTCGTCGTCTTCACGCACTGGGGAATCGAATACCAGCTCGTCGAGACCGGACATCAGCAGGCGTTGGCGCGGCTGGCGGTGGATGCCGGCGCGGACTTCGTCGTCGGCGCGCATCCGCACGTCATTCAGCCCGACGAGATCTACCATGGCAAACCCATCGTCTACAGCCTGGGCAACTTCGTCTTCGATCTCATGTATGGGGTGGAGGCGCTGGGCAACGTGCTGAGCCTGACCGTGCAGGGATCGAAGCTGCTGGATTGGAAGCTCCGCACCGCGCGCATCGGTGACTTCGGCCAGCCGGCCTGGGTATGAGGTGTGGTTAGGCAATTTCTATAGACCTGCGTTGCGACGGGCTGCGCCGCACACGAGGGAGCAAGGGAGCCACTTCGCGGCGTAGGATTCACGGTGTCGCAGGGGCACGTGCATGATGCCGGTGCGAGGTTGAACCCTACCTCGCGCCGGCATGCAGTCGTGGAGAGTCTTCAGGTCTTGTCAGGTGAGACATCGGTATGACCAAAGCTGCTCAGTTGGTGCCAGCGCGCCGCTTGGAAGCCATCACTGGCGTGCTGGCGTTGGTCGCTGGACTGATTGACACTGGCGTCCAGCTCTTCGCCCCGCTGCTGACGGTGCATGTCACGGGAGCCGGAGGCAACTATATCCGTCAGGAGAGCCGCTGGGAGGTCTTCGGCGGGTTTGTTTTCAGTCGACTCGGGCTTGCCGCGTTGGGGCTCTGCCTGCTCTGCGTTCTCGCCATTAGGTACGGGGCATATGCCTATGGCGTGAGTCATGCGGCGCACGGGCGTCTGCTCCTCTGGTGTGGCGCCGCGCTTCTCGCACTGCTGATCGTGCTATCTATGACTGTGCTCAGCCCCGGGTCGTATTTCCCCGTGACGCTGGTAGCGCCCTATCTGCTGCCTAGCTTGGTGCTGGCTTCCCTGGCCTCGGGAGCTGCAGCGACGTGAGCTGTGAGACGTGACATGAGGACGACAGTACGCTGCTCCGCACTGCTCATTGCCATCTCCCTCTGCCAGTTCATACTGCTTTCGACTGGGCAGTTGGACGATCGCCAGGGCTTCAGCCCACTGCCCGTTGGCTACAGGATGAACAGCACCACGGCGCCGGCAAGCAGGGCACCCATCGCAATGTTGAACACGCGCGGCGCGCCCGGTTTGCAAAATAGCGCTGCAAGGTTGCACCGAAGGCCAGCCAGACAACGCAGCTTGGTAACGCCGCCAAGTCAAAGAGGAGGCCAAAGAAGATCGACTGCGTGAAGGCAGTGCCCGTCTGCGTATGCAGGTAGGTCCAACGGCAACACCGTCCATGACCCCGATCACCCTTGTCACACTTTGGAGGAACCCGGGAGGCCATTACAACACGCTGTTACACAGTGGGCCCTTGCTGCCCTGCTGTTTGCTCAAAGGCCGCTTGCGGTAAGTGGAGCGCCTGGAAAAATGATTGGGTCGCCTGGGTGGTGGTGTCATTCACCGCTTCGGGCGCCTCGCGCTGGGCAGCCGGCGCTACCACGGTGTGCAGTGGCCGCTTTCCCGCCGGGAGGGCGATAACGCGGGCCACCGCATCGGCTATCTCCTGCGGATCGGGAGGAGTGGCCGATCGGTTCTCGGCGTAAAACGGCGTCATGAACGCCTCCATCCCCGCCCGATAGAGAGCAGCACGCGCGGTATCCGCCGCGTCCTGATGCTTCGTACCGATGGGGGTCGGATAGGTCCCCGGCTCAATAATGGCGGCGTCGATGCCAAAGGGAGCGAGCTCATCGCGGTACGACTCGGTGAGCCCCTCCAGGGCAAACTTCGTCGCGCCGTACAGG
>Ga0070707_100003429_pt1 | contig 14990 bp, 14 predicted proteins | sample KBSK5502metaG_FD_65468 | JGI IMG/M metagenome (GOLD analysis project Ga0070707, IMG submission 65468) | Corn, switchgrass and miscanthus rhizosphere microbial communities from Kellogg Biological Station, Michigan, USA - KBS K5-50-2 metaG | ecosystem: Host-associated > Plants > Roots >... | reverse complement strand
TTCGATCGCGTCATCATCGATGCGCGATCGGCTTTCGCGCACGGGCAAGTATACGTAGCATTGAGCCGCTGCAGAAGTTTCGAAGGAATCGTTCTCAGCTCAAGAATCAACGCGTCCAGCGTGAAAACCGACTTGGTAGTCAAAGCGTACAACGAAAAAACCGCGCGCAACGTTCCGAGCGAAGCGCACCTGCGCCAATCGAAACGGGAATACCAGGAGACGCTCGTGCGCGAACTGTTCGACTTCAGCGCGATGAACAGCCATTTGCAGGGACTGAACCAGCTGTTTCTGGAGCACTCAAGCGCTCTTTCAACCGAAGGGCTGTCCCAGTTCAATACGCTGGTAGCGAAAACAGGTGCAGAGGTTTTATCGATAGCGCAAAAATTTGCCCCGCACCTCCACACTTACTTTTCGCAACCGGAGTTGCCTGAGGAAAACGAAAGCCTTCGGGAGCGCCTTCGGAAAGCAAGCGGTTATTTTTCATCGAAACTGAACTCCGGGTTTTTGGCCGAGGTGAAGCGTATAGACCTGATTACCGACGATAAAGCAGTGCTGAAACGCGCCCGGCAGCATCTGCAGAACCTTGAGAAGGAAGTCCTGATCAAGCACGCGTGCTTCGTGGCGTGCCAGACCGGCTTTTCCGCTTCCGGTTGCATTCGGGCAAAGACCAATGCGGAACTCGACTTCCGCGAGGGTAAGGATGTCCGGCCAACCGCAGCCGAGGTGCCCACGGACACGCCGCATCCCGACCTTTATAAACGGTTGCTGGAGTGGCGTAATGTCATGGCAGAGGAACTCGAGAGAGCACTTCACGAAGTCTTGCCAACCCGGTCTTTGCAGGAACTGGTACGGCTTCTGCCCATGGATCGCGCTTCGTTAAAGAAGATACCCGGCATCGGCAAAGGCAAGGTGAAGCGCTTTGCCCCGGATCTTATTGGCATTGTCGGGAAATACTGCGCCGAAAAAAACATCTCTAGAAAGCCGCCAGAGCCTTCCAACGCCCACGCGCAGCGCAAGCGCGCTAGCGCGCAGCCTCAAGGTACAAAGCAGGTCAGCTTCGACCTCTACAAATCCGGAAAAACCGTCGCGGAGATTGCCGCGGAACGCAACTTGGCGGTCAGTACGATCGAAGGCCACCTGGCTTATTTCATTGCGCGCCGGGAACTCGATATTTCGGAGTTCCTGACGAAGGAACAGGTGGACGAAATAGCAGATTTCTTCTCGGAGAGGAACACCGAGTCGATAGCTGAGGCGAAAGCACATTTTGGTGAGCGGTTTTTGTATGGGCAGTTGAGGATGGTGCTCGAACATCTCAAGGCGAAAGCCGTATAGCCGATCGCGTTGAATGTTCACAAGCTCAAATGGCGCTTATTTCATCAACCTTCTCGACCCACCCGTTTGTTCAGGCGCTCGATCTCTCACTTAGCTCTTGCTTCTCTTTGCCGCTTCTTGCTCTGAGTTGCTTCGAGTTGCGTCCTGCATTTGGCAAGAATTTGGCAAACCTTTTCATCGAACATCACGACGGCGCTGTTTTGATACTGCGCTCCAAAACTGTTTCGCAGACAGTCCCCCGCCTGCCTTGATGCTTGCTCGCGACTTTTTGAGGAGTTTTTGCAGGCGCGGCGAGCGCGCCAGAATCAGATTCTCGACATCATCGTCGTCAACAGGAGAGACCAGAACTGCAACGGCCTTGCCGTTGCGAGTGATCACCACGGGGCCTTCCGTTTCGGACTGTTCGATGTACGCGCTCAACCGGGCTTTGACATCAGCTAGCGGTGCGATTCTCGTCATTTGAATTCCTCTCCTCCGATTAAAAGCCGATTCCGATCCTTAATTCCGATGGCAAGAATGTTCACGGTTTTTCTCGCTTCATCGATTTCATACAAGACTCGAAATCGATTGTCCGATCCGAACCGAAGTTCCCAAGTCGCGTCAAACGGCGTGGGTGTCTCAAGCCGTTTCCGGTTTCGAGTTGGAGTGCCCGGCGCGGACCTCAGTTGTTCTTCGATCGTCGCCTTGATCAAGTTGTGATGTTGGGACTCTAACGCTTTTATATGCCGATGATCTGGAGATGCCGGACGAACCAGTTTTGAAGAAGTTCATCGGCTTCGAATGCCTCGCGGCCGCGCGTGGCATATCTCTCAATGTGGGCGATGGCGTCGAGGATGTCCTGCAATCACTCGCGGGCATCTCTCACAACGGAATAGCCTCTTTCAGCACGCGCTCACGAATGCGTGCCTTAAGACCGCGTTCGGTAACGACATCGACATCACGTCCGAGCAATTCGCGCAACTCCATCAATAGCCCGCCCATGTCGAGCAGACTTCGGCCTGGTTCCATGTCCACCAGGAAGTCGACATCACTATCCGGATGTTCATCGCCGCGCGCAGCGGAACCAAACACTCTGATGTTGTGGGCACCGTGTCGTTGAGCGGCTGTGATGATGTCTTGCCTTTTGACTTTCAGCAATCCGGCGAGATTCATAAGGACATAGTACAAGAAGGGAGGGCCCCACGATCGTGAAGTGCGCGAAAAGGGCAAAAAAAGGGCAAAGCGCCAAACCGCGCTTTGCAGTGGCTATAAGTAATTGAAAAGGCTCCTCAGGTAGGACTCGAACCTACAACCCTCCGGTTAACAGGAAAATTCACATTATGTATCTCGTTGGTTCTTCGGACTTGGTAGCTGGGTTGAATCACGGTTTTATAGGGTATTCGGCATGAAATTGTTCACTGATTGTTCACTGGGGGCCTATTCAGTGTTCCACCTCCTGTCGTTTTTCTCTCAGGACGAACCTCTAATAAGGAATGGCGGACCATCCCCCTCGCCAATCTTCTGTGGTGGTTCGCAAGTGAGGAATGGAACCTCTGTTTGCGAGGTGATTTAGTGCGAGACGCGCTGAAACATTGTAGTCCTGCGAAATTTTCGTCGTGATCTCATCGAGTTGATCCACATTGTAAGGACCAGGGTATCGCTTTGCTAAGTCAAGAGATGGACACAAAAACTCGGCGGCGAAAGCACGCTGGAATTTCTGGCGGGCTGTCAATGACCTTGTGGCGGGCCTCCAATGATCATTTGTTTCCACGACGAGAAAATCACCAATCAAACGCATCAGATCAAATCGTCGGCTGTGCTCGTGTGCCCGGTTCAAGATTATCTTGAGTTTGTCTTCCTGTCTTCCTTTGATGCCGAATGCGAATGGTGCTTCGACGTGATATCGTTCAAGATTCTCCTCAGAAACTTGGAGTCGATCAGCAATGTCTTTTGTATGTACAGGTCCTGTGCCCATCTCCCACGCATCGCGCACTCGATATGCGATTCGTTGGCCGAACTTCCAAGGCACGGTATCGACAGCGACAGCCTGTTGTCGAATGTCAGTTTTGATGGTTTCGAACCCTGGTATGTCAACAAACGTTCTAACAGTGCTGGCAATTGTTTTAGCCTTGTCCAACTCCGCTTGTATCTGGCGGCTCTCACTGGCCGCGGCAATCTCTTCTAATGCCTGCTCACCCACCGTCGTTTGCCAATTTAGGAGTTTGTTGATTAAATCCGAATTATCGTCTGGATCAAGCCCTAGCAAAGCCTCAAGTTTTCTCCGCGAACCTTGCGCGCGGTCCTTACGTTCTTTGTAGACAGTTGACCACAGCTCGTGCAGCAGCGTTTGGCGACAACCAAGAGAATCGAGTCTCGCAAGTACATGTTCCACGAAGCTGGAGATCGCAGTTTCGAATGCGTCAGGTTTAATGGCTGTATCGAACGAATTCAAATAGCGTATCGGGGTCAGACTTGCGTCCTCACTTGTTTCCTCTGCGTCGCACCGAAGTAGTATGTTTTGACCATCGCTCGCCAGCATCAGAGGAGGCCAGACATATCCGCCACCAGTGGCAGGCAACGAGTGCGAGAGTCCCCAATCAAGGCCCGAGCCATTTGGTCCAGACTCCTTGTATGGCTCCCATCGCAGTCGCCACCAATTTGAAACCAGCCATAATGCGAGCGGGTAGGCCGACGCCCTAACGCTCTTCCGGATTGTTTTGGCCTCTCTATCTTCAACTTCGGTAATCAAGCGAGAATTCACGCTGATGACAATCTCCGCCGTTGTGTCCCGAACCTCGCGAGGAGCGGCACCTCCTGCAAGCCACTCTTCAACGTCGATTCGAAACTGTTGGCCAGTTGTCATTGATGACTTTCCTTCCAACGGCGCAGCACTTCAGAACTCAAAGGATCGGTTCGCAGCATTGGGTACCCGTGATATGTACCAAGGGTTTCATTCTCAAGCTGAGCCTCAAGAGGTATGTCGGCATTGACAGCCCATATTAGTTGCGGAAAGCCATTGCGTTCTTGAGTGCTAATGAGACCGCGCAACACGCCTTCCCGCAATAATCCCTCCGCCACTTCTCTCTGAAAAATGTTAGCACCGTCGCATAGCGTTTTGTCGGGCCGCGGTGAAGAAGGCGGCGTTAATCCGAAGTTTCCTGGGTTTCTCTTGTGCCCCGGGTTGCCTATATATTTAACCCGTTCTGCGAGTTTCTCTAGCAGAGCTCGGTCGGAAGCGCCCTTCATCTTCCTTTTCGGATTGGAACTTTGCCGTGTCAAGTTTCTGTACCCGACCTCAAACTGACTATGGTAAACGAGAGCCTCTCGATCGAAGAAGGATGATCTTCGTCGGCACCGGAACTGTTTGATTTGAAGGTCTCTCCGGTGCGTTCCGCTATAATTTTCCGATTGGCTCTTGGAGGATCAGCAGCATTGAGCGCAAACGGGTTCGAATTGGACGAAAAAACAACGGGTGCGTGGCTCGTCCACCACACGAGAAAGCTTGAACAGGTAAGCAACCCGCAAGCGTTTAATAAGATTTTGATTGCAGGTAAGGCGGGTACTCTTTTGTCCGCCCTTTCCGCGTCTACCCAAAGCAGCCTTTCGAGAAAACAAGTTGAAGCGCTCGCTCAAGCGGCAAACATAAATACATACTTCGAACTTCCAAAGCTTCTCGACCTCCTCCAGGCCCGTAAGCTAATCGACATCTCCTCCTCTGGCGTTGATGTTCTGGGCGTAACGACACCTAGTATTTTGGAAAGGACAAGTGACGTTTTCGATGATCTTGAGCCTGGCTCAGAGGAACGCGCCCCGCTGCTGCTGGCTGAAGTTGCGTCTCGACAACCAGTAAAGCAGAAGCGATCCGCGCAGCTACTGTCGGATACGTATAAACTTTCTTCCGGCCAGACGGCTGATCTTCTGGAGCACGCAGAGAAAATCGGGTTCGTCGATTACGAAGAATCAGACTCAGGCGACAAGACGTATTTCAATGGAAACCTGTTCCGTCGCGGTGACCTCCAGAAGATTCAGACGGTTTTGGATAGCCTTACATCTGACGATCGCAAGTTCGTCGGCGAAGTTGAAGAGAAACTCCGGAATGCGGGATGCATGTTGCTTGACGATGTGATCAAGATTCTCAGCAAACCACTCTTCAGCAAGTTAAATGCTGTGTCGATGTACGACATCAGCATCGTGAGCAACGACAAAGAGAATGTCGCCTTCGTGACGCGGCCAGCTGCATTTGCAAAATACGGGAATCCGTTAGTCGAAGATGCGCTCGATCTTGCAAAGGCATTCGTCAGCTCGTTGACATACGGAATGAAACGGAGCAGTCATGCCCGCGGTCGCATCCGCATGATCGAGAGATTGCTCATCAAGCTGATTAATGGATATTGGGTTGGTCCAGTGGATGCGATCGGACAGGATTACCGAGCGCTTGAGATGAAGCGAGTCGTCGAGGTTCGGGCCAGCGATCAAGGCGGGTACGAAATGCGGCTACTCAAGCGCGAAGTGGGTGAACTTGCCTTAAACGTGATCAAGAGTGGTGATGCCAGCGAAATGTCCCTGCTGATATTACCCGGAGCCACCGTCACTGGATATAAAGGTCCGGAAGCAAACCGGGAAGTACGTCGAAAAAAGCAGACTCCACAAAGCAAACGCGCGACGCTCGATATTATTCGGGCTCTTCGAACAGGAGGGAAGCTCGATTGACTGCACTCTCCAAAGGCCCTTCGATGGAGGAAGCCCTGAGGTTCTATTTCATACGAAACGGCTACTATACTTTGCGGTCCGTTCCATTCATCTACCGCGGATTTGATGTGACGGACGTTGACATTTGGTTGTATGAGCGGCCGTCTGCTGTGTCTAGGCAGCGAATTATCGTCGATGCCAAGAATCGAAAGACTCCTCAGGCGATTGAGCGCATCTTTTGGACGATTGGCTTACGAACGGCCATTGCCGTCGAACAAGCAATTGTCGCAACAACTGATAAGCGGCCAGCAGTCGGGGAATTCGGAAAGCTGAAAGGCATTGTTGTTCTTGATGGCAATTTCTGTGCTCGCCTGCAGGCAAATCATGAAATTCTCGCTACCCGTTTCAGCGAGGAAGAATTCAGCCTATTAATCGAAAATTTTTCGCTTGGAAAACTAGCTGGTAACTGGAGAGAGCGGCTCCGTGCCTCGAAGGCGATAATTCTTGATGGCTTCGATTATAACGCCGTGAATCGGTGGCTCGAAGAAGGGAAGTTTTTCGCCGAGCAGACGCTCACTACGCCGATACACAAGGAAACCAGTTGTCGCATTCTTTACTTGATTGTGTCCTTTATAGCGCTCGCAATCGACTTTCTTATGAAGGATCTCGCCTTCGCGGAGCCAGCAACAAAGCAGGCTTTGATGAATCGAGGCTTTCGGTACGGGACGGAAGGCGAGGAGGGAACCCAGCGTGTCGTGAATCTGGCTATCGGCTTGGTCGAGCAGTATGCCGAAAAGCGAGGAGTTGGCCAAAGGATTCGGTCCGCACTGGCGCAAGATCTAAACGCGTTGCGCACTGACGCCCTCGCTGAGTTCTTCGTTCGTCAAAGCGTTGCCCAGGAACTCTTCGCAACAGCGAAGGAATTGGAATCGGCCGCGTACGGCCGTGCTTTTTCGGTTCCCGAAGCATTATCCGCATCTGCTCGGAGCGTTCTTAGCGTCCTACTCGATTTTTGGGAGATCGATCGCGTGAAATTTCACGAAAATTTCACGGGCGGGCAGCATACGTCAGTCCCGTCTCGACAAATCCAGGGTGGCAACAGATCGCACGAATAATTTACCCGATATAAATAGGAGATCAATTCACCCGTTGTTTAATAACGGCGAGGCAGCTGCGAGCATCTTCGGCAAAACGAGAGTTCGGGTGGTTGTCTATGATCTCCGTGTAGAGGCGCCGCGCTAATTCAAGATCTCCATTGACTTCCGCGGCCGTCGCTTTGGAAAACGCGATTCGCAACTGATCCGCCTGAGCTTCCTCAGCGAATGTACCATCCCGCATCTGCCGAAGTGCGAAGGTACCGCGGACCGAATTAACGAACATCATGGTGATGAAGAACGCCACTACAGGGTTCTTTCCGCCGACAGTCGTCGTCCACATATCGATCCGCTCTAACAAATAAAAGATCAATCCAAGAACAGCGGCACTCAGTGAGTTTTTGTGTATTCTCCACCCGATGATTGCAAAAACCAGCGCATCGATAAAGGCAAACGGACCCGCACTTATGATAGCCCCGACTTGAGAATTAGGGTCAGCCTGCTTGCTATTGGTTGCCATACCCAAAATGACAATGAATGCCGTGGCTGCCGCGACCCAAATGGAGGCCGAAATGCCCTGTCGAATTGCTTTTCTTGCACTTTCCTCATCGTCGATGGTGGGCCATATCCATTTCAATCGCGACGGTGCCTTGCTTGAGGACCGCGTGCGAGGTGTCAGATATGAACGCTTTTTCTGACCGGCTTCGAAGTCATAGCCGCAGTCGCACCGCTCTGCGGACGGCGGATTTTCAAGGCGGCAGTTTGGACATTGCATGTCGGGAGTTCCGTCCCCTTTATGTTAACCGCGAGGTAGGACGGTCGCAACGTCCGTGACTTATCCCACCGAACGAGTTACAGGATTCTAGCAATGGAGGCTTCTTCTCACGTTTCAACGCGCTTCTCTTTACAAGCAGCCCGAATCTCCGCCTGGATTTTGTTTGCCGTCAACTTGTCCGTGACGGCCTTTTTTGCGGCTTTTCCTACAGCCCGGAATGGTTCTGGAAGTGACGATTTCTTAGCTTTCATAGTTCTCCTTCCCTTGAGCCTACAGGCTTCATCGTAGAGCGTAAAAGTCGGCGCCCAAATGATTATCGACTGAGGCCCGGCGGTTCCAGATCCTCCCTTTTACTTTGATGGTATTGGCCAGCCATGACTTCTTGGGCTGTGCGTGCCAAACGAGCATCGTACCTTCCCAGCCATCCAGCCCAGCCATTTTCGCCGGGTACGATGCCGCGTTTTACTAAGAGCTGTGCCCGGTTGCGAATCTGCTGTACATTGCTCAAGAGTTGTTCCGAAGGTCCGAGATCCGTAATGTGCAGGACTGTTTTGTCATTAGTGCGGTGTGGATCAATTCGGACGAACGAGTCCGATGCGAGCTTCCGTTGGTGCCGTGCGGACTCGATTTCTACCGTATGCCAGATGAAGTGCACATTGTGGTCTGTTCCTTCCAGAATCATGTATGCGCGTGCAGTCCTCTCATCCTCGACGTGGCCGAGGACACGTCCTTCTAACGGTTCATTCAGTTGTTTCGGATCAGTCACACGGACCGGAAGCCGCGAATCGGAAAGCATGGTGCTGTAGCGAGCGAGAGTGCGTTGTCGGTCTGTCGCGCTTTGCATCGCTTGCAATATTGTTTGAAAGTCGGACCGAATGAGCCATCGGTTGGACCCGATGGATTTGGCCAGATCCAACTTCTCCAGGAATAACAGCCGTGCTTTGAGGTGATGTTGCCGGCTGTTCGCCGGTAACTTCCTGAAATCGACCGCGAATCTGCCCGGTTGATCTTTGTTGGATTGAGGAGCGGTGTTGCTGCGGTTGAGAACACGGTCTAACGAGGTAAAACGTGTTTGTTGGATTTCACGGCGTTCCGCGGACTCGGCGTCTAATACAGTCCGATAGCCAATTTGACGCGTCGTTAGATTCTCGGCGTGAGCGCGGATTCCGTGTTGAATATAACTCCGATCTAAACGGAGCGGGTGATTGCGGTCCGTTATTCCTCGTAAGGCGACATGCACATGTGGATGCTCGGTGTTGTAATGTGCCGTTGCGACCCACTCCAAACGTGTGCCGAGGTCCGCTTCCATTCTGGCCAGCAGGTCGCGCGTTAAGGATTCAAGATCGCAGCGATCGCCAAACTCCGGAGAGATGATCAGCTTAAACAATCGAGGATCGCCAGCTATTTGCCAACGGCGCAGTGTCGCCGGAATATTGGACACCTGGCCGCTAGGACCGAACCCAACCGAATTATCAGAATCTTTGGCGTGCGTCGCACTCTCGCGGACCAGGTACCGGCCGTGTGCGGCCCACTGGCCGGGGCTCCGGTTTGGAGAGTAGGTTACCCGGACGGCACACCGCTGGTGGAATCGACGTGGCGCGGTTGGGGATTTCCGCTTTTTTCCCCGTCGGCTCGACATGCGGACGAAATGCATCATCCGCTTGAAGGCAGCGCTCCACTTCCGCGGTTCATCGGTTGCCTTCGGGCGCCGCCGCGGTGGTCGTAATCGAAATTCTCGCTCGCGGTCTTCAGTTCGCACGTTCGATCAATTCCATGAGATCCGCTCGTGCATCGCCCTGCATATTCAGAGCGGCCATTTTCAGAATTTTCTGATGCCGTTCCTTCGCTTTGGCCATCGCCTGGTCCCGGATCTCGACCTGTGGCTCCGGCAATGAAGAATCACACGTGCCAGGACATCCAGGAAAGCGAACTCGGCCTGGTGCGTCGTATCCAATCGGCGCAGCTCGCGCGCGAGTCGATCCATTGTTGATGCCGTGCGTTGCTCGGCTTCGCGGCCATCGAGTTCGTTCTGCAGGGCGATACGAATGAAAGCCGACAGCGAGGTATACCCGCGCGGTCGCATTTCTTTCGCAAGCCGCTCGACAAGGAAGCCCGGCAGGCGTACTGTCTTTTGAACCATAAAAACATGCCCTCCTTATAAAAAGGCCCTGGGAAGGGCACGTTCGGAGAAAGAAAATTCGGACCGCATACGCTCCCGCCATTGCGTAAGACACCTAACGTAAGGAAGACACTGGGCGAACGCGCGAAAAACGCGCAGCGCGTATGCTCTTTTCTTTTATGTTCCAATACGCGCCTTCGATGTCTGTCGCACCGGAGAAGCCCGCTGGAGAGTGATGCCGCTAGAGAAATGAAAAATTGAGGCCAAGGTGGAGCCCTGTTGATTCGATGGGCGTTGGTTGCAACATTGCCTCCGTTGGCCAAGTCCTCCGGCGCAGAGCTGTGCTGCTGCGCCGACTTGATCCTGCCTTTGTTGTGCTCTCGCGATCAAAGTTTTAAAACTTTTCAAAACTGGTTCTGCAACTTTTCAAAATGATTTAAAACTCGGCCTGGCCGTCTCAGTTTTGAAATATTTCAAAAATGTTTTCTCCGAATGGGCCTTTCCCAGGGCCTTTTTATTGAGGGGCCCATGTATTTCGGCTCAGATCCTGGAGTTGCGCCGATGGAGTCAGAGAACATTTCCGCCAGTTGTTTTGAGACGAATGGCAGTAAACGGGTCGAAGAACTGCTAACTATCGACGAGATTGCTGCATTGCTGAAGGTGCCGAAGAGCTGGATATATGAACGTACGCGTAGACGCGGCGCCGAGCGTTTGCCATACATCAAGCTCGGAAAATATTTGCGATTCGAAGAGAGCGGCATTCGCGCCTACCTGAACAGAAACCGCAAAAGCGCATGACGTTAAATTCGAGCGCAAAGTACAATTGGGATAACCAGCCAAAGTTCGAAGAGCCAACGAGAGGAAAGGAATCTCGTATGGCTCGAAAGAAAAGGCCGTATGGAAGCGGCTGCCTGATACAGAAAGGTACAGGCTGGGCGCTGAGATGGCGCGAAATTGAGATCGCTCCGGACGGCACCAGGAAAAAAGTTCTGCGGTTCAAGAATCTTGGTCCGATCTCAAAACGGGAGGCGACTCAACGGTTATCCGAGCTGCTGGTGCTGGCGGGAACGAATCACGTTCAACGTTCTCGTGTTTTGTTCGAAACGGTGGCGGCTCAATGGGAGGCAACGGTGCTTCCGATGTATAAGCACTCGACAAGGAAGAATCACACGCACATTCTGCACAAACACCTGGTTCCCCGGTTTGGCAAAACTGGCGTTTCTGCGATCACTCGGCAGGACGTTCAGAAGTATGTCGCTGAACTGGCCATCGCCGGGTATGCTCCAAAATCGATCGATCACATTCATGACGTGTTGAGTGCCATCCTCCGGACGGCGATGAAGTGGGGACATCTGCGCGAGAATCCCGCTCGCGAGGTGGACTTGCCGTCGCTGAAGCCGGTTCGACCGAAGTGGGTGCTAACACCCGCTCAGGCGGCGGATCTGTTGAATCAACTTTCATTGCTTCCGAAAACGATCGTCGGGGTTGCTTTGATGACGGGTCTTCGGCGTGGCGAAGTGTTCGCGCTGCGCTGGAAGTCGTTTGATGAGCGGAACCGCACGCTTGCTATTTCGGAAGCGGTTTACGAAGGACAATTCGGCAGTCCGAAGACGGAGGCAGGGAATCGGAGAATTCCTCTTTCCGAATTCACTGCGAACCTCCTGATCCATTGGAAGGTTCGCGCGAAAAGGACCGGAGAGAACGATTTGATTTTCTGCACGCGATCCGGAAAACCAATTTCGCCAAACAACATCTTGCGCCGCTGGGTATTTCCAGCCTGTGATGATTTGAAGCTGCCGCGGACAACGTGGCTCACGTTCCGGCGAACGTATTGTTCCTGGGCGCACGACAAAGGTGTCCCGGAAAAAATCGTCGCCGAACTGATGGGCCATTCCAATGTCCGCACAACGCTGAATATCTACACGCAGGTTCTTCAGGACTCGGTAAAGGTTGCAGTAAACAAAATCGGAGAAGAATTGTTCACTATTGTTCACTCAGGCGAGAGGGCGAGCGAGCTAATCCATTGAAAGAAAGGCTCCTCAGGTAGGACTCGAACCTACAACCCTCCGGTTAACAGCCGGATGCTCTGCCATTGAGCTACTGAGGAGCAATGGCACGGACGAAAACCGCCGTGATCTCAACGAGGTTAGCAAACGCAGAAAAGTACTGTCAATCCGCGTTTCGGCATCCAAAGAACGTCAGGACCGGTTATCTGCGTTGCCCTTCAATTCCGAAATCGTAACCTTTGCCATAGCTGCCCTTGGGCGGCTCGGCCGAACCGAGCAGAAGAAACAGGTACTCGCCCCTGGTGAGTTTGTCCGTGGTGGTGATCTTGAATAGCCGCGGACCAACTTCGAGGGAATCATAGGGTCTCATGGCTTCGGCTTTCAGTTCCTGTTTTTCCAGACTTTGTCCCAACTCGATCTCCCGGCGATCCTTTTTTTGTTCGAGTGCAACCAGGACGATTTCCTCGATCCCCTTACCCTCAGGAAGGCGCATATAGAAGGCCGGTATCGGATCACCGATTCTGGTTTTCGCGGTTGGCCCCAGCAGATACCCGATAGCCTTGCCTTTTTTCATTACGACTTTCCCGACTCCGGCGCCCTGGTTTGCTCCCAGCAATAATTTGAGGTCGGTCTTCAAGAAAACGCTGTCTGAAAAACGATACAGGCCGGGATCCGAAGGAACCTGAGCTGCATAGGCATCGGCCGGATAGTTTCTAGGCGGCGTTCGAGACTCAGGCCTGGTGACCGCCGGTTGAGAAGCGGTCGGTGCAACCGGCGGAGTGTAGGGCTGGGAAGGATCGAGTAGAAATTTAACAACGTTGTCGCTAAGGCCGACTTTTCTGAGCTCCAGGACTTCTTCTGTGCTCAGATTAAAAGCCTTCGCATTCTTTTTGATCATCGTGATGATCAGGTCTTCAGGAACGCTGGTCTTCCACAGCTTGACAATTTCCTCGACGGTGAGGGGCGCGCCGCCCGCCGGAGCCTGCGCGCTTCCGGGCCGGACACTGGCGCCGGCGACTAACAAAATGGATAGCAGGCCGTGTGAAAGCAAGGAATGCGCCATGATGAACTCCAAAGGGGGATCGACAATGTTGAAAGACCATAGCTCAAACGACCCATTCTTGCAAACCTGATGGGTTTAGGTGTAGTGTAGGCCGCCTACCGATGGCCAGCGAATTAGACGAGGTAGGACACCGCGCCAAAAATGCAATGGATTCCGGTGACATCTCGCCTTCCGCATTGAACCTTGCTCTCCTGTACGAAGGCTTGCTCACAGGCATCGCTCGCCTGCAAGCCTCGCGCCAACACATCTCCGACGGTGAAACCTTCAGAAAACGTACAAAAGTTACCTTGAAGGAGATCGAGCATGTCGCTGTGCCCGCCGGCTATGACGGCCAGGATGTAAGCGACACTCATTTTGCTGTCGTGGCTTTACTGGATTCCGTCGTGCTCCATTCGACTGACGCCGTTCGCGCCGAGTGGGAAAGGAAGACTTTTGAGGAAGAGCTGTTCGGCCAGGCACACGCGGGCCAGGTATTCTTCGAGAAGCTCGATCATTTTCTTTCGCGGCGTGACTCCGAGCAACTGGCCAACATACTCGAGGTCTATTTGCTGTGTCTCCTGCTGGGATTCGAAGGCAGGTACGCGGGGGGATTGCGCGGGGAACTGGAAAGCATAATCGACCGAACGAAAAGGCGAATCGACAACATCCGCAAGCGCAGCCGCCAAATTTCCCCGGCAGCCATGTTGCCGGCGAATCCCACGCCTCAGGTTTCACCAGAACGGCGTGCCGGCCGGTTTGGACTTGCGGCGCTCGCGGCCGTAATCTTCACGATTCTTTGTTTTGTGGTTTTCAAAATAGATTTGGTCTGGACGGCCGAACAACTGCGTAGCAAGTTGCCTTAACAACGCCCCAATACTCAGGAGGGGCTTATGACAATCAAGAGTCTCCTCTTCTTATTGTTTCTGTACATCTGTCTCGTTTGGGTGGGCGCCGCATATCTGCACTCGGGCCCCACTTTTCAGGAATTCGGACTGCGCTGGACAGCCATTGGTCTGATAGCGGTGTTGGCTTTCATTGCCGGTTCGCACCTTTTCAGTTGGTCGCAGCACTGGCGGGCAAGGCCGGCTCGCCCGGCGGTCGCCCCGAAGGCTGAGCCGGTCGTCCACGAAGACGATGCCGCTCTGGCTGCTTTGATTGCGGAAGCAAACACGACGCTTGCGAAGGCGCCGGCATATGCGAATAAGAAAACACCGGCGCCGCTATATCGCCTTCCCTTGTACGTTCTGATCGGGCCCGAAGGCAGCGGCAAAACCAGCACATTTCTCAGCTCCGGTGTCGAGCCCCAATTACTTGCGGGCCAGGTAACAACTGGTCCTGTCACCTCCACCCGGATCTGTAACTTGTGGCTCGCTAAAAATGCCGTCTTCGCTGAACTCTCTGGAAAAGCATTTAACGGGGATGCCGGACGGTGGATTCAACTCTTGAGGGTCCTGCGCGGAACCGACGCCGTTCCTCTGTGGCGGCGGCTTTTGGGCAAGCGCGAAAAGAGATTCGCCCTTCGCGGTGTCATTGGCTTTTGCAATGTTCAAGAGTTCACAGGTGCGGCGGCGGATCCTCAGCGTTTCGAAAAATGCTGCCGCACCTGGCATGAACGCCTGCGTGCGATCGCCGAGGTCTTTGGTGTTGAATTTCCGGTTTACCACGTGATCACGAAGTGCGACGCGATGCCGTTCTTCCCCGACTTTTTCCATCAACTCCCTGAGTCCGAAACCGGCCAGATTTTAGGTTGCACGTTCCCGCTTCAAAAAATCGACCCCTCACAGACGCGAGAGGTATTTGCAGAGGCCGAGGTGAAGCGTCTCACCGGGGCTTTCCGTCTCCTCTACCAATGCCTCGCTGAAAGACGCCTTACGCATCTCGCTCATGAAACGAGCCCGACGCGTCGTCCGGCGATATACGAATTTCCGAGAGAGCTCAAGCGGATTCGATCATC
>Ga0070707_100003427_pt1 | contig 14995 bp, 11 predicted proteins | sample KBSK5502metaG_FD_65468 | JGI IMG/M metagenome (GOLD analysis project Ga0070707, IMG submission 65468) | Corn, switchgrass and miscanthus rhizosphere microbial communities from Kellogg Biological Station, Michigan, USA - KBS K5-50-2 metaG | ecosystem: Host-associated > Plants > Roots >... | reverse complement strand
GGCCACCGCCGTGGCCCCGCCGAGCGTCGCCCGAGCCGCGGCCGCCGCCTCCGGGGGGAGGCCCGCGGGCACGGCGTCGGCCACGTGGAGGCGGTAGACAGCCGTCCCGACGCTACCGAGGATGGCGATGCCAAGGGCTCCTCCGAGCTCCGAGCTGGTCTCCGAGATCGCCGATGCCGCCCCGGCCCGCTCGACCGGCGCGCTTCCGACGATCAGGTCCGTCGCCAGGATCACCACCGGCGAGAGCCCAAGGGAATAGATCACGGAACCGGCGACGATGACCGCCAGGCCGGCGGGCCCATCCACCTGCGTGAGGAGCCCAAATCCAACGGCCGCGACGAGCATGCCGGCGCTCATCACGTACGCCGGGCGTACGCGGCGCACGATCCGCGGGACCAGAAAGGAGCCCGCAATGTATGCAAGCATCGAGGGCACCGTCCAGAGTCCCGCCGGTAGCGGCTCCAGGCCCAGCACCAATTGCAGGTACTGCGCGATGAAGACGTACGCTCCGAAACCCACGAACGTGCCCAGCGTATACGCGGCCAACGCCCCGCTGAAGGCCGGCGAGCGGAAGAGCCTCAGGTCGATCAGCGGGTCGGTGAGACTGCGTTGTCTCCGCACAAATGCGACGCCGAGGCCGAGCCCGGCCACGATGGCCAAGGTCGGCAGCCATCCGAGGCCGCCTTCGGCCATGCGCTTGAGGCCGTAGATCACCCCGAGCACCGCCCCCAGCGACAGAGCCGCGCTGAACACGTCCATCCTGCCCGCCTCGGGGTCCCGGAACTCGGGAAGCAGGACCGGGCCGAGCGCCAGCAACAGCAGCATCACCGGCACGCCGATGAGGAACACCGAGCCCCACCAGAAGTACTGCAGCAGGATGCCGCCGAGCAGAGGCCCGATGACGCCGCCCACCGAGTAGCTGGTGACCCACACTCCGATGGCGAACGTGCGCTGGCTCGGGTCGAGGAACATATTGCGGATCAGCGACAGCGTCGATGGCGCCAGCGTCGCCCCGGCGAGGCCGAGAAGCGCGCGGGTGGCGATGAGCATCCTGGCGCTGGTCGAGAAGGCGGCGAGCACCGAGCCGATGCCGAAGGCGGCGGCACCGATCAGCAGCAGCCGGCGGCGGCCGATCCGGTCGCCCAGCGTGCCCATGGTGATCAGCGATCCGGCGACCAGGAACCCGTAGATGTCCACGATCCACAGCAACTCGGAGCTGCTGGGCCGGAGATCCGCGCTGAGGTGCGGCAGCGCGAGGTTCAGCACCGTGAGGTCCATCGAGTAGAGCAGGCACGGAAGCGCGATCACGGCCAGACCGATCCACTCGCGGCGCGTGGCCCCGGGCGTCTGCCCGTGTGCGATACTGACGGAGGAGCTCTTGCTCATGGACCTCGTTCGCGGCAAGCGCCTCGAGCGCTCCGACCACTGATTCTGATCGGTTCTGGCCGGCTTTGGCGGCCGAGTGTCTCTTGACCTCGGAACCGGAGACGGACGACTGCCCTATAGGCTCGGCCGGGACGCGCCGCATCGGCTGTTCATCGGTATCGACGCCAACGCCGCCGGTCTTCGCGCGCTTTCCGGACGGGCCGCCCGCGAGCGGCTCGGCAACGTGATCTACGTTCGGGCGAGCGTCGAGGTTCTCCCCCTCGAGCTTGCCGGCGTGGCCGACCGGGTCACCGTGGTGCTCCCCTGGGGCAGCCTGCTGGCCGCCGTAGCTCGTCCCCTCGTGCCGGCGCTCGCCGGCATCCGCATCCTGTGCCAGCCCGAGGCGAGCCTCTCGGTCGTCCTCAGTGTTGCCGATCGTGACCTGCGCGAGGCGCGCCGTCTCGGCTTGCCGCTGCTGGACGGCGGGCACCTTCAGGATCTGGCCATCGGGTACGCCGCGGCCGGCTTCACCGTCACGTCCTTGCGCCAGCTCGATCCCGATGAGCTGGCGGCCTGGCCGTCCACGTGGGCCAGGCGCCTCGCCCACGGGCAACCTCGGCCCGTCTTCCAGATCGACGCACGGGCGGATCCGGCGAGTCACATCCTCAGCCAACCGTCGCGAGCCACGAGGCTCAAATCAGAACCTTGACCGTCATGGTTCAACGACGTGAATCAGCCCTACACCTGTTCGCGCTCGATCTCGCGAATGAGGTTGGGAATGGCGCGGTCGAGATTCCGAGCGTAGATCGCTGCGAAGAGCCGGCCGAACACGCCGACGCCGAAACCCTCCCCGTCAAGAACGAACCCGATCTCTGTCTCCCCGGGGCCGGCGGGGGTGAACTGATGGTCGTAGTGGACCGTGATCCAGAGAAACGGTCCCGCCCACTTCCAGTTCGCTCCCGTGTTCGCTCGACCTTCTCGAGGTGCCTCCACGCCTTCTCGAGTGGGGTCTTGACCTTGAACCGGCGCTCGAGAAGCCGGACCATGCCTTCCTCCCGTGCACCCTCGCGGATCCCGGTTTTCATGCCTTGTTCCTAGCGCGTTCGCGCGGAGTCCTCGCTCCTGACCAGGTCCTCACTGTCGTCTATCACCACGTTGCTGTCGACCTGCACCTTGATTCTCGGATAATTCGTCTGCGTTGCCGAGGCCGCTTGGTCGAAGCTCCAGCCGCCCCCGAGCGACTTGTACACGGAGATGAGACTGACCACCGCGTTCCGTTCGCTCTGAACGAGCTGGTCTTCCGCCGCGTAGACCGAGCGCTGTGCGTCGAGCACGGAGAGGAAGCTCTCCAGGCCACTGGTGTAGCGGTCCGTGGCCAGCTCCAGGGCTCGGCGGTTCGCCGCGACCGACGCCCGGAGAGACTCCTGGCGCCGCAACTCGCGCGTGTGCGCCGAGAGCGCGTTCTCCACCTCTTCCAGCGCGGTCAGGACCGCCTTTTCGTACTGCCGCAGCGCCTGCTCCTGTCGCGCGTCCTGCACGCGGATGTTGGCCCGGATGCGGCCGCCCGAGAAGATCGGCCAGCGCACCATGGGCAGGATGGACCAGAACTGGCTGATGCCCGAGCTCAAGTCGGCCGCATCCTCGCTGCGGCGGCCGACGCTCGCGACGATCGAGAATCGGGGGAAGAGGTCCGCTCTCGCCACGCCAACGCGGGCCGTGGCGGCGGCCAGCTCCCGTTCGGCCCGCCTCAAGTCCGGCCGCCGCGACAGCAGCTCGGAGGGAAGCGTCGGCGGAACCTCAGGAGGCGCAGGAGGGATTTCCCCTTGCGTCTCCAGTTCGGAAACGAGGGCGCCGGGGTCTTGGCCGAGGAGGACGCCGAGGCGGTAGACCGCCTGCTTGGCGAGGCGCTCCAGCACCGGGCGCTGGGCGGCGTTCGCCGTCAGCAGACCCTCGGCGCGCGCGACGTCCAGCTCCGTTCCGAGCCCCCCTTCGAGGCGCGCTTTCGCCAGCTCCATCGTGTCCTGCTCCGACCGCAGGGTCTCCTCCAGGATCCGGAGCTGCTGCTGCGCCGCTCGTAGCTCCGCGTAGTTGCGGGCAACGTCGGCGAGCAGAGTGACGAGGACGTCGCGGCGCGCCTCTTCGGCCGCTTCGACCTGGGCGAGGGCCGCCTCCTTGTCCCTCTTCGCGCCCCCGAAGACGTCGATCTCCCAACCGGCATCGAAGCCCGCTTCGAAGGCGTTCTGCTCCCGGGGGCCGAAGGGTGAGCCTCCCCCCGAAGCCGACTTGAAGGGCGGAACCGCGTCGCTGCGCCGGCTGCGCGAGTAGGCGCCGTCCACGCCGACTTGCGGCAACGCGGCCGCCGCCGCGATCCCCCGCGCCGCCCTCGCCTCGCGGATCCGGGCCGCCGCGAGCCTGAGGTCCAGGTTGCCCTCGAGGGCGCGGGCGACGAGGCTGTCGAGGATCGGATCATGGAAGGCCGTCCACCAGCGCTCGAGCGAGGCACCGCCAGCAGTTGCCACCGCCGCCGGCGACTCCGGCCACGCCTTCGGAACCGCAAGCTCCGGACGCCTGTACCGGGGTCCGACGGCGCACGCGACTGTCGTCGGCAGCAGGAGCGACAAGCACAGCGCCCGGAGCCTCATCGCTCTCCTCCGCGGTCCGCTTGCGCATCGATGAAGACGTCGAGCTGCTGGCCCACGAAGAGCGGGAGGTCGTCCCGCTCGACGCGGTAGATGACCTGCAAGACGCGGGTGTCCACGCGCTCGGTGCTGTCGCCGGTCAGCGATCTCTTCGGGACCACGAACGGCTCGAAGCGCACGAACCGCAGCGGCGTCTTCAGGTCGGCGTTTCCGCGCATGTGCCCCGTCGCCGCGGCGCCCCTCTGCACCCGCCACCCTTCGTGCTCGTCGACGTCGACCCGGACGTGCAGCGGCTTCGATCGGCCCAGCAGGATCAGGGGCGCCGGCGTCGGAGCCGCGGGAGCGAACTCGCCCACACGCAGCTTGACCTGGAACACCTCAGCGTCGATCGGCGCGCGCACGGTGCTCCGCTCGATCTCCACGAGGGCGGCGCTCGCCTGCGACTCGGCCGCGGAGAGCTGAGCCCTGGCCTCGGCGAGCTCGGCCGCCGCCGTCTCCACGGCCGAGCGCCGACGGCTCAACTCCTCGGCGCTGATCGCCCGCCTGTCCTTCACCTGTTCGGCAAACTCGAGCTGTCGCTTCAGGTCCTGCCGGCGTGCTTCCGCCACCGCCGACTGCGCCCGGGCCACCGCCACGGCCTGCTGCCTCACGGCGAGGTCGGCGCGAAGCTGGCGTACGTCGAGCTCGAACAACGGGTCCCCGGCCTTCACCGCCTGGCCGGCCGTGACGAAGACCCTGGTGACGACCCCACCCAGCGGCGTGCCCACCGCGATGTTCTCGGTGCTGGCCTCGATCAGCCCGACGGCCGCGATGGTGTTCGGAAAATCCGAGACCGGAGGCGGAGCCGGCGGCTCCGTGCGCTGCCGGCGGGGCTGCGTCCGGGCGACGGAGAAGCTCGCCCACAGGGCGGCCAGAACGCCGATGAAGGGCAGGATGAATCGTTTCATGCGAATACCTCCTCGGGGGACGAACTGGTCTTGCCGGGGCCCGGCGTGCGGGAGGAGCCGTTCGGGCGAGTGACCTCCAGGATCCGTCCATCGTCCATGCGGGCGATGGTGTGCGCGTAATGAAAGACCCGCGTGTCGTGGGTCACGACGATTACGCCGCGGTCCGGGTGCACGGCGCTCTTGGCCAGCAGTCCCATGACGGCCTCGCCGTTGGCATGGTCGAGCGCCGCCGTCGGCTCGTCGCAGACGACGAGGCGCGGCTCGTGCACGAGGGCTCGCGCAAGGGCCACGCGCTGCTGTTGTCCCCCGGACAGCGCCCTCGGGAGCGCGTCGGTGCGGCTTTCGAGGCCGAGTCGTGACAGGAGCGATTTGGCCCGGTCCACGGCCTCTTTCCGCGGCATTCCGGCCGTCAGGAGCGGCACCGCGACGTTCTCCGCCGCCGTGAGAGCGGGGAGCAGGTTGTACTGCTGGAAGACGAAGCCCACGTTCTGGCGGCGGAACAGGACGCGCGCGGTGCCCGAGAGGTCGTCCATCCGTGTTCCGAGAACCGCCAGCTCCCCCGCGGTGCGGTCCAGAAGGCCGGCAATGACCGAAATCAACGTCGTCTTGCCGCAGCCGCTGGGGCCGACGAGGAAAGTGAGCTCCCCGAAGCGCGCGCTGAAGTCCACTCCGCGGAGCGCTTCGATCCTGGTCTCCCCCTCCCCGAAGTGCTTGCGCACGTCGTGGCACGACACGGCGAGATCGGTCGCAGCCATGGCGCTCACCCCCGGAAGACCTCGGCCGGCTCGAGGACCAGCACTCGCCGGATGCTGAGCACACTGGCCACGATCACCACGAACAGGATGCAGGCCCCGGTGAGAGCCACGCACTGCCACATCAGGACGATGCCGCGGGTCGCCAGCTTGTGAAGGGTGATCTCGAAGAACGTGGCCGCCATCCCCGTGCCGATGGTGAAGCCGAGGGCGGCCACGCTAGCCGCCTGCAGCAGGATCATGCCGACGAGCCTCGGGTTCGTGACCCCCATGGCCTTGAGGGCGCCGAACTGCTTCAGGTTCTCGACGGTGAACAGATAGAAGGTCTGGCCCGCGACCACCGCCCCCACGACCAGGGCCACCGCGATGGTGATGCCGAAGTTGACCGGAATGCCCGTGTTCTTCAGGTAGTAGCGGACGCAGTCCCACATGAACTCCTGCGTCGTCCGGGCCCGGAGGGCCGTCCGGGCCCCGATGCGGGCCGTGAGCTCCTCTGGGCTGACTCCGGGCGCCGGGCGCGCGATGATGAAGGAGAGCTCGGTCCGCTCGCGCCCCAGGAAGTTGACGGCTTCGCTGTAACGGGCGTGCATGACGGGCAGGCTCGCGAACGGAGCCGCGGCGTCGGAGATCCCGACGATCGTGACCCGGTGATCATTCATCTCCAGCGTCCGACCGACCTCCAGCGGCTCGTTCGGAAAGAGCAGGATGTAGCCCGCCTTGTCGATGACGACGGAGTCCGGCTCACGCAGGCGCTCCCAGGAGCCCATGAGCATCTTCCGCGGCGCGCCGGCGAGGGTGGCGTCGTCCAGGCCGACCAGGAACGACACCGCGAACTTCCCCTTCAGGGTCTTGGCGACCGGGTTTCCCTTGAACAGCCTGACCGCCCACTGAACGCCGGGAACCCCCCGCACGCGCGTCAGGTCCGTGTCCTTGAGCGCCTTGGTCTGCTCCCAGTACTCGGTCTGCGGGTCCATCACCCAGACCTCGGCGTCGGTCACGTCGAGGATCTGGCTGGCCGTGCGCCTCAGGATGTTGGCGAAGATCGACGTCTGGTTCTCGAGCAGGAACGTGCAGAAGGCGATGGCGAAGACGAGGCCGAAGTACTTGGCCCGATCGCCGGTCAGCATTCGGAGGGCGACGAAGTTCATGAGGCACCTCTGCGACCGCGGCGTCCGCGACCCACAATGACAATACGTGTAGATACATCTTATGTTCCGAAGAAAAGAGGCTCAGGCGTCATGCGCAACCCCGGCGACCGCCGCGAGCTCGGCCAGCAGCCCCTCCCAGCGCTCGCTGCCCAGTCGGTCCTTGAGGCGCCGCTGCACGCGCTCCCAAGCGGGCGTCGCCCGGTCGAGTTGGGATCGGCCGGCCGCGGTCAGCTCGAGTCGGCGCTCGCGCCGGTCCTTCCCCGGCGTACAGCGGATCCATCGCTTCGCCTCCAGCGGGCGAAGAGTCCGACTCAGCGTCGTGCTGTCGAGGGCGAGCAGGCGCCCCAGGCGTCCTTGAGTGACCGGTCCAACGTGGGCGAGCGCTTGCATCAGGCCGAATTGAGGCGTCTTGATCCCGGTGCTCCGGAGCTCCCGGTCAAAGAGCTGGGTAGTGGCCCGGGCGGCGCGGCGGAGGCTTCCGCAGGCGCATGGCAAGAGGGGCAGGGCGTCTTCTCCATGGCCAACCTGTCTCATGCCAGAGATCATATGTATCTACATCTGACCTGTCAAGGCGGTGCCGGGCTGAGCTGGGATCCGTGTTCGCCGCAGCCCGAGCGTGGCGACGAGGAGCAGGATCCCTTCCGCCGGAAAGAGCAGCCAGAAGGGATTGTGCTGATACGAATACGCGGCGACGCCGAACGCCATCCAGCTTTCGCACGTAGCGGCTGATGTCGCCGGCGGCGCGCGGGTTCTTCCCACCGGGTGGGCAGGACCGCTGGGCCTGACGACAGCACGCACCGTTCCGGTCGTGACGGGCGGCGTCGGGTGAGCTTATACTGGCCTGGACACCACACGATGCGCACGCGAGCCCACGGCCTCCTGGCCGGCGCAACGATCCTGGCCGCGACCGCCGGTGTGCGCGCCGCCGCGCCGCCGGCGACGCCAACCACCGGAAAACAGGCGGAGGCACCGGGCACCGGCGAGTACGCGGCGGCTCAGGCGATCCTCACCGCCAAGTGCGTGCGCTGCCACGGCCCCGAGAAGCAGAAGAGCGGGCTTCGCCTCGACACGCGGAGCGCGGCGCTCGAGGGCGGCGTCGACGGTCCCGCCATCATTCCCGGCAACAGCGCGAAGAGCGACATGGTTCGCCGGGTGCTGGGCGAGACCAAGCCGCGCATGCCCTACCGCGAACCGCCGCTGGAGGCCGCGGAGATCGCGGCGATCCGCGCCTGGATCGATGCCGGCGCTCCCGGTCCGGCCCCGGCGAAGACCGAGGCGACGGCCGCGGCGCCGGCGAAAGCGGAGGCGACCGCGCAGAAGCACTGGGCCTACGTGAAGCCGGTCCGGCCCGACGTCCCCGCGGTCAAGCGCAAGGAATGGCTGAAGACGCCGATCGACGCGTTCGTGCTGGCGCGTCTCGAGCATGAGGGACTCGAGCCTTCGCCGGAAGCGAGCCGGGAGACGCTTCTGCGGCGGGTCACGCTCGACCTCACGGGCCTTCCGCCCACGCCGGCGGAGATCGACGCCTTCCTCGCCGACACCGGCGCCGACGCGTACGAGAAGGTCGTCGATCGGCTGCTCGCCTCCCCGCACTACGGCGAGCGCTGGGCGCGCCCCTGGCTCGACCTCGCCCGCTACGCCGACACCAACGGCTACGAGAAGGACCGCCGCCGCACGGGCTGGAAGTGGCGCGACTGGGTGATCGCGGCCTTCAACTCCGACATGCCCTTCCGCCAGTTCACGATCGAGCAGATCGCCGGCGACATGCTCAAGGACGCGGGCCCCGACCAGCGGATCGCGACCGGCTTCCACCGCAACACGCTGCTCAACCAGGAGGGCGGCATCGACGTGGAAGAGGCGCGCTGGGAGACGCTGGTGGACCGCGTCAACACCACCGCCACCGTGTGGCTCGGCACCACGCTGGCCTGCGCGCAGTGCCACAACCACAAGTTCGACCCCTTCACCCAGAAGGACTACTACCGGATGCTCGCCTTCTTCGACAACGGCGAGTACCGGGTCGAGGGCGAGGGTCCCAAGGTCATGGACAAGTGGATCGTCGAGCCCGAGCTGGAGCTGGCGACGCCCGCGCAGGCGGCGCGCAAGAAATCGCTCGAGGAGGAGATCGCCCGCGTGCAGGCGAGTCTCGAAGCCAGGACACCCGCCTTCGCCGCGGCGCAAGCGGCCTGGGAGCGCGAGCGGACCGCTCCCCCGCCGGCCTGGACGGCGCTTCGGCCGGCCACCGCACGATCTGCGGGCGGCGCAACGCTGGACGTGGCGGAGGACGGCACGGTGACGGTGAGCGGCCCGAACCCGGACCGCGATACGTACACGCTCCACGCCCCCTTGCCCGCCGGTCCCGTCACGGCCTTTCGCATCGATGCGATCGCCGAACCGCCGCGCGGCACCCCGGGGCGCGCCGATTACGGCGCCTTCGTGGTCACGCGCTTCGCGGTGGATGCGGATCCGCCGGGCGGCCGGCGGCGAGGCGTGCCGCTCACGCGAGCCGAGGCCGATTCGGATGCCAATGCGGCGGGCCTCCTCGACCGCGATGACGAGACCGGCTGGGGTGGCTCGGACCCGAACCACTCGTACGCGGCGGTCATCCAGCCCGCCGCGCCGGTCGGCCCGGGGGGCCAGGTCGCGATCACGCTCGAGCACCGGGGCAAGCAGCCCCGGAACAACCTGCGCCGATTCCGTCTGTCGGTGACGTCGGCCCCAAATCCGTGGGGCGGCCTCGCCTTGCCCGACAAGGTCCAGGCGATCGTCGCCACCCCGAGATCGCAGCGGAGCGAAGCGCAGGAGAAGGACCTGGCGGCCTACTACAGCGGGGTGAGCTCTTCACGGGAGCCCGACCGCCGCAAGCTGCGCGAGCTGCGAAAGGCGCTGGTCGAGCTCGCCATTCCCACGGCCATGACGCTCCGCGAGCGGCCCACCGGTGAGCGACCCTCGACACCGCTGCGCGTCCGGGGTGCTTTCACCTCGCCCGGCGAAAGGCTCTATGCGGCGGTGCCCGCCGCGCTCCATCCCCTGCCCGAGAGCGCGATGCCGAACCGGTTGGGCCTGGCGCTCTGGCTCGTGGACGAGAACAACCCTCTCACGGCGCGGGTCACCGTGAACCGCATCTGGGAGCAGTATTTCGGCCGCGGGCTGGTGGAAACCAGCGAGGACTTCGGCACGCAGGGCGAGCGGCCGAGTCATCCCGAGCTGCTCGATTGGCTGGCGACCGAGTTCCTCGAGCAAGGCACGCGCCTGAAGCCGATACACAGGCTCATCGTGCTGTCGGCGACGTATCGGCAGTCTTCGCGCGTCCCCCCCGCGCTTCGGGAGCACGACCCCTACAACCGGCTGCTCGCCCGCGGGCCGCGCTTCCGCGTCGAGGCCGAGATGGTGCGCGACATCGCGCTGGCCGCCAGCGGGCTGCTCAGCGGCAAGGTCGGCGGCCCGAGCGTGTTCCCGTTCCAGCCCGAGGGCATCTGGGACAACCCGTACAGCGACGACCGCTGGCAGATGAGCGCGGGGGAAGACCGCTACCGCCGCGCGCTGTACACGTTCACCCGGCGCACGGCGCCCTATCCCGGGCTGACCGTCTTCGACGCGCCCAGCCGCGAGTTCTGCACCGCCCGGCGCGTGCGCACCAACACGCCGCTCCAGGCGCTCACCACCCTCAACGATCCCGTCTTCTTCGAGGCCGCCCGCGCCCTGGCTGCGCGTACGCTGAAGGAAGCGGCGGCGGGACCGGAGGAGCGGGCCGCCCACGCGTTCCGGTTGTGCACCGCGCGGCGGCCGCAGCCGCCGGAGCTGGCCCCGCTGCTCTCCTTCGAGGAGCAACAGCTCGCGCGCTTCAAGGCCGACCCGGCGGCCGCGCGCGCCGTGGCCGGAGCCGCGGCGCCCGGCGAGCCCGCGGAGCTCGCCGCATGGACGATGGTCGCCAACGTGCTGCTCAACCTGGACGAGACGCTCACGAAGGAGTGACGAAGGTGAGGGACGAGTACACACGCGAGCTGCTCAAAGGCGTCACGCGCCGGCATTTCTTCCGGCAGACCGGCTTCGGCATCGGCGTCGCCGCCCTGGCGAACCTGCTGAGGGAGGACCTGTTCGTGCCTTCCGCCCACGCCGCCGGACCGCTCGAGCCGCGCGCGCCCCACTTCGCGCCCAAAGCGAAGAGCATCATCTATCTATTCATGGCCGGCGCGCCGTCCCAGGTCGACCTGCTCGACCACAAGCCCAAGCTCTCGGAGCTCAACGGCACCAACGCGCCCGAGGACATCTTCAAGGGCGAGCGGTTCGCGTTCATCCGGGGCACGCCGCGCCTGCTCGGCTCGCCCTACCGCTTCGCCCGCCACGGCCAGTGCGGCGCGGAGATCTCGGAGCTGCTGCCGCACCTGACGACCATCGCCGACGAGGTCGCCATCCTGCGATCGGTGCACACGACGCAGTTCAACCACGCGCCGGCGCAGATCTTCATGAACACCGGCCACCAGATCGTCGGCCGGCCCAGCCTCGGCTCCTGGCTGACGTACGGCCTGGGCAGCGAGAGCGCCGACCTGCCCGGCTTCGTCGTCCTGCTCTCGGGAGAGAACCAGCCTGACGGCGGCAAGAGCTGCTGGGGCAGCGGGTTCCTCCCCACCGTCTATCAGGGCGTCGAGTTCCGTTCCAAGGGCGATCCGGTCCTGTTCCTCCGCAACCCCGACGGCGTGCGGCCGGAAGACCGGCGGGCGTCGCTCGACCTGGTGAACGAGCTCAACCGGGCGCATCTCGGGGAGCAGGGCGACCCCGAGATCCAGACCCGGATCGCGTCGTACGAGATGGCGTATCGGATGCAGACCAGCGTCCCCGACCTGATGGACATCGCCAAGGAGCCGCCGGCGATGCACGAGCTGTACGGTACCGAGCCCGGCCTGCGCTCGTTCGCCAACAACTGCCTGCTCGCCCGCCGGCTCGTCGAGCGCGGGGTACGATTCGTGCAGCTCTACCACCGTGGCTGGGACCATCACGGCACCAACGCACGCGACGACATCGTCAACCGCCTCCCCTCGCTCTGCCGCGAGACGGACCAGGCCGCGGCGGCGCTCGTCAAGGACCTCAAGCAGCGGGGCCTGCTCGACACGACGCTCGTCGTCTGGGGTGGCGAGTTCGGACGCACGCCGATGAACGAGGAGCGCAACGGCTCGAAGTTCCTGGGCCGCGACCACCACCCGCGCGCGTTCACCATCTGGCTGGCCGGCGGCGGCATCAAGCCCGGCGTGACGATCGGAAAGACGGACGACCTGGGCTACAACGCGGTCGAGGACGCCGTCGACGTCCACGACGTACACGCCACCGTCCTGCAGCTGATGGGCATCGAGCACACCCGGCTGACGTACCGCTTCCAGGGCCGCGATTTCCGGCTCACGGACGTGAGCGGGAACGTCATCACCAAACTCATCGCCTGAAAAACGCGGGGCGCACGAGCGCCCGGAGGGACGACCATGCGGATGCTTCTCGTCCAACCACCCCAGGGGACGCGCTTCGGTCTCTCACGCATCCTCACCGGCGAGCCTCTCGGACTGGAATGCGTGGGAGGCGCGGTGCGCTCCCGCGGCTACGACGCGGAGGTGGTGGACCTCCGGCTCGATTCCTGGGGTGCGCTGGACCGCGCCCTCGACGATCCTCCCGCCGCGGTCGGCATCAGCTGCGCCTTCACCACCGACGTCTACCCTTCGCTCGAGACCGCGCGGTTCCTCAAGGATCGCTGGCCGGCTCTGCCCGTGGTGGTGGGCGGCCACCATGCGAGCCTCGTGCCCGACGACTTCCTCGGCTCCGGCTCGGGCGTCGACGCGGTGGCGATCGGGGAAGGCGAATGGACGGGCGTCGGCATCATGGACGCCCTCCGCGACGGCCAACCCCTGGAGACCGTTCCCGGCGTGCTCACTTCCGCCAACAAGGGCAAGGGCAACGGCTTCAAGCCGCGGCCCTTCACGCGCGAGCTCGACGAGCTGCCGCTGCCGGACCGCTCGCTCACCGCCCGCTATCGCCCCCGTTACCACCACGGCCTCGTCCCGCGCTCGGCGTCGGTCGAGACCTCCCGCGGCTGCCCCTTCGATTGCAACTTCTGCAGCGTCTGGGTCTTCTACGAACGGCGCGCGGGCCGGCGGTCGCCCCTCTCGATCGTGCGCGAGCTGAAGCAGCTCGAGGAGGACCACGTCTTCTTCACCGACGACATCGCCTTCCTCAACCACGACTCCTACCGCGAGCTCGGCGAGCGCATCGAGGCGGAGGGGCTGCGGAAGACCTACGCCTGCGAGACCCGCTGCGACCTCGTCGTGCGCTACCGCGACCTCTTCGCGCGCTGGAGCCGGGCCGGCCTGCGCACGATCTTCCTGGGCATCGAGAGGATCGACGACGCCGGCCTGGACGCGGTCCGCAAGCGGACGAAGGGGGGCTCCAGCACCAACGTGCAGGCGATCCACATCCTGCGCGAGGAGGGGATCACCCCCATGACCACGTTCATCACCGATCCCCAATGGGGTGAGGAGGACTTCGACCGCCTCGAGGAGTTCATCGATCGTCTGCGGCTGCCCAACGCCTCCTTCTCGATCCTGACGCCGCTGCCGGGCACCGAGCTCTACAACGCGCGCCGGGCCGAGCTGGTCACGGACGACTACGCGTACTACGACATCCTCCACGCCGTCCTTCCCACCCGCCTGCCCCTGGAGCGCTTCTACGAAAGGATCGCGCGGCTCTACGGCAACACCCTGCGCGACACGCGGCCGAGCTGGGCCATGGTCCGGCGCGCGCTGAAGCTGGCGCTCGGCGGCAACTTCTGGTGCATGCGCCGCGTCTACGGCGCGGTCAAGGACGTGCGGACCCCGGCCGCCTACCTCGCGCCGCCGGTGCGTATCCGCGCCCCCCGGCGCCCCGCCTCACGCGGCGTCGCGGTATCGGATCCCGGACACCCGGGCCGCATCTCTCATTGACCGCGTCCCCCTGGCGGGGGTGCGGCCGGCGTGGCCTCGCGCGGTTGCAGCCGCTCGAAAGCCTCCAGCTCCTTCTGCGCGAGGTCCTCGCGACCCGTGCGACGGTAGACCTGCGCCAGCCGGTAGTGGGCCTGGGCCATCCCCGGCTCGAGGCGGACGGCGTGCTCGAGGGCGGCGACCGCCTCGCGATAGCGCCGCTGGTCGGAAAAGAGGACGCCGAGCTGGAAGCGCGCCTTGGCCAGCCGAGGATCGAGTGAGGCCGCCTTCTGCAGATGCGCCTCGACGTCGCGGGACGGGGCGGCGCCGGGCTCGCCCTTCCACAGGCTCATCGCATAGTAGAAGTGTCCGAGCGCGTTCCCGGGCTGCGCCTCGACGAAGCGCGCGAGGCGCCGGGTGATCTCGGGCGAGAGCGGCACGGACACCCCGTACATCTCGCCCAGGAAGAGGTAGGGCCGCGGGTCGCGCGGCTCGAGGTCGGCGGCCGCGCAGAACGATCGGATGGCGTCGTCGTACTGACCGCGTGAATAAAGAGCGATGCCCAGCCCGACCTGAAGCCTCCCCGAACGGGGATAGCGCTTGACCGCCTCGCTCAGCACGTCGGTCGCCGGCTGGTAGGCCCGGAGCCGTAGCAGGTTGTTCCCCCAGTCGAAGAGGTTCTCCTCGGTCGGGTTCATGTGCGCGGCCTTCTGGTACTCCTCCGCGGCCCCGAGCAGGTTACCCGCCGCCTCCTCCGCGTCGGCGAGCAGGTTGTGCAGCTCAGCGGTGTCGCGGCGCGACAGGAGGCTGCGGATCATCGCCGCCGCCCGGGCGGGCTCCCCCGCCTCCATCAGGCGCGCGGCGCGCGCGAGGTCGCGATCAATCGATGCATCGTCCCACTTCGCAGCCTCGCTGGCCGCGCCCAGAGGAAATACGAGTAATGCGGCCAGCAAGAGGCAGACGGCCGGCACGCCGGCTAGTCGAGCGTTCGCCGCGCGAAGCAGAGCGTTTCCTCTGCCGCGGGGCGCCAGGTTCACCCTGGCGCCCCGCGCTCACGAAGTCCCGCGCGGAGCGGAGCGCGGCGCATCCCCTACCAGTAGAGCTTGAGACCCAACTGCACCTGCCGCCCATTGTTGGCGGTGGCGGTGATCAGCCCGAAGGCCGCCTTGTTGGAGAAGTTCGTCGACGACGGCAGCTGGAAGCTCGGCGTGT
>Ga0070707_100003425_pt1 | contig 14996 bp, 18 predicted proteins | sample KBSK5502metaG_FD_65468 | JGI IMG/M metagenome (GOLD analysis project Ga0070707, IMG submission 65468) | Corn, switchgrass and miscanthus rhizosphere microbial communities from Kellogg Biological Station, Michigan, USA - KBS K5-50-2 metaG | ecosystem: Host-associated > Plants > Roots >... | reverse complement strand
TGACGGTCGAGCGAGCGGCGAGGCAGGCAAGACCGACTCCGGCTGCGACACGGTCGGCCAGTCGCTGGCCCGGGCGGGAGGCGGGAGGTGTTCTAAGCGGTCAGGGCCACGGATTCGACGAAGCTCCGGTAGCTCTCGCCGTTTCGGACGGCGATGGCGAAGCCGGAGGGGGTCTCCCGATTGAGCGATGGGGCGAGGAAGGTTCGAACCACGACGCCCTGAAGCGGGAGCTCGCGGTTGGCGAACCGAAGAGTGATCCGGACGGGCTGCCCCTCCTGCGGCGGCCGCGTCGTCCGCACGAACATCCCTTCGAGTGACACGTCCCAGGTCAGGCCGGTCATTCTCGAATCCCTCGAGGTGAAATCGACCACGACCGCCGTGCGGTATCGCGGAAACTGTCTACTCTCCTTCATCGCCGTCGAACCTCGCGTAAACCACGAGTTGAACTTGCTCATAGGCTGGTCCCCTATTGAGCAATTTCCTGTCCCAGACGGAAGTGGCTGAATCGATAGGCTCGAAGTCACTTCGGCGGTCGCTCGCGCTACGGAACCGTCACTTCCCGTAACGCACCGGCATCGCTGCACCCGGTTGCGGTCCGAATCACCAGCCGCGCTCAGCCGAACGCGGATCCTCTGGGCGTCGAGAAGTATCTGCGCAGGCCCGCACAACCCGACGAGCTCGCTGGTGTCGTCCATATATCACGGTACGGCTCCTCACGAGGGAAACTGATCGGCGGCTCTACCAGAGGCGAACCTCGCCCCGACGCGTCGAGCGGGTATTGGAGGAAACCGGACGGGGCGGTCAGCCGAGCTCGAAGGCGGTCCGGTGATCGCGCGCGTAGAGCGTTGCGAGATGAAGCAAGGCCGCCTCCAGGCGCGCTGAGTCGATGCTTCCGTCTTCGCAACGCCGCACGAATCGAGGGAGCCAGGCGCGCAGGGATTCGGCCAGAGCCTCGCGATCGCCGTTGGAGACGCCCGCGCTCGAAAGGATCTTCGCGATCTCCATCACGATCGCTTCCGCCTCGGCGAGCGACTCGCTGCGGTCGCGGCTCATGCCGTATCGCTTTGCTTTGAAGCGGCGACCATCGTGGCTCGCAGATTCGCCAATTCGAGAAGCAGATCCAGTCGCTGCAGGAGTGTCTGGATCTCCGTCGCGCTCTCGTTGGCCCGGCACATCAAGAGCACGGCGGCCTTCTCCGCGTCGAGCGTGAATCGGGCAAAACGGTCCGACTCGCTCGAGATCAGCTCATAGGCGCGGCGCCAGTTCGCATCGAGGGTCGTGGGAGTGAGCCCCACGGTCAGGCGGGTAAAGAGAGGTCCCAAGCTCTCTCTCTTGAGGAGACCTGGGTCGGCCCGGACGTCGTAGACCGGGAAACCGGCGGACTTCGATGGCATCGCAATTCAGTATTGAGCAACCTCGACGCCCAAATTGCAAACGCAGCTCTATCAATTACTTGGACCAGTCGAAAGCACGCAGATTGACGAGGAGTGTCCACCTGTTGTGACAGCCCGTGTCAGGTTGGCCCAACAGCTCGAGGGGACGCTTGGAGTACACTGACCAACACATTTAAGCGGAGCCATTACGAACATCGGTGAGTTGCTGATCTCGCGAGGACTCGTGTCCGAGCTCGAGCTCCAGCACGCGCTCACGGTCCAGAAATCCGTCGGCGGCCACTTGAAGTTGGGCAGCATCCTGATGATCGGGGGAGTTCTCTCCGAACATCGGCTGCTGCGGGTTTTGATGGATCTGCACGGTGTGCCGGCGGTCTCCTGGCGCTCGTTGTCGGAGGTTTCGGAGGAGACCGTGCGCCGTCTTCCGCTGGCCGAAGCGGTCCGTTGGAATGCCATGCCCTACGCAGCTCACCAGCAGGTCATCGGCGTCGCCTTCGCCAAACCTTCGGGGGCGGCCGTGGCCGAGATCGCCGCCCGCACGGGTCTCAAAGTGTTTCAGGGGGTGGCGCCGCATGTCCGAATCATGCAGGCGCACCAGCGGTTTTACGGTCTCTCGATTGAAGAGCCGATCGCCCGACTGCTCGCCGCTTCCGATGGCTCGGTCGCCACGAGGCTGGCACTCGAGCAGTTGATGCTGTTGAGCCAAGGACGGGAAGGCGGGCAATACCCGCCGACCTCACCGGTCGCCGACTCCTTGCCGACGCCGACCCTCGTGATGCGAGAGACGGCCGACGAGGCTTCGCCGCGGAAGAAAACGCTGCGGGATCAGGCCGCGGAGGCGCTGGCCGAGTTCGACAGTCGGTCCCGCGCCATCTTCGCCGCCGCGGAGGCGCGCGAAACGCGGCCCGGCGCCGGCGTCGAGGTCGCTCGGTCGCCGGCGCCCCCTTCCGAGCCGGCCCCTGAGCAGCAGCCCCCCAGGATCCGCAGGAAGACCGGGTTCACGACGGACGATCTTCGGAAGCTCCTGACCGCCTCGGCCTCTCCCGCCGCCCAGCGTTCCGCGTCCCGCCTGAAGGCGGGTATCACGGCAGCGAACCTGCGCGACCTGATTCGGTTCTAGCGGGCCGCTGGTTCGCGGCCCGAGAATCTCTCTCGCGAAACCGCGGCGTCCGAATCCTTCTCTCTCCCGCTGGCGTAGGATCGGGTGGAGGAGAACACGCATGTGGACTTCCCGAAAAAAGCTGGAGATGCCTGACGCGCGCGAAGCGCTGCCCGGCCGCGGCGAAAAAATGCCGGTGCCGGCGCGGCACTTCGTCAACGGACACCCGATCGCTCCTCCCTTTCCCGAAGGACTGAAGCAGGCGATGTTCGCGATGGGGTGCTTCTGGGGAGCGGAGCGTAAGTTCTGGGAGATTCCCGGTGTCTTCGCGACCGCGGTCGGCTATGCGGGCGGCCCGACTCCGAACCCGACGTATGAAGAAGTCTGCTCGGGGCGGACCGGACACGCAGAAGTCGTGCTGGTGGTTTTCGATCCTCGGCTCGTCGAATACGAGGAGCTGCTCCGTGTCTTTTGGGAGAACCACGATCCCACTCAGGGCATGCGCCAGGGCAATGATGTCGGAACGCAGTACCGTTCGGCGATTTTCGCGTTCGGGCCAGACCAGCGGCGCGCGGCGGAGGCCTCCCGCGACGCCTACCAGCGGGCTCTCGCCGGCGCAGGCCGCGCGAAGATTACGACCGAGATTGCGGAGGCGCCGCAGTTTTACTATGCCGAGGACTATCACCAGCAGTACCTGGCGAAGAACCCGGGAGGCTACTGCGGCCTCGGGGGGACCGGTGTAGCCTGCCCGACCGGACTGACGGCGAAAACCGGCTGATCGTCTCCTGAAAACGACCGGAGCGAGAAACAATCGCGCGCAACAGCCGGCCGGCGCAGATTCCTCGTCGCTCCGCTCCTCAGAATGACAGGAGAGGGCCGTCTCGGAATGACACGGGCCGTCATCCGGGGCCCTCGCGCCTCTTCGCAATGCCGAACGGCCTCTCTCTGTCATCCAGAGTCCTGACCTTTCCCGTCATCCCGAGCCCCTCACTCCTCTCAGTCATCCCGAGTCCCTCCAGTTCCAATTGTCATCCCGAGCGAAACGAGGGATCTGCTCTCGTGCTTCTTTCTCGGCCGACGCCTCTCTCTACGCGAGGGATCTGCTCCGGTCGCTTCGAGTCACCGCTCCGGTAGTAATCGGCGCCGCACCACGATCGAAATCGAACCCCTCACCCTGCCCTCTCCCCTCGGGGGAGAGGGGATGTCTTACTGGAGGGGAGACCGGTTCCAGATAGACTGACTATGGAATCCGCATCGCGAAGCCGAACGTTCCCTCGACCGGATTTCCCTTCGCGTCCATCGCGGGGCGAAAACGAAACCGGCGCAGCGCGTCGAGAGCCGCCCGATCACATTCCGGGCAGACAGGGGAAATCACCCGAGCGCTCTTCAAGCTTCCGTCTGCCGCGATGACGACAACTAGCCCGATCGACTCGTTGTGATGCGCGACGAGTAAGTCTCTCGGGAGGACCAGGGGTGCCTGCTCGAGGATCTGGGGAGGCGTACGTTTGCCCGGCTCGACGGTTACCGGTGTGGGGGGCGCCGGGACAGAAGTGGGGACAGCCGTTGGCGCCGGAGCTCGCGTCGGGGCCGAACGGGTGACAGCGAGCTGTGAGCGGCGCGTGGGCCGCGCGGCCGTCCGAGGCGAAGTTGGCCGAGACTCCGCCGTCGGCTCCGCAGTGGGCTCCGGCTCGGCCGTCGAAACGGGGGAGGATGCCGGAGCGGCAGTCGGCAGCATGCTCGGCCCTGCCGCGACCGGTGCCGTAGCATGGACCGCCGGGCTCGGCCGGATGCGGGAATCGTGTTCCGGGCGCGGACGGCGAACAATGAGGATCGCTGCGACCAGCACGATCAAGGAAGACGCCAAGGCCACCCAACCAAGGCGTTGAGACGGGCGAGCGGTTCCCGGCGGAGCTTCCGGCGGGAGGGCGGCGTCGGGAGAAACCGCGGGCAGCGGCGCGGGAGTGGCAAGCGTCGGCGCGTCGGGCCCCGCGAAGGAATCCGGAGGGACGGTACCGCGGGACGGCGTGAAGGACGGGTGGCTGCCGGAAGTCGGCGTCGTCGCGCGTGCCGGCGTAACGCCCGTCGGCGTCGCATCGTCGGGTCGGGAAATTAGAGACGAAAGGCGAGTACGCACCGGCGTCACCTCGGCGAGAAAGCCCTCGAGCTCGTCCCGCATCGAAGCCGCATCTGGAAAGCGCTGCTCCGGCATGCGCTCGAGAGCACGCATCACGACCGCGTCGAGCACGGGGTGGACCTCGGGCCGTCGGGACGAAAGAGGGAGAGGGTCTTCCGAGAGTCGCTTCATCGTCGCCCGGAAGGTGTCCTCTCCGGTGAAGGGCAGCGCGCCCGACAGCATCTTGTAAAGAGTGACGCCGACCGAGTACAGATCGGAGCGGCCGTCGAGCGCCTTTCCCTGGAGCTGCTCGGGAGACATGTAGGCGGGGGAGCCGAGCAGCGTGCCGGCGTGGGTCTTGACGAGCGCGAGCTCCGACTTGGCCACTCCGAAATCGGTCAAGTACGGCCGCTCCGTTCGATCCAGCAGGATGTTGTCGGGCTTGATGTCACGGTGGATGACACCGCGTTCGTGGCTGTACGCCAGGGCGTCGAGGACGGGCACGACGATGCGCGCGGCCATCGTGTCCTCGAGGCGACCGCGGTTCTTGAGCTCCTTGCCCACGGAGACTCCATCGATGAACTGCATCGAGAACCAGAAGAAGCCCTCGATCGAGCCATAGTCGTAGATCTTCACGATGTTTGGATGATCCAGCGCGGCCGCCACGCGAGCCTCCTGCTCGAAGCGCTTGGCGAAATCCGCATCGTCGGTCAGCAAGTCGGATAAGACCTTCAGCGCCTCCGTGCGCTGCAACCGCAGGTTACGGACGCGGTAGACCCCGGCGAACCCTCCCTTGCCGAGCATCTCGATTAGCTCGTAACGGTCGCCGAGAAGCCTGGTAATGCGGCTTTCCGTGGGCTCGGTCACGTTGGAATGCTATAGGACAAAGAGCTGACAGCTGACTGCCGACAGCTGACTCTCACTATCCATATCGGAAGATCGTCAACAGAATCTTGTAACCGGCGCGCAGGGTGCCGGATACAGTGCCGGTGATCTTGGAGACTCCGACACGCCGCCGGTAGGACACTGGGACCTCGGCCACTTTCAGGTCGCGTCGCAACGCTTTGACCTGCATCTCGCAGGTCCATCCGAAGTTGGTGTCCTCCATGCCGAGGCGCTCGTAGGCGGTCCAGCGGATCGCCCGGAAGGGCCCGAGGTCCGTGTACCGATGGCCGTAAAGCAGGCGGATGAGCCAGCACGCCAGCCGGTTGCCGAAGCGTGCCTGCGGCAAGAGCGCCCCAGGCTCCGCTCGTCCCAAGGCGCGAGAGCCGATCACCAGATCCGCGCCTCTCCCGATCGCCTCGAGCAGAAGCGGCATCTCCTCCGGATGGTCCGAAAAATCACCATCCAAGAAGACCAGAACGTCCGGCGGCGAGTCTCGGACAGCGGCCACGCCCGCCAGACAAGCACTTCCGTATCCTCGCCGCTCCTCGCGGATCAGCCGGACCGGCAGGTGTTTGGCCACGAGGTCCGTGCCATCGGTCGATCCGTTGTCGACGACGACGATCTCGGAGACGATCTGGGTGGGAATGTCCGCGACCACGAGAGGAAGAGAATCCCGCTCGTTGAAGACCGGGATCACGACAGAGACCTTCACGGGAGTGCCCTCGCCGGAGGGGGTCTGAGAGCGATCGAAACGGCGAGGCCTCCCAGGATGAGGAGAGCCGCGACCGCGGTCTTGGCGGTGAAACTCTCGTGGAGAACCACGACGGCCAGCACCGAGGCGACGAGCGGCTGAAGAAAGACGTAGAACGCGACTCGCGAGGCATGGGTTCGGGCGAGCGCCCAGGAGTTGGCGAAGTAGGGCATGACGGTCGAGAACGCGACGATCGCGGCGAGGCTTCCCCAGGAGACGGGCGTCACCGTGGACGGAGCGAAGCGGGAGAGGGCGGGGAGCGCGATCAAGACGATCGGCACGGCGCCATAGAGAAAGACGCGGGAAACGATGGTCAGGGCGCTGTAGCGAGCGAGGATCGGGCGGGAGAGAACGAGATAGAAGGAGTAGCTGATCGCGCTGGCCAGCAGAAGGAGGTTCCCGCGAGCGTAGCGGCTGTGCCAGTCGAACCGATGCACGTCCAGAAGGAGAAGGGCTCCCGCCCCGGCGAGCAACACGCCAACCGCGGCCGGCAGGGTCATCCTCTCGCGGCCGAGCAGCACGGCGGCCGAGAGCGTGAAGACGGGAATCGTCGCGCCCAGGATCGTGGTGTTGATCGCCGTGGATAGCGAGAGCCCGAAGATGAAGAGGATCTGGTTCAAGCCCACGCCGAGGATTCCGTAGAGCACGACCGCGGGCCGGTCCCGACGAGCGACCTCTTCGCAGCCGGAGGCTCGCCGAAGCGCTTCGAGCAGCAGCGCGGCGGCGATCACGCGCAGGGCGGCGAGGACCAATACCGGAATGGTCGTCAGAGCGAGCTTGCCGAAGATCGGGAAGAGCGCGAACCCGAGCTGCACCGCGATGAGCGCGAAGTGGACAGGCCATCCGTGGCCGGAGGCCGGACCCCGAGACTGACCCGGACGCGTCACGCGAACGGGAGTTCCGCGACGATCGCCGAATGCGGAGGATCCGCGGCGCTGACCAGGCACCCGCCCAGCGGAACCTCCCGAAACGCGTATCCCAGACCGATGGCGCCGAAGCGAGGCGAGAGGACCGAGCTCGTCACGCGTCCCTGTACGATCTTTCCCGGTTCACTTTCGTCCGGCAGCTTCAGAAGAGCTCCCGCCGGAATGGCTCCCTCAGGAAAACGAAAGCCGACCAGGCGACGGTTGGCGCGCCCGTACGTACGCATGCGAGCCACGATCTCCTGTCCGACGTAGCAGCCCTTGGTCGTCGAGATGGCTTCGTCCAGCCCCACCTCGTCGGGCAGATTCGACTCGTCGGCGTCCTGGCCGAACCGGGGGCGTCCCGCTTCGACCCGCCGGATGTCCGCTTCCTCGTCGGAAAGCGGCCGCGCGGCCCGCGCGCGTAACCAGGCTTCCATTTCGTGCCGTGCCGTTACCGGCAGCAGGATCTCGGCCGCAAGTTCTCCCTCCCCAGGCAGGCGAGTGACGCTTTCGGGGAGACCTTCGCCAGGCGTCGCGCCGTAAAGTCCGATCCTGAGAAACGCGTCGCTCGAGTCCACGACGGTGACCTTCTGAAAAAGGGCGTATTTGCGGAGGTGGGCGATGACGGCCTCTCGAGAGCTCGAAGGCAGGATCAGCCGGAGGCGGTCCGGTAGCGCGTGAAGTCGGGCAATGAAGATGAGCTTTCCCTTGGGCGTGAGCCCGGCGGCCTCCCGAGTCTCTCCCAGTCGGACAGCTTTGACGTCTTGCGTGAGCTGACCCTGAAGAAAGGGGATGCGATCCGCCCCTTCGACGTCCACAACCGCCGTGGGCCGGAATCGATACGCGAGTTCTTGACCCTGCGCAGCCCTCGGTTCAGTGACTGTCGACTGTCGACTGTCGACTGTCGACTCTTCCATCATTTCGGTCCGATCTCGGCGCGGATATGCGCCTTCGGGGAATCGGCGATGTCAATCGTTCGCATTCGCGTGGAGACCCGGATGTTGTCGTCGTGTTTGCCCGGGTCGACGGTGTCGCTGCGGTCGCTCGACTTGGCCACGTTGCCGGCCTTGTCGTAGACGTCGACCCAGAGGTGAATGCGGCACTTCGCGTCGCCTCGATTCTCGACGTGGAAGTTCCACCAGAGCCAGGACTTGTCGTCACGTTCTCGGTGCCTCGCCTTTTCGATGTCCTCGGCGTTCGGGTAGTTCTGCAGCGAAACGCTTCGGACCGAACAGCCCCCCGCTGTCCATCCCAGGCGTGCCTCGCCCGAGCGCGGGAGCGGAATGGACTTCTCGAAATGGTCGGCCGCGAAGAGCACCGGCGCGAACAGCCAGAGGAGGGACCAGGCGGCTCGTTTCATAGTCGTGTCTCCTTCGGGCGTTATTATCCCCGCGTGGACGACGCTGGAGACCGACCCGACCTGCACGTCATCGACGTGTTCATGATGTCGATCAAATGCGGCAACTGCGACATGTACCAGACGATCGTCAAGTTTTCCAAGGGATCGGATCGGAATACCTACACGTACGAGTGCGACAACGACACCTGCGACCCGAACGTGACCCGCACAATCGTTGAAGTCCCGCGTCAGCTCGATAACTCCACCAAGAGGGCCGAGGAGCTGCCGTACTACGAGAAGGACCAGAGCGAAGAGGACGAGCCGTCCAAGGTCTGACGTCGAGAATTTAGGTCTCGGCGCGTAAGAACCGGTTCCGAACTCCAACGCCGCCTTGGGCTGTAGGCTCTAGACCAAGTCCTAGTAGAATAAACCGTTTATGAGTCCGACAACGACGGAACGCCCTATCGCCGGGCTGGCTCCCGACCTGGTCGACCGGCTGCGGCGGCGGCTGGCTGCCTCCCCGGCCCTGGGCTGGCTCGAGCCGGTCCTCGAGGATCTTTCTCTGGATGCTGCGGTCATCCGACTGCCTTACCGAGAGCAGATCACCAACGGGTCGGGGACTGTGCACGGAGGAGTGCTGGCGACCCTCGCCGACACGGCAGTCGCCTTCGCGCTCTCGACCAACTTCGACGGAAAGATGGGGTTCGCGACGGCAGACCTCACCATTCATTTCTTGCGCCGGGCTCGAGGAGAAGTCCTGGCTCGAGCGCGCATTCTTAAGAAGGGAAAGCGAGTCAACGTGGGTGAGGTCTCGATGACGGACTCTTCCGGGCGCGAAGTGGCCCGGGCCATCGCGACGTTCCTGCTGACGACCTCCTCCTTCGACTACGCACCGGAAGGAAAACCATGATGGACGATACGATCCCGTTTCCCGCCGCCGAGGAGCCAGCGGAGAAAAAACCTCGCCGACGGCGGGGAGGCTCCCGCCGCCGTCATCCGCGCGCGGGGGCCGAAGAGCCGCGCGGCGCCGCCGAAGCGCCTTCTCCGGCTCCGGCCCCGGTCCCACTCGTGCCTCCCGCCAGCCTCGCAGCGCCGGTCTCGGTCGGCGCGACGCCCCCGACCCGCACCGCCCTGGAGCAGCGACTGGCGCTCTTCATCGACTTCGAGAATATCGCGCTCGGCGTCCGCGACGCCCAGTACAAGAAGTTCGACATCCACCTCGTGCTACAGCGTCTCATCGAAAAGGGTCGGATCGTCCACAAGAAGGCCTACGCGGACTGGACCCGTTACGGAGAGTACAAGCGGGCGTTTCACGAGGCGGCGATCGAGCTCGTCGACATCCCTCAGCGAAACTACTCGGGAAAGAACTCGGCCGACATCCGAATGGTGGTGGATGCCATGGATCTGGCCGCTTCCAAATCCCACATCACCACGTTCGTGGTCTGTTCTGGGGATTCGGACTTTTCGCCGCTCGTTTCCAAGTTGAAGGAGGCCGACAAAATAGTGATCGGCGTCGGCGTCAAGAACTCGACCTCCGATCTGCTGATCTCCAACTGCGACGAGTTCATCTTCTACGAGGACCTGGTGCGGGAAACACGGGCAATCCCGTCGATCGAGAACCTGCCCGAGAAAAAGCGCGAGGCGTTTCGCCTGCTGCTCGACTCCATCCAGGCTCTTCAGCGAGAAAGCTACGATGTCATCTGGGGATCGATGATCAAGCAGACGATGCAGCGAAAGCAACCCTACTTTTCCGAGTCCTACTACGGCTACAAGTCCTTTTCGGAAATGCTCGAGGACGCCGAGCGGCACAAGCTCATCTCGATGAAGAAGGACGCGAAGAGCGGGGGGTACATCGTTTCGGCCTAGGCCGGGAAACGGAAAACGGGAAACGAAAAACGAGGCTTCGTCGCCCGTATTTTCGTCGTTTCCCGTTTAACGATACCCGTTTCCCGTCAGCGTTTCAGGACCATCCGATCCGCGACCCCGCCCGGCCCGGTCAACGTGGCCCGCACCTGGAGTGCTAAGAAGTCGGCCGATCCCGAGAGGTCCCAGACGAGGTTGCGGAAGTCTGTCAGAGAGCTCCCGGGCTCCGGGTGGATGATGGCGGAGAGCAAGTCCATGCCCCGGTTGGGTGCGTAAACCCCAGAGAAGAAGACGTAGGAGAGAAACCCGGAACGGGTGATCCCCGCCTGGACGACATAGTCGTCCTCGATTGACTCGAGCAGCAGGTACCGCACTTGAGGCTGCTTGCGGTTGATTCCCTCGAGCGCCCGCCACAAACGCGCCCGCTCTGGCATCCAGGGAGCTAGCGCGAGGAAGTCCACGTTGACCGGAGCGCCGCCGGGAGCGGAGGCGAGCGCCGCTACGGCGTCATCGATTCGGGCAGTGCCATCGGCGACCGTTCGGTAACCGGCGCCAGCGCCGCCCCGTCCCGGATCCGTCAGGATGACTCGTGCCGCCGTGATCTTTCCGTCTCGGTCAGTCTCGATCGCGGCCTCTTTCAACACGGGCCGCGGCGTGGCCAGGGGAAGAGTGTCGGTGACCTGGCCGTACCATCTGCCAGTCAGGTTCAGAGTCGGCGCAGCGGGAGGAGCCGCTTTCGGCGGCCCTTGTACCGCCTCGCTCGGAGGCGATCGGCGGAACAGGAGCGTTAACGCGACGGCCAGAACGAGGAGCGCGGCCGCCCCCACTCCGATCTGTAACGGAAGTAGCCGTCGCGAAAGGGGGAGTGAGAGGGAATGCGCACCGGTAGACGATCGGGAAGGGCGCGCGACCGGCTTGGGGAGAGGCTCGGCGCAGCGAAGGCACTTCTCCGAAGCAACCTGCGTGAAACCGCAGTGGGGACACCGGGTCCAGCCCATGGGTCAGAAGAGTTTAACCGCCGAACGGAAGCATCGAGCCGGTAATCGAAAATCCGGAATCGGGAATCGGCTCAAAACTTGTGGTGGCCCAGGATTTCCGGCCTTCGATTCCCGATTCCCGAGTTTGAGCTACAACTCCTGAAAGAAGAACCGATCGAGGACGGAGAGGCGCTCCTTGCGGTCGTAGTCGGGGTCCATCAGCCACAGCGCCGCGGTGATCGAGGAGGCCAACGAGTTGCCGTCCTGGGGCGTGAAGCAGAAGCCGACGAGCTCCTTCTCGCCGCTGTTGGCGAGGGTGGGTGCGGCTACGACCGCCTGCGACAGGATTCGGCCGTAGTAGCCGTGGTCGCGGCCGAAGGAGAAGATCTGGTTGGCCGAGCGCCGCTCGGTCACCGCGACATGGCCGTTGCCGCGGAACCGCTCGAGGGCCTGGGCCTTGCTCATCGGCTGAGAGAACTCGAAATCGAACCAGAGCGAGTGCATGTACTGCGTGTTCAGTTTCATCGCCGAGGAAAAGAGCCGAGGCTTCCAGCCGATCGTCTCGAGCAGCCGCGACGCGTCGCGAGCATGGTGGGTGCCGAACCGCGGATCGTCGTGCTTTCCGGCGGAGGGGGCAGGGTTGAAGCTTGAGTCCTGCGACACGTCGTTGGCCCGGCGCATGCACACGAACCGCCCGCGATCGAGGATCGAGCCGCCCTTTCCATCATCACCGAGCGTTTTGATCAGAGTGGCAATGTTGTGGGTATTGCAGGAAACGACCTGAAGAAATCGGTCATCGCCGGGTACGAGCGCCTCGTCGTTGATGCCCATCGCATACGGCTTGCCGAAGCCGAACTCGCTTCCCTGAGCGAGGAAACCGCGCGGCCCCGAGAGGGTCTCATAGATCTTCTTGTTCTCGTTTCCGGCGGGTGTGCAATCGATGATGACGGTCGCGCGCTCGAGAGCCTCCCGAGCCTCGAAAGACACGGTGTGGCCCAGCGCCTCGAAGTCCGCGACCTTGTCAGGATCGGTCGCGAGCTGCGCGCCGCGCGAAACGAGATGGTTGACCTTTGCGCGTTCGGTGATCATCGGGGTGCGTTTGTGGAAGGTGACCTCGTCCACGCCTAGGTGCTTCTTGAAATCGGTGAAGAGCCCGATCAAGGGCTCGCCGATCGTGCCCGTGCCGACGATGTGAACGATCTGCTTCATGTCGGAAGGATAATCGAGTTCCGCTTTTCGGGCGGTCTTTCGCTTTGAACGTCCACGGAGGGCTTGAAGTCGGCACGCCATGTCTCGTTTGAAATCGATAATGTTTGCAGGTCCGGCAGGCCGGCTCGAAGGATTGTGGAAGGAGCCCTCGGGGCCCCGAAGAGGGGGAGCGGTCTTCGCGCACCCGCATCCGCTCCACGGCGGGACTCTCCACAACAAGGTCGTCTACCGTGCCACACAGGCCCTGGCAGCAGCCGGCTGGGAAACGCTCCGCTTCAACTTCCGTGGAGTGGGGGTCTCGGAAGGGCATCACGACGCGGGGAGCGGCGAGACGGCAGACTTCCGAGCCGCCGTGGATGAGGTCCAAAGGCTGGCCGGACTCCCGATCCTCGCCGGCGGCTTTTCCTTCGGTGCTGCAGTGGCGCTGCGCGCGATAGGCGGCGACGCGAGAATCTGCGGTTACTTGGGCGTGGGTCTGCCGGTCGCAACCGAATCGGCCGTCGATACGCCGCTTCCGAAGGTACCGGCGCTCTTCGTGGTGGGAGAGCGGGACACGTTCGGGCCGCCCGACCGGCTGCGGGATTTCGTGGGAGACTCTGGAGAGATCGCGGTCATTCCGGGGGCCGACCACTTCTTTGGCGGACACCTGGACCAACTCGAGGAGACCATCCGCGCGTTTCTGGATCGATTCGCGCGAGGAGCACTGAGAGCTTGAGCGAGAAGACGCTTTCGCCGCAAACCCGCCGTGAGTTGCTCGCGCTCGCCCGCAACTCGATCGAGGCCTTTTTTCGGGGAGAACCGGAGCCCCGGCTGGCCACCGATCGAGCGGAGCTCTTCGGCCTCCAGCGCGCGCTCTTCGTGACCCTGCGCCAGGAAGGCAATCTGCGTGGCTGCATCGGTACCCTCGCTCCCGACGGTGACGTGCCACGGATCGTGCCGCGATTCGCCCGGCGAGCGGCGTTGGAAGACCCGCGCTTTCCGGCGCTCGAGCCCTCAGAGCTGGCCGAGTGCGAGATCGAGATTTCAATCCTCACGCCCCCCGAGCCCGTCAGCAACCCGGAGGAGATCGTGGTCGGGCGCGACGGCCTGATTCTCGAGGCGCGGGGCCGGAGCGGGCTCCTGCTCCCTCAGGTCGCAGCCGAATGGGGCTTCGACCGGGAGACGTTCCTGGCCGAGGTCTCCCGGAAGGCGGGGCTGCCGCTGGACGCGTGGAGGGATCCCGCAGCGAAGATCTGGAGGTTTGAGGCGGAAGTGTTCGGGGAAAATGAGCTGAAGACAGAGATCGACCGAGGACTAGGGACGGAGAACTGAGGATTCGAGAAACTTCGAACCCGGAGAAGTCTCGTGGAGGAAGAAGGCGCTTCAGTCCTCGGTCCTCAGTCCGCAGTCCTCAGTCAGGGAGAGGAGATGGGCCGAGGAATTGGCAATCGGCAGAAAAAAATCGTCGCACCGAGGAAATCGTTCATTCCGCCAAAGCAGAATCTGCCGAGGCCTGCTTCTCCCTCAGCGCCGGCGAATAAAGCAGCAACGCCGCGGCGACGGCCGCGTTCAAAGAGTCGACCGGCTCCCTCATCGGAATCGTGAGCTTGCGGTCGAGGTAGAGATAGGCGCCTGCGGGCAGGCCGCTTCCCTCCGATCCGATGACGAGAACGCTTCCCGGCGTCAGCGGCGCCTCGAACGGATTCTCGCCACCAGCGGAGACGGCCCCGCAGACGATCCGTCCCGCCTTCTTGGCATCGGCCGCAAACGGCTCGAAGGAGACGCGTCCCGACACCGGAATGCGCAAGACGCTTCCGGCGCTCGCGCGAACTGCTCGCGGGTGGAAGAAGTCCGCCGACCCTGGCGCCGCGGCGATTCCCGCGCATCCGGCCGCTTCTCCGACGCGTACGGTGGCGCCGAGGTTGCCCGGATCCTGAACGCCGAAGAGAAAGAGGACTGGGCCGGGGCGCTCGAGAATCTCCGAGACCGGGACGTCGCGACGGCGCACGACCGCCAGCAAGTGCTGCGGCGTTTTCGAGTCCGCGAGTCGCTCGAGAACGGCGCGAGAGACCAGACGGGGGCGCGAAGACGAAAGGGCCGCGAGCCGGCCCGGTCGGACGCTTCCATCGTGCAGGACATGCTCGGGAGTGAGACCCGCCGACACGGCGTCGAGAATGGCTTTCTCTCCCTCGAGCAGAAAGTGCGTCCGCTGCTCGAGAGATCGGGAGATCTCCTTGACGAGGGGGTTGGCCGGCGATTCGATCGGCATTCGCGAAATGCTATAACCGCCGGCGATGAAAGGCCTTCGCGACAGGATCCTTCTTGCCGCGAATCTCGAGGCGGGCCAGGGCGGTTCTCCGCTCTCCGCGCTCTGGACGTTTCCCGCGATGATCGGCTCCGCGTTCCTCGTGGCCTGGGGCGCCGAGGCCGCGGAGTTTCTCGTCTCGCAGGGGCTCGCGCTCGCCATCCTCGCGCTGATCCAGAC
>Ga0070707_100003423_pt1 | contig 15002 bp, 14 predicted proteins | sample KBSK5502metaG_FD_65468 | JGI IMG/M metagenome (GOLD analysis project Ga0070707, IMG submission 65468) | Corn, switchgrass and miscanthus rhizosphere microbial communities from Kellogg Biological Station, Michigan, USA - KBS K5-50-2 metaG | ecosystem: Host-associated > Plants > Roots >... | reverse complement strand
TTGAGCCCGAAGAGCCCGCAGCACGCGGCCGGGATCCTGATCGATCCGCCGCCGTCTGAGCCGAGGGCGAGCGCCGCCATCCCTGCGGCGACCGCGGCGGCTCCTCCGCCGGTCGAGCCGCCCGGGGTTCGGCTGCGGTCCCATGGGTTCCTGCTGGCAGCGCCGGCCGTCGGCTCGGTGAATGGCCAGATCGCGAGTTCGGGCATCTGCGCCTTGCCGATAACGACGCAGCCTGCTGCGCGTAGCCGCGTCACAAGCTCATCGTCGGCCGCTGCAGGCTGCGGTGATGTCGCCGCCGACCCTGCCCTGGTCGGTTCGCCCGCGACATTGACGTTGTCCTTGATCGCCACTGGCACTCCGGCAAGGGGCAGCTCGGCCAGATCGTCGCGGTCGGCCAGCGCAGCCGCTTCGGCCATCGCCTGGTCGGCGCGGACTACCTGGAACGCTCCGATCGCGGGATCGAGCGCGGCGATGCGTTCCAGGTGGGCGCTGACCACATCAGCCGGGCTGGCAAGTCGCTGTCGCACCCGGTTCGCCATCTCACGTGCGGACAGCGTGCACAAGTCGCCGCCGACCACTGGCGTTCGCTCGTCCATCCGCGCCTCCAGAAAGCTGCTTCGTGACCTGTCGCTCAGGTAGCAGTACTCAATCACTTTTGAGTAGCGGGACCGATTCGGGCCGCCTGGTCGGCCAGTTAATTTCGCAGTATGAGCGACGTGCATAGGTCGAGCGGAGTCATCAAGTGGTGGGCGATGATCGTGGTCGGCACCGCGGCGGCCTTGCTGATCGCCTGGCTCGGCCATATCGCACACGTGCCGCTGAGCACGGTGCTGTCGATCGGCGCGGGCGCTGCTGCACTCGCGTGGCTGATTGTGCTCGTAGCGGTGCCGTGGAACCTCTACTTCGCGGCTCGGCGCGTGGTCGCCGAAATGGCCGTCTCGCGTGCGCGCGGCATCGACGTCCAGCCTGCGCAGGAGGCCGAGGCCAGGCAGATCGCTCGGCGGATGCTCTGGTTCGCACTTGGCGGTCATGTCATAAGCGCAGCTGTTGCCGGTATCGTCACGGCCTTCTCCGGTGCCACCCTCGGGTACTACGTCACGGGCGCCTATCTGCTGTCTGCCAGCGTCAGGCCTGCGGCCGCCTATTTCGCTCATCTGCGCGAACGCATCAGCACGCTCTCACGGGAGAGCCTGTATCCCCGCGAAGATGTCGTCTCGCTCCGCGAGAAGGCGGCGGGGCTGGAAATTGCCGTCAAGACATTGGAGAAGGAGCTGTCGGAATCGCGGAGCACCCTGGTCTATGACCTGCGCCAGACCGATGCGAAGCTGGCGGACGGGATTCAGCACGCGAGGCAGGTCCTGACCGCTGACCTGGCCAGGTTGCAGGATGCGCAGGTGGCCGACCGGGACGCTGCGCGTGCGCGCGACGACGAGCTCGGACGCCGGATCGACACGATGATCCGGCGGATCGACGAGACGCTGACCGGGCTCGGTGATCAGCAGGAGCTGCTCGTCGGCCTGCGCGCCTTCGTCCGGATGGTCCGGGCTGAGCCCGCTTCGCCGACCTGATCAGCGCCGTACCGATCCGGCCGACCTGATCAGGCGCGTGTCGTCCTGGCCGACCTGATCAAGTCGGGGAGCTCGGCGGGCCAGATCGCCTCCGCGGTGGAGTCGAGCTCGGCCAATGTCCACCAGCGCCACGCGGCAATGCCGTCGCGAGCGTGCATCGCCGCCACGGCTGTCATCTCCCGCCTAGGCTGGTTAATTCTCGCGAGGAAGAATCGCTCGACCTGCCGCACGATGGCGTCGTCGTACTCCATCGTGTGCGTCCATCGGTGGATCTCGCGGAGCAGGACGATGTCGTCCCACCCGGTCTCCTCGGCCAGCTCGCGCGCGGCACCCGACGCGTAATCCTCGCCCGGGTTCAGCCCGCCGCCGGGCGTCGACCAGTGGACACCGTTGGGCGGCCCGTCGTCGTACCGCATCAGCAAGACGCGGTCGTCAGGGTCCAGCAGTATCACCCGCCCCGCCGGCCGGAGATGCAGCTAAGGCTGGTCTGACCGTACATCATCTAGCCGCGCGGAACTGTCATTGCCTTGATCCGGGTCAACGGCGGACATGTCTTCATTGTCCCAGCATCGTTGCGTTCGCCAGGCCGCCATGCCAGCCTGAAGCTACCGAACGGGACTGACTCGGCCTTGCCGGACTCGTGCGCGCCAGTGCAGCCGATTGGCGTCGGAGGCTGGGGTGCAGCTGATCGAAACGAGCGTGGTCGGCGTCAGGTCAGCGGTAATCACCATGCAGCGGCCGGGCACACAGCTGCGCATCCAACTCGTCCCGATGCTGCGCCTGGGCACGGCCGCGTTCTACAAGCAGGTGACAGAGCGACTGTCCGCTGATTATTCGGAAGCCGGTACATGCTCGGCGCCTACCTGACACTCGACGATGAACCTAGTGAGTTGGACGAGCAGGTCCTTGAGATGAGTCCTGCCATGACCAAGCTGTTCATGCACGCCTGGGACAGACTGGTTACCGAAGCGCTTGACACGCTCGTGAGCGGCCGGGGGGCCGAGCCCATTGTGGTCGGCGTTGTCTACGGTGCCGGATACATGCCCGCCGTGGTTCACGCCCTCGCAGCCTGCGGGTTCAAGCCAAGGAACGCCGAGTGGCTGACCGTTTTCGGCTATGACTAGGCGGCGCGGGCTACCGGAGCTCGGTTGGTCCGGTACCGGTCGATGATGAGCGCCGCGACGGCCGGGTGGTCACCGAGCGGAGCGGTCACCCAATCCGCGCCGCTCTGAACCACCCTGTCGTGGAATTGCCCGGGCGCGAGCAGGTAAGTCGCGACCGCTACGGGTCGCGACGCCCTCATCCGCAGGTCGGCTACCGCTTCGCTGACAGTGGGCCGTCCGGCGGCGGCGTATCCGACGATGACCGGGACGCCGAGTTCGGACGCCAGCAGATTCGCCTGGGCCTCGATCTCCTCCGCCGCCTGCGGATCGCTTGAGCCGGCGGCAGCAAGCACGACGGGAATCCCGGCGGGTACGCCGGCCTCGCCCAGACGCATGGTCAGGGCCGTGACCAGCAGAGGATCAGGCCCGAGCGGTCCAGCCACGCGCGGGCCGAGCCCGGTAGCGGTGATCGCGGTGTCGATGGCAGTGGCCGCCCCCGCGATATCGGTCGTCAGGTGATAGCCGGTCGACAGCAGCAGCGGCACGATGACGACGTCGGGGCCGGTGGCGTCGAGCGCATCGGCCAGGCTCGGCTCCGCATGCTGGACGTACGCGATCTGAATGTCGAGCACCGGGGCAAGCCGCTCGACCTGGCGGACCAGGGCCGTGATCGTGGCGGTCGCCGCCGGGTGCCTGCTGCCATGCGCCACGGCCAGCAGAGTCGGACCATTCATGCCGCACCTCGCCGCATCCTGCCAGCCACGTGGCCGGCGCCTTCAGGTTGACCGGAGATCTCTCCCTCCGGGCCCGCGCCGAGTTGCTCGCGGAGCCCGACCACATCGCCGATGACCACCACCGCTGGCGGCCTGACCTCATACCGGGCCGCGTCGGCGGCGGCGTGGCGCAGGGTCGAGGTCAGCACCCGCTGGGTCGGCATCGTCCCGTCCGTGATAACCGCGACCGGCGTGGCGCCATCCCGGCCGCGTTTGATCAGCTCGCTGCTGATCGCTTCCAGATGGGCGACGGCCATTAGGAGCACCAGCGTTCCCGGGCCCTTGGCGAGCGACTCCCAGTCCACGCTCGCTCCCGGCATGGACGGGTCGAGATGGGCCGACACGACCGCGAAATCCTGGGTGACGCCGCGATGGGTCACCGGGATGCCGGCGTAGGCGGGGACGGCGAGAGCGCTGGTGACTCCTGGGACGACCTCGAACGGCACTCCCGCGCGAACGCATGCCAGGGCCTCCTCGCCGCCCCGGCCGAAAACGAACGGGTCGCCGCCCTTGAGCCGGACGACCCGGCGGCCAGCCAGTGCGCGGTCAACGATCAGGCCGTTGATCTGGTCCTGAGTCATCGTGTGGGCGCCAGGCGCCTTCCCGGCCAGCACGATTTCCACGTCAGGCTCCAGCTCACCTAGCAGCGCGCTCGGCCCGAGCCGGTCAGCGACGACGACGTCTGCCTCGGCGAGCAGCCGCCTGCCCCGGACGGTGATCAGCTCGGGGTCGCCGGGCCCGCCGCCCACCAGCGCCACGGTCCCGATGCCGCCCTGGCCAGCGGTGACACCGGGGGGTGCCGGCCGGCGGCGATGCGGGCGAACCGGCAGCGTGCCGTCAGCGAGGGCATGACCGATCGCGGACCGCAGCCGCTGTGACCGGCGTGGATCACCGCCCGCCGTGACTGCGACGGTGATGTCGCCGTGCCTGGTCACGGCCGGTGTTCTGGCCGCCGATGCGGCGCCGTCGTCGGCCCTGATGCACCAGATCCGCTCGCGATCGGCCGCTGCCGCCACGGCCGCGTTGACCGCCGGGTCGTCGGTCGCAGCGTGGACGAGCCAGGCGCCGGCGAGGTCGCCGTCGCGGTAGCGACGGCGACGGAGGGTTACCGGCAGGGCGGCCAGCTCACTGGACACGTCCGGCGCGATGACAGTGACTCGCGCCTCGGCATCTACCAGCACCTTGGTCCGGCGCAGCGCGACCGTTCCGCCGCCCACCATTACCACAAGGCGCCCAGCCAGCTCGAGCTCAACGGGGTAGCCGCTCATGGAAAGCCCGCGATCATGAAACAATCCCGGTGAAGCGCAGCTGGAAGCCGCGGGAGCAGGCACGGCACTCCCACTCGCCGGGCTTAGCCCCGCCGGGCCTGAGTTCCTCCTCGCCGCAGTACGGGCAGAAGAACGGCACCTGCCGCTCGCCGACCCCGCTTTCCGGCTCAGTCGACGCGTAGCTGGTCATGTCAACAGGCTCTCGTCGGCGCGCCGCACCCAGGCCGCGAACTGCTCGCCGTCGGCGCGGTCACTGACGTAGCTGCGCAGCAGCCGTTCGACGTAGTCCGGCAGTGCCTCTGCCGTTACCTTCAGCCCGCGTATCTTCCGCCCGAAGGCGGCATCGGCCCCGAGTGAGCCGCCGAGGTGCACTTGGAAGCCTTCCTCGCCATCCACGATCGACCCCTTGAGACCGATGTCGGCGAGCTGGAACCTGGCGCAGGAGTTCGGGCAGCCGTTGACGTTGATCGAGATCGGAGTATCGAAGTCAGGCAGGCGCTTGTCGAGTTCGGTGTACAGGTCACGGGCGCGCTGCTTGGTTTCCACGATCGCCAGCTTGCAGAACTCGATTCCGGTGCAGGCCATCGTCGATCGCCGGAACGGCGAGGGACGGGCGGGCAGGTCGATGCACTCAAGCTCGGAGACCAGCTCCGCGAGATTTTGTTGCGGAACATCGGTGATCAGCAGTTTCTGCTCGATGGTCGTCCTGACCCTGCCCGATCCGAAGCTCTCGGCAAGTTCGGCCACCTGCCACAGCTGCGTGCCTGACGTGCGGCCGGTGTGCGGTGCGACCCCCACGTAATACAGGCCGTCGCGCTGCTTATGCACCCCGACGTGGTCGCGGGAGCCTGGCGGCGGTGGTGGCGGCGCCAGCCCGTCCGGCAGCGTATGGTGCAGGTACTCGCGCTCGAGCACCTCGCGGAACCGCTCCGCGCCCCAGTCGGCCACCAGGAACTTGAGCCGCGCCCGGCTGCGCAGCCGCCGGTAGCCGTAGTCGCGGAACAGCCCGGTCACGCCGGCCCACACATCAGGCACCTGCTCGGTGCGGACGAAGACGCCTAGACGCTGGGCAAGCATTGGGCTGGTGGACAGCCCGCCGCCGACCCACAGGTCGAAGCCGGGAGTACCGTCAGGCCCGATCACGCCCACGAAAGACACGTCGTTGATCTCGTGCGCGGTGCACTGCGAGCCGCAGCCCGAGATCGACGTCTTGTACTTGCGCGGCAGGTTCACGAACTCGGGGTTGAGGGCCGCGACGGCCTCGGTAGCACGCAGGGCCTCGCTCGCGTCGAGCACCTCGCTGGCGTCGATCCCGGCGACCGGGCAGCCGAGTATGTTGCGCGGCACGTCACCGCAGGCCTGCAGCGAGGACAGGCCCACCTCTTCCAGGCGGCCCCAGATCGCCGGCACGTCCTCGATCCTGATCCAGTGGAACTGCACGTTCTGCCGGTCGGTGATGTCCGCCAGATCGCGACCGTACTCCTTCGAGATTTCCGCGACAGCGCGCAGCTGGCCGGCGCTGAGCTGGCCGCCAGGGATGCGGACCCGCATCATGAAGCAGGCGTCCTCGATCTCGGCGTCCTCGAGCGCGCCGGTCTTTCCCCCACCGATCCCGGGACGCCGCTGCGTGTACAGGCCCCACCAGCGGAACCTTCCGCGCAGGTCGGTCGGGTCGATGGAGTCGAAGCCGGCCCGGGAGTACTGGTTGACGATCCGTGCCCTGACGTTCAGCCCGGGATCGTCCTTCTTGAAGCGTTCGGCGGCATTCAGCGGCTCGAAATGGCCCATGGCCCACTGGCCCTGGCCGCGCTGCTGCGTGCGAGGCATGTCGGGAAGTCCTTCTGCTTGAGGTCTAGCGCGTCGGCTGCGTCCGGCCCGGGGCAGAACGGGCGAGACTAAGAGGCCGGGCCTTTTCGGCCGGCCGGAGCTAATCACGGGATCAGAGCGAGATCAGCAGAAGGAACGACAGATGGCGCTCGAGGTTCGCAGCAGGTCGACGTGGCGCCGGGAGACAAGCATCAGGTCCTGGCAGACGGCCGGGCGTATCATCGCGGGCCTCCGGGATCTCGGTGCTGCGAACCTTCGTGACCTTGACCTTAACATCGCCGGTTCGCGATCCCATACCCGGCGCGAGCCGGGATTTGCGAGCTCTGGGGCGCCGTAACGCAGCCGGCGGCGGCGCGGCTCCGGGCCGTCTCAATTCGGACGTCAATCAGATCCTGGACTCCTGTCAGCGCATACGACAACAGCAGTCCAGGATCTGAGAGGAGTCCACGATAACGAGGCGGGTAGCCTGTCCGCCGTGCAGCTCACTGAATTCTGGCGGCGGATGGACGAACAGTTCGGCCCTGTCTATGCGCAGAGTGTCGCCAAGGACTACGTCCTGGCCGGATTGGACGGGCGCACCATCATGCAGGCCCTCGCTGATGGCGAGGACGTCAAGGCGATCTGGCGCGCGGTCTGCGCGGCGTTCAACGTGCCTGAACGGCTTCGCTGAGGCGGTCGCCTGAATGCCATGACCCTCGGCCGCTATGCCGTCCTCGCTACCGGGCCTCCACTCGCGGGCGCGTCACGGTGGTCCGTCGCTGCGCATGTGCTGTAGGTACGCCTCGCCGCGTGGTGATAGCCGGTACCCGACATCGAGACTGATCGTGAGTCCGAGTTGCTTCAGGCGCCGGACATGCAGCTTGAAGTCCTGCCGTTCCCAGCCGAGTGCGCCTGCCAGAACGGTGGATACCGTGGCCGGATGGTCGGCGATCTGGGTCAGCACGGCGCTGGTCCACGGCCCGCGACTGCCGGAGTTGTCCATCCTGGTCAGCTGCGCGGTCAGCGCGGCGAGTTCCCGGCTGGTCAGTTCCGACTGAGCCGCCAGTTCATCGCGGGGATCAGGTTCGTCGACCCGGTGAAACCTGACCCGGTACAACGGGGTCTTCTCGTCGCCGCGCAGGTCGGCAACAAGCTCTTTGACCGTGGCGTACCCGGCTTCGCTGGCCTGGCCGGCATCGATGTCTTGTGCTGTCACGAGGTCCACGGCATCGACCTCGATGATGTCTGAGCCGGTCCGATAGCGGTGACCAGCGACGACCTGACAGCGATTCCAGCGCCGGAACGTCAGGACGATCCGGCCTTCGCCGATTCCTTCGCGAAGCTGGCGTTCAAAGAGCACCTGATCAGGTTAGCCAGGCTCGCCATCTCCGGACGTGCCGCTCGAGGCATGTTCTGACCGCTCGGCGCGCCGGCTTCATGATCGAACAGTTGTTCGTTAGAGTGGTCCGGCTGATGCTCGCTGCGGCCTCGCGGCAAGCCGCAAGACACTGGCCGGCGACGGCTCCAGCGAAATGTCGGTGGCCGCGCGTAGCGTCAGCACTGACAGCAGAAGACATGGACGGTGTGGCCGCCGGCAGGCGGCATGCCGAGAGCGAGTCGTGGCCCTCGATCCCGACGGGAGTTCACATGGCACTGAACGACAAGGCGGTCGGCATCAAGGCCGGGGACAGGGACAAGGCCCTGGAGACCGCGCTGGCGCAGATCGAGCGGCAGTTCGGCCGGGGGGCCGTCATGCGGCTCGGCGACGACGCCCGCGCTCCCGTCGAGGTGATCCCGACCGGGTCGATCTCGCTCGACGTCGCGCTTGGCATCGGGGGCCTGCCCCGCGGCCGGATCGTCGAGATATACGGACCGGAAAGTAGCGGCAAAACGACCGTTGCCCTTCATGCAGTAGCAAACGCACAGAAGGCGGGCGGGATCGCGGCGTTCATCGACGCCGAGCACGCGCTCGATCCCGAGTACGCCAAGAAGCTCGGCGTTGACACGGACGCCCTGCTCGTTTCCCAGCCAGACACGGGCGAGCAGGCGCTGGAGATCGCTGACATGCTGATCCGGTCGGGCGCGATCGACATCGTCGTTATCGACTCGGTGGCCGCGCTGGTGCCGCGGGCCGAGATCGAGGGCGAGATGGGGGACAGCCATGTCGGCCTGCAGGCCCGCCTGATGTCCCAGGCCCTTCGGAAGGTAGCTGGTGCGCTGAATCAGACAAAGACGACAGCGATCTTTATAAACCAGCTAAGGGAAAAAATAGGAGTTATGTTCGGAAGTCCTGAAACGACGACTGGTGGTAAGGCGCTGAAGTTTTATGCTTCGGTGCGACTGGACATCCGGCGGATCGAGACGCTGAAGGACGGCAACGAGCCGGTCGGAAACCGGACAAAAGTCAAAGTAGTAAAGAATAAGTGCAGTCCGCCATTTCGCATCGCAGAATTCGATATTCTATATGGAATCGGTATAAGTCGGGAAGGTAGCCTGATCGACCTTGGCGTGGAGCAGACCATAGTCCGCAAGTCCGGCGCCTGGTACACCTACGAGGGCGACCAGCTCGGTCAGGGCAAGGAGAACGCCAGGAACTACCTGCGCGAGAATCCCGATATAGCCAACGAGATCGAGAAGAAGATCAAGGAGAAGCTAGGGATCGGCCCGCGGCTGGATGCCGACGTGACGCCGCCGCCTGCTCCGACGGGCCGGCCATCGCTCGGGGTGGTGACGGGACAGGGCGGTGTCAGGTAAGTCCCCTGGCAGATCCCAGTCGGCCCGTTCGCAGAGCGCTCGCGTCCGCGGCGACGACGAGCGGCGTGTCAGGCGCAGCGGGCGCGACGACAACAGCGGGGCCGACGACGACAGGCCCGGTGATGCTGACGAGCAGCGATCAGACCCTGAGTCTGTCGCCCGGCTGATCTGCCTCCGGCAGCTGACGACCGCTCCGCGAACCCGGGCCCAGCTTGCCGCGACACTCCGGCGCAGGGGAGTGCCTCAGGATGCGGCAAATGCGGTGCTCGGCAGGTTCGCCGAGGTGGGCCTGATCGACGACGCGATGTTCGCCGACGCCTGGGTGGAGTCCCGGCATCATGGCCGAGGCCTTGGCCGTCGGGCCCTCGCAGCGGAGCTGAACCAGCGCGGCGTGGAGCGCGGCGACATCCAGGCGGCGGTCGCCAAGCTGAGCCCTGCGACCGAGCTGGCGACCGCCCGGGCGCTCGTCGAGCGCAGGCTCGACAGCACCACGGGGCAGCCCGTGCGGGTGCGGGTCAGACGGCTCGCCGGCATGCTGGCCAGGAAGGGCTACCCGCCAGGCATGGCCTACCGGGTAGTCCGCGAGGCGCTCGAGCAGGCTGACCAAGACCAGGCTGGCGAGGGCCTGGATGAGGATGAGTTCATCGACGCGGAGCTTTCGGCCGGCGAGGCTGATTGACCTCGCGGAAAGGGCGACCGAAGCAGGCCGGGGCGGCGGCAGGGCACATTCGGTCTTCACGTGCTCGCTTGGGGCGAGCTTGACCGTCCTATTGTTCCCGGCTTAGCCTCACCGACAGGTGAGGATTACTCCGCGCAAGCGGATAAGCAACAGGTGACTAGTGATGAGCAGCCGGGCGGCGCTGAGAATCCTTTGCGCACGCCCTAGCGACATGATCTTGTTCAGCCTGGCTGCGTGGCAGCCAGCATGACTGCGGCAACCGGATAAACCCGGGGAGGGATCTAGCACGAGAGCACAGGTGCTCTTGCCCGCTCGGCAGGCTGTGCACGGCCTGCGGGATGCTGCGCGGGCCGATTGGCACGCTGCGCTAGGACGGCATTCCCAGCAGGCGCGGTAACCCTCGCTATGGAAGATTCCGCGACATCGGATCGGCGGTGCGCGGAGTCTTACTAGCAGGAAGGGGTGCGCATAGTGGGAAGTGGCATCGAGCTGATTCTGGCCATCATTGCCGTCCTTGCCCTGCTAGCGGCCGCCGCGGCAGTCATGTTCGCGGTTCGCATCACGGGAGGACTGCGCCAGGCTGGCGGATCGGTATCTCGCGGCCGCGCGGCTTCGGCTCCCGAGGAGGTCGCTCGAGTTCGTGATCAAGCTGGTGACTCAACGCAACCTATCGTCACCGGGGATCCCCCGCGGACGGGTGTGGTCGCGCAGGGTGGGGCGGCGGAGGCACAGGCCGGCGGGGACGGGGTAGCAGATCCGGCGCACTCCGGGGCGGCTGCTGCCGGAGCAGCGCAGGCGGAGATGGCCCGTCGCGGTGCGGCGACGCTTGAGGCGGCCGAGGCCGAAGCGGCTGCGATCGTCAGGAGGGCCGAGGAGGCGGCGGAACGAGCGGCCGAAGCGCGCCGCGATCTCGACGAGGAGGTGCGTGCCGTCACGGCAGAAGTCAGGCAGCTGCGCGCCGATCTGGAGCGCCGCGAGGCTCGGATTGCTGACCGCGAGCAACGGCTTGACGATGAGGTGCGCCGGGTGGATCAGCTCGCTGGAGACACCGATGCGGTGCGCAGGCAGCTCGATCAGCGGCAGGCCGAGCTCGACGAGCTCGACGCCAAGCGCCAGGCAGAACTTGAGCGCATCGCGGGGCTGACGGCGGAGCAGGCCAAGGCTGAGCTGGTGTCGGCGATCGAGCAGCAGGCCAAGCGCGAGGCAGCGCTGATCGTCAGGGATATCGAGAGCGAGGCAAAGAAAGAAGGACAGCAGCGGGCGAGAAAGATCGTCACGCTCGCGATCCAGCGCGTCGCGTCCGAGCAGACCAGTGAGTCGGTTGTTTCCGTACTCCACCTGCCCGCCGACGACATGAAGGGCCGGATCATCGGCCGCGAGGGCCGCAACATCCGCGCCTTCGAGACCGTCACTGGCGTGAACCTGATCATCGACGACACGCCGGAAGCGGTCCTGCTCTCGTGCTTCGATCCGGTCCGCAGGGAAGTCGGCAGGCTCACGCTCGAGCGGCTCGTCGCCGACGGGCGGATTCATCCACAGCGGATCGAGGAGGCGTACGAGCAAAGCAGGCTGGCTATCGAAGACCTCTGCATCCGGGCCGGCGAGGACGCCCTCATCGACCTGGGCATAACGGACATGCACCCGGAGCTCACCCACCTGCTCGGCCAGCTGAGGTACCGGACGTCATACGGCCAGAACGTCCTGAAGCACTTGGTCGAGTCCGCGCACATCGCCGCGATGATGGCCAGTGAGCTTGGCCTTGATCCCGCGCTGATGAAGCGCGGCACGTTGTTGCACGACATCGGCAAGGCGCTCACGCACGAGGTCCAGGGCAGCCACGCGCTGATCGGCGCCGAGATCGCGCGCCGGTACGGCGAGGAGGAGGACGTGGTCCACGCCATCGAGGCGCATCACAACGAGGTCGAGGTCAAAACCGTCGAAGCGGTGCTGACGCAGGCCGCCGACGCAATCAGCGGCGGGCGGCCTGGCGCGCGCAGGGAATCGCTGGAGGCCTACGTGAAGCGGCTGGAACGGCTTGAGCAGATCGCGCAGGCCCGGCCAGGCGTCGAGAAGGTCTACGCGATGCAGGCGGGCCGGGAGATCAGGGTGATGGTCAAGCCGGGCGCCGTCGACGACGTCGGTGCGCAGGTGATCGCCCGCGACGTCGCCCGCCAGGTTCAGGAGGAATTGACTTATCCGGGGCAGATCAGGGTCACGGTGATCAGGGAGTCCCGCGCGACGGAGTTCGCTCGTTAGCGTTAGCACTCACCCCAGGGTCGCCGTCGGTCAGCTTCAGCTCAGGCACATTACCCGGTGTGAACCCGAGAATCTGGCCGTAGAACGACAGTTCGGACTCCAGCGAGACCACCATCGAGTCAGCCTTCCTGAAGCCGTGCGACTCGCCCTCGAACGTGATGTATGCATGCTTGATGCCGTGCGCGGCCAGGTCCGCCGCGATGCTCTCCGACTGCTCGGGCGGCACGACGGGATCATCTAGCCCCTGTAGCAGCAGGATCGGGCAGGTATTCGCGTTCACATGACCAACCGGCGCGCGCTCGGCGTAGATGGTGTCGAACCCTGGCAGCGGGCCGATCAGGCCGTCCAGGTAGCGCGACTCGAAGTCATGCGTGTGCTCGCTCAGCTCGCGCAGGTCAGACACCCCGAAGTAGGAGACAGCCGCGCTGAACACCGGATCGTGATACGCGCCGGTAGTGACGGCGGCCAGCGCCGTCCATCCGCCTGCCGAGCCGCCGCGGATTCCCAGGCGCGCCTCGTCGGCCTCGCCCTTCTTGGCCAGCGATCGTGCCGCCTCCTTCGCGTCGGCGACATCGACCACGCCCCACTCCCGGTTCAGCCGGTTCCGGTACAGGCGGCCGTAGCCGGTCGAGCCGCCGTAATTCACGTCCATGATCCCGATGCCGCGGCTGGTGAAATACGCCTTCTCCAGGCTCAGGCGCGCCGTCACATGGCTGGTCGGCCCGCCATGCACCCACACGATGTACGGCGGCTGCTCGCCGGGCAGACCAGTCACCTCGGGATTTGTCGGCGGATAGACCAGAGCGTGCACGACCCGCCCGTACGGGCCTTCCAGCTCCACCTGCCGCGGGACCGGCAGGTAGCGTCGGTCGGGCAGTTCGCTGATCTCGCTCCGCAGCACCGTGCTCGCGCCAGTCGATGCATCGATCCTGATCACGGAGTTCGGCTGGAGCGGGGCGCCGCCGACCGCCGCGATGGTGGTGCCGTCTGCCGAGACTCCCTCGAGAATCTCGGTGAATGGCAGATCCAGGTCCGTCAGCTCGGATGTCTCCGGGTCGAGCAGTCCGAGGCTGGCGCCGCCGCGCCCGTGCCGGACGGCGAGCCTGCCGTCGCCGAGGATCGCGAACGGCCTCGCTCCGAGTTCCCAGAGCGCGCCAGCGAACTCTTCGTCAGCCGGGTACAGCGCCTGGGGCGGTTCGCCGCCCAGGCCGATCTGGTAGATGTTCCACCAGCCGGTCCAGTCGGTGGCCACGTACAGGCTCCCGTTGTCTCGCCATAGTGGGGCCAGCACAGACTCCCTGTTGCTCCCCTTGATCAGCCGCGCCTTGCCGGGCGCGCCCTTGTCCAGCGGCGCGACCCGCAACTCGGTGCCGTCCCACGGCATGTGCGGGTGGTTCCAGCAGATCCACGCCAGCCACTGACCGTCGGGCGAGGGCGTCGGGAACGCGAAGAAATCGAAGCCGGTCACGAGCACGCGGATGGCCGCGGCGTCGCTCGCGGCCGCTCCGTCCAGCGGAACCGCGACGATGGCCCTGGTGACCTTCCCGCCCTCGTGGCGCTCGCGCACGCACCAGACCTCCCGCCGATCGGGCGAGAGCACGAAGTCGGCATAACGCAAGGCGCGGGGCTCAAGCGAGCCGGCTGAGCCGGACACGCGCTTGCCGGTGCCCGGGTCGTTGTTCGGCAGAATCGCGCTACCGGGCGCAGTTGGGTCAGGGGTCAGCGGCAGCGGCTCGCCCTTGCCTGCCGCGACATCGGCACCGGCGAGGTAGAGCCGCTGATCGTCGAGGTTGGCGAAGACGATGGGGGTATCAGCTTCGTTGCTGCCCTGTCCGGCGCCAGCCAGCGTGGCAGTGACGACCGGCGAGGGTACAGGCAGATAGGAGCGGCCGCCATATTCGTGAACACGGGTTCGGGCCGTCCATGGCGCAGGCAGCAGCGTCACGAGCGTGCCCTCCGCGCCGCAGCACACGACCGTGGTCCGCCCGGCCTCCTCGGGACGATCCTCCTGCCACCATGTTGTGTTGCCGATGACGGTCGGGAAGGCGAGCCTGATCCGGCCGCCGGCAACCTCTGCGGCGCTAATCGGTGACCGCCAGGCCCCAAACGGTACCTCGGGCACCGCGGGCCCGGTCCCGTCCGCAGCCGCACCCGCCGGGCCAGCATCGGGTGACTCGGCTGGCGGGGCGGGGTCGTGGGCCGCGAGCCCTGCTCCCGCGCCGCCGGTCCGCACAGATCCTGCGCCGTCGCCGCTCTCGTCCTTCGCTCCCGGCTCGCCCGCCATCGGGGTCACGTTGTCCGTCATAGGGATATCGTGCCCTACCTAGCCGGCGCGGTTGGCGGCGAATGCCGACAACCGGATCGCATGACGGACAGACAGCGTGGCGTCGGTCAGCCCCGGTACGGGAAGCTGGGGAGTCCGCGCACGCCGCAACCGCAGCTGAACAGCGCGCCGGCCAACCGTCCTGGCCCGGCGGCCGTCGTGATGTAGAGCCGGTCGAGCTCGGGCCCGCCGAAGGCGCAGCTGGTGACATTGGCCGCAGGGACACGCACGACGCTCGTCAGCCGGCCGCCGGCGTCGTAGCGCTGGATCACGCTGCCGCCCCATACCGCGACCCACACACCGCCTTCGGAGTCAACGGCCAAGCCATCCGGCATGATGCTTCCCGAGCCCAGGGCGGCGAACGGACGGCGCTGCCCCATCTGGCCAGTCGCCGGGTCGTAGTCGAGAACGTCGACGCGGTAGGCCAGCGAATCGGTGTAGTACATCAGCCGGTCGTCAGGACTCCAGCCGA
>Ga0070707_100003418_pt1 | contig 15006 bp, 16 predicted proteins | sample KBSK5502metaG_FD_65468 | JGI IMG/M metagenome (GOLD analysis project Ga0070707, IMG submission 65468) | Corn, switchgrass and miscanthus rhizosphere microbial communities from Kellogg Biological Station, Michigan, USA - KBS K5-50-2 metaG | ecosystem: Host-associated > Plants > Roots >... | reverse complement strand
ATCACAATCTCCTGAATGGCTCCGCGCGTGTCTGATCCTTCCCGGTCGTCGTAGCAGACAAACTTGATCATGCCCTTCAAGACGACGTAGTTCAGCGTCATCCGGTCATGGATGTGCCAGCCTTTGACGACGCCGGGATAGACCGTCGAGCAATAGACTTCGCCTAGGGCGACCGTGCCGCCTTCCGCCGCTTTGACGATGTGCATGACCCGGCCGCGATCGTCGCAGATTTTGCGCAACTCAGTGATGAGCACTCCATCAATGGACGACTTGTTTGGATTCTTCGCAGTCAGGTTCGGTTGTCGAAGGATTTCGTGCTGGAGGGCGGCGGCGGGTTTCGCGCGGGGACCGGACGAAACTGGGGATCTAAGTTCGCGCTTCATCCAGCTGAAACTGCCGCACCAGGCGCACCGTCCGCTTCCGTTGCAGCATTCGTCGCGTCAACCAATAACCGATGGTCGCGGCAAAGATCGTGGGTAAGATCGCGACGGGCATCATGTAAATGCTCCTCATTGTAATGGCTATCGCGAAAAAGCCGCTGCCGTAGATCATGATGCCGAGATCAGAATGCTTGGAAAATACCTTCTTTGTCCACCATCGCGCCAGCATGCCAATCGCGAATGCTGTGAAAATTACCCCAGCCGACCCCGCGACCATGTAGCTCTCTCCGATGAAGGTAGAACTGACAGACGCCCCCTGTGATTCGAGCACGCTCTCTGCCGAGACATTTTCCCCCAGCGGTTTGCCCGGCCAAAGAAAGCGCGGAACTGGACGCGCCAACATCCATGCCGGCCCGTCCCACCCAAGGTAATTGACATAATCAGGGAAGATCGTTACTAGTTGCGACACGACGTACAAATCGTAATCGACGTAGAGGCCTTCTTGAACACTTTGTCGATCGTCGGCCGCACCTGCGAGATAGTTTCTTAAACCGCTACCCCGGAAGCGTATCCCATAAAAGGTCGAAAGAGCCAGCACCCCCGCTGCCATTGCGCACAGAACAGCAATTTTCCACTTTGAGGCCGATGAGGCGTAGAAATAGCTCACCAGAAACGTGACTATGTAAGCGCAGATGATGTTCCGTGTGCCGGTGGTAAAACCATAGAACAGTGTGAGGAGGAGCCCCAGCACAACTAATATCATGTTGACGTTCCAGCGGGTCCTTGGACGTCCAAGGATAATTCCCGCTAGCGGGGGCACCAGGTAGAGCGTCGCGCCCAGCTCGTACAGCATGGCGTTCGCGTCGCCGTACTTGAGGCGCGCCCACGGCGCTTCCCACCGCGGCAGAAGAAAATCACTAACCATGGTGATTGGATCGAAGTTCACCGCCAGTAACATATGGAAATATCCTATGGCGAAACTGATCCAAAACATAGAGGTTACGATGGATAACGGAATTTGTGTATCAAGGACCCGCCAGCCCCGAACTCGCTCACTGACGCAGTGCCGGCCAATGCCCAGGGCCGCGAATGCCAAAAGGCAGACGCCAATGCCTGGCTCAACTTTTTCCGGAGTCCCAATCAGTTCGTCGAACCGCGGCTGAGGAAATAAGAACTCGACGAAAATGAGAAAGTAGAGCGCAACTATGGCCACGAGGTCGGCCCGCAGCAGGTTCTCCCACCGATGATGGAGTTCGATCAGCATGGACAGGGCCAGGCTGATTCCCGTTCCTATCGCGGCCCAGCGCGCCAGCGCTGACGGGGTGTCGCCGGTGAGGGTAGCATAGGTCAGGCCCATGCCCAGCAAAAAGACTCCTGTACCGACGAGCTCGGGACGCGGGGTTGCCCTTTTCAATCGCCTGAATCGCCGCGCAGGCTTGTTCAAGGCGCCTCCCAGTTGGTCGAAAGAGATAACGTTCATCGAATCACGCGCGGACAAACTCGAAAATGATAGATTTAGCAAACAATTCCGGTTTTAATCCAACCTTTACAAGCACGGGGCGCAGGCCGTAGAACAATCGTGCGCGAAAAGTCCTCGAGCTGCTCGAACATATTCCGGTGTAGCGATCGAGCTGAAGCCCCTCACGCTGGCTCAATTCATAAAGCGTTGAAGCGTCGTACCACGCCACGTGGTCCGCACTATCCACGAAGATAGAAGAACCGAAAAGGTTTTTTAGCATAACATTGGCATACCATGGATTTGGCACTGTAATTGCCAGCCGGCCGCCGAAGTTTAACATAGTCGCGCAGTTTTTCATGAACATTCCTGTCGCGTCGAGGTGTTCCAGCACTTCCCCAGCGATAATGACATCGAATTTTCCCGCAACTGGCGCCTTCGTGACATCGGCACGAATGACATTGTAGCCTTTGGTTTGAAGATAGCGAACTTCGTCTTCCAACACGTCCACACCAAGACATTGCGCGGCGTGACGCCTCAGATGTCCATGCAGCCAACCCGAACTTTCCAGAGCTTCGCGCGTGTGTTCGACGACACCAATATCGAGGATCGACTTTCCGGCGACGAGTTGGCAAAGGTAGGCGACCCGGTCATTCACCAACTGCCCTGTGCGTGTCCTGGCGATGTCAGCCTGCCGGCGCTTCATTAATTCCGGAGCGTTCGGGTCCTTACTATACTCATACCAGCGTTGCATGGTCATTCTCGACTGTTTGGAATCCACGTGAGCGGATTTAGTTGAGACGTCGAGCAACGATTTGCCGTCGTGTGCGAGGTCGAATCGCCTTCGCCGTATCGCGTTGGTGAGGGACCGAATCTGCACGATGGCAACACGTTTGTTTACACTCTAGCCAGGTGCCTTGTGCGCGACCATAAACACACTGTCCGCAATCCATCTGAGCGGCGGAAATGCATGGCTGGCAGCGCGAGTGACATCCGACGCGCGCATCAATAGCCGGAATGCGTGGGGCATAAGGTCCGCGTCAGCGCTTTGTAAACCGATGCCGAAGAAACAGTCCACGTCGGACCGGCACGGGCCAATGAATTGGTTGAAAAGTAAGTGCAGAGAAGTAAGGCTCCAGTAGCGAACATCGAATCCCACCCCCTCACGGAATCGCCGTCGCGCCTGATGGTATAGACAGCGGACGCCGAAGCGGGTAGGCATTTGGACAACCGCGGTACCACCCGGTTTCAATACGCGCCCGATTTCCTTTACAGCTTGGCGAGCATCCTCGCGGCTAAAGTGCTGGATGACGCTGTATGAATACACGCAATCAAACGTGGCATCTCGGAATGGAAGGTAACGTGCATCGCCAACGACGAAACGCACCGGCACGCCGAGTTCAGCGGCCACACGACAGCCGGCACTTGCGGCTCCCAATGAAGGGTCGATCCCCACAGCATTGTAGTCCATCATCGCGGCGGAGAAGCACCAGCGTCCCCAACCGCAGCCAACGTCAAGTAGACTTTTTCCGCCGCCTGGTGGCAAGGGGAAGCGCGGTATGGGGTAGCGATCGAGTTGACCACGCAAATGACGATACATCAGCCCATTTGTCGCAGCCACGAGATACGACACGACTGGGTCCACCTTACTTCCTTTGGCCGCAAGTTCGACAATCCCATTCTTCTCGGCGTCATCTATTCCGAGCGTTTCCAGATAGAATTCTGATAGGCGAGGGTCGCCGGCAATCTCGCCGTTGGCGCGCCGCAGAGAAGCAGTCGCCGTTTCAGTAGTCATTGGAACATCTTCACGGAGCATAACGGGAATCCCGTTTGCGACTGGATAGTGTTGGCCTGCCTTGGATATTAGGTCGTGACCATCGAAGTTTAGAGGAGAGTGATCACGAGTGCAGCCGAGGTTGTCTAAATACCAAGGATCAAGCATGGATACACGTTTATGTCAGAACATGATGGCTCGAGGCTTTGAGTTGTTCAACACTTTTACGGACCACGTTTTCCAGCTTACCGTTGCCTGACCAGATAGAGACGGCGACGCCTCGGCCCAAGAGCAGTACCAAAATTGCTTCCATTGAAGCTGCTCGATCCATGTAAGATTGGCGCCAATATTCTCGCCCTCTCATAACATTCCATTCATCGAATCAGGCGCGGACAAGTTCGAATACGTCCACCTCGGATTTAAAGACGACAATGCGCGCGTGCGGGTTGCGCATTTAAAGGATCGTGGCTCAATTCGCCAAACGCTGGCGGAGCGCCTCGCGAAATGAGGGCCAGGTGAATTTCGCTGCGCAGTCCCGTGCCGCCGCGCGGACTGTACGATTGCTTACTAAAGCGCGGGCGAGCGATTCGAGGTGCCCGGTCAGCTCATCCACGTTACCGGGCGTTACGAGGAAAACACCATCCGCTTCAGTGCCAATGTCCGGCAAACAGGTGTTGGGTGTACCCAACACTGGGCAACCCTGCGCGAGCGCTTCAAGATAAACATGGCCAAAACCTTCCACCAGCGACGGCATTACAAAGAGCGAACTATCAGCATACAAACGCCGGAGTTCCATTTGTGCTACCCCGCGGCGCAACTCGACTCCGCGCGTCGCCGCGACAAGTTTCTCGATGCCGCGATCGATTGTCCGGCACACGACCATAAGTTTGCTTGATGGCGGAAGCGAAGCTTTTTGCCATGCAAGCAGCAAATGATGCAAGCCCTTGCGCTGTCCGCCGGATCCGACAAAGATGGCTTGAAACGACTCGGACGGAGGGGCAACGTCAGCGGTGGCCGGCAACTGGACACCGTAAGGAACGATGCAGATGCGTCCTTGGTCGCAACCAGCCTCAATCAGCGAACGTTTCGTGAAAGAACTCGCGCAAAAAATGAGGTCGGCGTGCTTCCAGCAATCGCGTTCGCGCCGAAGGAATTTCTCCGGCAACTGGGGGGCTGCGCCGCCGGGGGAGGGCTCGCCCATTTTCGGGTAACGGGCGCGATCTTCGGCCAGGATGCGGCTCTCCGATTGCGGGTGGGGATGATATTGAAACAAGATTTTGCGCGGCGTATGATGGTAGCGCGCGGTGAATGCTTCCCACGCATAGGAGCTGTAGAGAAAGAGGTGCGTCTTGTTCCGTGCCGCGCGACGGGCGGCAGCCAGCGAGAAATGACGGTCGAGTTTATTAAATGTCATGGTAGGCGCGCACCCAAGCCGATGGCGGAGGTGCTCGACGAGCGTCGTGCCCCAAAGGCAGCGCACAAGCTCTGTTGGTAATCCCGGCTCGGACCGGAGACTCACTTTTGCACGAACAGACCGCGGCTCAAGCCTCGCCAACGCTTTAACCCACGGCACGGCGTAGGCATCGGTAATGAACTGGTCGAGGAGACCGGCTTCGGCCAGCGCCAGTGGCACTTGATAGAAATCGCGATGGCCGCGAAAAGCACAGATGAATTTTCCCATTAACCCAATGTGCCGATATCCGAGACTAGCCACCAATTCTTTTCTTCGCGCATCTCACGCCCCAGCAACGACAGCGGACGCTGATCAACTTGTACAAGTCGCAAACCCCGCTCCGCGAAGAGATCGCGCAACGGATCGAGGAATCGCTCTTGATGCACCTCGATCACAAACGGGTTTGATGGCTGCAGCCATGACTGCCCTCCTACGATAACATCCACCTCCGCACCTTCGACGTCGATTTTTACCAAGGTGCTAACTTTATCATTTGAATCATCGACGGCCGGCCGAAGCGAATCAAGCGTGATCATTCCTGGCTTCAACTCTTTGCCAACGAGCGCGTGGACGATCTCGAAGCGAATCCCAGTTTCCGGCTGGGAGCCGACGCTCTCGCGCAGCATCGCGACATGACGGTCTTGTGGCTCGCAGGCGATAATTTTGCCGGTTTTGCCAAGTCGCCGAAATGCGGCGGCGGAGCCGAAGGTAAAGTAACCATCGTTCGCCCCGACATCGACAACACGGCTCACGCGGCGCAACGCCTGCTCCAGCCAGTCGTTCAGTTCGTGCTCATAAAATCCGAAGATTTTGCGGAGCGAATCGCGCGGGTTCATTACAATGCGCGCCCCACGGAACGGGCCACGCCAAATGCGCGTCAACCTCGGCCGATTGGCCAAAAAAAGCTTCAGAATGTCAAAAGCCATACCTTATCTCCACGCGCCTTATCTGAGAGAGAGAGCCGTCCCCCGGCGCAAAAGATAAGGATGCATCATTTGGTGCGCAACGGCGCCAGTAGCGGCTCCACGTCCTTCAATCGCGCCGGGCCTTCTTTCTTCAGCCGGCGGTATAGCTGGTAAATTGAGGCTGACACCTCTTCTCGTTCGTGCCGGTGTTTCCAACAGCCGACGTACCCATTCCACGTACCGCGAAGCATCGACCAAAAACAGCCTTGGCTTAGCGCCGAGCGAATTCCGTTGACGGTTGTGCCAATCAGATGAATCGGCAGTTGACGGAACGGAACATTATGCCACACAAACAGAATATCGTTACGTCGTCCAGAAAAGCCAGCTCGCGAGAGGTTACGGCGGCGTGATTCAAGGTGATGAATTGGATCGGCGCATCCCAACCTGACTACGTAGCCTTGACTCAGCATTCGAATACAGAAATCACCTTCCTCACCCATATAGAAGAAATGTTCTCGGAAGCCTCCTAGTTTAAGAAATAAATCGCGCCGGACCGCATGCGCCGCGCCGACGAATGCGTGTGTCACATAAATCGCTTTTGCCTCCGGCGGGCGCTGCCGAACAGTCTGATCCTGGCGCACGTTGATGAAGGGAATACCTACCGCGCCAACGCGCGGATGCCCAAATTCTGGCAGCGTCTGCTCCACTGTCCGGGGCGAATTGAAGAGCACGTCGTCGTCTATCGGAAAAACGAGATCGTTCGATGCGAGTTCGATGCCGCGATTTCGCTGGTAGGCCGGGCCACGGCTGCTGGCTAGCCGGTGATAACGCACCTCCGGAAACTCATTGTGAATCATCTCCGCTGTCGCGTCGGAAGTTCCGTCATCCATCACTAAAATTTCCACAGGAATTGTTTGCGCCAACGCTGACCGCAGTAGCTTGCGTAACTCCTCCGTCCGGTCGCGTGTGGGGATGACGACGGATGCCTGAACTTTCATATGCGCAAGTAACCTTTTGCGGCTTTAGAACGAACAGAATGGGGCATTCCATTCCCGTTCCACGTCACTATTGCGGCGGAACGCCGTCATTTGATTCCTTCGGGCAAACCGCGCAAGTCGGTATGTAAGCCTTCCGCGACCGCTTATCCGATAGGGTGAAAGATCCAACTCCGCAAGCGATGTATTCAGGTTCTTGCGCAAAAATCGGAGCACCTTCGCCACCTGAGGCGTCGAGCTATCATCAAATATGACGACACCACCATCAGAGAGCAACCGAACCGCAAAATACGCGTCCACGAATACATCCTCAAACAGGTGGGATCCATCGATGTAGATTAGGTCACATCGCGCTCCATCGCTAACGAGCTTTGGCAACTCGAGCGATGAGAATACGGGACGAAAATCGAGATATCCTCGTACACCGGCCCGCTCAGCCGCCATCACTCCGCAATCCTGCCAAACGCTGCTCTCAAAAGGGTCCAACGCCACGTGCTGCCCTGCTGGAGACCGGCCGAGGTCACGATGGCTGCATGTAAAGACAAGGCACGAACCGCCAAAGCTCAACCCGACTTCCATCGTCTTTGACGGCTTGATCTCCAGCATCATGCGCCGAAGACAGATCAGATTGTTCAAGGTAGAGACCGCAGGGAGACCATCGTACACCTTCCCGGCACGCCCCACTGCCCGTCGGGAGCGCAACATTTCGACTAGTTCGGGGCAGAAACTAAGTTCCTTGAATTCGGTCATGGCTGCCTGCCAATACGCGAACTTGAACAATCATCGCAGGAACACCAGCGCCAATCAGTGAAACCGAAGAGTATTGGTAATATCATCTGGACTGCGGGTTCGAAAGGTCCGCCTTTCCCCATTAACCGCTTTGAGAGGGGGCGAACGAGTCCATAATATTGATTCATCTTTCGAAAGCGTGGCAACTCCCGGTCCAACCAAGGCCGTGCTTCGGCTAGCACCTCCGAGAACCGCGCTTCCGCGTAATCATAGAGAGTGGAACCCAGTTCGTTGTAAGCTTGGATCAATTTCAAATCCACTTTCCCGCGCTCAAACTTAGGTGGGCTTACCTTGGCTTTGATATAGAACGGGGGTTTGCGCCAACGCAGTATCCGCCTTAACAGGAGAAGTGACTCATCGAAATAATTCGTCAGTCCAACAAAGCTGAAATACTGCTCCATATCGTCCTTGGCCTTTGCCAGCATTTCATTTGTGCTACTTGCGTTCTCCAATCTGGCGTGCTGGGACTCCCGCGCAAATTGAATACGCAACCACGTCCCGTGAAACGACGGCGCCAGCGGCGATAACCGCGCCATCGCCTATGGTCACGCCCTTCAAAATGATCACGCCCGCGCCGATCCACACCTCCCGACCAATGCAGACCGGGGAACCAATCAATGGCTGTTGCCCCACCGGTTGGTTCGCCGCGTGGCCGTGATCATGGTCCGTGATGTAACAATGCGGACCAATCATGCTGTTCTCTCCGATCTCGATTTTTTCCGACGCATCAATGAATGTGAAACGGTTGATGTAGGTTTGGGTGCGTATGACCAACCGGTCGCGTTGGGGCGCACCAATACAAAATAAGACGACGCCATCATCCAGGCTGACGCCTTTTTCAATCGTGATGTCGCTCCACTGACGCGGGATGGATATTCTCCGCATCCAGACATAGCCGCCCAGGCGCACACCGAGCGCGCGGAACCAGAGATTGCGTCCGCGCGAAGCCATTCCTGCGAAAAATCGAACGGCGACGTGGAGAGGGTTCATGAAATCAGGCATCGGGCTGCAACAGACGCAGTTGAAGCCATGGCAAGATAGCGGATGATCCGATTGACGGCGTGATTGCGCCAGCAGCTTGAATTCGACTTGCTCACGAACTCTCCTCAACCGCTTGAGCCACATCGTCCCGACCCTGTCCGCGGAGCGCGTGCCACGCTGCAACCAAGGGAAAACCGCACAGATATTTCCAGCGCAACAGCCGCAGATGCGAAGAAAAGGTCTTCCAGTATAGGGCCCAACCGCACCGGTGATAACCATGCTTAACGCATGCAACGCTAAACGGTCGCGTATGCAACGTTACTAGGCGTAACCGGTCGCGTCTCCGAGCAGCACCGCCGGGATATTTCCCAGTGCGCTCCTGCGTCACGAGATTCATTGTACCTTTTACCATCATACTCCAGTCCTTGCTGGCGTTGTTTGCATGTCGCCGGTGGCCGAACGTCATAGGCGACATAATCTGGACAAACCCGTCGGCCAGACCGAAGCGCAGTGCGAGGTCGCAGTCTTCAGCGTATATTCGCTGCTCGGTAAAGCCGCCTGCTTTTTGAAACGCATCTCGCCGCACGACCATCATGCCAGCGCCGACAAAGTAGCGCTTGTAGCTCGAGCCATAATAATCTGGAAACGCTTCGACGCGCAGCGGTTCGTGTTCGACCATCGCCAGCTCTTCATCCTTCCAAAACAATTTCAGTTTCGCCGCGATTAGGTCAGGGTTGCTGTGCTGCTCGACCACGTCGGCGAATGTGGAGAGCGTCCAGGGGAACCAAATGTCATCACTGTCGAGAAATGCGATATACTCGCCGGTTGCGTGACCTACGGCAACATTGCGAGCACGGCCCGGCCCGCCGTTCTGCTCCTGGAAGACCTTGAGCCACGAGCGGTGAGGCTTCAGCAGCTCAGACGTGTTGTCGGTCGAGCCGTCGTCCACCACGATGGCTTCGAAGTCCTTGAACTCTTGGGCCCTTAACGACTCCAGTGTCGCCGTGATATATTTGGCCCGGTTATAGGTCGCGATGATTACGGAAAATTTCGGCATCGCTCTCACTCCAGTTTCCAGTAGTCGGACGGCTTGCCACAAAACTTTAGGAACTCCGTCGTATCATCAGCAAGCTGCTGGATAATTTCCCTGCGCAGTTCAGGAGGCCACTCGGGCCGTTTAGGCAATGGTTTGCGGAATTTTGTCGTAACCTTGCGCGCGAGGCCTGGTGCGAGGCTCTTCATCGCCCGCGCGGCGGGCACCTTTTGGAGAGCGCGGATGAGCATTCCGTCGACACGCACGTTGGCCCTGACGTGTTTCGGCTGCGCTGAATCGGCAGTCGCGAGTTCGGGATTCACCCCCAGGAACCGATACGCGCGTTTGATTATGTCATGCGGGTTGCTCACAAAGTCCTCGAAGAAGAGCAAGAGCAGATTTTCGTCCGGATAAAAATCGCGATAGCGGCTGATTTGTTTCCAATAAAGACTTGTATCGACAATATGCGGCCACTTCCTCAATGCCTCCGGGAATGGCGATGCATCTAAACCAGCGGCAGTCCGGAGCAGCCAGTGTGACTCGATGCGCTTAAGGGGATGACGCGCGATGTAGATGAGTTTCGCTTCAGGAAGATATTTGGCGATACGCTCAGCCGCGTGCGGGAAACGCATCTGCTTGGTATAGCTTGTGCTACCTTCGCCCACCGCAATTTTTCCTCGAGCACCTGCGAATAGCGATTCATACCAGCCCCAGCCGCGCGCAAAGACCGCATCGTCGCAGAAGAACTCGGGTTCTTTCGGCGTGCAAACAAACATTTGCGGATGTGGAGCGAAAACATCGCATAGCCTGGCGGTGGCGCATTTCATTGCGCCAATCACTAAGAAATTCGGCTTCATGTCAGGTTCAAGTGGCCGGTCGTGCGTCGGGCCAGCTTGCAACTGAGAAGTTTCTGGCGGCCGGACTCCAAAGCCGCGCCGTTAGATTGCGCGCGGTTGTAATCGGCCATAACGACTACTGAGAAAAGCTGCTCAGTCATTTAGCATCCAGGCGAATTCTGTCCCGGCAAGTGCAACTTCAACTTCGCGGAAGTTAGCAACCACATCCCGCAGTGGGAAAGGCGTTGATCGAGTGTAGCGAATTACGGCTGGCGCTGGCGAAATGCCTAAAAACTCGCAAACCCGGACGGATGTTTTGACCGGATCATCCATAATATGGTCTTCATAAGTGAGCTTCAGGAACCGACGCCCATTCATAAGTCGTTGAAAGTTCAAAATATCGTCGCGAAAACCCCGCAGGTGGTCGAGCAAGGGTTTGCGATCGTAATCGAGATCTAACTGATCAATCTCTATTTTAACGCGAACCAGCTCTGGGTTCGAACCGATTCGAAGATGATATTTGCCGGCTTTTTCCGCCGCAACACTCGATACAATTTTGCGGAGATAATTTCGCCGCTCCAAGAGAATAAAATGATCCACCCCAAACTTCTCGATTTCATCCACGAAAACTGAAAGCTTGACCCCGTAGCAACGAAGATTATAAAACTTTACCGCGAAGCCGTAATGCCTCGCTCCGGAGAACCGCATGTGCTGCCGCAGCAACGCAAAGGGGCTTTCCCCACGCAAAGAATGTGGAGCAAGGACGACTCCTTTCGACTCAAGCCGATCGCAATAAGCCTGATAAAGCTCACCGTCCCAGCAAATCCTTCTGTTCTGCTGGAGAAGATCAGCTAGAACAGTGCTGCCGCATCTCCCGATGTGGAACATTGCCACAGCGCCAAGCCGAAAATTCGACGTAAGGGGCCGCACAAGCCTCCTCATCACGCGATCCGTAATCTTCGATGACATCTAAATCAATTAGGCTTCCGTCTCAATTCACCCGGCAGCGAGTCTGGCGCGCCTTCTAACGCGCGTCGTCGCCTCAATAGTGTAGATCGCGCCATCAGCTCACGGCAAGATGTTTCCTAGCCATTGGAGTCGCAAGTACAGCTTGTGAGCCATGCAGCCGGCGATTAGCACACCAAAGCCCGACTCACCGAAGTGCTCCTGTTTAAAAACCCTGCTGTTCAGGCGCAATTATTTAGCATGGTGGTAACCGCGATAATGAAAAACACGTTTGGCTTTTGACTTGCAAAAATCGTACATGTCGTAGACCGGGGCCGCGAGTTGATTATAGGTTCGATTCCTTCGAATAAATCTCTCCTGGGCACGCCCAAAGGTTTCACCTTCCGCGTGAATTTGCTTATTGAGACGTTCTACTACCCAGTCATATAAGGCGCAATCCAATTGATTGCGTCTTTTCAATTCCGCCGCCAGCGCGGGATGGGTTACCTTCTTCTCGCCGCCGCGGGGACCCTCGTTACGACGCAAATAGAAACTATTTTGCCAGCCAAGCGCACGGCCAAGCATTAACACCGATTCATCGAAACGCTCTGTAACTCCTGCAAGGCAAAACGACTCCTCAATACGCCGTTTTGCCAACTCAAGCATCTCCATCGTGCATTGACCCCTTGGCGTGCGGTTCGTAAAGTAGTCCCCGCCGCCTCCTATGATAACTCGCAGTTGACCGTTATCCAACTCGAGTAACTCCTCTTCAAGCAGGAACTGCTCGATGGTAACGTTCTTGGCTAGCCGATGGTAAAACGCGTCTGGTGTTGAACGCACAAAGTAATAAAGCGATATGAGCCGATCAATTGGCTGACGCAACATGGTGAGATAGATTGACGGCCGGGGCAACAGTTCGTGAACGCCATAACAAAAATGCCCTGCAGCCCATCTATCATCCATGGTCATGGATCGCAACGACGCTACGATTGCGGCGGATCTGGGCATCTGTTTCGCGACAAGCCGGCGAGCGAATCTGACTGCGCGATGAGAAATACTGGGGCCGTATCGCTGCCTCAACATGCGTTGTAGCGTCATACCCCCGGTCCTCATGATGTGCAGGAATATAATGAAAGGTTGTTCGGGTGAGCGCATTTCCATGTCGCCATTTATTGTTGAGATCAGCCCAGTCGAATCCATTAACCGGTGAAGATTACATCTGTCTCCTGCTCTTACAAGCTTCGTGCACTGGTCTATGGTGAGCGAGCGAATTTTGCCGGCCACAGCGATTTGCGCCTCCACTGCGCGAGTTTTTCTGCTTTCGCGAATCCGAGAAAGCGCATGGCCAACCGAAAAGCAAAAGGCGCAGCATCACCTTTCGGTGTGAAATTTGGATCGGTCGCGAGAATTTTTCGGACAACGGTATCAGCAAAAACGGGATCGTACTGCCAGGCGATCCGGGCAGTTCCAAAGCGGGCGATATTGATTGCGTATTGGCGCTTAGGAGTTAGTGCGCCGGTCGAACGCAGGAAATCCTCAGCGCGTTGTTCAATGTCCAATCGTCGGCGATGGACTTCTGGCACATTTCCTCTCCATAGACTTGTCTCGCCCCAATGGCGATAGATGGCGCCGTTATGCTCGCAGTAGGCAAAACGTTTTCCCGCCACCAGCAGACGCAAATACAACTCATGTTCCTGGCAGCATGGTTGATCTGGTTTCCAGCAGCCAACATCGACAATTGCCTGTTTACGCCAGAACGTTGCGCCAGTCTGCGGGAGATACCAGCGCGCCAGAAGAATCCATAGATCGTGCGGCTCTGGAATCGGAAGCAGCTCGCGGCTCGTTTTGCCTTCCACGCAATGTTCCATTGTTGCCGGGCCAAAGACGATATCTGTTGCCGGATTTGCAGCGATGAATTCCATCTGTGAGGCGATTTTTTCTGGCAACAAATAATCGTCCGCATCCAGATATTGCAGCCATTCACCCCCCGCAAGCTCAAGCAACCGGTTCCGTGCCACGTTACCGCCACGGTTCGGGCCGCTCTCCCAGCGAACTCGAGCGCCGAAATTCTTGATGATCTTGAGACTCGTATCGGTCGAGCCATCATCAACGACGATCACCTCTTTCTCCGGCCAGGTTTGCGCGAGTGCGCTCTCGATTGCCTGCGCGACCCAGCGCTCGGCGTTGAAGCAGGGAATAAGAATCGAAACCAACATAGTCAATTATCCAACGGCAATGGTTCGATTGGATCGAAAGTCGATTCGATCTGCCGCCTTCCACCGAAGCGCTCAGGGTATTGAATCGCTTCAATTAATTCGACAATATGTGCGCCCAAACGCGCTGACAGCCGGCAGGCACGCTTCTTTCGAATTGCGTCAGCGACTTCCTGCGGGCCGCGACAAAAATCGACGGGCTTTTGTTTGCTAACAACGATGCCCGATGGGCGCCGTGCAAACGATAGCTTCTTTCTAACGTGCCAATTGTCTTGAAAGCAGTCGGAGATGCTAATTCTGTTGTCCATCCATTCCCGCAAAGAATTGAGGCGGCGTTCCAAACCTGTGCGCCAACCAACGCTCGGAATCTGTCTGAAATAGACCGGCGACGCATCATCCCGCACACTAGCCGCGTAAAGCACGCCTTCATCGCCGACAATCTTAAGCGATTTGTCTCTCGGCGCGATGAGACTGCAGGTGAGACGCGCGACAATGTCATCGTCGTATTCGATGCAACCCACGCAAAAATCCGGTGCCATCTTGTCTACCCCAATTCCTTTATCTGGAATTTGGCAGGACGCGAACGATGTCACGGCACGAGCCGGACCGAAAAACGCAGCCAGCCAGGTCAACAAATAGCCCGCGTGTTCGTAGGTGCAGCCGACCTCAAATTCGTCTTTCGCCGGCCAGAAAACACCCGCGTCGTTTCGCCACGACCACGGAGCCATCCGCGGTGCAATCATTCCATCGTCAAAGTTAGCATAAACAAGTCGAACGCGCCCAACGACTCCATCGCGCAACGCTTTCCACATCGTTTGCGCGGTTTCACCCAGCAAACTGCACGGCGCGGACGCGAGATAAAGATTCCTAGCTTTAGCCAGCGCGGCGAGTTCCTGCGCAGCGTTGTATGTCATGGCCAGTGGCTTTTCCGAGTAAACGTGTTTACCCGCGTCCAGACAGCTTTGCGTAATCTCTTGATGGCTACGCGGATTTGTAAGATTAAGGACCAGCTCGACCGCTGGATCTGCCACCAACTCCGCAAAATTCGGGTAGGCGTGCGCTGACCAGCGCCGGCAAAACGTGGCAAGATTCGAGGCGTTACGATCATGGGCGCCAATAAGTTTAAGTTTCGGATGCGCGTGAAGCGTCTTCCCGTAAAGGTCCGCTACATATCCGCATCCGACGACAGCGATGTTCACCGGAGTGTCAGATGACATTTGCACCGCTAGGCCCGCGAATAATTGGT
>Ga0070707_100003415_pt1 | contig 15008 bp, 12 predicted proteins | sample KBSK5502metaG_FD_65468 | JGI IMG/M metagenome (GOLD analysis project Ga0070707, IMG submission 65468) | Corn, switchgrass and miscanthus rhizosphere microbial communities from Kellogg Biological Station, Michigan, USA - KBS K5-50-2 metaG | ecosystem: Host-associated > Plants > Roots >... | reverse complement strand
GAGTCTTCGGCGCCGCTTGAGAAAGCAAATCGAGCGCGTCGTGAAAAGTTGTTGCAGTGAGTCCGTCGAGGAGACCGGCCTTGGCCAGGATCAATGCACCGGTGCAAACGGACATCGTGTAATTCGAAGCCTGCGCTCTTTGTTGCAACCATTTCAGCACCGCTCCGTTTTGCATTGCCTGACGGCTCCCGCGTCCGCCCGGAACCAGAACAATGTCTGCCGCCGGCGCATTACCGAATGTGTAATCAGGAATAAGCTTTTGACCAAAGACCGCGTCGATCGGCTTGGAATTCTCAGCTACGGTGACGATGTTAAATCCGGCCTGGCCAAACACCTCCCACGGTCCGGCATAATCGATTACTTCGGCGCCATCGAATAAAAGAATCGCGACCGTCGGATTTTTCTGAGCGCTCTTCTCGATCAAATCCATTCCGCAGGCCGGACATTTTCCGGGCTTGTCGAACGTGCGATCGTCGGCAGCGCAGCCGCATGACGGACAGACGTAAAGTTTCGCGCCCTCGGCCGCCTGGGCGGGAGTTAGTAAGACACCCGCGAGAATCGCGCAGAAGCAGAGATTAAGAATTGTTTTCATTAACGATTGGATGTTTTGGTTGAGTTTGTTTGCGAATTGAAAACGGTGCGGTAACGACTCGGCTTTACTCCGAATCGACGTTGAAAGGCCCGGCGAAATGCGTCATCGCTAGCGAAGCCGACCGATGCCGCGACGCTGTCGATGGTTTGAGTGTGCTCGGCCAGCCGGCGCCGGGCTTCATCCAGTCGGAGGTTCTGCACGAACTCAGCGGGCGTTCGTTGAAAGGTTTGTTTAAAGCGCCGGGCAAAATGCCGGGGCGACAGGCAAACATGCTTTGCCAAAGCATCGAGCGAAAGATCCTCACGCAAATGGCTGAGCATCCACGGGGCAAGATCGGCGAACCGATCGCTCGCGTTGATTTGAAATTGAAGCGGCTCGGAGTATTGCGCCTGGCCGCCTGGCCGCTTCAGATAAACGACCAAGTCGCGCGCGACCGAGAGCGCGACGCGCGGACCGTAATCCTCCTCGATCAGGGCAAGGGCGAGATCGATGCTCGATGTGATTCCACCGGCAGTGTAGAATTTTCCATCTTTCAGAAAAAGCGCGTTGGGATCGACATCGAGCTTTGGGAAACGTCGTGAAACATCTCCCCCGAATCTCCAATGTGTCGTGACATGTCGCCTATCTAGCAGCCCGGTGCGGGCGAGAATGTAAATTCCGGTACAAACCGAGGCGATCCGACGAACGCGAACGGCACGATTGGAAATCCACTTCGCGATTGTTTCCGAAATTCGCGAGTCACGTGAACCCTTCCCGCCAGGAATGATCAAGGTGTCGAGCGGAGGCGCGTTACGAAAGGTTGCCTGCGGCTGAAAGGAAATACCGGCTTCGCTCCGAAACGGTTTACTGCCGGCCGCGATAACGACGACTTCGTAGCCGGGATATCGTTTCCCATTGTCGGTTTCGATTTCAGGGATGCTGAAAGCGTCTGCGGGGCCGATGAGATCGAGCGCTTGAACTCCGTCATAACCGACGATCCCGACGCGCAATGGTTTCACAATCCCAGGATAGCACCTGGGCGAGATGTCCAAAATGACAACTTTCCGACAAATCAGGACATACTTTTCCGCCGCTCGAATCCTTTTCTTTATCCGGTTGCGGAACTGGAATTTGCTCCTTCGAAAAAAGTTGCCTTAAAGGCAAAAAAACGGTTGCAGGGGCAACGATCCTGCTCGATATGTCGCGCTCCTTATGCTGAAAAACGGTTCCCTCCCCCCTTGTTTTATCGCGGTCTCCATTTGCGGTTCGTTCCTTGCGACCGCCGCTCATGGCCAAACGGTCGAATCAGCCAAGCGCTTCATTTTTAAGGACGCAGATGGCAAGACCGATTCAGCTGAAATCGTCACGACTTACGTTCCAAAGAAAATTGTCCACCCGGTTGCGAAGGCCGACCCGTCGATCAGCTCGAAGTTAATGCACGCTGCGACGATCGCGGAAGAGCGCGCTCATGCGCATTCACGCGAACAATGCTGGCATTACGTGAAAGAAGCGTTGCTCGCTTCGGGCGCGGTCAATTCCTATCCGAAGAGCGTCTACGCGAAAGACGCCGGCAAGGAACTCGTGAGCACTTACGGTTTCAAGAAATTGTCAGTGCGCGATCCGTACAAGGCGCCGGTGGGCTCAGTGCTCGTTTACAATAACAGGAACGGAGCCGGCCACGTCGAGATTCGGACGAAGCATGGTTTCGCGAGTGATTTTCGTTCGAAAATTCCTTCGCCGCGTCCGTTGCTCGGCGTTTACACGAAAGGTTAACTCCGGGCTGGAGTGCTCTTGATGTCGATCTTCGCGGGAAGATCGAAAGGTTTAGCGACCAAGTCGTCCGAGCGGATTTCTGATAATTCCGCCGGTCGGACCGATCGATGGCGGATTATTCACGATCGTCATCGCGCTAGCTGACCCGCCACTCGCCGGTTTCATCACGGGCTGACCTGGCGCCAAAGCGATTGGCTGCGAACTCGTCAGATTCGGTTGCGCAACACTCGGAGCATTCGGTGGAATGACTTTCACATTTACGAAAGGCGGATTCGAATTCGCCCAGGTTAATGCCTGCTGTTTGGTTTCGAAAAACTTGTCGATGACGATGGCGCTGCGTTCGTTAGGCGTCCGTCCCAATTGACGAGCCGCTTTTCGATTTCGCACAGCGGTCCCGGTGTCGACGGCCGATAAAACCGTTCCGTCAGGAAGGACAACTCGACTGCCATATGGAATCCGTTTCGGGTCAACGGCGCAATGACCAACGCGCAGGCGCTGACCGGTCGCGGATCTATGCTGGCGCGTGTAAAGATCCGCGCCCCGTCCACCGTGAGCCCAATAAACCGTAACCCGGGCGAGCAACGGATTGTCGCGCGAAAAAGCATCGCTGATTGAAATTGCAGTCGCCAACGAGACAAGAATCAAAGCCTTCATGATGTTTTTCGCCGGCCGGGCCGGACAAATGAATCAATCGGATGGACGAGTTCCGTGCCATCCGCATTCACTTGAGGCGTAACATTTTTCGTCTTCGAAAAAGTCGGAGCCGGCGCTTCATTTTTCGCAACATCCGGCGGCGAGTTTTTCGGTTCGTCCAAACTTCCCGGCGAGACGACGCGCACGGTCATGAAATGCGGATGCGAGCTCTCCCAATCCATCGCTGCTGCCCTGCTTTCGAAAAATCGATCGATGACGATGGCGTCACGTTGCGAAACCGTTCGGCCCATCACGCGGGCGGCCTTTCGGCTGACAACGTCAGGTCCGCTGTCAACCGCAGTGCACGTTGCATCGGGGAAAAGCACGCGGCTGCCGAACGGAATTCGTTTGGGATCGACCGCGCAATGGCCGGCGCGCAATTTCGCGCCATTGGAGCAAGCGCGAATCTGGCCTTCGCCCGGCCAATAAACGGTAATGCGCGCGAGCAGCGATTCCTCGCGCGCCAACACCGACGCCGTTAATGAAAAAGCAAAAATAAAAGTTATCGATAATTTTTTCATATCCCTTTGCCGAGCTCACCAGGTTGAACACCCCGGCAGAAACCCTACGAAGAAGCAGGGTTTTTCTCTTAAGATTCGGAATTGACTTACAGCCTGGACGCCGATTCGCAACAAATTTTTGTCGAAATATTTACGGATCCTCCGGGAAAAAATAATTTCAGGTTGCGGATTGGCACATACCCTGCAATAAATTCGTGGCGTGCGACGCTACTTCGTCCTCACCCTTTTAGCTGCAGTAGCTTTCGCCCTTTTTTCGTCGGCTGCTCGCGCTGAAGGCCTGCAACATTCGACGGAGAAATTCGTCTATAAGGACGTTTCTGGCCGCGTCACGTCGGTAAAGATCATTCATCATTATTGGAAAAAGCCGATCGTTCACCCGTTCGCGAAAGTTGATTCGCGACTCGATCCAAAACTCGCGCGCGCGGCTACTTTCGCGCAAGAACGCGCACATGCCGACTCGCAAAAGCAATGCTGGCATTATGTGAAACATGCCTTGGTCGCCGCCGGCGTGATCAATTCCTACCCGAAAACCGCTTTTGCCGCCGACGCGGGCGATGAATTGATGCGCAGCTACGGATTCAAACGATTGCCGATTCATGATCCCTATCAGGCGCCGCTTGGCGCGGTGCTCGTTTACGGAAACAGAAATCACGGACACGTTGAGATTCGAACTAAGGACGGATTCGTCAGCGATTATCACAGCAAGTATCGCTGCTTCTATCCGTTGCTCGCGGTTTACGGAAAATTCGGCGGCTGATTGTCGATCTTGTCGACGGCAGTTGCGCCGGCCATTGACGCTGCTAACCTTTTCCGGGCAATGGAGTTTGCCTTCCGCTAACGGAAAACCGCACTGACCGTTTCAGAGCTAATGACTCCTGTTTAGCGCAGCAATGCGCGGCAGGAGTTTTATTATGCTCAATCATCTTTGGCTCAGCGTTGGTGCGACGAACATCGTTTTCCAAAATGTTTGGTTCGTCGCAGCAATTTGGATGGCGCTCGCGCTCATCGCGAGTCTGGTCTCGATCCGCACCGGAATTTCGGTCGCGTTGATCGAAATTTTCATCGGCGTCATCGCCGGGAATTTTCTTCACCTCACCGCCAGCAACGAATGGATTAATTTCCTGGCGTTGCTCGGCAGTGGCGTCCTCACGTTTTTGGCCGGCGCAGAAATTGATCCGCGATCATTAAAGGCAAATTTGCGGGCCAGTGTCCTGATCGGCGTTTTGTCGTTCGCCGTGCCCTTCGGCGTAATTTGGTTGTTCGCACAATTCGTTCTTGGCTGGCCGCTTCATCAGGCCCAAATCGCCGGGATCGCACTCTCCACCACGTCGGTCGCGGTGGTTTACGCCGTAATGATTGAGGGCGGATTCAGCGATACAGCCATGGGCAAAATGATTTTGGCGGCGTGTTTTATAACCGATCTCGGAACCGTCCTTGCTCTCGGCGGACTGTTTGCCACCTACAATCTCTGGCTGCTTGTGTTCGTGATCGTTATGCTGATCACCCTCTGGTTCATGCCTAGGTGGACCGATTCCATCATCAAAAAATTCGGCGCAACTCGGGTGAGCGAGCCGGAAGTAAAATTTATCTTTTTCATTTTGTTCTTTCTTGGCGGCCTGGCTACGACGGCGAAAAGCGAAGCCGTGCTGCCTGCGTACTTGGTCGGCCTAGTGGTCGCCGGAGTTTTCTTGCGCGACAAAACATTAGTTCATCGGATGCGAAGTATCGCCTTCGCGGTCTTCACGCCGTTTTATTTCATTAAAGCCGGTCTTTACGTTTCACTGCCAGCGCTCTGGCCGGCTCTCGCCGTCATCGCGGCTTTGCTCGGTTTGAAGATGCTAACCAAAACGGTTGGTGTATGGCCGCTCGCGCGAACTCATTTCATGAATCGGCGTGAAGCTTCCTACACAACTTTATTAATGGCCACCGGATTGACCTTCGGCACCATCTCCGCCCTCTTCGGTTTGCAGAATCACATTATCGATCAGCGCCAGTACACGATTTTGGTCACAGTCGTGATCCTGAGTGCTTTCGTGCCGACGCTAATTGCTCAGAAGTTTTTCCAGCCCACCAAGGACGCAATGCACGCCTGGGGGCGTCGATATACTCATGCTCTAGGCATCCTTTCCGTGGAAGATGCCGACGAACACAAATGAGAAACCTAGGCGTAAACCAACAAATCGATTTCTTCCGGAAGCGAATTGGAAACTTCTCGAATCACGTTGCCGCGAAGTAAATTGACTAAGGCGTTGCGCTGTGGCGCGCCGAGAATCAGACGCGAGGCGCCAAGAGTTGCGGCAAGATCGACAATCGTTTCCGCGGCCGATGGACTGACCGCGTAAGCGAACAACGGTGGATTGTCGCCGGCTTTTTGTTTCGCTTCGTTGAAAATGCGACTCGCTTCTTCGTCCTGCTGCCACTTGCGTTTCGCGTCCTGTTCGGTCATGAACGCTTGCTCGCGCACAAAAAGCAGATAAAGGCGCGCGCCAGTCTTGCGCGCTTCGCGCAAAGCGAAATCGAGCGTGCGTCCGGTCCCGCGGATCGCGCACAAAATTGCTTCGCCACCAATCGGGGCGGCCACAGGTTCCCGCGCTATTGTGGTCACGTCAGCGCCGAGTTGTTCCGGCACGACTGTTGGCACAACGGCTTTCTTCATCCGCCGCTCCAGCACCAAACCGCGGAGAATTAATCCGATGACAAGGATCGTGATCGCAAAATAGCGCGCGTTCGGTTTGTCGTAGAGCAGCGAGATCTCGATTGCTGCCATTATGATGAAAGTCGCGAACATCAGCGTGCGCTCCCACGACTTGATCGACAACTTCCGATCCGTCGAACTCGCTCCAAGGTTCGTCGCAATCGCGCCCACCACGCCGACCGCATAAAGATCGGCCAAGCCCGACATGTCTTTGACCGCGATGACGAGGGCCATTGGCACCAGCGTCGCGAGCAACGTTGCCGCATTCGGCACGCCCCATTTGTTCAGTTTTTGAAAAGTTTTCGGTAGCTCCCGGTCCCGCGACATCAAAAATTGGATCGCGATTAGATCGACAATCGCCGTGTTGGAAGCCGAGAGAAGCAGAAAAGCGAAGACAATGCTCACGGCGACCGCGAACAAATGGCCGAACGCCGGCCCCACTGCGCCGCCGACAAAAACCTGGCCCATGTAACGCAGCAAATAATCGCGAACGCCTTCTGCGCCCGGTGCGTTCACATCGCCATTTGCGACCTGCAAACCGCTCAGCGCATGCGCAGCCAGACCGAACAGCGCGGTGAAGATGCAAACTTCGATCATCACGATCAAAATCGCCGGCGTTGATGTTTTGATAACGCGCGGATTATCATCCGTCGTCCCAGGATCGAGCTTCATCACGCCCGTCGCATTCGCGATTGCTTCCACGCCGGACAGCGCAAGCACGATCCCGACAAAGGCGAACCAGTTTTGGGAAATGCTCCCATGCAACGGCTGAAGGTGAGCGAACGCTTCGTTGATATGCGGCAAACAGAAAATTCCCAAGGCGATCACGACGATGACGGTCGGAATCGAAACGAGAAACGCGAGGCCACCGGTTTGTTTCGGACCGAGCAAGTTGAGCAGCCCGATCGCCAAGATCGCCATCGCCGCGAATTTTTCCGGATGCGGCACGCCGACATATTGGAACGCCGACAACGCGCTAATGGCCGCTGTCACCAAATAATCGGCGATGAGCAAGAACGCACCCACGATTGAGATCACTTCGCTGCGATGCCGCACACTCGCGTAAACGCCGCCGCCGTCGGGATAAAGACGGCAGATCACCATATAGTTGAGACCGACGAGCGCGGTCAGCACGCACATCGCCGCGATTAGCCAAAACGAAGCGTAGCCTCCGACCGCAAACGCGAGCCCGATAACGTAGGCTTTGCTCGTGCCCCAGTCGCCGTACAAAATCGCCGCCGCGCGTTTCCAATCGACATTGCGCGGTCGCTTAACGTTCGTTGGTATCATTAGTAGTGAATGATGAAATCCATCGACGCGACGAACTGGTTTCGTCGCCCTCCGTTATCGAACGCAGCGGTATCATACGAATGATCGAAGCGCAGCTCCGGCCGGAGCGTGATCAATTTGTCCGGCCACCATGTCACGCCGATTGAATGCTCTGAATATTTCGTAGCGTGACCGGTGCGGCTGCCAACGATGTCATTGTAAAACTCATTGCGCAGCGTGAAGAATGTGGCCGGCGCAATGCGGAACATTGTGTAATTCAAAACCCCCCATTCCGAGGCGTAGCCAGGCTTTACCGGAAACGAACCGTTTTGAAACGGAACTTCGCTCGTCGGATGCGTCTTCGCGTCGAACATGTACATATAGAGCGCCTCGGTCGCGGTGTAGATCTTGTCGTTGAACTTGTGTGTCCAAGTTCCAACAACTTGCTGCAAATTGTTGTAGCCAAACTCGCCGTTGTTAAACGCGTTGTCTCCGGCATAAATCGAATCCATTTGGTTCGGCGAGGTCCATTGGATCATCACCGTGCCTGTCGGCTGCCGGCCGGGATCGTTCTGCCAAATCGCGACATCCGTCCCGCAGGAAATGCCGGCTTGGATCGTCCACTGATTGTCGATCTTCGCAGTCGTGAAGATTCCGGTCTGCGTGTAGTTGTCGAAACCGTAAATGATCGAGTGACTGGACATCAGATTGTTCGGCGCGAGCTGCGCTTCGATGTCAGGCTCGGAAATGATGCGCCCGATCCGGATGTTCATTCCCTGGAAAAAATTCGGAATGTAGAGATCGAAGTAAATCATCGGTATATCGAAGCCGTAGTAATTGTTGTCTTTGAGCAACTGATCGCTGAATAGCCCGCGCGAAATCATGAATCGATAATCAAGCCCGTAGACGTTTGCGATTCGAAATCCCCAATCAATGTGATCGGTTTGATTTTCGTCCGGGACGCGCTCGAGGTAGAGAACGAACTGGTTCTGCTCGAAACGATTCGGACGCAAATCGTAGATGAGCGGAAAATTCGCGTTCGGCCCACGCGAAGCGTTCGTGGAAGTGCTCACGTTCCAGGAAAAATCTTCCCAACCGTAAATTTGAATTCGCGATTTTTTCCAAGCGTCGCCATTCGGGCCAGCGTAAATCGCTTCCATCAACGGCCACGGCCCGACGTTGCCGGGATCGCCGATGATGGGCGTACCACCGATTTGCCAATCCGCAGATGGAAATGGCGGGGAATCGAACGGCGCTGGCGGAATGCGCCGCGGCGGCGGAGTTGCATCCGGCGCGGGCGTTTCGTACGCCGGAGAATTTAAATCCTTCGCAAACGCGTCGAACAAACGCTGGCCAAACCAGTCTGCGCAATGCGCAATGGCCGCGTTCGAGATTACAATAGCTGTCACAATCCCAACTTTCGTTAGGTTCAATATTTCTCCTGATTCAAACAAGGCGCACTCGCGCGACGAGTCGCCTCACTTTGCGGAGCCGTTCCACGACTCTTTGCATTTTAATGATGCTGACGAGGTTAGCTGTCGGGCTGGAGCCACTAAATACTCTCGATGCCGCGCATCGTTCGCCCCGATCTCTTCCACTTTCGCGAAAGAGAATTTGGTTCCCCCGTTGGATCGACAACTGGCCGATCCATTAAGCGAAACAAAGAACTGCCGGAACGTTCGAATTGCCAAGAAGCTGCGTCAAATCGGGCAAAGCCGGACGCGGCATTACATCGACGGGAGTGCGACGAGCAAAAACCAAGCGCCCAGCAAAAGCAGGCCGAGCCCGGTGCCACGAACCTGACGCGTGGTAAGAACTCCGTGTCGAAGTTCGATCGGAAGAGCGAAGTGCAACAATCGCGCCCGACCGTTTTCGTAGATCTGCCGCACAATCATATCCGGCTTAAAACAATAAATGGAACCGAGCAACGCGATGAGTGAGCCGAACAACAACGTAAGCATCGTCACGATTGTCATCACAAGAGATTATATACCTTTTTTACTTCGACTCCATTCGGAACCGAACAAACCGCTTGTCAGTATGTCGGGCCTTGATCGACAGTCCGAAATTCACGCCCAATGGCTGATTTGATCATTACCGAAAGCGGCTCCGTCCATCGGCCGCGCAATGTCGATTGGAAACGCGCCGCCGCGTTGCTCTACGGCGATTGGGGCACGAGCAAAGCCTACGTCATCGGGCTGGCGTTTTTGGCGGCGGCTTTTTCGTCGCTGCCAATTATTCTCGCGGTCTGCGCGCTGACCGGATTGGTCGGCATCAATTACATCGTAATCTGTCGCCATTTCCCGGATGGCGGCGGCGTTTATTCCGCGGCCCGATCGCAAGGGCGCTTGCTCGCGGTCGTTGGCGCACTTCTTTTGCTTGCTGATTTGACCGTGACGGCGGCGTTGAGCGGCTGGTCGGCGTTGAGCTACATCACCTCCGGGGCCGAACACATCGCGTGGATCAAATTTCTCCGCGATCACATCGCCTTCGGCACGATCGTCATGCTCGCGGTCATGGGCGCGATCAACTATTTCGGCCCGAAACATTCCGGGACCTTCGCAGTCGCGCTCGCGGTCCCAACCGTCATTGTCGTCGTCCTTCTGATCGCGATCAGCGCGCCACATTTGACGACACATTTTTTGCAGCCGCGTCAGGAAAGCCTCGGCGCACTTTGGGTGCAATTTGTCGGCGTAATCCTGGCGCTCTCCGGCGCGGAATCGATCGCCAACGTGACTGGCGTGATGAAACTCGATCCCGGATCGACAATGGATAAGCCGAGCGTCGCGCGCGAATCGCTCAAGGCGATTATTCCGGTCGCGATCGAGGTTGTTGTGGGCACGGCGTTGCTCGGTTGGGCGATGCTCTCGTTGCCGTCAGTCCTGAACAAAACGCTGCATCTGACGAATTCATCTTCGATCGCGTCGGTCTTACAGCTCCGGAGCGAAGACATGTTGCGTTTTATCGGCGAACAATTCGCGACCGCAACCTTTTCGCCGGCCATCGGCAATCTCTTTGGCTGGATCGTTGGCGTTGTTTTCTTCCTGCTCCTGCTCAGCGCCGCCAACACCGCCATCGTCGCCATCATCGGGCTGCTTTACATGATGTCGCGGGACCGCGAGATGCCGCGGCAATTCCGGCAATTGAATCGCCACGGTGTTCCGATTCATCCCCTGCTCATCGCGATCGGGCTTCCGGCAATTGTCCTGCTCTTCGTCGCCAACTTTACCTCGCTGGCCGGCCTCTACGCGATCGGCGTGGTCGGCGCGATCACCGTGAATGTCGGTTCCTGCGCCTTCAATCGCACCGTCGGCTTCACTTGGTACGATCGCGTTCTTTTCGCCGTCACGTTTTGCGTCCTATTTTTTGTCGAGCTCACACTCGCGCACACAAAACCAGACGCGCTTTTTTTCGTGGTCGTAGTTCTTGTCGCTGGTTTGGCATTGCGCGCGTATACGTTGAAGCGACAGGGTCTGACCACGCTCACGGTCACCCGTGAAATGGCGAAAATGGTCGCGTCTGATCTCGAAGCGCGCGTCCAACCGCGTTTACAGGAAGGCCAGAAAATCATGGTGGCGGCGCGCGGCATTACTCCCGTGCTCGGATTCGCACTCGACGAAGCGCAACTTCGGAAGGCGAGTCTGTTCGTGCTCTTCGTCAAAGAAGTGGCGGTTTATTACACTGCTGCTGGCACCCGCCTTGGCCGAGCAAAGTGGGAGGACGATGCGGAAGCAAACGCAATCATGTCGTTAATGATGAAACTTGGCACGGAGCGCAATGTCTGCGTCGTTCCGATTTACGCCGTCAGTCAGGACGCCGCCGCCACGATTGTCGATCTTTCCGCGACGATGGGCGTCGATTATCTCGTCATCGGCGCGACCCAACGCACCGCATTAACCAAACTTCTTCGCGGCAGTGTCGTGACAAATGTCGCGCAGCAGTTGCCAGAGTCGATCCAGTTGCTGATTTTCGGTTAACCGTGAACGCGCAGCCAGTTCGCATCGCGATGTGGTCGGGTCCGCGAAATATTTCTACCGCGATGATGCGCTCGTGGGGCAATCGCGCAGACACGGCCGTCGTCGATGAGCCGTTTTACGCGTACTATTTAGATAAGACCGGCAAAGATCATCCGGTCGCCAAGGAAGTGATCGCGGCCGGCGAAACGAATTGGCGAAAAGTTGTTGCCGATTTGACCAAAAAACCTGTTCCGGGCGACAAGCGAGTCTTTTTCCAAAAACAGATGACGCATCATCTGCTGCCCGAGATTGGACGCGCATGGGTTGTCGATCTTACGAATTGTTTTCTGATCCGCGATCCACGCGAAGTGATTCTTTCCTACATCAAAAAGAATCCCGGACCGTCGCTGGAAGATCTCGGCTTCGTTCAGCAATGCGAGATATTCAACTTTGTTCGCGAGCGAACCAATTCAATCCCGTCAGTGGTCGATGCGCATGACGTTTTGGAAAAGCCCGAAAGAATTCTGCGCCGGCTCTGCGATGCAGTTGGCGTCAGATTCGACAAGGCAATGCTTTCCTGGCCGCCTGGATTACGCGAGACAGATGGAATCTGGGCGAAACATTGGTACGACGCGGTGGCAAGATCGACATCGTTCGAAAAATACGAGCCACGCGAGGGAAACGTTCCCGCGGAACTCAATGAAATTTATGAGCGTTGCCGTGAATGCTATGATCAGTTGTATCAACATCGATTAAGAGCATGAGTAGGGGAAGAAATGCAGCAGAAATTTAATCCGAAGAACAAGGACCTGATCGTTAACATCAACGGTCAGCTGGTCCATCGCGATAAAGCGGGCGTCAGCCCGTTCGATTCCGCGGTCCAAGGCGGCGACGCGGTTTGGGAAGGCTTGCGACTCTACAACGGCCGCATCTTCAAATTGCAGGAGCATCTCGACCGACTCGAAAAATCGGCGCGTGCGCTTTCGATTGTCGATCTTCCGCCACGGGAGAAAATTATCGAAGAACTCAAACGCACGCTCGCCGCGAACAAAATGCGCGACGGCGTTCATATTCGCCTCACGCTCAGCCGCGGCGTGAAGATCACGTCCGGAATGGATCCGCGACTGAACCAGAACGGCGCGACGTTGATCATTCTCGCCGAGCACAAGGCGCCGGTTTATTCAAAAGAAGGCCTGAAGTTGATCACTGCGTCGGTGCGCAGGCCGCCGCCCGAAGTTTTGGATGCGCGAATTCATCACGCGAACCTGCTCAATTCGATTTTGGCAAAGATCGAAGCCAACAACGCCGGCGCAGATGACGCGCTCATGCTCGACACGAACGGCTTCATTGCCGAGACGAACGCCACCAACGTCTTCATCGTTCGCAAGAGCGATCTCGCGACCAGCAAAGCGGTCGCCTGTCCGGAAGGGATCACCCGGGCGACGGTGATCGAGATTGCCGCGACGGAAAAAATCCGCTGTGTCGAAGCCGACTTATCGCCAGTCGACGTTTACGGCGCGGACGAAATGTTCTGCACCGGCACGATGGGCGAGCTCGCCGGCGTCGTTAAGATCGACAATCGTGAGATTGGCGACGGCCAAGTCGGGCCGATGACAAAACGTTTGAGCGAACTCTACGCGCAGCGCACCACTAAAGAAGGCGTCCAGATCCTCGATTAATTATTCCGTTCGCAGCGCTTGAACTGGATCGACAAGTGTGGCGCGGCGCGCGGGCAACAAACACGCGATCAATGCCGTGCCCGCGAGGAGGATCGTCGCGCCGGCGAGCAACGCCGGATTATGCGCCGAGACTTCGAACAGTTGCGATGCGATCAAACGCCCCAACGCAAACGCCGCCGCGATGCCAATCACGAGTCCGATCGCGACCGGGCGCATGCCCTGGCCGATGATCAGCTTCAGCACATCGCGCGTTTGCGCGCCGAGCGCCATGCGGACGCCGATTTCGCCCGTGCGCTGTTCAACCGTGTAAGCAACTGCACCATAAATTCCAATGCTCGCCAGCAAGAGCGCGACCCCGGCAAAAATTCCGAGCAGCCACGTCATCAACCGCGCCTGCCCGAGCGCCTGAGCGACAACTGCGTCCATTGTTTGCGGCGCTGCGATCGCGAGGCCCGGATTGACGGTGTTCAGTGCCGATTGCACCAGTTTAACTATCGCCTCCGATTGTAGATTTGTGCGGGCGGTGACATTCACGAACGGAAAACTCTCCTGCGCCCAGGGCAGATAAAACTCCATTCCCGGAGCTTCATTCACGCGGATCGAGCGAACATCGCCGACAATGCCGACGATTTCGTAGGGAACTCCGAGACTGCTAACGAGCAGAGTTTTCCCAATTGGATTTTCGCCGGGATAAACTTTTTTCGCGCCGGCCTGGCTGATCAGACAAACTTTTTGTGAGTCAGCGGTGTCGTGCTCGTTAAACTCGCGGCCGGCCAGCAATGAAATTCCCCACGTTTTGAAATATCCCGGCGCGATATCGTGGCTGGGGCCATTGGCGCGTTGCTCGATCGGTGGAACGTCACGATCGCCGCGCGCGTAAAGCGTTCGGTTACCGCCGTTCAGCGGAATATCGCCACTGATGGTGGAGCTCTCGAGGCCGGGCACGTTCTGCAACGCGTTGAGAAATTGCTCGACAAAACGTTGGCGCGATGGCGCGTCGGGATATTGCGCCGTCGGGAGCGTGATTCCGCCGGTCCAAAGTTTTTGCGGATGGAAGCCGAGGTTTTGCTGACTCAAACGGATGAAACTCGTGATGAGCAAAGCGGCGCCGGCCAGCAGCGTGACGGAGAGCGCGACCTGTGCGCCGACAAGAATTTTCCGAAAACGTTGTTGGCGCAGACTACCGGCAGTCCCCCGCCCGCCTTCCTTCAAACTGTCCACTAGATCGGCATGCGACCCTTGAAGCGCGGGATAAATTCCCATGAGCAAGCCGGTCAAGATCGACAATCCGATCGTGAAGAGGAGGACCGGAAGCGACAAGCTCGTCACCGTGTTCGAGTCGAGGGGCAGAAAGTTGGATGCCATTCTGGGAACAAGCGGCACGAGTTGCCACGCGACAAAAGCTCCGACGAATCCCGCAATTGCGCTCACCAGTACGCTCTCAAACACGAACAATCGGATAACGCTCGCGCGCGAGGCGCCGATCGCTATTCGCAAAGCAATTTCGCGGCGACGTCCGCTGAAACGCACGAGCAACAGGTTCGCGACGTTGCTGCACGCAATCAGCAAGACAAAGCAAACGGCGGCAAAAAGCGTGATGAAGCCGGCGCGAAAGTTTTCGGTCACGTCTTGAGGCAACGGTCTAATCGTTGTTATGAGCGAGCTGTCGATCTTGTTCGGATATTGCGTGCGATAGCTTTGATCTAGCGATGGCAAAGCGGCGCGGGCCTGTTGCAACGTGACACCCGGTTTCAAGCGACCGACCACCCGAAGAAAGCTCGTTCCGCGCATCATCCGCTCATAACTAAAGCCGGGAATCTGAAACGGCTTGGTCGTCCAGACTTCGGCGTT
>Ga0070707_100003414_pt1 | contig 15010 bp, 13 predicted proteins | sample KBSK5502metaG_FD_65468 | JGI IMG/M metagenome (GOLD analysis project Ga0070707, IMG submission 65468) | Corn, switchgrass and miscanthus rhizosphere microbial communities from Kellogg Biological Station, Michigan, USA - KBS K5-50-2 metaG | ecosystem: Host-associated > Plants > Roots >... | reverse complement strand
CCGAGGTTGCCCCCCGCTCCGCAAGTAGCGATAATCTCAGCACGCGCCTGTAGCTCAGTCGGATAGAGCATCGGCCTTCTAAGCCGAGGGTCGCAGGTTCGATTCCTGCCAGGCGCACCAGAGCCTCAACTCGTGTGCTTGTTTTCCGCAGGCCGTGCTCCAATGACGCCGATCGCAGCCGAGGACCGCGTGAGCCGGGGACGCGGAGCCGTGCGCGCGTGTCTGTGCGCGACGCTGGCCGCGGTGAGCCTCTTCCCGTGGGTGTTGGCCGCCCGCGTGCTCGGGGCGGGCGGCCTTCCCTCGACCCGGGAGACGGCGGGATGCATTCGCGATCCCCATTGCCACCGGCTCTTCGTCGTGGCCCATCGCGCCAAAGGGTTCGGCGCCCCCGAGAACAGCCGGGAAGCGGTCGCGCGGGCCGTGGCGGCCGGTGTCCCCGTCATCAAGATCGATCTCCGTGCCTCGAAGGACGGCGAGCTGTTCGTGCTCCACGACGGCAAGCTCCAGACGGCGACGACGCTCCGCGGCCGGATCGAGGGCGTCCCGTCCGATCAGCTCGCGCATGCCCGTCTGCGCAATGGCGAGCGCTTGCCCAGGTTCACCGAGGTGTACGACATCGCCCGCGGTCGGGCCGTCCTGACGGTGGGGTTCAAGGTCGATGAAGTCGAGCGGATCGCGGACTGGGTCCACGGCCATGGGTCGTTCGACGACCTGATCTTCTTCGTGAACACCGGGGAAGCGATGCGATCCGCCGCGCTCGCGAAGAAGCGCTACCCGCAGATGATGGTGATGGCGCGTCTTCTGGACACGCGGGTGACGGTCGACACCGTCAGGGCGGTCTTCGGCGGACTCCCCGAGATCCTTCACGCGGATCGCGTGGGGGCCGCCGACGTGGCAGGCCTGCACGCCCTCGGGGCGAAGGTGTTCATGAACGTCGTCCCGCTGGAGGGATATCCGCAGCCGTTCAAGTATTTCGCCGTCGGCGCCGTTCTGAGGACGCGCCTGGACTTCGTTCTCACGGATGAAGCGATGGCGGTGATGGGCAGAGTGACGGCCGCCTCACCGAAGTGACGCGTCCGGACGCTTGTGAGCGGGCAGGCCTGGCGGTAGAGCCAACCAAGGAGGAGAGACGAGCGTGGTTGTCCCCAGTGTCGATCCCCGCGCACGGCGGCGCGCTCGTCAACCTGCTCGTCCCCGCCGCCCGCGCCCGGGAGCTCAAGGCGCCGCCGGACTGGGCCGTCGTGGGACCTCACACCCCGTCAACTCTCTGATATCTGCGGGAGGAAGGATACCTGGAGGCCGCCCACGATTAGGTGGTGACAGCCGGCGACGGGTTCGGTGGGGCCCGGCGCGCTTCGCTTTCGCGAGACGTCGGGTGCCGGGCCGGGTCCCGGAGGCAGCGGAGACGGCGGGCCCGGCTCCTAGCCGCCCGCTTTCGCGGCGGGCGCCCCCGCGGCGGCGGGATGGCCGTTGCCGTCGATGGCGCAGACCGCTGCGCTTCCCTCCTTGTGAATGGAGAGATCGGTGATGCTCGGAGTCTCGCCGCACAGCGGGCACTTGGGATCTCGCCGCAGCTTGACCTCGCGAAAGCGCAGGCCGAGCGCATCGTAGGTCAGGAGGCGTCCGACCAAGGGCTCACCGATTCCGATCAACAGCTTGATCGCCTCCGTGGCCTGGATCAGGCCGATCACTCCTGGGAGCACGCCCAGGACGCCAGCCTCGCTTCAGCTGGGGACGAGCCCCGGCGGCGGCGGCGTCGGATAGAGGCAGCGGTAGCACGGCCCCTGGTTCGGGGCGAAGACGGTGGCCATGCCCTCGAACTGGAAGATGGAGCCGTGGACATTGCTCTTTCCGGCCAGGTAGCAGGCGTCGTTGACGAGATAGCGGGTGTCGAAGTTGTCCGACCCGTCCACGACGAGGTCGTAGTCCTTGATGATGTCCATCACGTTGTCGACGTCGATGCGCGTGGGCAGCGCGATGACGTTGACGTCGGGGTTGAGCGCGCGGATCATCTCGCTGCCCGACTCCACCTTGGGGCGGCCCACGTTGGCCGTCGTGTGGAGGATCTGGCGCTGGAGATTGGACACGTCCACGATGTCGCCGTCCATGAGCCCGAGCGTCCCCACGCCGGCGGCGGCGAGGTAGATCGCGGTCGGGGAGCCGAGACCGCCCGCGCCGATCAGGAGCACCTTCGAGCGCAGGAGCCGGCGCTGCCCCTTGTCACCCACCTGGGGGAGCAGGAAGTGGCGGCTGTAGCGCTGGATCTGCTCGGTCGTCAGCGGCCGATCCTTGACGACCGGGAGGCCGGATTGCGCCCAGCGCTGAAAGCCCCCCTGCAGATTGACGACATTCTGGTACCCCAGCTCCCGGAGCGCTTTGGCCGCCAGCATCGAGCGCAGGCCCGTCTGGCAGTACAGGACGATGGGCGTCGTGGGATCAGTGGCCGCGGTGCCGATGCGGAACTCCAAAAAACCTCGGCTGATATTGGTCGCCGGCTCGATGAAACCGTCGCGATACTCATCGGGATCGCGCACGTCGACGAGCACGAGCGGCTCGCCCGCATCGAGGCGCCGCCGGAGCTCCGCCGGGCCCTGTTCGGGGATGACCTGCCGCGCCTCGCTCAGCATCTCCTTCAGTGTCTTCATCATCGTGCTCCTTGGGTCAGATGGCCCGTCACGTCGACCAAACTCATACTACCACATGGCCCCATTCCCGGTCGGATCAGCGGAGAATGTCTGTAGGTGGGTCAATTTGGGTTCGGTACTGGGTCAAGTTGCGAGCCAGACGAGGCACGAGGGAGCCAGCGACGCGAGGCGTACTCCGCCGGGCGAGCTGAGCGGCAGGCGAGGCGAGCGGATCCGGGAAATGCGGCGAGCGTGAGCGAGCCACGTTGAGCGTCGCTGGCGACCGAGTAACGAAGTATGGCGAAGCAAATTGACCCAGTACGAGAATGTTTGGGCCCTGTCGATAGCACACCAAGGCTGCTATACTCTACGAAGCGATGAAAGGGTTGATCCTTTCCGGCGGGCGAGGCACCCGCCTTCGTCCCATCACCTTCACGTCGGCCAAACAGCTCGTCCCCGTCGCCAACAAGCCGATCCTCTTCTATGGCATCGAGGCCCTCGCCGCCTCCGGCATCAGCGAGATCGGGATCGTGGTGGGCGACACGCGCCACGAGATCAAGGAGGCGGTGGGCGACGGCAGCCGCTTCGGCGTCTCCGTCACCTATATCGACCAGGAGGCGCCGCTCGGACTGGCGCACGCGGTCCTGGTGTCCGAAGCGTTTCTCGGCGCGGAGTCCTTCTGCATGTACCTCGGGGACAACCTGATCCGCGAGAAGCTGGAGCCCCTGGTGACGCGTTTCCGCGAGGAGAAGCCCAATAGCCAGATCCTGCTCGCCTCCGTGCCCAACCCCAGCCAGTTCGGCGTCGCCGAGCTGCACGACGGGCAGGTGGTGCGTCTCGTCGAAAAGCCGAAGACCCCGCCGTCGAACCTGGCGCTGGTCGGCGTGTACATGTTCGACGCGACCATCTTTGAGGCGGTCAAGGCCATCCGGCCCTCCGCGCGCGGCGAGCTGGAGATCACCGACGCCATCCAGTGGCTCATCGACCACGGCCATCTGGTGCGGCCGCACGTGATCGAGGGGTGGTGGAAGGACACGGGCCGGCTCGAGGACATCCTGGAGGCCAACCGGATCATTCTCGACACCCTGATGCCGCGGACCGACGGACTGGTCGAGGCGAGCGAGATCCTGGGCAAGGTGATCGTGGAGGCGGGCGCCCGGATCGTCAGCAGCACCGTGCGTGGCCCCGCCATCATCGGCAAGGGCGCCGTCATCGAGAACGCGTACATCGGCCCCTTCACCTCCATCGGCGATGGCGTGGCGGTACGGGGGAGCGAGGTGGAGCACTCCATCTTGCTCGAGGGCGCCAGCGTGTCCGACGTGGGCGGCCGCATCGAGTCGAGCCTCATCGGGCGCAACGTGTCTATCTACCGGACGGCCTCCAAGCCGCGCTCGTTCAACTTCATGCTGGGAGACCGCAGCGAAGTGGGGCTCATCGGATGAACCTCGGCGAGGATGCCAAGCGTGCGTTCTCGCTTCAGGACTACTCGCCGGCGCCGGAGATCGACGGGGTCCAGGTAGTGGACCTCAAGCGATTCCACGACGATGGGGGCTCGTTCATCGAGCTGGGGCGCTTGCGCGGGGGGCTCCACGCGGCATTCCCCGGCTTCGAGGTCAAGCAGATCAACTACAGCGAGATGGATCCGGGTGTCATTAAGGCCTTCCACCTCCACCGGCGGCAGACGGATGTCTGGTTCGTCCCCGCCGAGGACAAGATGCTCCTGGTCCTGCTCGACGTGCGCGCCGAGTCCCCGAGCCGCAACGTGCATCGCCGGCTGGTGCTGGGGGCCGGGACGTCCCGGCTCGTCAGGATTCCGCCCGGTGTCGCCCACGGAGTCAAGAACCTGGCCCCCACCCGCGGCCACATCATCTATTTCGTCGATACTCAGTTCTCGCCCGCTGCGGATACGTGCGACGAGGGTCGCCTGCCCTGGGATTTCGCGGGCGCCGCGATCTGGGACGTCGCCCGCGGATAAGGGTCGTGAAGATCCTGGTGACGGGTGGCGCGGGCTTCATCGGCTCCAACTTCGTGCGCTATCTCCTCGCCGCCCATCCCGAGGACTCGGTCGTCAACCTCGACAAGCTCACCTACGCCGGCAATCTCGAGAACCTGCGCGACGTTGAGCGCGACCCGCGCTATCGCTTCGTGGAGGGCGACATCGTCAGCGCCGCACTGGTCGGTGAGCTCATGTCGGGGGTGGACGCGGTGGTGCACATGGCGGCCGAGACCCATGTGGACAAGTCGAACCTGGGCGCCGACGACTTCCTGCGTACCAATGTCATCGGGACCTATACGCTCCTCGAGGCGGCGCGCCAGGCCAAGGTGGGGCGCTTCCTGCTGGTCAGCACGGACGAGGTGTATGGCAGCATCGCCGAGGGCGCCTCGCGTGAGACGGATGCGCTGAACCCGTCGAATCCGTACTCCGCGTCCAAGGCGGCGGCCGACCTCCTGACCCGCGCGTACTGGCTGACCCATCGGCTCCCGGTGCTCGTCACCCGGAGCAGCAACAATTTCGGCCCCTACCAGTACCCGGAAAAGGTGATCCCGCTCTTTGTGACCAACGCGCTCGAGGATCGACCGCTGCCGCTCTACGGCGATGGCCGAAACGTGCGCGACTGGCTCTATGTCCTCGACAACTGCGCGGCCATCGACCTGGTTCTCCGCAAGGGACGAGAGGGGGAGATCTACAATATCGGCGGCAGCAACGAGGTCGAGAACGTCGCGCTCACGCGGTCCATCCTCACGCTCCTCGGGAAGCCCGAGACATTCATCACCCCGGTGGTGGACCGCCCCGGTCACGATCGCCGCTATGCGCTCGACAGCAGCAAGGTTCACGGTCTCGGCTGGAAGCCCGTCCACTCGTTCCCGGTGGCGCTCACGGCGACCATCGAGTGGTATCGGACCCACGAGGCCTGGTGGAAGCCGATCAAGTCCGGGGCCTTCAAGACCTACTACGCCCGGCAGTACTCCACGAGGTAAGGTCCGTGCGCCGCCATGCCGTCATGACCGCCGCGCTCGTCATCGTCGTGCTGACCACTCCCCGGCCGGCGATGCTGACGGCCGCGCCCCTGTACAGCGGGCCGCGCCCCGACCCCGGCCAGATGTCCGCTTTGCCGTCTCATGTCCGCCGCGTCGAGGCCGCCATGGTTGGCATTCGCGTCCAGGTTCGGCCGGACCGCCCCTCGGTCGCGACCCTGGGCCCGGAGCGCTGGGGAAGCGGCGTCATCTTCGATGCCGCCGCGGGGTATGCCCTCACCGTGAGCTATATCCTCCTCGATGCCGAGCTCATCGAGGTGATGCTGCGGGACGGGCGCACGGTCCCGGGGAGACTGATCGGGTTGGATCTCGAAGTCGGCGTGGGCGTCGTCAAGCTCCAGGGACCCGGCCCCTGGCCGGCGGCGGCCTTCGGCGACTCGACCACGGTCGCGGCGGGGGACGTCACGGGGACCGTCGGCGTCTCGGAGGACGGTGCCCTGGTCGCCACCTCCGGGCGCATCGAGGCCGTGCGGCCGTTCTCCGCAGCGTGGGAGTACATGCTCGACCGCGCCTTCGTGGTCTCGCCGGACAACGCCGCCTTTGGCGGTGGCGCCCTCGTCGATTCCTCCGGCCGGGTGATCGGGATCACCTCCCTTCGCCTTGGTGCCGCACCGCCGTATGTGAATCTGGCGATCCCCATCGAGAAATTCCTCCCGAGCAAGGATGAGCTCTGTGACAAGGGGCGCGTCGTGAGCCGCCGGTCCCGCCCGTGGCTCGGCCTGTACACTGTCTCCGGCGAGGGGGGAAGCGTGGTGGTCGCGGGTGTCTCGCCCGCCGGGCCCGCCCTCGCCGCCGGCTTTCGCCGCGGCGATATCATCGTGAGGCTGAACGGCGAGAAGGTCGCGAGCCAGGAAGATTTCTACGCGCGGCTCTGGCGGGGCACGGTCGGTCGAGAGGTTCAGCTCGTGGTCCAGCGCGACGCCCGATTCGAAGCCATTACCGTGCGGTCCGCGGACCGGTATCGCGTCTACCGGACCTCGGACAAGTAGAGTAGGCTCGACGCATGAAGGGGGTGGACACCTACCAGGGCCGCGGGCTCATCGCGGATCCCATCCATCGGTACATCCTGTACACCCGCCCCGACGGCAATCCCGGAGAGGCCACCGAGCAGGACCTGATCGACTCGTCGTGGATGCAGCGGCTGCGGCGCGTGCCGCAGCTGCAATCGGCGCGCTGGGTCTTCCCGGCCGCCGAGCACAGTCGCTTCCAGCACTCCCTCGGCGCCATGCACCTGGCGGGGCGCTTCGCCCAGCAGCTCCATCCCTCGCTCAAGGCGGAGTTCCCCGACGCGCCGTCCGGCGCGCTCATCGAGGAGTTGCTGCGGATGGCGGGGCTGCTCCACGATGTGGGCCACGGCCCCTTCGGGCACTTCTTCGATGATAACTTCCTCGCCGACTTCGGGCTGACGCACGAGCTGGTCGGCCAGCGGATCATCCGTGAGGAGCTGGAGGACGCGCTGCAAGGCCTGCGGCGGAGCCCGTCGGGCCCGTTCGAGCCCGGGGAGCGCATCGATCCCGAGTGGATCTGCTACCTCATGGGCAAGGGCTACACGACGCCCACCCCCGAGCACCCCCGCTGGCTCGCTCACCTCAAGCCCCTTCTCTCGGGCATCTACACCGCCGACAACATGGACTACGTGCTGCGCGACGCGTACATGTGCGGGGTCGCGGTGGGGCCGATCGACACCGAGCGGATCATGTACTACTCCTTTTTCAGCGATAAAGGCCTCACGCTGAACCGGAGCGGCATCGGGGCGTTCGTCATGTTCCTGAACGCGCGCTTCTACATGTACACCAACGTCTACTACCACCGCACCACGCGCGGCATCGACCTGCATCTGAAAGAGATCTTCCACGACACCATGCGGCTCTGCTTCCCGCACGACCTGAACAAGGAGCTGCATCCGTATCTGCACATGACGGAGTGGACGCTGCTCGAAGAGGTGGGGCGGTGGGAGCACGCCGAGGACGCCGAGCGGAAGGCGCTCGGCCAGGAATGGCGCCAGGTCCTGGACCGCCGGCTCAAGTGGCGGATGTCCCACGAGGTGGTGCTCGACATCTTCGAGCCGCGCCGGGGTCAGGGCTTCATGAAGGCAGAGGAGGTCGAGGGGCGGGTGCGCGATCTGCTCCCCCACGACCTCCGGGACTTCCCGTTCAAGATCGACATGGCGCTCCAGGACCCGCGCCCGCTGAATCCCATCGGCATGCGGGACCGCCAGATCTACGTGTACGACCCGGCGACGCGGAGCGTGTCGGCGGAGCCGCTCAAGGAGCTGCTCAAGTACCTGCCGGGCAAAGCGGCCCAGTGCCGCATCTTCGCCATGAGCCACGAGCACGACCAGCGGCTGGCCGCCGCGCTCGAGCGCGCGCTCGGCGAGGACCGCCCCGCGCATTCGACCAATCTCTGACGAGACCGGCTGACCGTCGAAAGGACTCGGGTATGGACCAGTTCCGCGGTGTCGACTACTACGGGATCGACGAGCTCTTGACCGAGGAGCAGCGGATGATGCGGGACGCCGTCCGAGACTGGGTCGAAGCCAAGTTTCTTCCCATCGTGGTGACGCATCACCGGGAGGGGACGTTCCCACTGGAGGTGCGCCGCGATCTTGGCGAGATGGGGGTGTTCGGCGCCACGCTCCGAGGGTACGGCTGCGCCGAGCTGGACAATGTCGCCTACGGTCTGATCATGCAGGAGCTGGAGCGGGGGGACTCCGGGCTTCGCTCCTTCGCCTCGGTGCAGAGCGGGCTCGTCATGTACCCGATCCACGCCTACGGCTCGGACGCGCAGAAAGAGCGCTGGCTTCCGCGGCTCCAGGCGGGCGAGGCGCTCGGCTGCTTCGGGCTGACGGAGCCCGATCACGGCTCCGATCCGGGCGGGATGAAGACGCGCGCCCTCCGGAAGGGCAGCGAGTACGTGCTCAACGGGACCAAGCTCTGGATCACCAACGGCTCGGTGGCCGACGTGGCGGTGGTCTGGGCGAAAGGGGACGACGGCGAGATCGGCGGCTATCTCGTGGAGGGGGGCACGCCGGGCTTCTCGACCCTCGACATCCACGGTAAGTTCTCCATGCGCGCCTCCATCACCTCGGAGCTGTCCTTCGCCGATTGCCGCATTCCGCTGGACAACAAGCTGCCCCACGTCTTTGGACTGAAGGGGCCGCTCTCGTGCCTCAGCCAGGCCCGCTACGGCATCGCGTGGGGCGCCATCGGCGCCGCGATGGCGTGCTACGACTGGGCGCTGCAGTACGCGCAGACGCGCATCCAGTTCGCCAAGCCGATCGGGTCGTTCCAGCTCGTGCAGCAGAAGCTCGTGTCCATGATTACCGAAATCACCAAAGCCCAGCTCCTGTGCCTGCGTCTGGGTCAGCTCAAGGACGCGGGCCGCGCGCGCCCCCAGCAGATCTCCATGGCCAAGATGAACAATGTACAGACGGCGCTCGACACCGCGCGCATGGCCCGCGACATCCTGGGCGCCGCCGGGATCGTGGACGACCACCCGATCATCCGCCACATGATGAATCTCGAGACCGTCAACACCTACGAGGGCACCCACGATATCCACGTGCTGATCATCGGGCGGGACATCACGGGCCTGGACGCCTTCGGAGCGTGACGAGAGACAGCTAGCACGGCGGCGAGTCGTCCCGCCTCGCGGCGGGTGGTGTCGAGGTCGTCGCGGCGGTGCCCGACCCAGAACGCGATGTGAGGGAGAGACCGGGCGCCCGTGAGGGGCGACCGTGACCTTCACGATGCGGTTAGTGTAGCATGGGGGTATGAGTCTGGACGCGGGCGCGCCCGCCGCCGTCATGCCCCGCGCCGTCACCGCCGCCCGCCGCTAGGCAGCCATGGCCGATCACTTCCAGGACGGCGAGCAGACGCTGCTCATCGACCAGCGAGGCCGGCGTCACCTGATCTTCCTGCGCAAGGGCGACGCCTTTCACTCGGACCGCGGCTTCATCCTCCACGATACGATCATCGGGCAGCCGGACGGATCCTGGCACCGGAGCTCCAAGGGCACGCGCTACCTGGCCCTGCGTCCCACGCTGGCCGAGTACGTGCTCGACATGCCCCGGGGTGCCCAGGTGATCTACCCGAAAGATCTGGCCATCGTCATGTTCTGGGCCGATATCTTCCCGGGTGCGCGCGTGCTCGAGGCCGGCATGGGCTCGGGCGCGCTCACGCTGGCGCTCTTGCGGTCGGTGGGGCCCGAGGGGAGGGTCGTGAGCTACGAGCAGCGCGAGGACTTCTGCCGGCGCGCACTCGCGAACATCCAGCTCCGCATGGGCGAGGTGACCAATCTGACCGTGCGGCTCCGGCCGGTGGAAGAGGGGCTGGCCGAGGAAGAGCCGGTGGACCGCGCCGTGTTCGACCTGCCCGAGCCGTGGCGGCTGGTGGAGCCGGTGGCGCGTGTGCTCCGCTCCGGTGGCATCTTCCTCTCCTACGTGCCGACCATCATTCAGTCCCACCAGTTGAGCGAGACGCTGCGGCGGCATTCCGGATACGCGCTCGTCGAGACGTTCGAGACATTGCTCCGGCCCTGGAACATCGATGGGACCTCGGTGCGGCCGTTTCACCGGATGGTCGCGCATACGGGGTTCATCACCGTCGCCCGGCGCGTCCTCCCGGGCGAGGGCGCCCCGCTGCCGCTTCGCGGTGAGTCCGAGGCCGGCTGAGCCGTGCTCGATCGCTGCTTCGATCTCACCGGGCGAGGCGCCACGCTCGGCGGTGAGGTGCGTGGCGGGCTCACCACGTTCATGGTGATGGCGTACATCATATTCGTGAACCCCGCCATCCTGTCCTTCGTCGGGGTCCCCGCGCTCGCGGGCCAGGGCCCGCCCTTCGCGGCCGTGCAGGCGGCGACCTGTCTCGTCGCGGGGATGTTGACCATCGCGATGGGGTTGACCTCCAACTATCCGCTGGCGCTCGCCTCGGGGATGGGCCTCAACGCGGTGGTCGCCTTTCAGCTTATCGCCGGGCTCAAGCTGCCGTGGCCGGCGGCCATGGGCGTGGTGTTGCTCGAGGGCCTCGCCATCACGGGGCTGGTCTTGACGGGCTTTCGCGAGGCCATCATGAACGCGATCCCGCTGGCGCTCAAGCAGGCCATCGGCGTCGGCATCGGACTGTTCATCCTGTTCGTCGGCCTCGTCTCGGCGGGCATCGTGAAGCCGGGCCCACCCGGGGTCCCCGTCACCCTCGGTGAGCTGACCACACCGCCGGTGGCGGTCGCGATCGTCGGCCTCCTCGTGACGCTCTGGCTCCAGGCGCGCGAGGTGAGGGGTGGGCTCCTCATCGGCATCCTCGTGACGACCGCGCTCGCCATCGTCTGTAACCGCCTCACGGGCGGGGCGGCGTTCCCGACCCCGGGGCAGGCTGTCCTGCCCGCAGCGCTCGTCGCGCTGCCCGACTTCTCGACGCTCGGAGCGGGCCTCGATCTGTCCGTCTTCGCGCGCGTCGGGATCGTCACCGCCGTCGTGACGATCTTCGCGATCATGCTCTCGGACTTCTTCGACACGATGGGGACGGTGATCGGCATCGCCGGGAAGGCGGGCTGGCTCAGGCGGGACGGCACGCTGCCGGGATTGAACCGGGTTCTCCTGGTGGATTCGCTGGCCGCCGTCGCCGGCGGCGCCGCCGGCGCTTCCTCGGCGACCACGTATGTGGAATCGGCGGCGGGCGTGGCCGCCGGCGCCAAGACCGGTCTCGCCTCCGTGGTCACCGGCGGGTGCTTCTTGCTCGCGCTGTTCTTCGCCCCCCTCGCGGGTGTCGTGCCGCCGCAGGCGACCGCCCCCGCGCTGATCGTGGTGGGCTACCTGATGGCCGGCATCGCGCGCGAAATCCCGTTCGGGGACCTCGACGAGGGCTTCCCGGCGCTCCTGACCCTCAGCGTGATGCCCTTCACCTACTCCATCACCAACGGGATCGGCGCCGGCTTCGTCGCCTACTGCTTCATCAAGCTCGTCCGCGGCCGCGCGGGCGACGTCCGCCCCATGATGTACCTCAGCGCGTTGGCGTTCCTCGTCTACTTCGCGGCACCCCTGCTGGAGCGCCTCGTGCGCTCCTAGCCCGACGCTGAAAAACTCGCAGGCTGCTCAAAAAGGTCCAGCTGCGAGGCGGCGCCCGAGTGCCGCACGCGAGGCGTACTTCCTGTACGTTGAGCGTGCGGCCGAGGGCGCCAACGAAGCAGATGGGCCTTTTTCAGCAGCCTGCTAGCGTGTCCCGCGGGGCCGCGGCTATGATACGCTAAACGGACGGCAGGCGCTCGAGTTCGATACATCCGGAGGGTGCGGACGTGATCAGCAGCATGCGCGAGTATTTCAAGAGTTTGAAGTTCATCCTCGTCATCGTCATCCTCGCCTTCGTCGCCACGTCGGTCGTGTACTTCGGCACGAGCGCGCTCAGCGGCGGCGGCGGCAAGCCGAACGTGGTCGCCACCGTCAACGGGGAGGAGATCTCCGCCGAGCGATTCCGGCGCGCCCAGACCGCGACCATCGAGATGTACGAGCGCATGTCCAAGCAGCGGATGACCGCGGAGATGGCCGAGCGCATGGGCCTCACCCAGCAGGTGATCAGCGACCTCGTCGCGGACGCCCTGATCGTCCAGGGCGCCGAGCGCGAGGGCGTTCGGGTGACGGACGACGAGCTACGCATGGGCATCCAGGAGATGCGGGAGTTCCACGAGGATGGGCGCTTCTCGCGGGACCGGTACCTGCGCATCCTGCGCCAGGTGCGGCTCGAGCCCGCCGAGTTCGAGTCCGAGATGCGACGCCAGCTCGTGCGGCGGAAGATTGAGACGCTGGTGCGAGACGGGGCCAAGGTGTCGGAGGCCGAGCTACGGGAGGCGTATACCTTCCGCCACGAGCGAGTGCGGGCCATGTGGGCGTCGGTGGACGTCCCATCGCTGATGGCGAGCGTGACGGTGGCGGACGGCGACCTGGAGCCCTACGTCAAGAGCCACCAGGCCCAGTTCACCCGGCCGGAGCGCCGCCGTCTGCAGTACATCGTCCTCGCGGCCAAGCGCGAGGCGCAGCCGGTGTCGGACCAGGACGTCGCGACCTACTACAAGGAGCACGGATCCGAATTCGAGCAGCCGCGTCGCATCCACGTGGCCCATGTTCTCGTACGGGTGCCGCCGGTGGGCGGCAGTGAGGCGGAGAACAAGGCCAAGGCGAAGGTCGAGGCCGTGATCAAACGGACGCAGGCGGGGGAGGATTTCGCCAAGCTCGCCAAGGAGGTCTCGGAGGACACTGGCAATGCCGCCCAGGGGGGCGATCTCGGTTTCGTCGGGCCGGGGGACCTCGTGCCTCAGTTCGAGGGCGCCGCCTTCGCGCTCAAGAAAGGCGAGATCTCGGCCGCTCCCGTGCGCACGCCCTTCGGCTATCACGCGATCAAGGTCCTGGACATCCAGGAGGGCGGCAAGTCCCCCCTGAAGGAAGTCGCGGGCAAGATCAAGGACAAGCTCGCGGGCGAGCGGAGCGAGAATAGCGCGCGGGCGAAGGCCGACGAAGTGAAGGCTCCGCTCATGGCGGCCAAGGACTTCGCGGCGGAGGCGAAGACGCTTGGCCTCGAGACGCGCGAGGCGACGGTCGCGCGGGGCGAGCCCCTCGAGGGTCTCGGGCGTGAGCCCCAGCTCGAGGAGGCGGTCTTCGCTCTGGCGGTGGGTGGTGTGTCCACCCCGCTTCAGACCAAGAGCGGCTACGTCGTCGTCAAGGTGGTGGAACAGACCCCGGCCGGCGTGCCGCCGCTCGCTGAGATCAAGCCGCGCGTCATCGACACCATCAAGCGGGAGCGCGCGGAGGCGCTCGGGATGGAGCGCGCAAAGGCGTTCATCGCCGTGCTCGGCAAGGGCGGCGACTTCTCGGCCATGGCCAAGGCCGAGGGTTTCGCCACTGGAGAGATCCCGTTCTTTTCTCGGACCGAGCCGCCGAAGGAGCGCGGGGCGTTGCCGGGCGGCGCGCTGCTGGCGGCGCTTCAGACGGCGGCCGGTCAGGTGGCGGAGCCGGTGCGAGGGGGGGCGGCCGTGTGGGTGGTGAAGACGCTGGAGCGCCAGCCGCCGGATGCGCAGGGCTTCGACGGGCGGCGCGCGGAGCTGTCGAAGCAGATTCTCGAGCAGAAGCGAGCTCAGGTCTGGGAGGGCTGGATCCGCGCGCGCCGGGTATCCAGTAAGATCGACATCCCTGGCCAGGCCACCCCGCTCCCTGTCCGCTACTAGAAGGGCCGAGGGCGACCGGCGTAAGATTGCGCTATGGCGATTCACCGCACGCCCATGACTCGCCCCGGCTACACCCGCATGAAGGAGGAGCTGGAGCGGCTAAAGAGAGTCGAGCGGCCTGCCATCACGCGCGCCATCGCCGAGGCGCGGGCCCACGGCGATCTCGCCGAGAACGCCGAGTACCATGCGGCGCGCGAGAAGCAGTCGTTCACCGAGGCGCGCATCAACGAGCTCGAGACCAAGCTGGGCACGGCCGAGGTGCTGGACCCACCCACCTCGGGGGACCGCGTCATCTTCGGGTCCACCGTTCGGCTCGAAGACGAGGGGGGCAAGGAGACGCGGTACCAGATCGTGGGGTCGGACGAAACGGATCCGACCCGCGGGCGGATCTCGATCATGGCGCCGTTGGCGCGCACGCTGATCGGCAAGAGAGTGGGCGATTCAGTCGAGGTGTCGCTGCCGGGCGGCAAGAAGCGATTCGAGATCCTCGACGCGAACTTCCCCTGGCTCGAGGCCGGGGGTCCTACGGCCTCAGCGCCTCCCGGAGCTCCCGGGTGAGCGCCTCCACGGTGCCGCGCGTCCCGCCCGCGAGCTTGTTCTTCCACTCGCCCTCGGTCTCGAACCGACGGTCCTTGAGGGTGTCGGCCCAGGGCTTCACCGCCTCGCGGATCGCGTTGATATCGTAGGGCTCGCGCCTGAGCTGGCGCGCGCGGGCCATGACATCGGGCGCGACCCGGATGAAGGCACGCAGCGCCGCGCCCGTCTTGATCGAGTACTTGCGTCCCGCCCACGCGGCGGGGAAGACGCCCGCCATCGCCTTCACGTAGTTCAAGAAGAAGCGCTTGGCGTTCTGCCGGAGCTCGTTGGTGCGCGCGCCGCCGCCGATCTTCTCCACCGTCTCGAGAAAGTCCACGATCTCCTCGGCGAGCGGCGCCTGGGAGACGCGGCCCCGCCCCGTCCCGAGCATCTTGATCTCGCCGTGGAGCGGCGATGTCTCGTCCTCGTTGAGCGAGCGGATGACGTCGTGGGCGAGGGCCTGGTTGGGATCGGGGTAGAGCTTCCGGCCCGCGAGGCTCACGATGTGCGACGGGTTGAGGCGGGTGTGCTTGGCGTTGATCGTGACGAACAGCTCCACGATCTGG
>Ga0070707_100003406_pt1 | contig 15024 bp, 16 predicted proteins | sample KBSK5502metaG_FD_65468 | JGI IMG/M metagenome (GOLD analysis project Ga0070707, IMG submission 65468) | Corn, switchgrass and miscanthus rhizosphere microbial communities from Kellogg Biological Station, Michigan, USA - KBS K5-50-2 metaG | ecosystem: Host-associated > Plants > Roots >... | reverse complement strand
ACTTTCTTGAGGGTCCTCGAGGCGACGTGCTTGCGGGCGTTGTTGAGCTGGTCGGCACCCTCTTCCTTGCTGGCCGGCCAGTACGCCGCGAAGATCTCGTAGGTCCGGCGGCCGAGGAGGATCTCGAAGGGCCGGGCCATGTACTTGCCGATGAGCTGGCCCATCGCGTCATCCCAGTAGCCGGCCGACCATCCGCCGTGCGTGAACCCGCCACTCGGGTCTTCCTGCGGCCCTCCCGGTGCTTGCATTACCCCGTCGAGGCTGACGAATGTGTTGACGCTGACCTTTCTCATCTCTCTACCTCCGCCGAGCGTTCTCTATAGGAACATCGAGCGAGGTCGGCGGGATCCGACAAGCCTCTCAGGGCGAGCAAGCGCTTTCTCGGGTCGGAAGATGGACCAGCATGGAAGACCGAGAGGAGGCGGCAAATGGATCTGAACAGCGTGCTCATCGGGTCGGACGACCCGAAGCGGCTCGCGGCCTATTACACGAAGCTCTTCGGCAAGCCCAGCATGGAGGACAGCGGGTACACCGGATGGCAGCTCGGTTCGGGCTGGATCTCGGTCGGAGCGCACGACCAGGTCAATGGGAACAACGCGCAACCGGGCAGGATCATCTGGAACATCGAGAGCGCGGACGTGAAGGGAGACTTCGCCCGGTTCAAGGCCGCGGGCGCGACCGTCGTCCGCGAGCCCTACAACCCGGGCGGCGAGGGGACGAAGTACTGGATCGCGACATTCTCCGATCCAGACGGCAACTACTTCCAACTCGTCAGCCCGATGTGACCCTCGGCCGACGCGCGGCTTGTCCTTTAGCTGACCGCTTTCTTGACGAGCGTGGCGATCCTCGCCTCTTCGGCGGCGGTCAACTCCTTTAGCGCGAAGGCCGTCGGCCACATGGCGCCGTCGTCGAGGTTCGCCGCGTCGTTGAAGCCGAGCGTCCCGTACCTCGCTTTGAACTTCTGCGCGTTCTGGAAGAAGCAGACGATCTTGTCACCCCTGGCGTAGGCGGGCATCCCGTACCAGAGCTTCGGCGAGAGCCCCGGCGCGCTGGCTTTGACGATCGCATGGAGCCGCTTGGCGATGGCGCGATCCGGTGCCGGCATCGTGGCGATCTTCGCGAGCACGGCGCGTTCGCCCTCAGCCCCGGCCGCCGCCGCCTTTCGCTCTGCGATGGTCTCCCTCAGCGCGGCTTTTTCCCAGGCCGTGAGTCCCGTCGACGCCCTGCCGGTGGTGCTCTTGGCGGGCTTCTTCGTGCCCTTCTTCACAGACTTCCTCTCCGTCATGGTCAGGCCGTGGCCTTATGGGCGACCTTCGCCGGCTGGCTGAACCGAATGAGGTTGCCAGAAGGGTCGCGGAACGCGCAGTCCCTCACGCCGTAGAACTGATCCATCGGCTCCTGCAGGACCTCACCGCCTCCAGCCCGGATGTGCTCGAAGGTCGCGTCGCAATCCTCCGTGCTGAAGATGACGCCGCGCAGCAGACCCTTGGCGAGCATCTCCTTCATGACCGTGCGGTCGGCCGGAGATGCGTTCGGGTCGGCGAGCGGCGGCTCGAGCACGATGTTGACGTCCGGCTGCGCCTTGGGCCCGACCGTGGTCCAGCGCATGCCCTCGTACTTGACGTCGTTGCGCACTTCGAGCCCGAGAACGTCGCGGTAGAACGCGAGCGCCTCGTCGTGGTCGTGGACGGCGATGAAGCAGTTCTGGAGCTTCAGGTCCATCTGGTCACCTCTCTCGGTTGATGCGATCACGCTAGGAGGCCTTCGGCGCTTTCGCTTCTTCATTTCTGATCGGTCTCGTCATCACCATGACGACGCAGGAGGGGATGACCGCCGCCGCCGAGTGGCTGCGTGCCCTATAAGCGCTTGGCGACTCGCCGACGAGCTCCGAAAAGCGCGAGCTGAACGAGCCGAGCGACGTACAGCCGACCGCGAAGCACGCATCGGTGACGGACACGTCCCCGCGCCTGAGCAGCGCTTTGGCCCGCTCGATCCTCCGCGTCATGAGGTAGCTGTACGGGCCTTCGCCGAACGCCGCCTTGAAGCTGCGGGAGAAATGCCCCGTCGACATCGCGGCCGACCGCGCCAGGGCCGGCACGTCGAGGGGCTGGTCGAACTCGCGATCCATGCGGTCCCTGGCCTTCCGGAGCAGGACGAGGTCACCGATCTCCATGGGAACGCAACAAATGGTAGGCGGGAATGACCGCGCCACGGTCGTTGAGGCGTCAGACTTGTCACGATGCGTGTCAGCCGGCTGGAGGCCTTCAGTGATGGCGTCTTCGCGATCGCCGCGACCCTCCTCGTTCTCGAGCTACGTGTACCGGCCGACGGCCACGACCTCACGAACGAGCTGCTCGCTCTCTGGCCCGCCTATGCCGCCTACCTCGTCAGCTTTCTCACGATCGGCATCATCTGGGTCAACCACCACTCGCTGCTCGAGCACTGCCGGCGCGTCGACCGTCGATTCCTCTATCTCAACCTGGCGCTCCTGGTCGCGGTCGGCATCGTGCCCTTCCCGACCGCGCTGGTCGGCCGGTACATCCTGGTCGAGGGGGCAGCCACACCGGCGCTGGTCGTGTACGGCCTGGGGGCGGTCCTGATCGCGATCGCGTTCAGCGGGATCTTCTTCTATGCGACGCACGACGGGCGCCTCGTCGGCGACGCCGCCGCGGCCCGACGGATACGCGCGGAGGGGCGACTCTTCCCGATCGGCCTCGCCGCGTACACGTTCGGGATCGGGCTCGCCTTCGTCGCCCCCGTCGCGAGCCTGGGCCTCTACGGGCTGACGGCGCTGTTCTACGCCCTTCCGATCCTGCCGCTGCCAAGCCGTTAGCAGCGAGCGCGGTCCTACAGTGCCCATCGGGGAAGGCGCATGCGATGACGGCTGACGGACCGAGCGACGACGGCGCGAGAGACAACGCGGACGCCCCCGAAGTGAGCGCGGACCACCTCTCGCGCAGACGCGCCGACCTGCGCGCGGCCCTACGTGAAGGCAACGTCGGCGCGGCAGCGCGCGCATGGTCCCGCCTGCGAGTGGGCGGTGCGACCCTCTCAGCACAGGAGCGTGCCGCCGCACGGGAAGCCCGCGTGCAGATGGGTCGAGCGCTGCGGACCGCGAGGGTGCTCCGTCACGGCGAAGCCCCGGGGGTGGCGAGCGGGGCGCCTCGCGCCGCGGTGACCGCTCCACCACGGCGGTCGCGCAGGGGCTTGGTCGGAGCGGCGATCGTCGCGATGGCGGTGGCCGCGGTATTCGTCTGGCGGGTCGCGTCGGTCGCGCCGGTCGAGCTGCCATCGACGGCGGACACGACCGTGTCGTCTGCAACGGCTGGACCCGAGAGCGGCGGCCGCGGCCGTACGGCGACGACCCCTGCACCGGTCGCGACCCAAGCGATCGTCGCCGTCGAGGCGTCCCCCTCGGTCACCCTGGCTCCGACCGTGCCGCCATCCGAGGCGCCATCGGCGACACCGACCGCGCCGCCGGCGACCGCCGCGCCAGTCGCTGCGGCGCCGGCCGCCACACCCGTCGCGACGCCACCGACGGCGCTCCTGCCCCCGCCGCTCGCATCTGGCCAGAGCCGCATCCGCGTGCTCGTATTCGACGCGGTCACACAGAAGCCCATCGGCAGTGCCTGCATCAGCATCGGCGCCGCCGACTGCGGTCCGACGCGGCCGCACACGAACGCCCTCGGCCTCTGGTGGTTCGACTTCGCGACGGGATCGATCGCGGGACAGCAGTTCGCGGTCGTGATCAAGGCAGACGGATACCAGACCCTCGCGGTCACCCTCACGGCCACGGGACGCGATCAGGACTTCGGCGCACCGCTTCAGCCGGCGCGCTGACTGAGCTAGATCGGAGCGAGCGCGAGATCGAGGACCGCGGCGCGGCCCTCGCGGGTCGCGCGCAACGCGCGTTCGATCGCAGCCGGTAGCTCCGCGGGATCCTCGACGCGCTCGCCATGCGCGTGGCAGCTGCGCGCGAGCGCGGCGTAGTCGGGAGCGGCGTCGAAGCGCACGCCGGGGAACGCGTTCGCGCGCACGGAGGCGCCTTCGGGGAACAGATCCTGGACCGGCCGCTGGCTCGCGCGGTATCCCGCGTTGTCGAGGATCACGGTGAGGAACGGCGCGGCGTTGCTCGCGGCCATCGGGAGCGCGGCCGCGGGCGATCCGAAGACGAACGAGCCGTCACCGACGAGCGCGACGACGTCGCGCGAGGGCGCCGCGAGCTTCGCTCCGAGCGCGGCGCCGAGACCCCAGCCGAGACCGCTGCCGTTCGAGTCGAGCCACGTTCCGGGCACGTCGCGCCCGGCCGCGCGCCGAAGCTGATCGCTCGAGGTGACCGCCTCGTCGACGAGGATCGCGTCGGCGGGCAGCGCTCGCCGCAGCGCCTCCCCGACCCAGGCGAGGCTCAGCGGACGCGCGGCCCTCTCGGCGGCGGACGCGATCGGCGGCTGCAGCGGGGCGTGGCCACGTCGCCGCTCGGTCCAACGCGTCCGTCGCTCCGGCGTCGCGAGACGTTCCAGCGCGGCGCGCAGCTGCGGCAAGGCCGTCGCGGTGCTGGCCTGGATCGGCAGGTCGACCGGGAAGCCCCACAGCTGGATCGTCGACTTGTTCGGGTCGACGTCGATCTGCGCGATGCGCGCTCCCTGCGGCGGCGACGCCTGTCCCGGCAGCCACGGGACGTCGACGTCGAGCAGCAGGACGACGTCCGCGCGCGCGATGTCCTCGACCTGGGCGAGCAGCGGATGCGACGACGGCAGGTTGAGCGCATCGCCGGTGTCGATGACCGGCATCCCGATGAGCTCGGCAAGTGTCGCGAGATCTGCGACGGAGGCGTGATGCCGTCCCACCCGTCCGGCGATGGCCAGCGGCGCGTCAGCGTCGGCCAGCCATGAGGCGAGCTCGTCGACGGCACGTGGGTCCGCGGCCGGCGCGATCGCCGGAAGCGCGCGCCTCGTCATCGCCAGGTTGACGCCCGGCATCGGCTGCATCAGGACCTCGCGCGCCGCGGTCATGTAGACGGGCCCGCACGGCTCGGTGGACGCGATCTGGAATGCGCGCGGCACGAGCTGGTGCAGCGTGTCCACGCGCGCAAGCTCGTGGGCCCACTTCACATAGGGCCGCACGATGCCGATCTGGTCGCGCACATCCTGCTGCCAGTTGACCGGGCGCCCCCGCCGCCCCGGCGCATCCCCGTCGACGGTGTAGGGAGTGCGGCCGGCGAGGATGACGACGCCCGCCTCGCCCCGCATCGCGTTGTGCAGGTTCCCGCCGAGGTTCTGCGTCCCGACGTCGACGTGCACCACCACGACCTGCGGCCGGCGCGTTACGGCGAAGTAGCCGTGCGCCGCCGCGAGCGCGACGCTCTCGAACAGCGACGCGATGACGCGGGGAGTCCGCTCGCCGCGCGCGGCGAGCGCGACGAGCGCCTCCTGCAGCGGCGCGGTGTCGGTGCCGGGATTCAGGAACAGGCAGTCGGTGCCGAGCGCGGCGAAGAGCTGGACGATGGCCTCCGCGCCGTTGCGCGCCTCGGCCGTGTCGCGGCCGGTCGGCGTCAGCGCTTGTCGAGGCCCCGGTCGGCGGCGCTCTTCACGAACGACTCGTCGAGGATCTTCGCGACGTCGAAGTCGCGCACCGCCGCGTTCTTCTCTCCGAGCAGCGACTTGGAGTCGGCGAAGAATTCGACCTTCGGGTATGGAAGCGCGGGATGCACCTTCGAGTAGATCTCGTACGTCGCCTCGGCCTTCTTCGGATCCTCGACCTTCGACCACTTCTTGATCATCTCGAGCGAGAAGGCGCGGTCCTTCTTCTCGCGGGCGATCGCGAGCACCATCGCGTCGACGAAGCGCTGCACGACGTCCCGGTGCGCGGTCAGGAAGCTCCGCGAGACCGTGACGGCGTTCTGCACCGCGGGGAGCTTCAGATCGGCGAGGTTGAAGAGCGGCTTCCAGCCCTTCTCCTCGAGCACGAGGTTGTCGGGGACGAGTGACACGGCGCCCTGGATGGCTCCGGCAAGCGCTGCCGCGGTCCGCTGCTCGGCCGACCCGACCGCGACGATCGCGACGTCCTTGTCCGGATCGAGGCCGAGCTTGCGCAGCGCGACGCGCGTGCCGATGTCCGAGGAGCTACCGATGCTCGAGACGCCGACCTTCTTGCCCTTGAGGTCGTTCGGCGTGTTGATACCGGGAGCCGCCTCGAAGATGAACGGGTAGGTCGGCGACGGCACGGCCACGACGACGAGGTCGGCGCCGCCGGCGGCCGCGGAGAGCACGTCGCTGCCCGCACCGAGCGAGAACTCGACCTGCCCCGCAAGCAGCGCGGTGAGCGCCTGCGTGCTCGCGATGTATTGGACGTCGGCGTCGATCCCGTTGTCGGCGAAAATCCCGCCGTCCTTCCCCACGTAGGTCCACAGGAAGTCGCCGCTGGTGGTCGGGATCGCGACGCGGGCCACGAATGGCGCGGCTTTCGCCGACGCCGGCGCGGAGGGCGGCGCGGAGGTCGCACCGCCGCACGACACGACGAGGAGGACGAAGAGGGCGTATCCGGCGAGCGACCGGCGCACGGCCGCGCAAGTATGCCCTTCCAGTTGCAGTGGTGGACCACACTGGCGCTGTGACCGGCCAGCCGCTCCTCCTCACGATCGCCGGGCTTTCGCTGAGCGTTGCCGGCTTCGCGGGCCTGATGAGCGCGTTCCGGCGCGGCGAGGCGTGGACCGCGACCGACGTGTGGCGGACGCGCGGGATCGTGCGCCTCTCGTTCATCAACATGTTCCTCGCGCTCGCGCCGGCCGCGCTCTTTCTCGTGATCCCGAGCGATCAGTTCGCACTCGGCGCCGGAAGCCTCCCGGTGGCCTCCGTCTACGCGCTCGAGGCGCTGGGCGTCCTCCGCGAGCGCGCACGCTCAGGCCCCGCTCGCTGGATCGTGGGCTATCTCGCGATGGATGCGGTGCTCGGCATCGCGATGCTGGCGAACGTCGTGCTGGCGAGCTCCGGTCTGCTCGCGATCGTTCTCCTCATCCGGCTCGCCCACCCGGTCGGCCTCTTCACCGAGGCGATCCGCTCGTTCGAGCCGGCGGCACCCCCAGAGGTCGAGCGCCCGAGCGCGCCTGAGGCGCAGACGCTCGTGACGACCGCCGCCGCTCGAGCGCCCGAGGCCGCGAGGCGCGAGCAGGAGACGGCGGGCTAGAGTCACCACTCGCGCGGCGGTGGGATCTCCGCGCGGCCGATCCGGCCGAGATGCGTATCGCGGAAGCCGGTGGTCAGCTTGAGACCATAGCCGAGCATCCGATCCATCCCGATGTGCGCAAGCCAGACAAGGGCGATCGCGAGTCCGAGCGGGACCTGCAGCTTGACCGCGGCCGCCGCCAGGAGGAGCGGCCCGATCTCCGTGTGCAGGAGGTTGTAGACGGCGGCGCCGACGACGCTCCCGCGCAGGTAGCCGAGGATCGCGACGTCCGGCACGACCAAGAGGAGGACGAACAGCACCCAGTCCGCCGAGGCGATGGAATAGAGGTAGGCGGCGAGGAGCAGCGTCGCCGCGCCCTCGAACCGCAGCAGCGTGGCGGGGCGCGTGAAGATGGCCACCGGCGGACATCATGACGAGAAATGCCGCCCTTTCGCCCTTAGCATCCGGGGAGATGAACGTCGCGCTCTGGGGAAGAGCCCTCTACACGGTCCAGCGCGTCGACAAGGCCGGCTGGGAGCGCCTCGACATCGTTTCGCGCTACCTCATCGCCTCGCGCGCCTCGGTCCTCGTCATCACTTTCATCTCGGTCGCGATCGCGGGGCTTCTCGCCATCCGGTCCGGCCGCTTCGACGCCGGCCTGTGGGTCCTCAGCGCCGTCGCTCTTTTGCTGGCGCACGCGACGAACAACCTCGTCAACGACCTGACCGATCACCTCAAGGGCGTCGACCGCAACAACTACTTCCGCGCCGTGTACGGCGCGCACGCGCTCGAGCACCAGCTGCTGTCCGTGCGCGGGCTGATCCTCTACGCCGCGGTCGGCGGCATCGCCGCGATCGCCATCGGCGGCTACCTCGTGGCGGCGCGCGGTCCGCTCGCGCTCGCGCTCATGGCGGCCGGCGCGTTCTTCGTCCTCTTCTACACGTATCCGCTCAAGTACATCGGCCTCGGCGAGATCGCGGTCATCCTGGTCTGGGGGCCGCTCATGATCGGCGGCACCTACTTCATCGTGACCGGGGTCTGGGACTGGGACGTCGCCCTCGTCGGGCTTCCCTACGCCCTCGGCGCGACGTCCGTGATCTTCGGCAAGCACATCGACAAGCTCGCTGACGACAAGGTCCGCGGCATCCACACGCTCCCGGTGATCATGGGCGAGACCGCGGCGCGGTGGACACTCGTCGCGATGGTCGCGCTCATGTACCTGACGGTGCTCTACCTCGTCCTGACCGGGTTCCTCACGCCGGTGGTGCTCGTGGTCGCGCTCGCGCTCCCGAAGGCGAGAGCGGCGCTCGCGATCTTCACGAAGCCGCGGCCGGCGGAGCGGCCCGAGAGCTATCCGAAGCTCGCCTGGCCGCTGTACTTCGTGCGCTTCGCGTTCGTCCACAACCGCCGCTTCGGCCTGCTGCTCCTGCTGGGCATGGTCGGCGACGTCGTGCTCCGGATGGCGATCCGCTAGCGGGCGAGGAGCGCCCCCACGTACCACCAGATCGAGCGGAATCGGCGGGTTAGCGCGATCCTCGTGATCGCCTTCTTCCTCTTCTGGCTCGCCGCGGGCGCCGTCATTGGCACGATCCTTCAGGGTCGCGCGACCGGGGGCTCGGGGCAGCTCGGCGGCGCGGTCGCGTTCGCCGTCCTCGCCGTGATCGCGATCCTGTGGTCCTACTACGCCGGCGCCGGCACGGTGCTGAGCATGGCCGGCGCGCAGCCCGCCGACCCGGGCCGCTACAAGGTGCTCCACGACGTAGTCGAAGAGCTCGCCATCGGCGACGGGCTGCCGAAGCCGGACGTCTACATCGTCGACGACCCGTCGCCCAACGCGTTCGCCACCGGCCGCGACCCGCAGCATGCCGCGGTGACCGTCACGACGGGCCTGCTCGAGACGATGGACCGGCGCGAGCTCCAGGCCGTTCTCGGACACGAGTTGAGCCACATCAAGAACCTCGATGTGCGGCTGCTGCTGATCGTGTCGACGCTCATCGGCCTCGCGGCCCTGATCGCGAGCCTCATCTGGAACTTCTTCCCGCGCGTGCGGTTCGGGGGAAAGAACACCGGATACGTGATCCTGATCATCCTCGCCATCGGACTCGTCTTCACGATCATCGCCTTCGTCGTGGGCCCGCTGATGCAGCTCGCGCTGTCGCGCGACCGCGAGTCGCTCGCGGATGCGAGCGGCGTTCAGCTCACGCGTGACCCGGAAGGCCTGATCGGAGCACTACGCAAGCTCGCGGCGAGCAGCGCCCGACCTCAGCGCTTCAACAACGCGACCGCCGCCATGTGGATCGACAACCCCGACGAGCATCACGGGCGGTGGTTCCAGCGCTTCTTCGACACCCATCCGCCGATCGAGGAGCGCATCGCCGCCCTCGAGCGGATGCTGACCGTCAAGGAGACCTGAGCGCCGGCGGGCTCAGGCGGCGATGTCGCGCGTCACGTACCAGACCGCATCCGGGATCATCCCGGCCGGGACCTCGCCCCGCTGCGCGCGCTCGAACGCGTCGCGCTTGTCCGCGCCCGCGGCGATGATCGCGACGCGGCGCGCCTCGCGCAGCGCGTGGAGCGTCAGCGAGATCCGCTCGGGCGGCGGTTTCGGCGCGTCGCGCACGCCCACGACGTGGCCGGCCGCGCGCAGTGCGGGATGGCCCGGAAAGAGCGACGCGGTGTGCCCGTCCGGACCGATCCCGAGAAGGACGAGGTCGAGCGGATGGGCGAGGACGAACGGCTCGTACAGCTCGGCCGCCGCGTCGGGACCGAGCTCGCCCGGCATGCGGTGGACCGCGAGAGGGGCGACGCGATCGAGGAGCGTCTCGCGCGCGGCGCGGTAGTTCGAGTCGGGATGGTCAGCCGGGACGCAGCGCTCGTCGCTGAAGAAGACGCTGACGCGTCCCCACGGAAGGTCCATGCGGCCGAGGCGCTCGTAGGCGCGCAGCGGCGTGGTGCCGCCGGCGAGCGCGAGCCGGAGCATGGGCGCCGCGCGGATCTCTCCGGCGACGAGCTCCGCGACCGCCGTGGCGAGGGCACCCGGGTCAGCGAACGAATGGAACATTCCCGTCAGCTCGGGTGCTGCGGGAGCGACAGCGTGAAGGTGCTGCCCTCCGGACCGCTTTCTTCGAGCCACAGCCGGCCGCCGTGGGCCTCGGCGATGCGCCTGCTGATGTGGAGGCCCAGACCGGTACCTCCGTAGGTGCGGCCGCGTGGCGTCTGATAGAAGGGCGCGAAGAGCCGCGCGCGCTCATCCGGCGCGATCCCCGCGCCGCGGTCGCGAACGCGCACATGGGCGCTCCCGGCGTCGACCGCCACGGTGACCGTCACACGCGTTCCCGGCGACGTGTGCTTGAGCGCGTTGGCGAGAAGGTTGTCGAGGACCTGGTCGATACGGTCCTCATCGAAACGGGCGCGCACCGGCGCGTCCGGGAGCACGGCGTCGATCTTCTCCGCCGCGCTCTGCCGGGCGATCGCCTCGCGCACGCGCGCGGCAAGGTCCGCGTCGACGGGCTCGATCGGGATCGCGCCAGCCTCGAAACGCGCGGCATCCAGCAGATCGCCCGTCAACCGGAGCATCCGCTGCGCGGCGCGCTCGATCTTCGCCACGGCCTCCTCGAGCCGCTTCGGATCCGAGACGTTGCGCCGAGCGAGGTCGACGAAGACGAGGATCGAGCCGAGCGGCGTGCGCAGGTCGTGGTTCGCCATGCTGAAGAGCTCGCGCCGCCCGCGGTCGAGCTCGCTGAGCGCGGTGATGTCGCTGAGGACCAGGACGGCCCCGATGATCGCGCCGCTCCGGTCGCGCAGCGGCGTCGCGCTTCCGAGAACGACGATCTCGCGGCCCTCCACGGTGCGGAGCCGGATCCGCTCCCCCGCGACCGTCTCGCCCCGGAGCGCGCGCCATCCCGGCAGCTCCTCGCGGTCGTACGGCGTGTTGTCGTCGCGGCGCGGCGCGCTCCGCGCGACCGCCTGCTCGAGGGTGGTGATCTCGCCGAACATCGCGATGCGCGCCTGGTTGGCGAGGATGACCTTGCCGTCCGGCGCGTAGACCGCCACCGAGACGGGGAGCACGTCGAGCAGCTGACGGAGCCGCGCGAGCTCCTCCCCAGCGAACGCGCCGATGGCTTCGCGCCCCTCCACGACCCCAGTATCGCCAGCGATCGCTCGCGCGCGGTGACCGCACGGGATCAGCCCCGCGCTACGCTGCTCCGCCGTGCGGAGCCGCGGGCGACCGGCGCTGATCCTCATCGCGGTCGTAGGGGCGGCGCTCGTGCTCGCCATCGCGCTCGTCGCGACCCTCCAGGTCCCACCGGTCCACGAGACCACGGTGACCCTGTCGGCCACCGCGGAGGATCTTGACGTCCCGCGCGCCGGCCTCGTGATCCGCGTCACCGTCGCGGAACAGCAGGACGACCTTCTGGGCCTCGTCGTCCGACTCACGCCGCCACCCCGTACCGCTTTCGACGCCTCGTGGTCCGGCGACCCGGGCGCTCCGCGCGCGACGATCACTGCTGACGCCGCGGAGTGGCGCGTCGCGGGACCGATCCGGAACGGCACGTTCGCGGCGCGACTGTTGCCTGACCAGGGCGCCGAGGGCGCGCTCCGGTTCCGCGGTGCCGAGCTCGCCGCGGAGATCCGTCACGCGCACGGGACGGTCGGCGCGCGTCCGCTGCCGCTCGGCGGCCTGTTCGGCGAGGGCGGGCAGCGGCGGACGATCCTGCCGACGGGTCTCACCGTCCTCACCCGAGAGCGCCCGGACACGCCGAGCGTCGCCATCCGCGTCGCCGTTCGCGCCGGCTCGCGCGACGAGGACGATCGGACGTGCGGCGGATCGCACTGGCTCGAACACGCCCTCTTCCTCGGCACGCCGTCGCGGCCCGACAACCAGGCGATCTTCAAGACGATCGGGGAAGTCGGCGGGCAGATCAACGGCGGTACGAGCGTCGAATGGACCGACTACTGGAACGTCGTCCCCGCGGAGCGCTTCGCCGACGGGCTCGCCCTCGTCTCGGACCAGGTCCTGCGCAGCGTCTTCGACCCGACACGGCTCGAGCGCGAGCGCGGCGTCGTGCGGCAAGAGCACAAGCTGCGCGCCGACACGCCGGCGACGCGCGCCTTCGACGAGTTCCAGCCGCTCGTGTTCCGCTCGAGCCCGGTCCGCAACAACCCCGGGACCGTCGCCTGCCTCGACCGGATCCCGCTCTCGACGATCCTCGAATACCGGAACGCGCACTACGTCGCGCAGAACATCGTCGTCGCGGTCTTCGGGGACATCCGTCACGACGAGGCCGTGACCGCGGTGGCGAAGGCGTTCGCAACGCTGCCCGCGGGCGAGCGCACGCAGCGGCCGCGCGCGCCGGAGCCGGTCGAGGCGGATCTGCGGACGAGCATGATCGGCGAGGGGACCCGCAGCGCGGAGCTCCGGCTGGGCTGGCCCGCGCCGGGGGTCGCGGATGACGACTTCGCTGCGGTGGTCGTGCTGCAGGACATCCTCGGCGCGACCGGGCGTCGCCTGAGCGAGAGCATCACCGACCGCGCGAACCTCGCTACCGGCGTGGCCACGCTCTACCAGCAGTACGCGGACGCGGGCGCGCTCTCGATCGGAGCGACGCTGCGCCCCGACCGTGTCGACCCGGTGACCGACCTCATCCTTCGCGAGATCCGCCGGCTCCGCGACGGCGAGGTCACGGATGCCGACGTCCAGGCGAGCGTCCGCGCCCTGACGGGGCGCACGACGATCTCGGACGAGACCAACCAGGCGCAGAGCACGCGGGCCGACGCGGAGGTGGCGGGCCGGAACGAGTCGCGGCAGGAGACCTTCGCGCGGCTCCGCGCGGTCACGGCCGCCGACGTGCGCAGGGTCGCCCGGACGTACTTCGATCCCGCGGCCTATTCGCGTGTCGTGGTGCGCCCGTGAACGGACGTCTGACGCGACGGAGGCTGATCGCGCTCGCCGGCGCGGGCGCGGCCGCGGCCGTCCTGCCGTCGGATCGACCGATCGTCCTCGGCGCCGGTCCGGCGCCGACGCGGGTCGTCCTTCCGAACGGCCTGACCGCCATCGTCCTCGAGCGCCCGACCGCCGACAACGTGGCGCTGCGGCTCGTCGCACGGGTCGGCACGCGCGACGACGGCGCCGAGGGCGGGATCGCGCTGCTCGCCGGCCGCATGATGTTCCAGGGGACGCCGACGCGACCGTCGGAGACCGCCATCCAGCGCGCGATCGCGGCCGTGGGCGGAACGATCACGCGCGGCGCCGACCTCGAGTCGAGCATCATCAGCTGTGTCGTCCCGGCGGTGGAGCTGGATCTCGCTCTCGACGTCGTGTCGGACGTCGTCCGCCGGCCCCTCCTCGACGCGACGGTCTTCGCCCGGCAGCAGCAGGTCGCGATCCAGGATCTCGCCGCTCGCGCGACGCAGCCCGCCACGCGGCTCGGCGATCTCTACCAGGCGACGGCGTTCGCCGGCCATCCCCTCGCGTCCCTGCCCCTCGGCACCGCGGACACCCTCCGGTCCCTCACCGCCGATGCCATCCGTCGCCATCACGCGCGCGAATACGCGGCGGCGAACCTCGTCCTCGCGGTGGTCGGACGGGTGCACACGGCCGAGCTCATGACCAAGATCGAGCGATCCTTCGGCGGCCAGAGCGCGGGCGCGCGCCACGAGCGCCGCCCGGTGCCGGTGCCGCCGCTCCGCGCGGCGAACGTCCGCAGCCCCAGCGGTGAGCAGCAGGCGACCTTCCGCCTCGGCTTCCGGGCGCCGGCCCTCTCCGATCCCGACCGTCCCGCGTTCACCGTCCTGAATGCGACGACGAGCTCCGCGACCGGCCTCCTCTTCAAGGAGCTGCGCACGGCGCGCGGCCTCGCCTACTCGGCGGGCTCCGACTTCCAGCCCTTCACCGACGCCGGCGGCTACTTCGCCGGCGCGGGGGTCGATCCCGACAAGGTCGACCTCGCGGTCGGGATCACGAAAACGCAGCTGTCGTCCCTGAGGGACAGGACGTTCGATCGGTCGTACATCGAAGCGGTGGCGCAGACGGCCGCGTATCGCGAGGTGCTGGCCACTGAGACGAACGCGGCACAGGCCGAGCGCCTCACGCGCCCCGACGTCCTCGGCCCGCCGCCCGCCGACGCCGTGATCGAGGCCATGCGCCGCGTGTCCCCGGACGACGTGCAGCGGGTCGCACGCACCTATCTCGATATGGACAGCGCGGTCCTCGTGGTGGTCGGCGCGTCCTAGCGTGTGTTCTGCATGACCGCTTCGCCGCAGGTGGTCGCGCCGCCCGGCGCGTGCGACACGCACATGCACGTCTACGACAGCCGCGTGCCCGCGCTGCCCGGGACCCCCATGCCCGGCGACTTCCCGGTCGAGGCCTATCGCCAGGTCCAGCGCCGGCTCGGGCTGGCGCGCGTCGTCGTCGTCCAGCCGAACGCGTACGGGTACGACAACGGCGTCACCGTCGCGGCGATGCGAGACCTCGGAGCGGGCGCGCGCGGGGTCGCCGTCGTGCGGTCGAACGCACCCGACGCCGAGATCGAAAGCCTCACCGCCGCGGGGATACGCGCGGTGCGCGTCATGGCCCTCGGCGGGACGATCGGGTTCGACGCGATGGACGCGGTCGTCGCGCGGGTCCACCCCTTCGGCTGGCACGCGAACATCCAGCTCGACGGGCGCGAGCTGCCGGAGCGCGAGGCGCAGATCGCGCGGCTGCCCGGCCGCTTCGTGATCGACCACACGGGCAAGTTCCTCGAGCCGGTCGACGTCGGCTCCGCTCCGTTCGCCGCTCTGTTGCGGCTCGTCGACACGGGGCGGTGCTGGGTGAAGCTGTCCGCGCCGTACGAGACGTCGCGCACCGGTCCGCCGCTTTAC
>Ga0070707_100003405_pt1 | contig 15026 bp, 14 predicted proteins | sample KBSK5502metaG_FD_65468 | JGI IMG/M metagenome (GOLD analysis project Ga0070707, IMG submission 65468) | Corn, switchgrass and miscanthus rhizosphere microbial communities from Kellogg Biological Station, Michigan, USA - KBS K5-50-2 metaG | ecosystem: Host-associated > Plants > Roots >... | reverse complement strand
CCGCCACCTTGGGATCGTTGCCGGCCTCCGTGATGACCGCGCCGCCGTAGGAGTGGCCGACGAGGATCACGCGGCCCTCCTGGGCGTCGACGATGAGACGCGTGGCGGCGACATCGCCGGCTAGCGAAATCGTGGGATTCTGGACGATGCGGACCGCGTAGCCGTCTTTCCGCAGGATCTTGTACACGCCCGCCCATCCCGAGCCGTCCACGAACCCGCCGTGGACTAGGACGATGGTGGGTCGCGCGTCGGAGCGCGCGCGCGACCGGGGCGAAGTCCCTCGCTGCGACGCCGACTGCGCCCGGAGTGGCGTGGCCAAAGCACTCATGGCTAAGGCCGCGACGAGAGCATGCCTGTTCATTGCAGGTCTCTCCTCGGTGAATGTGTAGGTTTTCAAGGTGCCATGCTTCACCAACGGACAGCGGTCCCGAATCGGCGTAGGGCAGGATCTGGTCGTCATCGCCATGCATCACCAGGACCTGCACGGTGATCTTCTGGAGGTCTTCGGTGAAGTCCGTCTGGGAGAAGGCTCGCTCAGCCGGTTTCGCGATTTGCTCCCCTCGAGGCTTTGGCGATTCCGCACGACCTCGCGCCTCGAGGTTCATAGCATCTGAGTAGCGTTTCAATATGCGGGCGGCTGGGCGGCTCGCAAGCCGGTCTGGATCGAGTCACAATTGGGGGACTCGCAAGACCTGTCGGGGGCGTGCTAGAACCCCTTGAGCGCGTCGAATTCCGTGGCGAACACGGCGAGAATCGTCGAGAACCCGGAGATATCGAACACCTCCCGGACCGTCTCGTTCAGACCGAACAGGCGCAGCGCGCCCCCCGCGCCCGCCGCCCCCGCCCCGCTCAGCCGCTTGGCCGTACCGAGCAGCACCCTGAGCCCCGCGCTGCTGATGTAGTCAAGCGCCGTGCAATCGACGACCATCTTTCGCGCGCCGGCCGCGAGCATCCCATCGAGTGCCTGCTGCGCCTTGGGCGACGTGTTGCTGTCGAGACTCCCCGCGAAGGCGACGAGGGTGACGCCGTTCTGCGTGCGTGTGGTGATGTCCATGGACCTTCCTCCGCCACGACCCGGCGTGCTCCCACCCGCCAGGAGCTTCGTCAGGCTGACGACGTTGCGATCGGCCCGGCGGTGATAGACGACGTCGTCCATCATCCGCCGGGCCAGGTGAATGCCGAGCCCGCCGAGCTGCCGCTCCGCCACGGAATGCGGGGTGTCAGGGGCACCCATGTCTAACAGGTTGAAGGGCTTGCCGTTGTCGGTGAGCGTGACACACAACCGATCCGTGCGCAGCTGCACGTCGATGCTCACCTCGCCGCCCGCTCGCCCAGCGAATCCGTACGCGATGGTGTTGCTCAGGAGCTCGTCGAGGGCGACGCTCACGCTCCGCCGGATCGCGGCCGGCACGGCGTGCGCGTCCGCGAACTCGGCGAACGCCGCGCTGACTCCGGCGACCTGGCCAAGATCGGTGTCGATCGTCATATGGAAGCTGGGCCGCATCTCGCCCTCCGGCGGGCCGCTGTATGAGACCACCGCCGCCACAATATCGCCAGCCTGCGGCGCCGCGGCCGGGTGTCTCGGAGCCGCCCCCCCCACGGCCTCCCGGGTGAGCCCGGGTCCAGGGCCCGGCATTGCTGAGGGGCCCCGCGCGGTGCACGTTCCCCCTCCAACCTTTGGCGGTCTGAGTTGTAATTGAAAGAGACAGCTCTAGCGACGGACGAACAGGACCGCGCTCTCGTCAAGCGGTGCCTGGAGCATCACCGGGACGCGGCCGGCGCTCTCGTCAGCCGCTACCAGCAACGCCTGTTCAATATCGCGCTTCGGATGCTGGGCAACGTGCAGGACGCCGAGGACGTCACGCAGACGGTGTTTCTCAACGCGTTTCACAGCCTCCGGACCTACGACCCGAGGTACAAGTTCTTCAGCTGGATCTATCGCATGACGGTGAATGAGTCATTGAACGTGCTCAAGCGCCGAAAACCGACGGTCACGCTGGAGGACGATCTTGACATCCTGGCGCCGGGGCGCGCGGCCGATCGTGGGGCGGAAGTGGAGGACCGCGTCGGGAGGGCGTTGATGGGTCTCAAGCCCGACGATCGGGCCGTGGTGGTGCTGAAGCACTTCGTGTCCTTCTCCTACCAGGAGATCGCCGATGTGCTGGAGATCCCGGTCCAGACCGTCAAGTCGCGTCTGTTCACCGCACGGGAACGGCTGCGGCTTGCGTTGCATGGAGGAGCCCGGTAGCGATGCTGAGCCGTGACCAGGTCGAGCTCATCCAGCTGGAAATCGACGGCGCGAACACTCCCGAAGGGAGTGCCGCGCTTCGGTCGCTGCTGGAGCAAGATCCGGAGGCCAGGGCGATGGCGGCCGAGCTGCGCCGTGTCGCCGCGCTCTTCGCGCAGGTGGCCGAGCGCGAGCCGCCCGCGCGCCTGAAACGGGCGATCCTCGATGCACTGCCGCACCCGGCCCGCGCGTCACCAGGCGCGCTCCTGCGGTGGGCCGCCCCGCGGTCGAGACTCGTCACTAAACGCATGGAGGAGGCGATCATGACCAGGAAGACAGTGCTCATCGGAAGCGCCGCGGCGGCGGTCGTGATCGTCGTCGCCGGGATCATCACCGGCTTCCCCCCCCTCGGCCGCCCCGCCGGCACGATCGGCGGGGTCGAGCCGGCGGCACGGTATCATGGCCGGGTCATGACCGAGGCCGACGTGTCGCTGAAGAATCCCGAGATTCAGGCGCTGTTCCAGAACGACCAGATCCTGCACCTGGTGCAGAGCGACGTGTTCCGACAGGGCATGCAGAACCAGGCGTTCCGGGAGATCCTGGCCAGCGACGCGTTCCGTCACTTGGTGGCCAGCGATGCGTTCCGCCTGCTCGAGGCCAACGCGGCGTTCCGCACGCTCGAGGCGCAGGACGCGTTCCGGGAAATGCGGTCGTCCGACGCCATGCGCGAGCTGCGGGCGAACGACGCGTTCAGTCAGCTCCAGGCCAACGACGCCTTCCGCTCGATGATGGCCAGCGACGCATTCCTCCGGGTGATGGCGAACGACGCCTACCGCCAGATGATAGCCAGCGACGCATTCCACCAGGTGATGGCGAACGACGCCTACCTCCAGATCATGGCCAGCGATGCGCTCCAACGGCTCCAGGCGGCCGAAGCGTTCCGCTCCCTGGTGCAGAGCCAGGCGCTGTCCCAGGCGTTCGTGCGCGAGGCGATGCGCGCCCAGATGTAAGCTGACCCCGCGGGGATCCCGGCCCGCCCTAACGGGAGTTGGGATCCCCGGGTAGTTTCTTCGCCCTCCGACAATGCCACGACTCCGATGGGTCCTGGCCCTCCTGGCCTGTGCGCGGGTGTGCGCGCCCTCCGAGCTCGCGGCGCAATTCCAGACGCTCGAGACCAGCGACATGCGGCTGGTCTTCACGTCGCCGCTCCAGTCCTACCTGGTCCCCCAGGTGACCCGGAGCTTCGAGAACTCGCTGCAGTTCCACCGCCGCCTCTTCGACTACACGCCGTCCGGCCCGATCAACGTGCTGATGCACGACCTCTGGCATTACGGCAACGCGGGCGCGAGTCCGATACCGCAGAACCACATCACCATCGGGATCGAGCCGTACGCCCATGAGTACGAGTCCGCGCCCGCGCCCGAACGGATGACCTCCTCGCTCAACCATGAGATGGCCCACATCGTGACCGTGGACAAGGCCACCGCGTCCGACCGGTTCTACCGGACGCTCTTCTTCGGCAAGGTCACGCCCAACCCCGAAGTGCCCCTGTCCATGCTCTACGGCTACCTGACCACGCCGCGGTGGTATGCGCCGCGGTGGTATCTGGAAGGGATCGCCGTCTATCTCGAGACATGGATGAACGGGGGGATCGGGCGCGCCATCGGTCCCTACGACGAGATGGTGTTCCGCACCCTCGTCCGCGACAGCGCCAGGATCTTCGACTTCGTCGGGTTGGAATCGGAAGGGACGACGATCGACTTCCAGGTGGGTGTGAACTCCTATCTCTACGGCACGCGCTTCATCAGCTACCTGGGGCTTCGGTACGGGAACGACAGCCTGCTCGCGTGGTTCAACCGGACCGCGGGCAGCCGGCGGTACTTCTCGTCGCAGTTCAAGCACGTCTATGGCCGGTCGCTCGAGGACGAGTGGTCGCGATGGATCGCGTGGGAGCAGGAGTGGCAAGCCGCCAACCTCGCGGCGATCCGCCGGCACCCGATGACGACCTTCCGCCCCCTGACCGATCACGCGCTCGGCTCGGTCTCCCGCACCTACTACGACTCGACGACCCGGGCCATCTACGTGGGAATCCGCTATCCGGGCCAGGTCGCCCACCTCGCCGCCATCGACGTCGCCACCGGGTCGATCACGAATCTCGCTGAGATTCTGGGCGCCGCGGGATTCTACGTGACCGCGCTGGCCTACGATCCGGCGTCACGGACCCTCTTCTATACGACCGACAACGCCGATTGGCGGAACCTCTGCGCCCTGGACCTGGCGACCGGCCGGTCACGGGTCCTGCTCCGGAAAGCGCGGATCGGCGATCTCGCCTTCGACCCGGCGGACCGGTCGCTGTGGGGCGTCAGGCACGACAACGGGTTCTCGACGCTGGTCCGCATCCCCCCGCCCTATCACGACTGGAACCAGATCCAGACCCTGCCGTACGGGAGGGACCTGTTCGACCTGGACATCTCGCGGGACGGCTCGGCCCTCATCGGATCCATGTCGGAGATCAGCGGGAGCCAGAAGCTGGTGCGGATGGACATCGCGGCGCTGCGGGCGAAAGCGGCCACGCCCGAGGTCCTGTCCGATTTCGGTGACTGGCCGCCGTCGAACTTCGTGTTCTCGCCGGACGGCAGGTACCTCTTCGGCTCCTCCTACTACTCGGGGGTCTCCAACATCTACCGTTACGACCTCACGCGACAGGTCATGGAGCCCCTGAGCAACACGGAGACGGGATTCTTCAAGCCGGTCCCGCTGCCGGGAGACTCCGTCGTGGTGTTCCGGTACACCGCGCGGGGGTTCGTCCCCTCGATGATCCCCAACGAGGTGCCGGACAGCGTGAGCGCGATCCGCTTCCTCGGCAACGAGATCGCCGCCACGCGGACCGACGTGCAGTCATGGATCCCGCCGCAGGATTCGAGCCTCAACCTGGACTCGCTCACGACCTCCGCGCGGACCTACCGCCCGCTCGCCCACCTCGCGCTGAACAGCGCGTATCCGGTCGTCGAAGGATACCAGGATGCGGCCGGCACCAACGCCGTGGCCATCGGCGGGCGTGCGAACCTCTCCGATCAGGTCGGCGCGACCGCGCTGACTCTGACCGCGTCCTACTCTCCCGACCCGGCCCTGTCGTCCTCCGAGCGCCTCCACCTGCGCGCGGACTTCCAGTCCTGGAACTGGTGCGTCACCGCTGCCCTGAATCGCGCCGACTTCTACGACCTCTTCGGGCCCACGAAGGTGAGCCGCCGAGGCTATTCGCTGGGGGTGCGGTACCGGGGGAATCTCTTCCTGGACGACCCGCGCAGCCTGACGTACACGCTGCGGCTGGCGGGGTATGGCCATCTCGCGACCCTGCCGGACTATCAGAACGTGGCGGCGCCGATCGACCGGCTCGTGTCGTTCTCCGCCGACCTCGCGTACGGATCCCTCCGACGCTCGCTCGGCGCCGTCGAGGACGAGCTGGGGACGACCGCGAGCGCGACCGTTCACGGCAACTACGTCGGCGGGACGCTCTTTCCTCTCCTGAACCTGGATGCGTCATACGGCTTCCTCCTGCCACTCAACCACTCGTCGCTGTGGTTCCGGGCCTCGGCAGGGTCGGCGCTGGCCGGGAACCGGAGCGACCCCTTCGCCCGGTTCTTCTTCGGGGGCTTCGGCAACAACTGGGTGGACTACCGGGACATCCGGCAGTTCCGGGAGACCGCGAGCCTCGCGGGGCTAGGGATCGACGACATCGGCGGCGCGAGCTACGGCAAGGCCCAGGTGGAGTGGGTGTTGCCGCCGCTCCGGTTCCGCCGCGTCGGGATCCCCAGCTTCTACCTCCAGTGGGCCGATCTGTCGCTCTTTACGACGGGGCTCGTGACCGACGTGGATGAACCGGCCACCCGCCGCACGCTCGCGAGCGTGGGTGCGCAGCTCGACTTCAGGCTGGTCACTCTCTCCCATCTGAAGTCCACGCTCTCGATCGGATTCGCCGTGGCACACGAGGCAGGCGCCCCGCTCCACTCCGCCGGGATGTTCTCGTTCAAGATCATGTGACGAGTGTCCTCGCGGTCGCCGTCAGTGTCCTGCCGGTCTTCGTGTTCCTCGGGGCGCTGGTGCTCATCGACAGCTACAAGCTCGTCGCGCCGCGGGCGATCCTGCTGTCGGTCGCCGCCGGCATGGTCGCCGGCCTCGCCGCCTACGGGGCGAACGTCTGGCTCAGGCCCGCGCTCGGCCTGGACTGGGACCGGTACTCCCGGTACGTCGCCCCGGTCGTGGAGGAGCCGCTCAAGGCCGCCTTCGTGGTGTACCTGCTGCAACGGAGCAAGGTGGGGTTCGTCGTGGACGCCGCCATCCACGGCTTCGGGATCGGCACCGGTTTCGCGTTCCTCGAGAACCTCTCCTATGTGCAGGCGACCCCCGAGGCGACGCTCTGGACCTGGGTCGTGCGGGGGTTCGGCACGGCGATCATGCACGGGGGCGCCACGTCCATCGTGGCGATGGTCTCCAAGGCGCTCCAGCACCGCTCCGACGCTTTCCGACTCTACATGGTCCTGCCCGGACTGTGCGTGGCCCTGGTCCTGCACTCGCTCTACAACCACTTCGTGGTGCATCCGGTCCTGGCGACGGCGCTGATCGTCCTGGTCTTTCCCTCCCTCTGCATCGCCGTGTTCCAGCAGAGCGAACGCGAGACGAAAGCCTGGCTGGGAACCGGGTTCGACACGGACCAGGAGTTGCTGCGGGCGGTGCACACGGGCCAGGTTTCGGGCACCCCGGTCGGGCGCTACATCGCGACCGTCAAGAGCCGCTTCCCCGCCGAAGTGATCGTCGACATGATGTGCTTCCTCAGGTTGCGCGCCGAGCTCGCTATTCGCGCCAAGGGGGTCCTGATGATGCGCGAGGCCGGGTTCGAGGCCGCGCCGGATCCGACCGTGAAGGACAAATTCGAGGAGCTACGGTACCTGGAAAAGAACATCGGGAAGACGGGGCTGCGCGCGTTGCGACCGTTCGTCCACACCAGCACCCGGGACCTCTGGCAACTGACCGTGCTCGACGGGGAGCGAGGATGAGAGTGCTTGTCGTGGGCCCGGCATCCGCCGATCGCGATGCCCTGGCGTCTCACGTGCGGCAGGAAGGGTATGTCGTGGAGACGGCCGGATCGGGGAGCGAGGCCCTGGCGCGACTGAAGGCCGGGCCGTTCGACCTGGTGCTGCTGGACGTTCCACTACCCGACACGGAGGGCCCGCGGTTCCTCGAGGCGCTTCGGAACGACGCCGAGCTCGCGCCGGTCCCGGTCATCGTGGTGTCGGCGGAGGACGACGTCGACGTCCTGGCGCAGTGCCTCGAGTCGGGCGCCGACGACTATCTCCCGGCGGTGTTCCGGCCGGCCATGCTGCGGGCCCGGCTGAGCGCCGCGCTGAACAAGCGACGCCTGCGCGACGCCGAGAGCCTCACGCGCGAAATGGACGTCGCGCGGAACATCCAGCGGGACTTTCTTCCCGAATCGCTGCCACTCGCGAGGGGGGCGCAGCTCGAGGCCGCCCTGCATCCGGCCCGCCAGGTCTCCGGCGACTTCTACGACGCCTTCCTGCTGCCGCCCTCCGGCACGATCGTCCTGGTCGTCGGCGACGTGTGCGACAAGGGCGTCGGCGCGGCGCTGTTCATGGCCCTGTTCCGGAGCCTCATCCGCGCCTCCGCCGATCCCGTCGGGGGCGGTGCGATCCAAATGATCGGCGGCCGCCGCACCCTCGTTCGCCAGTCGCTGGAGTCCGCTACGCCGGCCGACCTGCTGATCCGGGTCGCGGGCTTCACCAACGACTACATCGCCAGGCTACACGGACGCACCAATATGTTCGCCACGGTCTTTCTCGGGGCGCTCGATCCCCAGAGCGGACAACTCGACTACGTCAACGCCGGTCACGAGCCGGCCATCGTCATCGCCCCGGATGGTAGCATGCGGGAGCTGCGCCCCACGGGCCCCGCACTCGGACTCCTTCCGGACGCGGCGTTCACGGCGGGCGAGGCAACGCTCGAGAGTGGCCAGGGCGTCTTCGCGTTCACCGACGGGCTGGTGGAGGCGCGGAGCCCGACCGGCGAGGTCTTCGGCGCCGCGCGTCTTCGGGACGCCCTTCGGGCGAACAACACCTCCGCCACCACTCTGGTGCGGGGCGTCCTGGAAGCGCTCCAGGCGTTCACCGGAGAGGCCGAACCGCACGACGACGTAACGCTCCTCGCGGCGTCGCTCACGACCGGTTGACGAGTCGAGCCTGGTAGTGTCGCGTCGAGCCCAGGAGGGGCAAACTGCCGGTGACGAGGGCGATGCAGGCCATATCTTTTTCCTTCGCGGAATGATAGCCACCAAGGGAATCCTGCTGTACACTAGAAGCGGATCGTGAAGAGAGCGTTCACAAGTCATGACCGAACCATTTGTCTCCCGCGGATTTCGTGGCCGCCGGCAACCCGGGGCCACCGCTGCTCGCCTTCCTCCCGGCCAGTACGAAACGCCCGATTTCCCGGTCCTCTCGGCCGGTCCCACGCCGCGCACGCCGCTCGCGACTTGGGATTTCCTGCTCCGCGGTGCCGACGGACCGGTGGCACGTTGGGCGTGGGACGAATTCGCAGCCCTTCCGCACGAGAGTGTGACGGTCGACATCCATTGCGTCACCAAATGGTCCAAGCTCGACACGATGTGGGAGGGAGTCTCGGTGGACGCGCTGCTGGCGGCGGCCGCCGCGCGCGGCGTGAAGCCCTCGCCGTACGTGCTCGCGCTGTCGGACGGCGGGTACACCACAAACCTGCCGCTGGCGGACGTGACGGGTGGCAAAGCGTGGGTGGCAGTGAAATTCGGCGGTGCGCCGCTCGCCCCCGAGCACGGCGGGCCGGCGCGCCTGCTGGTGCCGCACCTCTACTTCTGGAAGAGCGCCAAGTGGCTGCGTCAGTTGCGTTTCATGGAACACGACGAGGCGGGGTTCTGGGAGTCGTTCGGCTACCACAACTACGGCGACCCGTGGCGTGAGCAGCGTTATAGCGGCGACCCCTGAGCCTGGTTCTGCGCCGTCGCAGCGAGCGGCCATCGCCTGGCGACTCGCCACCGTTGTCGACGTCGTCACCGAAACGCCCCGAGCGCGGACGCTGCTGCTCGACGTCCCCGGATGGCCCGGCCATCGCGCGGGACAGCACGTCGACGTGCGGTTGACGGCTGATGACGGCTATCAAGCGGAGCGCAGCTATTCCATCGCTTCCGCGCCCGAGGACCCGCGCATCGCGCTCACGGTCCTGCGACTCGACGATGGCGAAGTCTCACCCTACTTGAACGACGTGCTGCGGAGCGGCGATCGCCTCGAGCTGCGTGGCCCGATCGGTGGGTACTTCGTCTGGAACGTCAGTTTGGGCGGGCCGCTCCTCCTCGTCGCGGGGGGGTCGGGCGTCGTGCCGCTGATGGCGATGCTGCGCCATCGGGCGGCCGCGCCTGGGATGGCGAACATGCCAGCTCGCCACGCCGTCCCTGCCCGGCTGTTGTATTCGGCCCGTCGCTGGGAAGACGTGTTCTACCGCGCGGAGCTCACTAGATTGGCGGAGGCCGACGGGACACTCGAGGTCGCGTTCACGTTGACGGACGAGGCGCCTCCGGGGTGGACCGGATTCGGGCGGCGGATTGATCGCATGATGCTGGCGGAGGTCGCCTGGCCCCCGGCCGAGCGGCCGCACGTGTTTGTCTGCGGCCCGACGCCGATGGTGGAGGCCGTCGCGGCCACGCTGGTCGAGCTCGGGCACGATCCGGCACGGGTGAAAACCGAACGCTTCGGACCCACGGGCGGGTCATAGGGAGGCCATGTGAACGGTGAAGCACTACGGCTCGACGGGAATGCTGCGGGCGGCATCCTGAGCGAAGTCTTCGTCCCCGATGTGACGGCGGCCCGGGCGACGTGCGCCAGCTGCGGCGCGATGGGGGAGATGGGTGCGCTGCTGGTCTATGCCACTGGCATGGGGATGGTGATACGGTGCCCCAGCTGCGACGCCGTCGTGCTGCGCATCGCGCGCCCGCGGAAGCAGCTGTGGCTCGACTTGACAGGCGTAAAGTGCGTCGTGATTCCCTAAGGGAGGTTCGTGAGGTTGGGGAGGTTGTGGGAGGTTAGGGGAGGTTACCGGCAAGCGCAGCGGGCGCCGGGCCCGCGTCGACCAGTTGTTTCGTGACCGGTTCTACGCGGAAGTTCAGTCCCTCCAGGGTGCGCGACCCCAGCAGCACTAGATCGCCGGGCTCTCCGAAGACGACGTCGTCCCCCGTTCGCCTTCCAGCGACGGTGACGATCACGATGCCGGTCCACCGCGCGAGCACCGTGCCGTTCGCCTGGCGAAAGTACCACTCATTGTTGCGCTCGACGCCCAGTGATTCGAGCACTTCGGCCGGGACCCAGCTCAACTCCGCCCCCGTGTCGACGAGCACCGACCTCACCGTGCGTCGCTGACCCGGGCGGGCAGGGTTCTCGAGCTCGACGTCGACGCGGAAACTTCCCATATCGTTCGGCATAGTACCTCCTCGAGCCATGCCGAGTAGTACCATGGCGTTGCGGGCGGTGTCAATACTTTTGCGCGCGCCGATCCCTGGTGCGATTCCCACTTCCCCCGGTTCGGTTCCGACTCGCCCCCGCGCGCTTCCACCTCCGGCCCGTTAGCCCCGAGCTAGGCGACCGCTGCGGGTGATGCGGGGCCGTCTCCCGCCCGCAAGAGCACCGGTCCTGTCTTCAGCGGCGAAACGCTCCCGTGTGACCCTCGTCACGGACCGTGGGGGCATCGGCAGGCAGCGTCTACTATGCACAGCGAGCACGGACGTCCCGAAGTCAGCCGTCACAAATGCCTGATCTACGACGGGCATCCATCCGAGCAGCTGCCAGTCGTCGTGCCGCTGCTGCGGGACGGATTGGAGCACCACTGGCGCTGTCTCTACCTCGGGGACCCCGAGATGGTGCGGATGGTCGATTCGGCGCTCGGCGCCGACGGCATCGACACGGCGCGCGCGACCGGGCGCGGCGCTCTGATCTTCTCTTCGGACCGCAGCCACCTCGCCGGCGGCGGGTTCGATCCCCAACTCATGATCGACGGGTTGCGGGCCTTGATCGACGGTGCGGTGCACGACGGCTACGAGGGACTGTGTGCGACTGGCGACATGCGGTGGGAGCTGGGCGACGACCAGAACCTGAACCGCCTGCTCGAATATGAGGCCCGGCTCGAACAGGTGTTCCGCGACATGCCGCTGCGAGGGATCTGCCAATACCACCGGGACGTGCTGCCCCCGCAGGCGGTGAACGACGCCCTGCTCACGCATCGCAGCACCTACATGGGCGCCGCGCTCAATCAGGACAACCTGTTCTACATCCCTCCAGAACTGTTGCTCGAGTCCCGCAAGGGCGAGAACCGCGGCGGGCAGGTGGAGTGGATGTGCCAGCAGCTCATCCGCGTTTTGAACGCGGAACAGACGCGCGACACCGCGTTGCAGCGGCTGGAGGAAGCCAATCGCGATCTGGAGCGGCGTGTCGCCGAGCGCACGGCGGAACTCGAGGCCGCCAACCAGCATCTCGAGGCCTTTTCCTACTCCGTGTCGCACGACCTCCGCTCGCCGCTGCGTGCCATCACTGGGTTCAGCGACGCCTTGGCCGAGGAGTGTGGCGCGGCGCTCGGCAAGGAAGGCCTGCAGCACCTGGAGCGCGTCCGCGCGGGCGTGCGCCGCATGGGCGAGCTGATCGACGGCATGCTGGCGCTGTCCCGCGTGATGAAGGCCGAGCTGCGTCGCGTACCAGTCGACTTGAGTGCCATCGCCGAGGAGGTGGGTCGCGACGTTCGCGCGAGCACGCCCGAGCGCTCGGCCGAGTTCGTGATTCAGCTGGGCCTGCGCGCGATGGGCGACCCCGCGCTGCTAAGGGCCGTGCTGACGAACCTGTTCGAGAACGCGTGGAAGTTTACCGCTCAGCGCGCGAAGGCGCGCATCGAATTCGGCCAACGTGGCGTCGAATCGGGCCGGCCGGTGTTTTTCCTACGCGACAACGGCGCAGGGTTCGACATGAAGTACGCCGACAAGCTGTTCGGCGTGTTTCAGCGGCTCCACCGGCAGGAAGACTTCCCTGGGACCGGCGTCGGGCTCGCGACCGTGCAGCGCATCGTCATCCGGCACGGCTGCCGGATCTGGGCCGAGGCGCACCCGGACCAAGGGGCGACCTTCTTTTTCACGCTGCCCGCACCGGCCTGAGAGGACGGGGACAGGCGCCCCCTCTAGGCGCGGGCGCCCGCCCCCAGCTCCCGGCGCACCAGCACCGTCAGCACCACCGCGGTGAGGAACAGCGCCGCCACGTCGCCCCCCAAATGTCCCCGCTGACCGGGATCGGTCAGGGAGTGCACCGCCATGACCGTCCCATGGACCACGCTCGACCACACAGTGAACCAGATGAGGCTTAGGTGGCGGGCCGGGTCTCGCGCCGCGATCAGCAGGAAGACACCGAGCGTGGCATAGATGCCCCAGATCATCTGCAGGTAGGCTGGTTGCTCCGGCACCCAGGCCCAGCCGCTCGGCCAGAGACGATTCAAAAGGGGAATGCCGACGATAAAGATGAGGCCGAGGATCCTGAGCACCGGCCGCAAGAGCGAAGAGGGAACGGGCGCGTTCATACCAGCCTCCGAGGGGGGAGCGGTGCCTGGCGGGTCCAGCGCATCATGCGGCTCGCTTGGTGAAGTTCAGTACCGTCGCAATCAGCTCTTCAGGTGCGTCGAGTGCCAGGAAGTGACCCGCGTTCTGCACGGTGCGCAACGTGGCGCCGGGAACCGCCTGCCGGTCCGCCTCGCGCTCGGGGACCCGAGACCAGTCATGGTCGCCGTACACCAGGAGCACCGGCAGATTGATGGACTGGTACTCCGACCGCCCCCGCTCCCACCCTGCCCAATGGTGGACCAGCGACATGAAGGCCCGATAGTGACCCCGTCGGTTGCCGACGGCATACATCTCCCGCGCGAGGGCCGGGGGCATCGAGCCCGGCCGGTACACGCCGCCCTCGAGGATGTGCTTCACGATCGGGTACTGTCGGAGCCGCGTGACGGTGGTGCCGAGAATCGGCACGTCGTTGAGCCCAAACAGGACGTTGGCGATCGCGGAGCTCCGCCGGATTCCTCGTCCTCCGTCGTAGTCGTACGGATTCACCGCGACCACGCGGCGGACCGACGGGTGATGCCGGGCGGCGAGCAGGAGCGCGATGCTCCCGCCGATCGACTCGCCCACCACCACCGCGTCGCTGATCTCGAGCGCCTCGAGGAACCCCGCCACGCTCGCGGCAAAGAAGTCGGGCGTATAGTCCGCATCCGGGATCTCCGAGTATCCGTGGCCGGGATAGTCGAGCGCGTACACGCGAAAGTGCTGGGCCAGCGTCGGCACGACGCGCTGGAACATGTCGAGCTGGGTGCGCAGCGTATGCAACAGTACGAGCGCCGGACCCTCGCCGACGGTGATGTAGCGTAAGCGCGTGCCGCCGACCCCGACGTAGCGGACGGGGATGTCGGGAGCGGGAGGCCAGGCGAGCCGCTCGGGCGCGACCGGGGCCGAGCGGAGCCACTCGACGAGATACGAGATCAGCGGAAGGCCCACCACGACGGCCGCTGCCGCGATCCATCCGGCGCTCATATAGATGCATATACATGTATGACGCGTTCTCGTCAACCGCTCCGTGGAGCCGCTTGACCAGGTGGACATAGCTGCATATGCATAGGCACATGGCTGCTAAGCGCTTACCGCCTCCGGCCCCACTGCCGTCGCTCCCCTGCGCCTGCGCTAACCTGCGCCGAGCGGCTCGGGCCGTCACCCAGCTGTACGACGCCGCGCTGCGGCCTGCCGGCTTGCGGATCACGCAGTTCACATTGCTCCAAGCGCTGGCGATAGCCGGTGAGCCGATGACGCAAGGCGCGCTCGGGGAGCTGCTGGCGGTCGATAGCACGACGCTCAGTCGGACGCTCGGGCCGTTGGAGCGGTCGAAGTGGATCCGGCGCGTGGCGGGGACGGACGCGCGGGAGCGCCGCCTCGAGCTCTCCGCTCAAGGGCGGCGGGTTCTCGAGCGAGCGACGCCCGCGTGGGAACGCGTGCAGCGGCGGTTCCGCGCGGCACTCGGTACGCGAGAGTGGCCGGCGCTCGAGGAGCTGCTGACGGCGGCGGTGACCGCGGTCCGGGGCGCGTAGCGTGCGGTTTGGCAGTGGCAGGAAGGCACAATTGCTGAGATTGCGCCGGCTAGGACTTGACCGAGACGAAGTCCGAGCCCCTGGGTCCATGTCCGCGCGGCAGGGTTTCGTACATGACGCCGGCGACGACCACTCCCGAGACGAAGGTCAGCGCCGCGATCGCGCTTATGGCGAAGGACATGGTAAACGCGTCCGCGAGAAGGCCCGCGCTGATTGCCCCTATTGCGTAACCCGAATCACGCCAGAGTCGGTAAACCCCTACGGCGCTCGCCCGCCAGTTCGGGTGCGCGACGTCTGACACCGCGGCGAGTAGCGTAGGGTAGACCAGCGCTGTCCCGATCCCCAGCAGTACCGCGCCGGCGAGCGACGAGAAGAAGGACCGGCCGACGACGAACGCCGCGATGCCGGCCCCCTGCACCCACATCCCGCACGCGATCATCCACTTCCGTCCCCAGCGGTCGCTCAGTGCCCCCGTCCCAAGCTGGCCGACTCCCCACACCAGCGGATAGGTCGCGGTCACGACACCGATCCGGTCGAGCGCGAGGCCGCGCGCCGCGAGAAACACGGGGATGAGTCCCCACACCATCCCGTCATTCAAATTGTTGAC
>Ga0070707_100003403_pt1 | contig 15031 bp, 11 predicted proteins | sample KBSK5502metaG_FD_65468 | JGI IMG/M metagenome (GOLD analysis project Ga0070707, IMG submission 65468) | Corn, switchgrass and miscanthus rhizosphere microbial communities from Kellogg Biological Station, Michigan, USA - KBS K5-50-2 metaG | ecosystem: Host-associated > Plants > Roots >... | reverse complement strand
GATTACGTTCAACGGTGAAATCAGGATGAAGACGGCCATCTTTACTTCATCTCGCGAGAAGACGATCTGATCAAGACGGCCGGCGAACGCGTGGGTCCGCGCGAGGTGGAAAACGCTATCTACGAGCTGGAGCCGGTGAAGGAAGCGGCCGTCATCGGCGTGCCTGACGACATCCTGGGCAATGCAATCAAGGCGCGGCGCTGACGGAGCGGCATCCCGGGTCTTTCGACGTCGTGACTGCGTTCGATGTCCTTTACCATGTCGTGGACGAAACGAAGTTCTCCCGCGCCATTACGAATATCGGACGCCTTTGCCGCCCCGGCGGCTTCCTGCTGATCCACGATGTGTTTCTCAGCAGCGCCGAGGAAAATCACGGCTACATCCGCTGGAGAGCGCTTTCCACGTACATGCGAGAACTACGCCGTGCAGGATTCGAAATCCGGCAGCGCCTTCCGATTTTTTACTTCATGATCCAGGCAATTGATCTTCACCGCGGCGGTCTCATGTCGAATGTGCACCAACGTGTGTGGGATTTGCTGCGGCGCGTTATCGACAGAACTCCCGATCGGGCGGGACGCATGTTGTATACGCTGGACGCGCTGCTATTGTACGGCTCGAGAGACGGGCCTTCAATGGAGCTTCTTGTATGCGAGAAACAACAAACGAATAATCAGTAATATTGCTGTCTTCATTTGTGTGTCTCTCTACGCGTGGCTCCCTGCCTGCAGGACACACGACATCGGGGCCGTTTCCTATGGATGCATCAATAATCGAGCAGAACCTGGAAAGACTGTCGCACACTCGAGTCTTTTTTGGTCATGAGTACTCCAGTGACGGCGGCCATCTGAACCAAACGGGAAGCCGGGTCGCAGCGCGCGAATTCCTTCGTGCCACTTCTGTTGCGTTGGCGGAGCGGAATACTGGAAATTGAACGAATCCCGAATGTCTCCGTATTACTGCCGAGGCTTTCGATGCCCGACGTAAACCCATCCCGCTCAAAAAAATCCAATGCTTGATGAATGTTTGTCCAAATGCGTTAATCACCGAGCGGAAAAGTCTCAGAAGACCAGCCGGACCGAACGGAAACGATCCGGATGCAATGAACCCCTATCTTTAGACGCTTAGGAGGAGCCGTGAAACTCTTCAAATGCACATCGGCACTGATGCTGATCGTGCTGGGTTTTACAATTTTCGTAATCCATAACACTTCGGCTGCCACGACGGCGTTGGGAAATCTTGTCGCCTCGATGCAGCCGGGAACATGGGCTCAGCTCTCCACGAACAACATCAACGCGACGCTCAGCAACCCCGGCGGAGCCAGCGGCATCATCTTCGGCTATACGGAGTACATCAAATGGGATCCCGTCGGGCACCGGCTCTACTATCTGGGCGGGGACCACTTCACTTCAGGCACGCCCGTCATGCGACACGTGCAGTACGATGAAAATTCAAATTCCTGGTCGATACTGCCCGAACAAAGCTGGTTCACCGCCTTCTCTTCTCATGGCTATGACCATGGGGCGATCGATCCCGTCCACCGCTATTTTTACTTCCGTCCTCCGGGCAACCTTACGATGTATCGCTGGAATATGGACACCCGCGTTTGGACCGCAATGCCCAGCAATAATGTCATTGGGTTCGACTCCTGCTGCGTGGGCATTGATTATTTTCCTGAACTACACGGCGTGATCTGGGCCAGCGATGAAAATGATGATAACGGCGGCGTCACGCGTCTCAATGACGCCACCGGCCAGTGGGAACGCATCGCGCAGGCCGCGGCCTACCCGATGGGCGACTACCACAATTTTGCTGAATACAATCCGGTTCGCAAAGTCATGGTCTTTGGAGGCGGAACCGGTGGTAAGGCAACACGACAGATTTACAAACTCGATGCGACCGGCGCAGTCACGCCGTTAAAGAAAGCTCCGACGGACCTGGGAATTCAAGACGCCATCTTCACGGTAGATCCGGTTAGCGGCGACTATCTGGTGTTCACCAAAAACAGCCAGTTCTACGTTTACAACGTGGTGACCGATACCTGGACTTTGAAGGCCACCGGCTCATTGATTCCGATCTGGACGACCTCCTACGGCGATCCCGTGCACGGCGTGGTGGCCGGACCCATCGATACCTACGGCGTCAATGTGTTTGTGACCTGCGATGGAACCAACAAGTGCAGCGTGAATCTCTACAAACATTCCACAGGCAACTCATCGGCACCACCCGATAACGGACCGCCTGTGGACGGTACGACAACAACATCAGGCACGCCGGCGGCACCAGGGACGCCACCAACGAACACGTCGTCAACGCCGTTCGCTGTTAAGTGCGCGCAGGCGGGTGTGATCAACTGCTTCGGCTTCGAGAGCGCTAGCGCTCTGAACTACACCTGGCCGGCGGGAACGTCCTGCGACGCCGTGTTTGCAGGACAAACGAACAACTTCTTCGGAACCGATCGTCGCGGGGCCGGCAACGCCGCAGCCGTCATCCAGAATGGACAGTGTGTCTATCCTCAGATCGACACGGCCACGTCGCATTCCGGAAGCGGCTCAATGAAGTTCACGATTCCTCCAAACAGCGACGCGAACTCGAGCGGCTTCTTCACCGAGCCATTCAAGCGCAATTCCAACGGAACTTTTCCGTACGTAGGCCCGGGATCTTCGTTGGGAAGCGTTCTGTACTTCCAGTTCTATCAGAAGTTCGATTCCAATTTTGTGAACACCGACTATCAATGTATGGGTGGTGAGTGTGCAGGTTGGAAACAGGCAATCTGGTACGGGAATCCACCGAACGGCGCCAGTTCGAGCAGTCTCGAAGTCACAATGAATAACGGATGGCAGCGCAACGTTCCTCAGATGTACGGCCAATCCGGCACAGACGACTATGGCATCGAGGACGCCATCAATTGTACCTATGCGAAGGCCACCAGCCAGGGCGGGTCGGGATCCGGCTTCAATTCACGTCCGAACTACCAATCACCGCTAAATCCGACCTGCTTCCACTTTCCCGTCGACCAATGGGTCGAATTCACCGGCCGCATCGAAATTCGTGGAGCGGCGAATGCGCCGGCCAGCCGTGTTCAGTTGTGGGTCAACGGGCAACCGGCGATTGACTACGGTGCTGCACGAATCAACTGGTCGGGACCGGACGGCAATGGTCTCGGCCAATTTCTCCTCACGCCGTATCACACGAACAAAGATCCGAACCGCGCGACGCCTGCAGGCTATACGTGGTATGACGATCTCGTCATATCCACTCAACCGATTGCGATGAGCAGCGGCACGACATCGCCGCCGCCTGTGTCCACCACACCGCCGCCAGCCGGGTCGGGGAACAACGCGCCTCCAGATAAGAAGAATCCTTCCGTGTCTATAACGAGTCCTGAGAACGGGTCCAGTGTATCTGGAACGATTCAACTATCTGCCGAAGGCTCAGACAACGTACGTGTTGTTGGCGTCCAGTTCCTGGTTGACGGAAATCCGCTGGGCAACGAGGTGAAAACTGCGCCCTACGGCATCTCATGGGAGACCACAGCAGCCGCCAATGGTAGTCACAAACTGACTGCGGTCGCGCGTGACGCCGCCGGAAACATGACGACGAGCAAGTCCGTCTCAGTAACCGTTAACAATACGCCCGCAACCCCCATGGATAACAGTGTTGCATTCGTTCAGGGCGCGGCCGAGACGGATGACGATACGTCGAAGACGATTGCCGGAACGTTTTCCAAAGCCACTGCAACAGGGAACCTGATCGTCGTTGCAGTCTCCTGGGGGAACCGCGCCTCTGTGAGTTGCAAGGATACTCAGGGCAACACCTACGCGGTCGCAACTACCCAGTACGATAGCGCGAACAATCAATCGCTGGCGATCTGCTATGCGGCGAACATCAAGGGTGGCTCCGGCAAGATTACTGCGACGTTCAGTAACGCTGCGCCGTACCGGCGAATCCTCATTCACGAGTACAGAGGGATTGCGCTGACTTCCCCCGTCGATGCCGTTTCGAAAAATATCGCCGACGGCACCACCGCAGCGAATGCAATCACAACCAACTCCGTCACGACCACCGCGAGTGGCGATCTCGTCTTCGGGGCAATCATGGATGACACGGGAGTGAACCGCATCACAGCGGGAACAGGTTTCACTCTGCGCCAGTCTGTTAACAATAAGGATCTGGTCAGCGAGGATCGCCTTCAGGCCCTTAATGGACCGGTTGCCGCCACGAGCACCTTCAGTGCGCGCCATCGATATCTGGCTCAGATGGTCGCATTCAAGCACCGCTGACCATCACACGTGTAATTCCGGGTAGTCCCCGGAATTACACGTCAAATCCGGCCACGAAGCCAGTACCAAAACATGCCGACAGCCATCCTTGTCACGAAAGGAATGAACCAGCGAAAGCCACGGATGACGCTTCTGCATGACGGCGATCAGTTCGGCGATATTGTGCGGGAGGTGGGTCTCGGAATTGAGCATCGAGCTATGGTGAAGACGGTATTCCGCGAGAATCCTTGGCAACCGGCGACCCCACAATCCACTCTCGGCAAGCCGGCACCACAAATCGAAGTCTTCCCAGCCCTGTGGATTCAGGGCGAGGGTCGACCCCGGAAATATGCTTTGCGCGGGACTTTCGTCGTTGATTCGATCGGTCCAGATACAGATGACGGTTTCCGTTTTATTGTGCGTGGACGAGAGGGCGAACTCTTCCGGCCTCCCATACCGATCGGAACTCTGCCGTGGTTTCACAGATTCAAACAGACTCAGGGCAATTTCGCCTTCGGCTTGCAACGCATCAGCGACGAAGCGGTGGTCGATGAGCTAAATCGAATCTGCGGAGGTGCATTGGAGTTGTGACGTGGCCCGCGTTCAACGAACTCGTTGGGTTTTCCGTTTTTTCTGACTCGTTTCAGAAAAAACGGAAAATGAGCGAGACCAGCAACGTCCGCGATAAGTGCAACTCATTGAAAACTCAGGAAGGGCGACCTCGACGAGCTCTGGCATCCCCCATGCACTTCAGGAGGGCCTTCGAGTCGCAACCGAGACTCGGAAGGAAATGACCAGAAACGATCGCTAAACGATTTTCAACAGGGGGAACCAATGAGTACAAATCAAGTCAATGCTGTGAATACGGTCAACCCAATCAACGGAACTCTCGCTCCGGCCGACCAGGACGCGATCATGGCGGCGATTGGTACGATCAAACAAAAGCTGCCTTTCCTGATCAACCTGAGTAAGGATCAGCGTAAAGGCATGTCCAAACTCGGCAATAAGACCCACGGTTTCGTGCGAAAAGCCTTGAATGTTGCCGCGCAAAACCCGGGCGTGCTTCCCGCCACCTTTGATGTCAACCAGATGCGCAGCCACACGCAGCTATTCGAGGATCTGACGCCGATCAAACTCGCAATTGGCCAGTTGAAAAAGCAGTTGGACGATACCGTGATTGGCGCGGGAAACCAGGCTTATACAGCCGCACTTGATGTTTACGCGGTTGCCAAAAGCCGGTTTGGCCGCGCGAAATTGGAAACTGCCGCTACCGAGCTCGGCCAGCGTTTCCGCGGCAGGAAGAAAGCAGCCACTGCGTCCGTTTCCTCGACGCATTCCAACTCAACTCCAGCCCCGCCAAAGCCATAGATGTCGCCGGCAGCAGCCACGAAATCCTTTCGTGGCTGCTTTTCCCCTCCGCTCCGATTCTCTCCTGCTCCAAAACGAGGATGACGTCACTTGAAATGAGGATGACCTCACTTGAAATGAGGATGACCTCACTTGAAACGAGGACGACCTCACTTGAAACGAGGATGACCTCACTTAAAACGAGGATGACCTCACTTGAAATGAGGATGACCTCACTTGAAATGAGGATGACCTCACTTGAAACGAGGATGACGTCACTTGAAACGAGGATGACGTCACTTGAAACGAGGATGACGTCACTTGAAACGAGGATGACCTCGTTTAAACGAGGATGACGTCACTTGAAACGAGGACGAGGTCCCTCGCGTAACATACGACCATGCATACAACCGAGGTCATCCTCGAAAGCGTTGCCGGATGGGGAGCGAGGCCGGGGGACTTCGCCTTACAGAATGAGTAAGTTTGCGTTAAGAGCACTGGCAAATTCTATTACGCCGGACTGCAGCTCTCCGGAGTGAAGGTGACGCCAATCAGTCCACGATTCGTCGACAGCAATATTCGCTGTGTCGACAATGAGGGAAACTTGCACGCGGGAGCCCGGGGGATCCGAATTAATGACAAGCCGCTGTCTCCAGGCTTACCTACAGCGCTGCAACTTCGTTTCCGCCACAGGACGTTCCAAGAGCTTGGAACCAAGCGTTGGGCTGCAATCGCGAAATGCTGGAACACTAACGAAAGTCGCCAAGTCGCGAGTAATAGCCCGCCCCGTTACACGAAGAGAGAAGAGAGAAAACTGCGATAGACTTGGAAGTGTGAAGGAGGCAGATGAGCATAGACGTAATCGTATCGAGATTCCGCGAGTTGTCGTCCGACGACAAAATCCGCCTGGTGCAAGAATTCTGGGACGAGATTGCGGAAGAAATCGCACGCATGCCGCTGACGGAATCCCAGCGGCGACTGTTGGATGAGCGAGTGGCTGACGAGGAAGGTAACCCTGACGACGTTGAACCTTGGGCGAAGTCGAAAGACGACATTCTCCGTGAGCTGTGAAGTACGAACTCCTGGTCAGAGGCCGGGCAAAAGCCGATGTCCGGCGGGCCGCAAAATGGTACGAACGTCAGCGCGAGGGGCTCGGCAGAGAGTTTATTGCTGAAGTTGATGCCGCACTACGGCGGATCGAAGGAAACCCCGAGCAGTACGAAGTCGTTCATCGCGAAATCCGGCATACGATTTTGCGCCGCTTTCCCTACGGTGTCTTCTATCGAATTCGAACCACTAAAATCACCGTGTTTGCTGTCGTCCACCTAAAACGGGATGACATCCCGCCGAAGGTGTAGGACCTGGTAGGTCGCGCTCGCTCAAACCGCTTATCCTCTTGCGACGTCCTCATTAGTTAATGGGGAGCAATCATAGCGTGCGCGAATACCGCGGGCGTATCCGAGTCCCTCAGACGTGCATGCGGGCTAGATCGGGGCCGTTTAGTGCTAGCGTTGCGGGGCCATGTTTTGAAGAGCCAGATTGTGTGCTACGAGGACTAAGTCGACGAACTCAGCGCTGAGGTCGATCGATCACCGCGATATCCGAGTTCTCCTGCACGCGATCGAACACGATCTCGCGACCATCGCGGGAAACGTCGAAGTCTTTGATGATGAAGTCCGAACCGAAGCTCGTGAGCTGCCGTTCGGTCCCGGTATCGAGATCGATGAGCCAGAAATTCTTGTGCTCGATCTCTCCGCGCAACACAATCAACCCGCGTCCATCGGGCAGGAAGCGGAGTCGTCTGGCACCACGGGGCAACGTCAGATTCGGTATCGGGTATGGCCGGCCGTCGGCGGTCGCAGCCTTTACCGGGAACGTCGTGCCGACATCAGGTCCTGAGTAGGCGAGGAACCGGCCGTCGGGCGACCACGTCGGATCGATCGAGTGCTCCGACAGCAGGGGAACAGTCGCGCGGCCGCCCAACGAGACTCTGAAGAGTCGGGGAGCCCCATCGTGCTCGGCCGCCACTGTGATCGATTTCCCGTCCGGTGCCCACGCCGGAGCGCCACGTAACTCCATCGACTGGGTGAGAGCGCGAACGTTCGTGCCGTCGTCGTCCATCACCCATAGCCGCGTGCGTCCGTGTTCCTCGACCACAAACGTGATGCCGCGTCCGTCCTGCGCGATAGACGGACCGCCGATGATCCGGGCGTTTGGAGCTGTCCACAGCTCAGTGGCCGTTCCAGCAGCGAGTTTCCAGATACCGTCGCTTCCCCTTCTCGAAGAGACGTACAGGAGAAAGTTTGCGCCCAGCCGCGGAGAGAGTCCACCAGGCATAGGCAGCGTGATAGGACTTGCGGCCGACTCCTCGGCCACCTGGTCAGATATCGACACTCGCCAGAGAGTGCCTTTCGTAGTGGTGACCGCTGCGACCAGGCGCCGACCGTCGGAGCTTGCCGCAAGTGACGAGTACTGCTCGAGACCAAAACTAACGCGGTGCGGAACGCGTCGCACAAGGTCCAAGGCATACAATGCCCGCGAAGCATCAGCAGTCGTCGCGAGATACAGCAGCGTTCGCTGATTCAGGAAGACCGGATGGCTCACTTGCGAGTTGTGGGCCGTAATCCGCTCAGGAATGCCACCATCTGGCCTAATGCGCCAGATATCCAGCTTATCCGGCAGCCGCCCCTGCACGAAGTAGATAAAGGTCTCATCCGGCGACCAAACGGGAAAATGGCCATGCAGTCCTGGAGGTGCTTCGAAAATCTTCCGGTCCGCTGACTGGTCGCGGTCTCTTACGAACAGGGGGTCGCCCGGGCCCGGCGTGTGGTAGACGAGACGGGTGCCGTCACTCGACCAGTCGAACTCGGCCACATCTTTCAGATAGGGCCGAAGCTGGCCGCCCATGGTAGGCACCGTCCACACTCCGATGCTGGCGATGTTCGAGACGTCGGGTTCGCGAACCCAGAAGGACAACAGGGCTGCGTCCGGAAAGAACGAGATCGTGCGAACCGACGGATTCGTGAGCTCACGAATGGTGCCATGCGTCAAGTTGTGAAACTGGCTGGTGCCGACCTGCGTCACCCAGACGTCCACCGGTCCGTCGCGGTCTGCGAGAAACGCGATGAACTTCCCGTCGCGCGAAATGGCGGCTGCCTGCTCGGTGCCCTCGAAGTCCGTCACGAGCCGGAATTGTGCGTCTTCAAGCGGGTTCTTCCAGAAATAGTCCGCTTTCTCCAAGAGCGAAACGGCTGTGACTACGACGAGAACGGCCCCGGCTCCTATCGCCAGCCAGATGAACGGCCATCGATTCTCTCGCGGTGTTCGTGTTGATGTCCCTGCCGGCTGGGCGGATTCGACCGACGCGACGCCGTTCGAGTCATTAGGGACCGGTCCAGGGACCAGCACGCGCTGTTCGTAGGTCGGGCTCTCGAGATGGTGGGCCGGCGGTGCCGCGCCGAGGTCATCCTCTCGCCCGACGCGTAGGCTGCGGCTCTCCGACCATGCGTCGAGCTCGGCCCGGAAGGCATAAACCGAGCCGAGCCTGTCGTGGAGGTGGCGGTGGACTGGCATACCCTCGCGCTTCTCCCAACGCTGCACAGTGCTCACGTCCCGCTTGAGGTACGTCGCGATGTCCTTCCATGAATCCAGCCGATCTGCGGGTCCTTCCGAAAGTCTGCTGACTGACGGCGGCTCAGGTTCGTTCACAGTGTCCTCTCGCTAGCTGCCAGGAAGGCGATGACCCGTAATGTTAGCGCAGAGCAACACTCACCGCAATCGACGGCGTTCCACAGCAAGGGGCGGAACCTCGTGTCGTGCCGCGCTTTACAGCTTGTGCGCTCGCATGGCCGCGCGCATTCTGCCGACATTCAAGCAGTCGCGACCGGTGGCGCCCATTCCGACTGCCCGAGGCCATGGTGAGTCGCGCAAGGAGACTGTCATGTCAAAAGTTCAGGTAGTCAAACGGTTGCTCATCGCAGCCGCAACTGGCGGCGGGAATCCCTGCCGTCCTGGTTTACGCAACCACGAGTTCAAGGAGGCTGTCATGTCAAAAGTTCAGGTAGTCAAGCGGTTGCTCATCGCAGCCGCACTGGCGGCGGGAATCCCTGCCGTCCTGGTTTACGCAACCACAAGTTCGGGATCGACCTCGACACTCCTCGGTCGCGCCACGTTCAAGTCATTCAAGGTTGAAAGAAAGCAGCTTCCCGAGAACGCCCCTTTTGGCGGTCGTTGGGGCGGAGAGACGGATCGCGATCGGAGACGACGACCGCTCTGGGAGGTGGAAGCGGAGGCCAGACCCGCACTTGACATAGCCACGCAAACCATCACCTTCCAGCCTGGAGGTCACAGCGGGTGGCATAGTCACCCGGGCCCCGTGTTCATTTCTGTGATATCGGGAACGATGACGTTCTACGAATCAGATGACCCAGACTGCCAGCCGGTCGTTCGCAACGCCGGGGAGGGTTACCTCGATACGGGCGAGCACGCCCACATCGCTCGCAACGAGACGGCGCTGCCTGCGACGAACGTCGTCACGTACTTGGTGCCACCCGGCGCTGCGCTCCGGGTCGATGAGCCGTTCCCTGGCAACTGTCCGTTTTAAGCAAGCCTTTGCGGAGGGAACTCTTTGCGCACTCAGTCAAGAGCGCGCGAGAGTTCTCTTCCTTATAGGGGAGAACGATAACGTGACAGCAACAGACCCTGCCGCTGCGATCACAAGGCCCGTGTAAACAACGGCAGAGCCCAACATCCGAATGAGCCGAAGCTATTTCTTCGGCAGAAGATTGTTCCTGGTTACGTTGTCCAGATTCTTATTCAGTGCCGCCTTCGCATCGACAGGCAACAAAAAGCCGGATTGCTGAAGACCATCGATCGCCTTTTGCAGCATGGCGGTATAGGTTTCGATGTTCCCGTAACGCTCTTCGATCGACAGACGCGGGTCACCGGTGGCCAGCCTCTCCGCCTTGGTTTTCGCGAACGGAATATATTGTCCGGAACCTTCACAACCATCGTTGGCCTGCGCGCCGGCGCGGAGCGCCCAGCCCGTGTATGTTGCGAGTGGCACCTGAACCTCCGGCAAGCGAAGGCCTGCGATATCATTGCCATCCGCATCCGTCTTCGGAACAAAGCTCGGATAGATCGGACCATTCGACGGATTGTCCTGATATGGCGCGCTGAACGCGGGCGGATTCATTGTCGGAATTCCCTTGGTGTAAAAATCCTTACCGTAGTTCAGCAGGTACCGCGTCGTTTTGAAACCCGTGTAGGTGACACCCGGTATCTGTGGGAATCCGGTCGATGCCTGATCGGGTTTTACCAAGGTTCCATTCGAAAGCTTCGGAACCTGACTCGGCGGCGGTTGAGTTCCATTGGTCACCCATTTATCCAATGCGACGAACAATGCGCGCTGCACAGCCTGCGAATCGAGAGGATTCTGAAACTGCTGACAGGCACCCTTCGCTGCGCCATTCCCCGTTCCGTGCTGCATGCTGGACATGAAGTAGATCCGCGTGAACGGGGAGTCCGGCAGATCCTTCGTGCCGGTCGGATCGGTCGTCATCAGCGATGCGGCCTTCACCCAGTATTCGTTCGCTGAAAAAATCTCCATGGCGTACGGACAGGTATGAGTGGCCTCGCATTTTGCATAACGACTATCGGTCTTGTCCGTGATCGGATCTGTCGTCGTCACATTCGCGAACGGAAATCGGCCTTCGACAAAGAGATGGTCCTGACGGTTGCGCTCGGTGCGTCCCGGCTGCGACCAGCGGTAGTTCATGCTGATGCCATCGCCTGCGGCAATCCACTGCATCATGCCATCGAACACCGGCTTTCCGTTTTCTGCCTGATTGAAACCGAGATAACGGAAGTCGTTCAGGAAGCGCCCCGGCTGGGAGGAGATTTCGGTATAGATCCTCGTGATGTCGCCCGCAAGCGGATTCGGCGTGCCGGCATCGTCCTTCGTTTCGTAACGCAGCCACGCGTTCCAATCGCGAACAGCGGCAAAGCCGATACCGTTCACCGTCGGATCCTTCGCCGTGTAACTGAATTCATAGATGTCGTTCGCCACAAACTTCGTGCCGGCGGGCAGCAGCGAGATGGAGTTGCCGTCGGCGTCGAATTGCCAGCCGGAGTCGGGAACGACTTGAGGCGTATCGTTAAGGTGAACGCGATGCGTCAGCTTCGCTTTGGATTTATCGAGCGTCGCTGCGGGGTACGTCAGCTCGTATGAAGCTCCGCCGGTGACGATGTATTCATAGGACGGACCGGTGATCGAAGAGCCATCGGGATTCTTTGCGATCGGCAGCGTGATGGTCGTGCTGAGATCGTTCCCCCTCGTTTCTGCAGACGCGTCCCAGCCACTGAACGATATCGAATAGCCCTGCGGCATCAGGAATGAGTTACCGAGGAGCGTTGCATCCATGACGGAACCCGGATCGTTTCCGCCAACGCCTCGGTTAAGAGCAGCGATCGTTTTCCGTCCGCGGTTCGGCGGCTCATACAACATTTTGTGATTGCCCTTGCTGAGGTCGATCGGCTTGAGGATATAAAAATCGAACGCGTATTCGACCTTGCCTCCAGCATTCCTCGGCGCAAGCTGCAGATCCACGATGACCTTATTCTTCGGATCCTTTGGGTCCAGCTCACCGAAAGCTTTCCCGACGATCTTCTCGTATGGACCGACACCCGGCCACGAGTAGCCGCCGAATGCGGGCGATTGCCTGGAGGTGATTTGAATCTTCTTCACCTTCGCGTGGGCGGGCAGTGCCAGCAGCATGCATACAATCATGACGCGCGTGAATACGTTGATACGCAAATTACACCTCCTAAATTCCTCGCAGAAGTTCGGTCAGTGGTCTGATATTACTCGTCATCTCGAGTTTTTGCACGTAACCAAGGGCGCGCTCACATGAGGCGTCGCCAATGACTCCGCGGACACAGGTGCGGAACTTCGCCTGAAGTTCGTCCGGAGTCATGGGAACCTGAGGACTGCCTTTGGGAAACTTCTCCTGCAGCTTCAGCATTTCGCCGTTTTTCAGTTTGATCGTTACCGTTGAAGGGCGGCTTCCATCGGCGCCGGACTGAAGATTCGGATCGATCTTCATGTCCACTTTCTCCAGCAGGCCGAGGACCTCGCGGTTCCGTACAGCTTCATCGGTAAACGTTTCGAGCATGATGTTGCCGTCGACGAGCGCTCGCGCAATCAGATAAGGCATGGAGAATTTGCCCTCCAAGCCTGTTTTAGGAACCCGATATACGAGTGGCGCAGCCGTATCGCGCGGCACGTCGATATCGACGTGTTCCACCGCATCGGGCGTAATCCGATGCTCGTCGCGCAGCCGAATGGTGGCATAGATCGCAGTATGGGTCAGGCCGCCGCAAGGGTAGGGCTTGAATCGCACGCCGTATTTTTCCAGGGCGTAAACGCGGCCCAGGCCTTCAAAAGCGGCCATGTTCGGTTTACGTCCGGGATAGAAGGAGTCGAAGAAGCCATTCCTCGCCTCCAGAGTTTGCGCATTCGATGTGAAGCCGGATTTGGCGAGCCGCGCAGCTATGACACCGTTTCGCGCCGCCTGACCAACGTGCAGAGGCTTGGTCATCGTGCCGAAGTTCGAACTGACGCCGCTCGCCATCGATGCTGTTATGCCGACCGCCATTTCGACTTCCGATTCCTTGAGGCCGAGCAGCTTCGCGCACGCTGCCGACGCGCCGAAGGAGCCGATGGTTCCATTTGCGTGCCAGCCACCGCCCGCGTCCTGAACAGCGAACATTAACGCGGCTGTGACTTCGAAGCCCGTAACATAAGCTTCAAGGATCTGCTTACCGCTCACACCGAGGGCCTCACCCAGGGCGAAGATTGCGGGAATAATGGGTGCGGTTGGCTGACCGCCAATCACGAAACTGTGATCGAAATCGTGTGCGTGAGTGGCGGTTCCGTTGACGAATGCGCCCTGCAGCGCCGAAGACTTGAAACGCTGTCCATAAATTGTCGTCTCTTCCTTCGCCCGTTCCTCGCGCGCGAGCTTTCCAGCGATCAGCGCGCTTTCTTCCCGGCTGCCGGCGACAGCAACGCCCAGAGAATCGAGAATCGCCGTCTTTGCCGTCTCAAGTGTTCCCGGGGGTAAGGAATTGTAGTGAGTGTTGACGACGAATCCCGCAAGGTTCGGGGTCGTCTGAGCCTGAAGCCTCTCGACGATTCCCGCCGCCACACCTATAGCCAGGAATTCGCGCCGGTTGATTGTTGCCTGCTTGCGCTTCATGGTGTGGCCGACGTCGTCGTGTCGTGAATGATGCGCCAGTCGTTGTTGTTGCGGCGAAACAAAAGTGTGAAGCGGCCGTGAGGTGAATCATTGGTGCGCGCAAGCCGCCACCGCCCATCCACGACGGCGAGGCCGGGGCTCACGGGCTTGATTTCGAGTTCGGAAAACGAAAGGGTCCCCATTTGCTCGCGCGACGTGTATCGCGTTTTGTAGCGGTCAAGCACCGTCTGCCATCCGCGCGTGACTTCATCGCCCGAAACAAACATCGTCGTGTCCGCGCGCTCGTACCCATCCATGAATCCTTCGATGTCGCCGCGATTCCACGCCGCCTGCTGCGCTTCCATAACACTACGTACCGCCGCGATAACTTGATCGCCGTTCTTCGTCCGATCGCACGCCGCAATGCACGCGGAAAGAGCCAATACGACCAGAACTGAATTGATGCGATGCACTATTTTTTAACGAATTTCCTAACCGTTCCGAGGAAGTCCGCGCCATAAACGTTGCCTTCAGCGTCGACCGTGACTCCTTCGGCCATGCTTGAACCAGAGGCGTACGGATACGGACACGGATCCGGAATGAAATATTTGACCGAACCGTCCTTCCCGCTTCCGATCCGGATGCCTCTCTGGATACCCGGGTTGAATCCATAGCCCGTCTGCGGCAAAGCGAATTGTCCGGTGTTGGTGCGTCCATCTCTTGACTCGGAGTCGGCAACGTAGAGGACATCGTTCTTATCGAGATACATGCCGCTCGGCCGTCCGAACTGGAACCACTGCGCGATGAACTTGCCGTCCTGATCGAAGACCTGGATTCGATTGTTCTGTCGATCGCCGACGAAAAGCCGTCCTCTGGAATCGAAGACGAGCGTGTGAGGAACATCGAATTCGCCCGGGCCCATGCCTTTCTTGCCCCAGGTCTTGATGAACTTTCCGTTCTTGTCGAACTTCATGATTCGAGCATTGCCGGTCGCCGTTCCGCCGCCGCTGTGGCCGTCCGCGACAAAGATGTCGCCATTCGGAGCAATCGCAACGTCGGTCGGCGCATCGAACTCATCCAGGCCAGGTCCTGAAACACCAGGTTTGCCGATTTTCATCAAAAGCTTTCCTTCCGAACTGAACTTCAAGACCTGCTGGCCCTTTCCGGTTCCAGTTCCATTGTCGGCCA
>Ga0070707_100003402_pt1 | contig 15034 bp, 10 predicted proteins | sample KBSK5502metaG_FD_65468 | JGI IMG/M metagenome (GOLD analysis project Ga0070707, IMG submission 65468) | Corn, switchgrass and miscanthus rhizosphere microbial communities from Kellogg Biological Station, Michigan, USA - KBS K5-50-2 metaG | ecosystem: Host-associated > Plants > Roots >... | reverse complement strand
GAGTCGGAGGGCCAGGGCGGCGTCTTCTACCGTGCGATCGACGAAACCAGCCGAAATGATTGAAGAGATCCGTTCGATTCTCACCAAGATCGGCGAAGATCCGACGCGCGATGGCCTGGTGAATACTCCAAAGCGCGTCGATCGCGCATTCCGGTTTTTGACCAGCGGCTATCGCATGAACCCCGACGAGCTTTTGAACAAAGCCTTGTTCGATGTGTCATACGATGAAATGGTGATTGTTCGCGATATCGACCTGTTCAGCCTGTGCGAGCATCACCTGCTTCCGTTCTTCGGCAAGTGCCACGTGGGATATATCCCGAATGGGCGTGTCATCGGCCTGAGCAAAATCCCGCGGCTGGTCGATATGTTCGCACGACGGCTTCAGGTTCAGGAGCGCCTGACGACGCAAATTGCTGAAACTATCAGTGAAAAAATCAAGCCTCGCGGTGTGGCCGTCGTTATCGAAGCCCAGCACCTTTGCATGATCATGCGCGGCGTCGAAAAACAAAATTCGGTAGCCGTGACCAGCTCGATGCTCGGGGTGTTCAAAGAAAATCAAAATACGCGAAACGAGTTCCTGAATCTGGTACGGCATCAACATAAATGATTTCTTCTGTCATTTTCGATTTAGACGGAACCCTGACCATGGTTCCGAGCCCGTGGCGCTACGTCCATGAACGTCTGGGGCTGTGGGACAACACCGCATGCCACTACCTGGATGAATGGCTCTCGGGCAGGATCTCCTACGAAGAGTTCTGCCGCCGCGATACGAGTCTGTGGAATGGCCGCACAGTGGAAGAGATCCATTCGTTTCTGGATGAGATCGACGTCAACCGGCACGTGCCCGCGGTGGTCGAGCGGCTCGTCGCGCGGCGAATGCCGTCGATCATCATTTCATCCGGCTTCAAATACGTGGCGGCAAAGATTCAGCAGCGGTGTGGATGGGATCCTCTGCTCATCTACGCGAACGAACTCATCGACGGGCCGTTCGTCCAGATCAATGTCTCCGGCGATCTCGCGAGTCCTCTTTCGAAAAAAGCTCTGGCCGAGAGCGCGCTGAAGAGTGTGGGTTCGACCATGAGCGAAACCCTGGTCGTGTCCGATAGCCCTCGAGACCTCGAACAACTCTGCGATTGCGGATACAAGCTCCACGTCCAGCAGGAAGACGATCTCCTCCGGGTGAACGATTTTCTATGACTGATGATTTGAAACGGCAGGCTGCGCTTCGGGCCCTCGACGAGATCCGCGATGGAATGATCGTTGGGCTGGGAACCGGCTCGACGGCGTCGCACTTCATTCGCGAACTCGGCAAGGCCGGATTGAAAGTCGCCGGCATACCGACTTCGGAAGAATCGCGCCGGCTCGCTGAAGAAGTGGGCATCCGATTGACAACGTTCAAGGAACACCCTCAAGTGGACGTGACCGTCGATGGCGCGGATGAAGTTTCGCCGCAACTGGATCTGATCAAAGGACTCGGTGGAGCGCTCGTCCGCGAGAAGATCGTGGCGCACGCCTCGAAACGCGTCGTCATCGTCGTCGACGAAAGCAAACTCGTCGATCGTCTCGGGAGCAAGACCGTCATTCCCGTTGAGGTCGTCCCACTCGCCGTCCCGCGTCTCCTTCTTCAACTGAACGAACTTGGCGGAGAAGCCCGCGCTCGGGAGAAGAATGGGCAGCCTTTTGTTTCCGACAACGGGAATACCATCCTCGATTGGCGACATGGTGTCATCGACGACCCTTCGGCTCTTGAAAAGACGCTGAAGTCCCTGACGGGCGTTGTCGATTCGGGGATTTTTGCGAACACCGCAAACTGTGTGATTGTGGCGGCCGCAACAGGTATCCGAAAGCTCGAACGCGGGATAAATTAGCCACAAAGAGGCACAAAAGTCTCAAAAACCTAATTTTGTGAATCTTGTGCCTTTTTGTGGCTAATTTATCCCGCCCTAACGCAGCCGCACGCTGCGGATCATTTGTTCAAAGGTGGGTTGATACGTGGCGAACTCGTCTTCGGGCGCGACGAACACCATGTAAAAGAGACTCTGGTAATAGAGCCGGGTGACGACCCATACGACTTCGGATGAATTGCTCGAGTTGCCTTTTCCGATCATGACCGTGCGCACGCCGGGCTCATCACTGATGAGTGTTTGTGTTTGGGCGCCGGGAACAACGCGCAGGGATTGATTGCGCTGCCGGAGAAAAACAATCAGACGATTCGTCGCCTGCTCCAGTGTGAGTGAACGGTCGGGAACAGCAACATCGAATAGATCGAACATGACGCCGTGCGTCACATCATCACCATTGCGGGAAGATTGCACACCGTCAATCGGAGCGATGATGGCGCCGTTTGTTCCCGTCCTGGCGACCTGCCATCCGTCCGGATATCCGAGGCGGTAAAAATCCTGAGGATGCGTGAAGACTTTTGCCGTGGAATCCAAAGACGGCTCTGCCGCCGTGTTTTTCGCAGCCGGATACGAGAGCTTTTGCAGGCCCGCGCGAAATGTCCGGAACTCAGCAGAAGCATGCGCATGCGGGGGCGCCACGAAGTGTTCGATCTCTTCCGCGATTTCCTGCGCGAGCGTTTCCGACTGCGGGTGATTGAAGACAAACGCCGGGGCTCGCGACGGTTCACCCGTCTGGGTTTCGTTCACTGTCTCGAGGAGTATGCGAAGAGCATTCGGATCGAACCGGGCATCGGCCATCAGGTGTAATGCCATCAGACTGGCTTCGAGTTCCTGATCTCTGCTGTATCTCAGAAACGGCGCGTCGATTCCGAGAGAAATGCCGAGCTTTCCGAGTTGTTCCTTCCAGGCCTCGGTGGCCGTCAAGCCCGCGGCGATAGCGATCGGCGCCTGTACGATCAGTTGGCGGGACAGTTGTGCTGTTCCATGGCGCGATGCGATGTGCCCGATTTCGTGCGCGAGGATGGCCGCGACTTCATCATCGTTGGATGCGCTCTGAAGCAGGCCGCGATAGATGTAAATCGGCCCGCCCGGAAAACCAAGTGAGTTCACATCCTTCGAATTGACGATCCGAAAGCGGTAGCGCAGAGCAGGGATGGATCGGTTTTGAATCAGCCGCTCACCAATGGCGCGAAGATAGGCGTCATCACGAACCAGAGGCAGCGACTGCTCGGCTTCTGTTGAGGATTCCGAGCCGATCTCGATGTCTTGCTTGATGGAGAAAAAATTTACGCTTCGGCCGTTTGTCAGGAGCAGCAGCACTCCCAACAGAACATTCCTCATGCCGAAGAATTATATCCCGGGAACCAAATGTCAATGGGCCACTGGTCACATGCCAAATGTCATATGGAAAACCGGATCGATATCACATTTGGCATTTGACCAGTGGCCCATTGACATTTGGTTCCCGTATTTTTGAATGCTTACGAGGAATTACCCCGAATTTCTAGGACTTCGCTCTAAGCACCTTCAAACCAAGACCGGCACCCAGGCACAGCGCGCCGATCAATGCGATCAACGGCAGTTCGCCGGCTGTTCGCGGCAGTTCGCGGTTCTCGGTCTGCTCAGTCGGAGCAGTCTGTTGTTCCGGTTCCGCCGGGGCTGCAGCAGGCGCTTCCGGCTCAGGCTGCGTATTCTCAGCAATGGCAGGAGCCTCTTCGGTTGGTTGCGGCTGTTCTTCCACAACCGGCGGAGCAGGCTCTGGCTCAGGCGCCGGAGTCGGCTTTGCTTCCTCCACTGGCGGCAGCTCTGCCTTTGTCACATTCTCGGCCGTTGCCGTTGTTGCCGGTGGTGCCTCGCGGATCGGGCCGATCGCCTCCACCTTTATCGCTGACAGATCGTGAAGATTGGCGGACTCGGCTGCCAGGATCGGCTCTTTCGCGTGCCGCGCAATCGCCAGAGCCTGCTCCTTCGGATAAATGAATTCCAATCCGTTGAGCCGGCCGGGATAGAACCACTCCTTGATCGGCAACGGATATCCGGGCTCAGTCTCGATGAAACTGAAAACGGTTCTGTCGGCCGGCTCGAGACGCTCGTCCGAGACAGCCATGAACATGGTGAGCATTTTCGTTTCATCGTCATTCAAAACCTGGACCACGTTGCGCGTGGACGCAGAATCGTGCAGCCGGATGACGTACGGCGTATTCGGCTGAAGCGTCATTCCGGGAATTTCAAACGGATGATTTACTGTGAACCTTGTCATCAAGTTCCACTCGTCGGCTTGCGTGGCGGGCGGAGCCACGAACACAAGCGCCAACATCAAAAACCCAAGACAGATGGCGGGACCCTTAAATAAAGGACGCATACGCTGACCTCCAAAATGTATGGAAACCCTATACCTACCTCTGCAGATGAATGTCCGCGACGGGTATAGAGAGGCTAAGTCCTGCGCCCAGTGCGGATTGGGGGACGATCAGGGGTTTATGGAGGGGCCGGCCAGAAATGGAGAATTTCCCCTCTACAGCTTGACGAAGACGTCGCCGTCGCGTACTTCGCACTCCCAGACTTTCGCGCGTTCGCGCTCGCGCCGGCACGTGCCGTCTTCAAGACGGACGTGCCATCCGTGCCAGCTGCAGATCACTTCACCGGCCTGCATAATGCCTTCGCTTAGGGGAAATCCGAGATGGGGGCACAGGTTCTCGATGGCGTAAAGGCGATCGTCCCAGCGAAATAGCGCGATGTCCAACCCCTCGGCCTTCACGGCGTGGCCGAGGCCCTCCGTCGGAAGCTCCGATAGACTGGCGACACGCACCCACTTGCTACTCACGCGTCCCTCCGTCAGACTACTTAAAGGGAATGTTATACTCTATGGTCATTTTTGTACGTCAGGGAGTCAACTGAGTGAAGGTAGACACGAAAAGCCGGATCGCCAAGCGGATGCAGGAAGTGCACGGTGAAGCTGCATTTGAAATGCTGGGCCGTGCTACCGAATTGGAACGCCAGGGCCGCAGCATCATCCACCTGGAAATCGGCGAACCGGATTTCGATACGCCCGCGCCCGTCGTCGAGGCTGGCATCGAATGGCTGAAGAAAGGTGCAACGCACTACTCGCCCACGCCGGGACTGTGGGAACTGCGCATGGCTCTAGCTCGCCACCTCAACTCACGTCATCCGGCAAAGATCGATCCGAAGAATGTGCTCGTAACTCCGGGTGCAAAGATGATGATTTTTGCGATCATCCAATCGATCGTCGATCCCGGCGACGAAGTCATCTATCCCGATCCCGGCTATCCGGCTTACGAGGCCGCAATTCGCCTCGCCGGCGCGACTCCGGTGCCTATCCGATTGGAAGAATCCAAAGAGTTCCGATTCGACCTGAACGAGCTGGCCCGGCTGATTACGCCGCGAACGAAGATGATCGCGATCAACTCTCCGCAGAATCCGACAGGTGGAGTGCTCACGCTGGCGGATCTGAAGAAAATTGCGGAGCTCGCTCGCAAGCACGATCTGCTTATCCTGTCAGATGAAATCTACTCTGAGATTTACTACGGCGACCGTCCGGCGAGCATTCTCGATGTGCCGAACATTCTCGATCGCGTTTTCATTGTGAACGGTTTTTCGAAAATTTATGCGATGACGGGATGGCGGCTCGGTTACGGCATCGTCCCGGAAGATACCTTTCCTGCAATCGATCTTTTCATCAACAATACGGTTTCGAGCACTGCGACATTCACGCAGCTTGCGGCGATGGAAGCATTTACCGTCGAGAGCCAGCGGGTCGCGGAGGAGATGGTGCAGGAATTTCACCGACGTCGCGATGTGTTCGTCGATGGCTTGAACAGCATTCCGGGAATTCACTGCCTCAAGCCGCTCGGTGCGTTTTATCTCTTTCCGAATATCAGCGGCACAGGTCTCGCGAGCGCGGAGTTTGCAAATCGCCTCCTGAACGAAGCGGGCGTTGCCGCGCTGCCGGGAACCGCTTTCGGCGATTACGGTGCGGGTTACCTTCGCTTCTCGTTTGCCAATTCGCTGTCCAATATCGAATCCGCGCTGGAACGAATTCGAAACTTTGTAACACACATATAGCGATGCCTCGCTACAAGGTCCTTCTTCTGGATGGCATCGATCCCGCCGGGATTGAACTCATTCAACGCACGACTTCGATCGACCCCATCGTTCACGACAAGATAGTCCGCGAGAAGCTGCTGGACATCGTCGTCGATGCGGACGGCATCATCGTTCGCAGCAGCACGGCTGTGGATCGGGAACTCATCCAGAAAGCAAAACGCCTCAGGGTCATCGGCCGCGCCGGCGTCGGTGTGGACAATGTCGATCTCGATGCCGCCACCGAACGTGGCGTCCTCGTCATGAACTCTCCGAGCGGATCGACGACAACCACTGCAGAACACACCATCGCGATGCTGTTCGCCCTCGCGCGCAACATTCCGCAGGCGTATAAGACGCTGAAGAACCGGCAGTGGGAAAAAACGAAGTTCAAGGGTGTGGAGCTGGCAGGAAAGACCCTGGGCGTCATTGGCCTCGGCCGCATCGGCAGTGAAGTCGCGCGCAAGTGCCAGGCCATGGGCATGAACGTCGTTGCTTACGATCCGTACATCAATCCGGATGCGCATCTCTCGAGCGGTCTCGAATTGGTCGATCTTCAGGAGATCTTCCGGCAGGCCGACTTCATTACCGTTCACGTGCCTCTTTCCGAACACACTCGCAACCTGATCAACAAGAACACCATTGCCCGGATGCGAGACGGCGTGCGCGTTCTGAATTGTGCGCGCGGCGGCATCATCAACGAACCCGATCTGTATGAGAGCTTGAAAAGCGGCAAGGTTGCCGGCGCCGCGTTCGATGTCTTCGAGACCGAGCCCAACACGGAATCGCCGCTGCTGGAACTGGATAATTTCATCGCGACGCCTCATCTCGGCGCGTCGACAGTCGAGGCACAGAGAAAAGTTTCAGAGGACATCTGCCGGCAGGTCAGCGATTACCTGTTGAAAAATACCGTTGAGGGCGCGCTCAACTTCCCGCGTCTAGAAGCGGGGCAGGTCGAGCGCTACCAGCACTTCGTCGATCTTGCGGCAAGGTTGGCGACATTCATCGCGCAGATTTGCGACGGACGCATGCAGTCGGTGCTGATCCACTACTCGGGCGAAGTCACCGATATGAACCTCAATTACCTGACCTCGGTGATCGTGCGCAGCCTGCTCATGCCCTTTCTTCGCGAGGGAGTCAATCTGGTCAATGCCATGCACGTGGCGAAGCTGCGGGGAATCAAGGTTCAGGACACGCGGCTGCCCGCGCCCGAAAATTTTACAAACCTCATCGTCATTGAGCTCAGGACGGACGTAGAATCTCACCGGGTGTCCGGAACGGTATTTACGGACAAGCTGCCACGGATCGTGAACGTGGATGGCTATCCGCTCGAAGTTGTGCCACACGGCCACATGATCTTCTTCACGAACAACGACAAGCCCGGCGTGATCGGCGGCATCGGAACCGTTCTGGGCAGATGTAATGTGAACATCGCCGGAATGCATTTGGGACGCGAGAACCAGGGCGGGAAGGCCCTCGCGCTCCTGCTCGTCGACGATCCCGTGAGTAACGATGTGATCGAGCAATTCCGCCAGATCCCGAATATCCTCTCAGCGAAAGTTGTTCACGTGTAGTTGGAATGGGTAGTCACCACAAAGACACAAAGACACAAAAAGTATTTCTGGGTTTGTGTCTTTGTGTCTTTGTGGTGACCACCACTTCAAGGGCCGCCGTCTCGCCCGTCCTCATGGGCCGTGTCACCGATTCTCACGGCAAACCCATACCCGACGCGCGAGTTCGACTGCAAACCGACGACGGCAAAACCACCGACGTCGTCACCGACGGTCATGGCAGTTATCGCCTGGAAGTGAATGGACGATTCCGGCTGGAGATCCGGCACGATGGATACCGCACTGTGCACTCGTCCGCCGCGTTGCTTCCCAACGCGTCCTCCGACGATATCTACCAGGCAGACGTTTCGCTGTTGCCTGGGAATCCCGAAGACATCGAGACAGTTGAACTGCGTCTCGAAGAAGTGACCGATCCCGAAATCCGCGGTGAAACTGCTGCCCGCGAAGGCCTGCCCAAGTCCGATCGATTATTCGGACTGCGCGGTGGCGTCAATGTGACGGGAATACGCGAAGGATCGGGCCAGCAATGGTTCGCCGCATCCGGCAGCGTCTTCACAAGTTCGTCGATGTCGACATCGGTTGCCGAAACATCCGACTTTTCAGCCGAGCTCGGCGACACATCCGTCCGCAACGACTCGCTTCCGGCCGGCGATGCGACGTTCCATGGCAACGTTCATTACTTTCACCGCAACGATGTTTTCAACGCGAAGAATTTTTTCGATCCTCCGGGCGCGCCGATACCGCCGTTCAAATATCACTTCTTCGGCGCCGATTCCGGCGGAATGATTCGCGACGGCACTTATTTTTATACGCAATATTGGGGACTGCGCATCCGGCAGTCGATCACGCGGGCGGCGACCGTTCCGGATCCTCGCCTGTTGGCCGGCGACTTTTCTTCGCAGTCCGATCCCGTCATCGATCCCGAGACCGGATTCCCATTTCCAGGAAATCAGATTCCGGCGAATCGTCTGAGTCCGGAAGGTCTGCGATTCGCGCGGCTATATCCTGCCCCGAATGTGGCGGACGCCGCTATTCAGAATTATCGTGCGGTCGGGAAACTGGCGACAACAGCGGACGCCTTTGGTTTTCGCTTCGATCATCGGCTGACTTCCTCGGATGAGGCTTTTCTCGAATATCAATTCAACCGCGATACCACTGACGATCCGTTCAATCTGTTGAGCGGCATTACGAACCTCCCGTCATTCGGAGTGCGCGACGCTCTGAGAATGCATACCGTGCGGCTCAACAACACGCACGTGTTCTCGCCGATGCTGATTCATCAGGTCCGCTTTTCCACGGACTATCTGTCACAGCCTCGAACCATTCTCGACAACCAGACGGGTGCCCTTCCTGCGATTTTGGTCACGGGCTATTCGAACATCGGCCATGCGACAAATCTGCCGCAGGAGCGGAGGAATCGCAGTTTCGAGCTGCTCAACGATATTTCCTGGCAGCATTCATCGTCGGATACAAAGTTCGGAAGCGTTATCCGATATTTTCCATTTCATGCTTCGCTGGATCTGTATAGCCGGGGGCAGTATCAATTTACGGGCGGGATCTTTTCAGGGAACGCTCTCGCAAATCTGCTTCTCGGATTTCCCACAAATGCATTGCGGCTGACGGGAAACACGACGAGAAATTTTCGAACGTGGACCACGAGCTTCTACGTCCAGCACGACTGGCGGCCATTGCGGCGATTGTCGGTGAATCTCGGCGTGCGCTACGACTATCAGACGCCGTTCCGCGAAGCTCATGACCTGGTGTCCAACTTCGATCCCTCGACAGGCCAGTTACGGACATCGCCGCAACCGCTCTACGCCGCCGACAGAAACAACTTCGGCCCGCGAGTCGGAATCGCATGGCAGCCCTTCGGGAATCTTGTGGCGCGTGCCGGCTACGGGATTTTTTATGACACGCTTTCCGTCGGCGACAGTCTATTTCTACTCGGATTGAATCCGCCTTTTGTGCAGTTCGACGTCAAAAATAACGGCCCGGTATTGCCGCAGTTCGATCTTTCGAACGCGTTCCAGCAGAGCACGCTCTCGGTACAGCCGAGTCTTTTCTCCACTTCGCCGCAGTTACCGAATCCGTATTTGCAGCAGTGGAGTACCTCGCTCGAATTTCCGATCCGCCAGATGTTCTCGTTGAATGTTGCGTACTTCGGCCAGAAAGGTACCCGGCTGCGGCGGCAGCTCAATTTGAACCAGCCGCCGGCGGGCCCGGCGGAGTCACTCGATGATCGGCGGCCGTTCCCGGCGTTCAAAAATATTTTCCAGTTTGAAACCAGCGCATCGTCGATCGCGCATGCGGCAGAAGTGAGGGCAGAGCGCCGATTCCGTTCCGGCCTTGGGTTCGTCGCGGCGTACCGCTTTTCGCGCTCGATCGATGACGCAACGTTGATCAGCATTCTTCCGCAGGATTCCCATAACCTTCGAGCCGAGCGCGGCCTCTCGGATTTTCATATGAAGCACAGGCTGGTTTTTTCCACGACCTACAACGTACCTGGCCGCCGCTTCGCACTTATACGAGGGTGGCAGCTTCAGGCCATCGGAACGGTTCAGTCGGGGACGCCGTTGTCGGCAATCGTCAGTGCCGATGTGTCCGGTACCGGTAGTCCGATCGTGAATCGTCCGAACCTGGTGAGTAATCCCAACATCGATAATCCGACGGCCTCTCGTTTCTTCGATCCGAATGCTTTTCAGATCCCTGCGGCCGGGACGTTCGGAAACAGCGGCCGCAACGTTATCATCGGGCCCGGGATCTGGAACGTGGATACGGCACTCGCGAGAACGTTGCGCTTGTCCGATACGACACGCGTGCAATTCCGAACCGACTTCTACAATGTGTTCAACCACCCGAACCTGGTGGCGCCGCCCTCAATGCAGAATTTCGCCGACTCGCCGGATTTTGGCGCTTTATTTGTCGCCAGATCTGCGCGAATCGTGCAATTTGGATTAAAATTTCTGTGGTGAGAAATTTCGTCATCATTCCCCTCGTTCTGATGCTTGCGGCGCAAAAGCCGGTGAAAAAGCCGGACGTTCATCCGGACTTTCACTTTGGATCCTATCCGTGGTCGCGCACGGGTGCGGATTTGATGAAGGATGAATTGTCGCGAGAAGTCATCGTGGCGTTCGCCGAAGGCTGGTCGATCGACAAGATCTCCAAGCAACTGAAGGTCGCCACGTCCGATGTGTCCAAGGCTTCCGACAAACTCGAGGACGAGAAGCTCGTCGGCCGGCAGGATGAATATGATGTCCGGCCGTTGATGCCGGTGATTCGCGAGCGGGACCTCGATCGAATGAAAGATCCGCTGCGGAAGCATACGCAGGAATTCACAAAGCTCATTCTCGACAATTGGAAGGACATCGAGTCGATGGTTGATTCCCTTCAGGGAACGAAGGGAATTCCCAAAGGCCGGGTCATGTATGAGACCGTTATCTCCGGCATTCTCCTTGGCGGCATGTTGGACGCGTTCTACGAAGACAAGACACTCATGCCTCCGCCTCGCCGCCGTGCCAAGACCGACCGATACTTTGCGTGGCTTGTGGAGAGCAACGCCGAAGCGGCGGGGAAGTTGCGCCGTGAACTGCGCGAATCCGCCGGCTATCGTGTGGTGACGATCGGCACCGCCCTGGCCGATGAAAAGTTGAATCCCGATGACCTGCGCGGCAAAGACACGATTCTCGAAGACGACGACGCCCGCAAATATCGCTCATTCATCGCGATCCTCTCGCGCGACAAGCTGCTGCCGTACTTCAAGAACCGCCGGGAAGATTTCTTGAAGCTCGGCGCCCAGATCTCATCCGGACATTACATCGCGTTCGCGGAATTCTTCGCCTGGTACTACAACAGCATCGCCAACGGTGTCGCCGATGCTCTCGCCGCCGATCGCCGGGTCACTCCTCCCGAAAAGCTCTACACCTACGCCGTAAAAGCGCCGCAGCAGTAATCGAATTCGCCGCCAGCGCTGCCATCAACAAAGTCAACCATGCAGCAGAAGTCAAAAACCGCGGAGTCGGTTGATCGACCAGCAAAATTGCCCCCGCGCCGTTGCCGCCGGCTGTCTGAGGACGGCATGAAATCGCAGTCGCGACACCCAACTCGTTCGCTTGTTTCTCGTTTGGAAATTCGCCTTTATTGTAGCCGTCGCCAGATACGCACCGGAATCCCCGAAAAAATACGAAGGCTGGGAATCCGCAAACAGGAAGACCCCTTTAATACACAGGATGGCGAGTAACGGTCCGAGGAGCGTTCTCGAGGTTATTCCAGGTTTCATCTCAGAGGATCCGGTATAACAGAGTGTAATCGTCCTGGAATACGAGCGTGGCGTGGGATTGCAGGAACGCCCCATCGAGGTAGGGGAACCCCGCCGCCGGTTTCTGTGCCGCTTCCCGAGTGACCAGCAGATGGGTAATACCGAGAGCGCGGATCGCGCCTGCGAGGCCGTCTCCGGGCGTCATGTCTGCGAGCGTCCGGATCGGATCAGTCGTCATAGAAAGCTGCCAGGTCTGGAGTTCGGGGCGCAGGTAAAACCGCAGGTTTTCTGTCCCGACCCCCAGGATCTTGTTGCCGTCACTGGTTTCTGCGTTGAGGTGTGTCGTTGCGTCATAGCCCGGGAGGGCGCGACGCAGGAACGACTGCCTGTCCTCGAGACCGAGCGCCAGCCTGATGGGAAGGCGCTCCGGAATATTCCAGAACTGCACAGAGTGAACCAGCGGCTGCACGATGACGATCAGCAAAAGCCCCACAGAGAGCCATCGCGATGGAGGCGAGAGGTGGAAGGCGGTCATTACAGCGAGGACCGCAAGAAGCGGCAGGATCAGGATGTAATACCGCGCGTACTGCATGGTATAGAACATCACCAGCAGGTAGCTCATCATGGCAGCGATAAGAAGGCGCACCGCCGGCCGTTGCCGCTGCAACAAAAACAAGGAGAACGGAAAAGCAAGAAGCAGCGTCAGGCCGACGCTGCCGCGAGGGAGTGCCTCTCCAAAGCGAGTGGTGTCGAATGTCAGCCGGAACGGAAATCGAATCAACGATCGGACGTTCATCGGCATTCCGTAGTCCGACGCGTTGGTGATCTTGTTATCAGATGGCCACTTCGGGCTCTTAAAAATCCCATTCAGGAGCGGAAAAATCGGGTTGCCCGTGAAACTGTACGTGAGCACATATGTCGGCACCGCGAAAACGCTCGCGGCGATCACGGCGATAGCCAGGACCCGCAAGCGTCTTCTCAGCTGCCAGATCACGAATGGGGCGATCAGGACGTACACAAAAGCGATATTTATCTTCGACCCCACTCCCACTCCCGCCAACAGTGCGGTGGCGTAGAGCCATCCCTCCGTCTTTGAATCCTGCCAGCGCACGAGAGCAATAAAAGAAGACGTCACAAACAGCGCGAGTATGTTGTCGATATATGCGGTTCCGGAAAGCCATCCGATCAATGGCGTGGTCAGAAAAAGCGCGGCCGCCCATAATCCAACGCGCCGGTCGGACACGCGGCAGCTCAGCGCGTAGGCACCGGCGGCCGCAATCAGGCTCATGAAGAAAATCCACATCTTTGCCGTTGCAACACCGCCCACGGCGAGGCACGCAGCGAAAAACAATTCGACCCATCGCGCGAGATACGCGTGCAGGTAAGGCAGTTCGACGATTCGGGCGTTCTGCAGATACTTCGCAGGTACGTGAAGATGATAATTCAAGGCGTCGAACTGAACTTCCGGTGCAACGCCCCAAAGAAGATATACCACCGCGACCGAGGCCATGAGCGTGCACAGAACCGCCTCTCCATCACTCATTCGTGGCCGTTCAAACATCGGAATGTGCCTGCGCCAGAACCGCACACTCCAGCCCGACAACATGAGAAGAAAAATCCAAACTGCCGTCCGCGTGAGTCCGCCTGCAAGTCCGAGCAGCAGCATCGCCGTCGCCACGACACCGAATCCGAGTGGCACACCGCACACGAGATATTCGATAACGGTAAAGTCGTCGCCCACCAATTTGAGCAGGATGCCTACGCCGATGGTCGTCGTGATGAAAACCAGCCACAGGGCAAGCAGCGCAGGAAGCCAGCTGCCGCTTAACACAAGGATGATTATTGCAGCGAGAATTGGAAGAAGCTGAATCGACTTCTTGAAAATGAAGACAAGCGCGCAGATCAGAATCCACGTGAGAACCCAGGCCGAGTCCATGCCCATGTTGAACGGATTGTTCAGAGTTCCGATAACAACATCGCAGAAACGGATGCCGACGACCAGGCCCCATACAACAAAGAGCAGTCGCAGTACGTTTTTAGCTTTCACGAGGTAAGCGGATCGTGAATATGGAACCGGCGCCGGGCGTGCTTTCGCATTCGATTGTACCGTGGTGCGCCTGCACGATGGCTTGAGCGATGGACAATCCCAGTCCGCCGCTGTGAGTTTCACCGGAGGGCGAGGCGCGGAAAAACCGTTCGAAAATGCGCGGCAGATCGTCTTTCGATATGCCCACCCCTTCATCGTCAAAACGAATCTGCAGGTGGGGATTTGTGGAAAGCGTGACACGAAGCTTCGTTGCCGGCGGCGAGTACTTGATTGCGTTGTCCAGGAAGACCAGAAACAGTTGGCGCAGGAATGGGGCGTCACCGTGGAAGAGCACATCACGTTCGAGCTTGCGCTCGATTTGGATCTGTTTTTGATTTGCGAGGGGTGTCGCCAGTGCGCACGCTTCCTCGAGGACTTCTTCGAGGTACAACGGTTCAGGTACGATGCGAAGCTGCCCGGCGTCGGCCATCGAAAGTGTGAATAGACCCTCGACAATTCGACTCAATTTCTTCAGCTCCGAATCCATCACCCGGGTGGCGGTTTCATATTCTGCAGTGGTTCTCGGCTGTGAAAGAAGCAGTTCGGCTTCACCTTGAAGGACCGCAAGCGGCGTCCGGATTTCGTGCGACGCATCGGACACGAATTGGCGCAACTGCCGAACGACGGCCTCGATGCGCGCGAGCAGTTGATTGGAAAACAAACCGAATACGATGGCGGTGGCGAGCAAGCTGACCGGCAACAGGACAAGAGCAAAATGCTTCAGTGTCGCCAGCGCCCCTTCGACTTCTCGCGTCGATTCCCCCGACACGAAGAGCCAGATTTCCTCGCCTGCCTGAAAAGGAAGTATCGCGATTCGAATTTCACCTGGACCCGGCATGTGCACGGTCTGCAGTCCGGGTTGCGGGACCAGGGGTAGATTGGCAGTCAGATTCTTCGAGCGTTGAAGCACGGTACCGGATGTTGCGAGAACTTCGAAGTACTCATCCGGAATGTCGAGCAGGTCGACGTCTTTGTCGGCCGGATCGCCGGCCAGGTCAGCCATGATTGGCGCGGCAACTTCATTCAACCTTCGATCGAGTTGCTCGCGGACGACGCGTTCGAAAACGAAATAAAATCCGGCGTAGCACACAGCAAGCAGCACGCCGGCGGCCGCACAGAA
>Ga0070707_100003399_pt1 | contig 15040 bp, 9 predicted proteins | sample KBSK5502metaG_FD_65468 | JGI IMG/M metagenome (GOLD analysis project Ga0070707, IMG submission 65468) | Corn, switchgrass and miscanthus rhizosphere microbial communities from Kellogg Biological Station, Michigan, USA - KBS K5-50-2 metaG | ecosystem: Host-associated > Plants > Roots >... | reverse complement strand
TTTCAACGGCTTTAAGATGAAGGGGTTTATTCGAGCGAAAGGCTTGGACGAGTGGCAGCACCCAGCTGCTGTTGGCGACGAGTCGCACACTGAGCAAGGCGATTTAGCTGGCGGCCACGTTTCGGGGAAACGCAAACGTTCTAGTGCGAAGTGGCCAAATCCCTTAACGATTTTCGACAGGGTGGAAGTGCAATCCTCAAGAAACGTGAAACAGCTTATTACGTCCAATCCAAGCGGGTGCGCAGATCAATGAGTGTAATCGAAATTCTTGACGTTTCCTTAACCGAAACAGTCTCCACACGGCTCCGCGGTTGTAGTATAGACACGGCGCCCGGTAGCAAAACATCCGGACACCTAGCCCAATTCTGGGGTTGGGTGCTGGGCCGGGAGTCTCCAGCGGTGGCAGTGGAATTGCTGAATGGAAGTAATGTTTGTCGGCGCGTCCGGGTCAACATTCACCGCCCGGACGTGGCCGCCGTCTATCCAAGGGTTCCTGAGGCCGAGTACAGCGGTTTTAAGATTCAGATGAGCGTGCTGGGGTTAACGCCCGAGATCGAGTTTTTGCTGCAGGCTGTATTAAAAGATCAAAGCCGCGTCCCAATCGGGGTGATCCGGGTACAACGTCGCTGGCGCCAAGATATCAACGATGAGGATCGGCCGCTTGTGTCGGTGGTGATCCCTTGCTACAACCAAGCTCATTTCCTGGGGGAGGCGATCGAAAGCGTACTGGCCCAGACGTATCCGCACTTCGAGGTTGTGGTGGTGGACGATGGCGCAACTGACAACACCGCAGCGGTAGTCGCCCGTTACCCCGGAGTGCGCTGTTTCCAGCAGGAGAACCAGGGGTTGTCCGCCGCCCGTAACACCGGACTCCGGCACAGCATCGGCGAGCGCCTTGTGTTTCTCGATGCCGACGACCGTCTTATGCCAGGCGCCATCGAAGTCGGCTTGGCCTCTTTTAGGGATCACCCGGAATCCGCGTTTGTTTATGGCCACTCCCGGTTTATGACATTTGACGGATCATTGTTCCATTGGCAGCCCCGGCCACGTGTAGAAGGAGATTATTATCTCGCGCTGTTGCAGGGGTGTCCCATCTTTGCCACCGGGTCCGTGATGTACCGTCGCGAAGTATTTGAATTCGTCACCGGTTTCGACCCATTCTTAAGCCCTGCCGCAGACTATGACCTCTACTATCGTATAGCGAGGCAGTTCCCGATCCGCTGTCATGACCAAATAATAGTCGAGTATCGCAAACATGGCATGAGCATGACTCGGACCGGCGAATTGATGTTGAGATACAATCTGGCCGCCCTCCGCTCGCAGTGGAAACACGTCAAGAGGAGCAGCCAACGGAGGGAGGCGTACAAGACCGGGATCAGATTCTGGAAACAGGCGTGGGGTCGCTTCGTGGCGAAAGACGTTCGCGCTTACATCGAAGCTAAGCAGTGGAAGCGAGCCATCCAAGGAGCATGGGCGCTTCTGCGCTTTTGCCCATCCTATTTGCCTTTAATAATGAACGATAAGCCATTGCTGCAAAAGGTCCGAGACTGCATCAAGCGCGCTGTTAGCAAGACTACTTTAAGACGGATTCATGATTGAGCGCCGCGCCCGCAAATGAGCTCAGGTGCCTTTCCGGGAGGAACGCTCTCAATAGCTTCTCCACATGATCCGCGATACGGTACGCGCGGCTCTTCCACCGACGGCAAAGTGATCATGGTCGACAAAGGAGATACGCTCGCCCAAGCGAGTCTCGGCGCTCACCCATATATCAAAGCTGCTCGCAGGTATAGTGCGCTGCCATCTCAACATAAGTCTTTTGAACATCCCGTAAGCGAAGGCGAAATCCGCGCTTCTACATATCTCGCTTCAATGTTCGGGTTGCGAGGCGTCCTTCGGCAATTGCTTGTCTCAGGCGTACAGTGCGAGACAATCCCAGACAGTAATTTTGTCCCTCTTAGCGGCTCTAACTACAAGAGAGAGGATATACTTCCTTCCCGAGAAAATATTTTTGTCCGCGTGTATCTGATGACGTCAACACCGATTCTCCGGATCTTTACTTGACCACTGTTTAAAGGGTATCAGAGCAAAGATAGTCACGTGCTTAAGATCTAACGGCATCGTCGTTTCGTTGACATTGTTTTTTGGAGCGATGAGGCAATCTCGGCAATAAGCCTATAGTTAAACAGGAAAACAATGTCCCAGCGGTTCCAATATACACCAACTTTCGATGGTCTTAGAGGTATTGCAGTCTTATGTGTCCTGCTTGCGCACGCAAGCCCTGGTTTCTTTAAAGGAGGGTGGATAGGAGTCGATCTGTTTTTCGTGTTAAGTGGCTATCTTATTACATCCCTATTACAAAATGAATATTACGCATCTGGCAACATATCGTTCGCAAAGTTCTACGCGCGACGAGCTTTAAGGCTCTTTCCTCCATTGTTGATATGCGTGACAATGGCCAATGTGCTCTGGCCGTATACTCCTCATTATTATTATGCTGCGAATCGACTTTTAGCGACATTGGCAGGCTTATTCTATTTCGCCAACTTAGTCCCATGGCCCGTTTTAGGGTTGTTACAGCACCTGTGGTCGCTTTCAGTGGAAGAACATTTCTACCTTGTCTGGCCTATTATAGTATCGACGTTTCTCTTTCGCGCTTCTCCACGCAACCGTGCCTTTTTCTTGACAATAACAGTCTTTCTAATCGAGGCATTTAGAATATTCGTATTTCATTGCAAGTTAACTTGGGGCTTGTTTGTAATTAACTCTTACTCGTTCACTCTTTGTAGAATGGATGCAATTTTGATGGGTTCGCTTTTGGCTGTGGTGTTGTCTCACAACAATAATGTGAAAACACGAAGGAAGGTTGATATTCATTGGTCCTTGGGAATACTTCTTTGTCTATTAGCGACAATAGTACTGTTCGTCCGCGAATCAAACATATACTGGCACAATGGCGGTTTCATCTTTACCAACCTCTTATGCCTGTCTATCGTGGCGATTGCAGCTAAAAATCCTAGTCAACCTTTACTTTCCAGTAACATCTTACGCTGGATTGGCCGCCGATCCTACGGAATGTACCTGTATCATTTCCCAATATTCATTGCGCTTGGGATTCTTATACGAGAGCATAGCTCAGTAAACTATTTACTTGTAACCGCCCTACGTTTTGCGGTAACCATTTTCGTTGCGGAAGTATCTTATCGGTTTATCGAGCGACCCGTATTAAGGTATAAAAAGCGGTATCAAGTTGCTTCGGAGTTTGTGCTAGCACAGCCGACTGGGTAAACCATCAAATGCGACAGAATCGTCTCCTTGTGTCTTTCCGAGGTCAATGCCGAATAGCTCAAGCTGGGTGCCTCGATGAGTTCGCGGAAAGTGTGAACGTATTGGCTGGGAGTCTTAGCGTGCTGAGCTGGAGAGGAAGGTTCGCAGTTGTGTAACCATTCACGCTCATCGGGCTCTTTTTGAAAAGCAAGCTCGTTATGTTCGGTTCGAATTCCAAAGTTTGGGTGCTTGGTCTCTTCGTCGCGCTCGGCGTGTTGAGTTGGGCGCTGTTCCGCAATTTCATGGGGCCCTGGATCGATGCAATCGATTTCAACGGCGCGTGCTGGTCCCAGTCGGCCCACAATACCATGCGGGCGGGCCTGCTTGCCACGGCAGGCGTCCCGTCGGCGTTCTATTTCGGCCCGCTGCCGATTCCGCCTTCTGGCTATTACACGCATCATCCGCCGCTGCTTTCGCTAATGCTCGCCGGGATGTTTGCCGTACTTGGTGAAAAGGAATGGGTCGCGCGATTGCTGCCGATCGCATTTTCGCTGGTGGGCGTTGTGCTGCTCTGGACGCTAATGAAAGATTGCGCCAGCCGTCGCGCGGCGACATTTGGCGCGGTGCTCTTTGCGGCGACGCCGATGGAACTTTATTACGGACGCATGGTTAACTTCGAGCCGATAGATCTGGTGTGGATGCTCGGAGGCCTGCTCTGCCTGCGGCGATGGGAACAAACCGGCGGCCGGGGCTGGCGCAACTGGATGCTTGCCGCATTCGTTCCGTCGCTGTGGACTGCGTGGCTAGGATACATGTTCGTGCTTATTCTGTCCGTCTATTTTTTCGCCACGCGCCGCAAGAGAAATCCGCGTCTGGCGATACTGCTGCTCGGCCTTTGCGTGACCTCGATCGTGCTGTTCATGCTACAGATTTACTGGGTGCAGCCTAACGCCTGGCAGGATTTGATCGAGAACTTTAATCGCCGAATGAGCAGCCAAACTTGGGGGAATATGCCGAATTTCACGTGGAAAGGTTGGGAGTCGAGGATTGGTTGGATGTTGCTCACGCACATACATGCGATGGCCTGGACGCTCGCAGTGATTGGGGGAGTGTGGCTCTTGCGCTACCAAAGGAAGGAGGAGCCGCTGCGATGGCTCGGCTGGGCGGCGCTGTGCTTTTTTGTGTTGAGCGCGTTTTATATTGTTGCTTTTCGCAACGCGTCCTACATCCATGCTTATGCGCTGTTCTATTTCAGCGTGCCGGTGGCGATAGCGGGCGGTATCGCAGTCGAGGCCTTCGCGCGCTGGTGCGAATCGCGAGCCAGTGGCGCAAGGGCTGCAGGTTTCATCGTGATCGTGGCGGTGTATGGTTGGCTGGTCTTCAGCGGAGAACGCCAGGCGATCGCGCTGAACAGACCGTTCCGCATCCTGGACTGGAACAAGCCGGAGCCGGCGAGTCTCGTCCCAGAGCTCGGCCGCGTCATAAATAAAAAGTTTCCGGAAGATACGACCGTGATTTGCAATTTTTTCGCCCACTATGGGCCGCAGCTCGAGTATTACGCGCAACGAACCATCCTCAGTCCTGACGAGTGGACGAAGGTAACTAGCCGAGCCGTCCTCTTTTCCCAGCTTCGCCTGCGTCGCAATTTCACCGCTGACGAGTGGACGAAGCTAACGGAAGGAGCGGATAATACGCCGGTCGGTGGCGTCGTCTGGCTTGGCAAGCCGAAGGCAAAGGAAATCCTCGCGGCGCTTCCTCCGGGTTCGCGTGAGGAGATTAATGTGCGAGGCATCCCGTTTTGCTTCTGGAAACCAGACCCGCCAAAACTCGTCGCCCTCACATTTGATGATGGCCCGTACGGGGAGGCAACAAATCAGATTCTCGATATATTGAAGAAGGAACGAGTTCATGCGACCTTCTTTTTGCTTGGTATAAATGTGGAAAAATATCCAGCGATCACGAAACGCATCGTAAATGAGGGACACGTAATCGGAAATCACAGTTATTCGCATTCGAAACTCCTAGCCAAAATGCCAACCGCAGACTTTCAGGCTGACGTCAGGCATGCGGAGAATTCGATCGTGAGCGCTACTGGTCTTCATCCTCGCTATTATCGACCTCCATTTGGCAGCCACACACCTAGCATGGATCATCAATTGAAAGACATGGGATATTTCGTGGTCCTCTGGGACCTTGGTGCTAAGGATTACGACCAAGGTACTTCGTCCGAAACTATTGTTGAAGAAGTTATCAGCAGCACTCTGAGGGGGAAAAAGCGCCAGCAAATCATTCTGCTTCACGACGGGCGAGATGTCCAAATTGGATATCCACGGCAAAACGTTATTCAGGCTCTTCCTCGAATTATTGACCAATTGAAGGAAAGGAGCTACCGGTTTGTAACGGTTGAGCAAATAATCCATCAATCGCCTTATCATTGAAGCTTGTAGTAACGTGACAACTCATTTTGGGCTTGGGTTTTATTTTGGCTGCGCTGTAGCGCCGGCAATGCCCGCCACTGGATCCATCTGCCAGAAATAACACCAAGAGTAATTTTAACCGCGTCTGGCGCCTCCAGCGTGAGCAGGGGCACGATCAAGGCTATGTCAAAAAGAATTACCGAGGCGAGAACGTGGTTGGTAATCCATTCTAAAACAATGTCATTGTCAGCGTTCTGTTGAAGGTCCGGCCGCCGTTATCTGTGCTCTGTTTTTGCGGATGCTTCGTCACCAATGGGATTGCCTCCTACTGGATGATAGTATCTCAGCGGCAGCACGCGGTCCTAAATAGTATCCGCTCGCAAATCATGCATGTGGAGCCTGGCACAACGTTGCTCTTGGACGGCGTTTGTCCCTACGTCGGCCCCGCGCCTGTTTTCGAGTGCGATTGGGACTTCACGGATGCTCTTATCGTTCTCTATCCCAACCGTTCTCTGAAAGGGGATGTTCTCAAGAATCAAACAAAATTTTTACCTTCTGGAGTAAGGACGATGTGGTACTGGCCAAACACTTACGCCTATGGCGAAAAGTTGTTAATTTACGATTACGCCAACAAAGAAGTTTATCCGCTGCCAAATTCTAGCGCGCGCCGTCCTTCCGCATTGCAAGGTTGTGTCTGCCGCGACGAGCTTCAGGGATTCGGGGTTAAGATTTTCTAACGAGCATCGTGTGGAAAACGCGGTACTGCAATGTCCGTGCAGCTTGTAGCAAGAGCTGACTGCAGGGTAAAGATCCCCATCGCCGGCCAGAGACTAAAAATGGCCTAACGAGTAGTTTGCGCGAATTACGCAGAATTACGCAGCCGTCGTGTCCGAATTTGTCCGAAAAAACTGTGTGGAAAAAACCTGGTTCGCATTACTCGTCACGGTTCTGGTGAAATCACTTGAATAACGTTTGTCGAACGCGCTGAACGTCGTACCGCGCAGTCTTCACTCGACATTTTAGCGTGAACATGATTTCACCCTCACGCTAACTTACGTGGACACTGCCGGCCTTTGCGACTGCGACCAACACATCTAATCGGGCGATGCGGCTTCGAAGCCATCGGAGTTGACGGGTACAATTGCTAAACCATACTAGCGGACGCAATTGGGCCGACATGTTGAAAATTCCGCTTTCACTATTTCTTGGCGCTGTTTGCCATGCGCCACGTGGGCATCGCATAAGCATTGCGCGTCGTTTGCTTTCTTCGCCTTCCGACGACGTGGCAACTCCTGCCGCGGAAGTTTGTGAATTCAAGTCGCCTAACGACTATGGCAGAAATTATGCGCATCTCAGTGCGTTACTGGGATGCGATGGAAAAATCCCGCCCGCTGGTGAAATCGAATTTCTCCATTCCATGCTGCATCGGCCGGTACACCATCTCGGTGCGATCGGTTGCGGTGATTATTGTTTTCTGACGGCGTTGATCAGCGTTCTGGCGCCTCGGCGCGTGATCGAAATCGGAACATTGAGCGGGTTTTCGGCGGCGGTCATCGCAGCTGCGCTTAGCCGGCGGCACAGGAACAACAGCAGCGCCTGGGTCGACACCATCGATGTTCGCTTGAAGATTGACGAAACGCGTCCGATCGGTTTCGAAATTCCTGAGTTGATTCCAGATCTGACCGCGATGGTTCGCCTGCACAATCCACACGACGCTACTTTTGTCAGCGAGTTGGCCAAGCGTGATGAACTGGAGATAGTCTTTATTGATGGGAACCATCACCATCCGTGGCCGTTACTCGATCTGCTCCGCCTCGCGCCGTACGTGCGAAGTGGCGGTTGGATCGTGCTACACGACATTCAATTGGGCACCATCGGTCGCAAGGCGATCGAAGCGGGTCAGGCATGGAAGTATGACGCGTCGTATGGAGCGGAATGGCTTTTTGATAACTGGCCGTTCCGAAAAATCAGCGCGGTCACGGACCTGAAAAGCGTAACGCGAATTCAGGAAGTCTGTGCGGAATTAGAACGCTGGGTGCGCGGGCTCGGCTCAAATATCGGCGCGGTGCAGTTGCCTAACGACAAGAGCGCGCTCATCCCTTTCGCTTTGCGGCTAATGTCGGTTCCGTTCGAAATCACAGGCAAAGCCGCGACTCGAGCACGCCGCGCACTCTATCAAAGTTTCGGCGAACTAATCTAGTTCGTTGTCGTCACCGAAGGCTTCTCCCGGCGTGAAACCGGGCTGAACACCTGTGTCGGGTGAACGCTCTAGTTAGACAGCGACGTTGTTACCGAGACGAGTTCCGCCGAGCGCGGCGTTCGTGAAGAAGTTGATCGTTCCATTGCTGCCCGTTGAATAAAGTTGCAGCGCTGCGCCATCGCGGTATTTACGTCCTTATGCGAGCCAAGTCGGAATGATCTGTGGATCCGCTGTAGCGGATCATTAGTCGAGCATAGACTTTCTTGATGTGAAAACACAACGCCCCTTCATGGGCTTCGATCTATCCCGGAGTGGCACTCACCAATGAAGGGAGCCGCCAGCTCGCGTTAATGGTCAGGCCGCATGGTGGAGGCACTGTTGATGCGGTGCAGGACCCGCCAGGAACCAATCTTCTCGATGGGAACGTAGTGCTCGGCAATAAACGATCTGACACTTTTACTGGGGTCAAGCGGCTCGGCACGGCAAGGCAAATTCGCCGGGTAAAGGAACCATTCTTGCAAGCTCTTGAGGTAGTAGACACATGGACCGGGGTCCGAACGAGCTGGGGGCAGAGCGAAGTTGCCCGGCATCAATAGGTATTCCATTTCCCGAACGTCATGCAGCTTGCGCTCCAAAGCCGCAGCGGTATAGACACCTACGAAAGCGACGTAGTACTCGGGCTGCAACTGGTGACGCGAAAGCACGTATCTCTCAACAGCTGGATCTCCGAAGCTCGCGAACGGGAGGCCAAGGCGCGGGTAGCGGTCCAGCGCGGACAATGTAGCCGCATCGAGATGCGCCGTCCCAGTGGCGGTCCGGAATTTCTGAGCGACGTTTGCGATCACATGGGGCGACAAAAGCATCCGAGGCGGTATGCGATAGAAGACCTGCAGGTTCACGACCTCGATCAAAACGATGAAGACCCCGGCGTAAGCGACCATGTACACCGCAAAGGCAGGGCGCGAAATCTTTGCCAGTCGAATCATCAGCAGCATTGAAGCCCCCATGCCGTAGAACAAGACATGCGGCGGGTCACAGCGGCCAAGCGCGCCGGGGGCCATCACCACACACAATATGCCCATCGCGCCGCAGATCGCGGCACCGGGTACGTCACCTGTGACCGGTTCTCGCACGCTCACGGCCAGCAGCGGGGGCACCACCACAAACATTGTGAGGCTGTACAACAGCAGATGCACCGCCGGCAACAGCGGCAGATTGTTCGCCCCCTCGGAAAATCGCAGTAGCGTTTCGTAGTAGGCGACGGGCACAAACAACCAGCATAGCAGTGCCGCGGTGGCTAAATTGATTACCGACACCGCCAGAACACGAATGTCGTAGCGCACCATCAGCAGAGCATATCCCAGCCAGGCGAGCGCGAAGGCGACTCCCGCGTCTGATGAGAGCAGGATATTCCCAAACAGCAACATTAGAATCGCGACAGCTGCGCCAGCCCAGCATACCGTGCGGCCTCGGCCCGAGAGAGCCCACATGACCGCGCGGTGGCCTAACAGCAGGCTCGCGAACGGGAAGAGATATCGCACCAGTGCGCCGTTGACTCCCATCCATAGGCCGAAACCCGCGATGGCCAAAATAGTAAAGGCGACAAGCCGGGGGCGCGCTGGCATCATCGCGCGGGAAAACAGGTAATATAGACACCACACGCCAGCGAGGTTCAGGAGCAGGTGACAGGCGAAATACGCCTGCTCCAGCGAGGCGCCGAACGGTTTGAGCAGCCAATACATGTAGAGCGGTGCATACGTAAGGATTGGCCCATACTCCGCCGCAACTTCAGTGTAGGGACGCAGACCATACGCCTCCATCAGCCAAGTCCGGTGGAGAAGATGTCTCGTCTCCCACATTAGCCGAGGCGCTGAGTGAACGCTGTATACATACATCAGGAACGTCAACCCGCAGTAGAACAGGGTTACGAGTGCGAACGCCACCAGTAACATGCGCCCGCTCCGTGGCGCCCGGTCAGGCGGGAACACGATTGGAAGCTCAGTCGCCTCACGTCGCCACATGAGATACAGGAAGGCGACCGCGCCTAACAGTACCGCCATGGCCAAAATAGCAACCCCATTATTGAACCCGAAGGTGTAGGATGCCGACATTAGTCGCTGCCGCGGCGGAAACCAGAATGGCAAGCGAAATAGCGCGTAGTAAATCAGCAAAGCCAAAAGAGAGACACACAGGCCGTTCCGCGCAACTCGGACTATTGAAGAGCGAGTCATAAGCAGATGCGCAGAGGTTAACTCAGCCATGGGCGCAGGAATTTGAAGACGAGGCGTATGCAGTCAAGCGAATTTCTGGCGATTCTTGAAACGTAAGGAACACTGATCGACAGGTTTACTCGCAGGGAGCGTACTGATTGCGACTATTGTACGTCCGTTAGGACTGGATTCGTGCTAAGGCTGCGATGCTACCGCCAGTGTGTAATGGTTAGATTTGCGGATACAAGAGATGAGTTCCTAGCAACGGAGAGTTTAACGTTAGCAAAACTATCAGAATGTCTCCGCATGCAGCGGCCGAAAGTCAATGATTCTAGCCGAATCCAGGCGGGTCTCGTGTGAGACCACGGCGTTGGCACGCAACCAATCTTCCTCCGGTGCCGGCTCTCCAACCGCGTGCACCCTCACAAATAGGACCCTTGTGCGGCCAGCAGCAAGCTTATGTATCGACTCCGGCACCCGACGAGTTCGGAGCTGTCCGACCCATGAGGCCAGCTCGGCAGGCCCATCGGCATAGCGCGCGATGCCGAGGACTCCCGATGGAATCGAATGGATAAGAATTAAATCGGACGAACTGCTGTTTGCGCAGACAGAATGTGAAACTTCGCGGATCGGCTGCCAGTTGCGCGACTGGTTGCCGTAAATGCTCAATACATTCGGCGCCCAAGCGAGGACTATGAGAACAAGCCCAATTACTCTAGTGCGCTGGCCCAGGCACGCAAGCCCAATTCCGGCGAGCAAGTATGCCGCTGGTAAGGCGGCAATAACATAACGCGGATAAGCCATCGTATAGCTGTGCCGTACGAAGTCGAACACCAAAGGACCAGTGCAGGTGGCGACAAACAGAAGCCAGAGCAAGAGCCGGTTCTGGCTAAACACGTGAGCGCGCAGTCGCCACACCATCGCGACGGCAACAAAGCCGAAGAGGATTAAAGCGGCGGTATCCGATGTTGGATGATCCGCCCATAGCTTGCTGCGCCAGGAGAAAAACTGGAGTACAAGATCGCGGGATGCGGCCAGCCGATCAAATCCCCTTGGTTGCCATTTCAGCCAATCCTTTGTGATCCGCCAGCTAGCGAGGCTCTCCGGTAGCTCTAGGTACCATGGAAGAATTAACATAGCGACTACGACCAGACATCCAGCGAGATGTAAGCGCGAGAGCCTTCCGGGTCGTACCAAAAGGTACGCAACGATAGCCAGCCAGGGAAACACAAAGAAGTAGTGAGTCAAAAATCCAGCCGCTGATGCTGCGATCCAAAGCATATAAATGGCGATGCTTCCTCCGTGTTCACCCAAGATGAGCGAAACCAATGTCGTTGCGAGCACACACAGCCATAGGAGCGAGTACATGCGCCCTTCCGTTGAGTAATAAATCGACAGTGGTGAACACACGAAGAGAACGCAGGAGGCAAACACCGCCCCCCTTCCACCTGTCCGGAGGGCAATGGCAACCAACAGGGGCAGGCAAGCCAGCGAACACGCGATCGAAAACAACCGAAGCACAATGTCGCTTGTCCCGAAGACTAACGTCCAAGTATAGAGCAGGAGGTAATAAAGTGGAGGGTTTGTATCGGAGAGGAATACTGCTCTCACGACGCGGGCGGGACTAGCTGGTGGGTTGTCGTGCTTCAGATAGCGACGAAACTCCTCCGCCGGCACGGTGTGGTCAGGCTCCACGAAATCGCCTTGCGTCGGGTCAGCTACCGCGACCGGATGCTCCAAGCTATGTCCAGTTGCCATTGCGAGCGAGAAAACCTCGTCGACCCAAAGGCCGCTCCGCCCCGCAACACAGATCCACAACAAGGCAGCGATTACGAAAAACCCCAGCAGCATCCACCGCTGATACCCACTGCTCGTCCGCGGCGGATGATTAGGCAGTAAAACCGTCGATTGGCTCCGACCTTCAGTGAGTTCGTTCATAGACACGTGTCCTACCGTCCGGCGCAGTGAAAGCCAGCCGCCAATCCGCTACGTTGTGTGCGACAACCAGTCCCGCGTAGCGCTCGCTAATACCGGGAAGCCCGAATCTGTCGAGAACCACATAGCCCACCGGCACCTCGTCAAGTAAATGACCTGCGATGTCCGGATCGGACTCGAACGGCGGCAACACCGCTTTATGTCCGGTGCGAAGGTAAGCCAAATGTGGCACGCTGGTTGCAATTACCGTAGTCGGTCCCGCGTGACGCCGAATCCATTCGAAGGCGGAATCGAGCGCCTGCCACTCGCCTGGGTATGCGATCAGTTTAAATACTCGTTCTCGACCGGACGCATCATAGTATCTTACGGGGTGCATAGATTGAAGCGTATGAGTTGCGAGAACGATCTGTACCAACAAAATCCCAGCGAGAGGGACGGTCATCGCGAGGGCGCTCGTAACACATGCCCATCTGGAGTCCCGACGCTTCAACCAATTCCGAATTGCGAGGAGAGCGAGCAACAGGAAGAGCAGCACGAGTGGCGCCACGGGCACTAGATAACGTCGGAATTGACTTTCCCAAGGCGTGGCCACGATCATCGCAACCGTAATCGCGAGGTACAGCGCTAAGAACCATTGCCGCCCAGTCGCCACTAAAACGGCACCGGCCAACGCGAGCAGCCCCGCGGAGAACAAACAGGCTGAAAAAACGCTTGCGAGCAGCGACCGCCAATCGCTCGAAAAGCGAACGTGGAGACTTTGCTGTAGCTGCCCCAAAAGATACGGAACAAACTCGTGGGGGACCACTGCTTCGTCGCCCAAGGCTGACGGGATCGAGACGATATTCCGAGCCAGCCTTCCACCTAAATCGCGAAATTGGACGCGACCGAGCTCTGGCCGGAATGGATCCATAAGACCGCTATTCTTACCGTACGTCACGTTCGCGTACTGGTAATCGGCGCGTTGGTAAGCGTACGCCGGCCGGTTATATTCGTCGCTCGCGGTAACCCACCAGATATGGACTTGCCAGAGCAAGACCGGGAGCGCGGAAACTGCCGCTCGGAGGGCAGCCTGGCGGAAACGTCGCCGAATCAGGCTCTCTGCTATCCAGGCCAAAAGGAGGGCGAGCCCGGCTGTCCGCAACAGGTACGCAGCAGCACCAAGTAATCCGCTGATTGCAGCGAAGAAAGGCCTATCGTTCCTCTGATGACAGAGGAGAAACATCATGGTAATCAAAGCAAAAGGTATCTCAGCGTAAAGTATATCTGACGGCTGGAGAAAACTGAGAAATGAGAGCGCTGTCATCACTCCAACGAGTAATGCGTACAGCGGCGACAAGAGTTTGCGCGCCAAGGCATACACCGCCAGGAGAAAGAGCGTGGATAGGACGAAATAAGTGAGGCGGAGAGCGGATCCTACCTTAACGTAATCGCTGGTACCCATCGCCCGCTGATGCACTGACACGATCAACGGCAAGAGCGGTGGATATTGGACGGCCTCGATCTCGCCGGGCTCATTGAGCAAGCGGTAGCCTTTTCCCTCGGCTAGAGCGGTTCCGAGAACGTAGTAGGTGCTGGCGTCCCATTTTAAGCTTAACGGTCCGGAGAGGCGCGGTGCCCAAAGCAGAACCGCAACGGCGACGAGGACTGCCGCAGCCCAAAAACGGGTAACTACTCTGCCGATTCGCGTATTTTCGCCGTGAATCCTTGCTGGCTGATCAAAAATAGCCTCATTCGCGCGAGTCTTGTCCTTCACGCTGTTCCTCGCTTTAGTCACCCAGCGACTTCGATTCCGTCGCGTCAGGAAGGGAAGGTGTGCGCTGCATCCTGCGTTCAGCTACTAAATTCATAAGGCCAAAGTAAAATCCGGCTAGAAGCGTTTGGCCGCCGAGCAGCAGAAAAAGGACCGAACAAACGACAAACCGAATAGTCAGCGCGGGCTGCAGACTGCCGAAGCCCACTAGCGACCATTGTCGCGCAGCGATGATCCCGAGCACGATCCCTACAATGATAAGCGTGATGCCGATCACTATGCATCGTTCTAGCGTTCTGCGTTGTTGAAGAAATCCGAATCTGCTTCCGAGCGGGTGCAACCCCGTCTCAACCGCCATTAACTCAGCGAAAACGAAAAGTAGAATGGATTGGTACCCGAGGACTATGGCCGAGGTGGAATACATCAATGTATGATAATCAAACGTGATCGACATCAGCGAGACTGGACCAGGGAGTAACACGATCGAAACGATCACACCACAGACCAGCAAAGTTAGACCCGGGATCGCAAAAAACCATCGGGGACTCATTAGAAGGTAGAACCGAAGACTCCGCCAGCCATCCCGGTACCAGCGGAGGTGCGGAGCCCGATCTCGGCCGTCGGGAGAAAGCGCGATAGGAACTTCCGTGATGCGGAGACCGTGCATTCGGGCCTTAACAACCATCTCAAGCGCAAACTCCATCCCGCGACTTTGCAATCTCAATGCGCGCACCGCTTCCTTCCGGAAACCGCGGAGGCCGCAATAGAAATCGCCACATTCCTTGCAGGAAAAAAACAGGCGTCCAATTGCGGTTAAAAACGGATTGCCAAAATATCGGTGCATCAGCGGCATAGCACCTGGGGCGATGTGGCCCTTAAAACGATTTCCCATGACTAGGTCGAAGCCCGCGCGAAGTTTTTCGAGAAGGGGAAATAGAGCCGAAAAGTCGTAGCTTTCGTCCGAATCTCCCATGATCACATATTTGCCCTTCGCTGCTTCAATTCCACCCGCCAACGCCGCACCGTAGCCGCGAGTGCTCACTCTCACAACTCTTGCGTTCATGCTCGTGGCAATCTCGACGGAGCTATCGGTGCTATCATTATCGGCAATAATGACTTCGCCGGAGACATCGTAGTCCTTCAGAAAAAGCTGCGCCTTCTTAATGCAAGCCGCCAAGGTGCGACTCTCGTTGAGGCATGGCATCACAATGGATAATTCTGGCGGCATCACGTCACGCGCGTGGGGAGTGTGGATCGAACTCAC
>Ga0070707_100003398_pt1 | contig 15041 bp, 12 predicted proteins | sample KBSK5502metaG_FD_65468 | JGI IMG/M metagenome (GOLD analysis project Ga0070707, IMG submission 65468) | Corn, switchgrass and miscanthus rhizosphere microbial communities from Kellogg Biological Station, Michigan, USA - KBS K5-50-2 metaG | ecosystem: Host-associated > Plants > Roots >... | reverse complement strand
GCGGCGTCAGCAGTTGCTCCGCCAGCGCCACCGCGTACGGCTCGTACATGCCGCGCAGATGCCGCAGCTTCGTATCCGCGGCCTCAGCCGGCGCGGGCACCACCCCCGCGGTCGCCAGTAGCTCGCGCAGGCGCGCGAGATCGGCGGCGGGCAGCCGGTCTTCCTTTGTCTGCACCGGGCGTGCGCTGAACACTTGGCTGAGGTCAACCGCGGCGTGGCGCGCCATCGCGAAGGTCAGCTTGGCCTGGTGGCGCGGCCCCTGCTCGACACCTGCCAGGATCAGTGCGCAGGCATCCAGGATCGTCGTCAGCGCGGCCACCCAGGATTGGTGCTCGTGTTGCGAGCGGAAGTAGCCCAGCGACGGGTACGACAGATGGCTCTCGAGCAGCTCCGCGGACCAGTGTTCCCAGCCGCGCAGCAGCTGGCACAGGTCGTCCGCCCCCTCCACGCCAGCGTGGCGCCGCAGCAGCTCCACCGCGGAGGATGGCGACCCGGCGCGGGCGTCCAGCAGCGACACCTCTACCTCGCGGCGCGAGAACGCCTGATAGAGAATCGGCAGATAGCCGATCACTACCGCCAGGAAGGCGAAGCCGATGCCCGCTTCGACCACCGTGAGGAAGCGCGCCAGGTCCGAGCGCGGCACGACATCCCCCAGGCCGAGCGTGAAGAACGTCGTCCCGCTCATGTAGAGGTCGGTGAAGAAGCTATGCTGCCCGTCCGCTGCTGCCAGCGAGGAGCCGCATCCCAGCTCGAGCAGCGCGAACCCGACGATGAGTCCCAGCGCCCAGACGACCAGCAGAAAGATCAGCGCGAGCGGGCCATAAAGACTGAGGAAGCTCTCGCGCCGAGTGGACGAGCGCACGTGCCGGGCGATATCTGACCAGGGCACCCAGCTCAGCCGGTAGACAACGCTGGTGATGCGCAGGCGCCGCCGCACGCGCCGCGGCAAGATAACAGTCTCGAAAGCATCCCACAGGACGCCGAAGATCAGCGCCAGCGCGGGAATCAGAGCCAGTAGTGCCATGATGAGGTAAGGTTTCTCCTTAGTCGCGCACCAGCGCCGCCCGGCTCACCTCCGCGAAGGAGGTGTAGCCGCTGAGGGCCAGTGTTAGGTCCAGATCGGCGAGGAAGTTGAGCAGCACGTCGCGCACCCCCGCCTCGCCGTTGACGGCCAATCCCCACATGTAGGGCCGGCCGAGCAGCACCGCCCGCGCGCCGAGCGCCACCGCCTTGAACAGGTCGGCGCCGCGGCGAATCCCGCTATCCAGCAGCACCGGCACGCGGTCGTTGACCCGCGCCAGCACGGCGGGCAGCGCATCCAGCGAGGCGATCGCGCCATCCACCTGCCGGCCGCCGTGGTTCGAGACGATCAGGCCATCCATGCCGGCGTCCAGCGCCTTGGCGGCGTCGTCGGGATGGAGGATGCCCTTGAGCAGGATCGGCAGCGTCGTGTGCGCGCGCAGGAAGGCCAGGTCTTGCCAGGTCAGCGTCGGGTTCGAGAAGATGCGCACGAAGTGGAAGATCGCGGCCTGTGGATCCTGCTCCGGCGGTTGGGGCAGCGCCGCCCGGAAGGCGGGATCGCTGAAGTAGTTGGCCAGCCCCTCGCCCAGCAGGAACGGCAGGTAGGCGTTTTGCATGTCGCGCTCGCGCCAGCTCAAGAGCGAGGTATCCAGCGTGACGACGATGGCCGCATAGTCGGCCTTCTCCGCCCGCGCCAGCAGGCTCGCCGTCAGCTCGGGGTCACGGCCCCAGTAGAGCTGGAACCAGCGCCGTACGCTGTCCGCCGCCTCGGCCACCGCTTCCAGCGATTTCGAGGAGGCGGTGCTGAGCACGAAGGGCACGCCCACGGACGCCGCCGCTTTCGCCACAGCTACCTCAGCCTCGGGATGGACAATGGACTGCACGCCGATCGGCGCCAGCAGCAGCGGGGCAGGCATTCGCGCGCCCAGCAGCTCCACACCGAGGTCGCGCTGCTCGACATTACGCAGCATGCGCGGCACGATGCGCCAGCGCTGGAACGCCTCGCGGTTGGCCTGCATCGTCGCCTCGCCGCCCGCGCCGCCGGCCACATAGCCGTAGGCCTCCGGGCTGAGCCGCTCGCGCGCCAGCCCTTTCAGCTCTTCGATGGCCACCGGCTGCGCCGGCTTCTGTCCCTGCATGCCCGCCAGATAGAGTTGAAGCTGCCGCTCGATGCCATAAGCGCGCGGTGCCGCATCCGCCATACTCGCCTCCTACAACGTGAAGCTCGCCACCACCAGCAGGATCGTCGCCAGCAGGTAGAGGACGGGCGCGCTGGAATCGACTGGGACGACGAGCGCGCTGTCACTGTACCATAGGCGGCAAGCCGGGGGCATGCGGAACCTCGCCCCCGGCCCCGCTCCGCGCCGGAGCGGGGAGTCGGATGGCGGCCGACGCGTGCGGGGTGAACGGACTCCCTGCCCTGAAGCGGCAGGGCTCATCCTGATCGCGGCACTGCCGTGGCGGGCATACGGTTCGGTGGCCGCCACGTCTGCCCTGCATGAGATACACCGCGTAGGATTAGCCCTGGCCTTCAGGCCAGGCCCCACCCACCCGCTCGCCGGGGAGCGCTGCCCCACCCGCCAGCATCGCCGCACTCATTCCCCGGCCTCCATGCCCGTTACCAGTTTCGTCACTGCGGTCACGTTCTGTGGCAACTCTGCCGACTCTGCCGACTCTGCCGACTCTGCCGACTCTGCAACTGGTCCTTCTACTCCATCTCCATTCCACTGTTCATTCGGTGGCGTAATCGTCATCAACGTGGAGAGCTCCTCTCCAGAGTCAGCAGTCTCGGCAGTCTCGGCAGTCTCGGCAGTCTCGGCAGTCTCGGCAGTCTCGGCAGTCTCGGCAGTCTCGGCAGTCTCGGCAGACGTCTTGTCCCCTGCCGACTCTGCAGAGACCGTCGCACGTGGCGAGGCTTCCCACTGCCACTGCCCAGCTGGACCGAATCCCCTCAGTCGACGCGCCGCCCCCACGCGCAGGCGTGCCGCATACATCGTCTTGTCGCTCCAGCCGCGCTCACGTGCCTCGGCCAGCAGCGCGGCCGCCGGACGCGGGCCCGCCGCCAGCTGCGCGCGCAGCCACGTTCGAAGCGCTATACCTCAGGCGCGCCGCCCTGCTCGCCGAGCACGCGCAGCGTCGCTGCGCGGACCTTTTCGAGATTGACGCCGAGGCTTTCGAGCACGCCGGCCGCGATGCCCTCACCCTCGCGCACGAGGCCGAGCAAGAGGTGCTCGGTGCCGATATAGTGGTGACCCAGCCGGCGCTCCTCGTCCACAGCCAGCTCCATCACCTTCTTGGAGCGGGGAGTGAGGCCGAGGTCGCCCAGCACGATGCGGTCGCCCCGGCCGATGATGAACTCGACCCTGCTGCGGACCTCGGTCAACTCGACGCCCAGGTTGGCGAGCACTTTGGCCGCGACGCTGTCTTCCACTCGTACAAGGCCGAGCAGCAGGTGCTCGGTGCCGATGTAAGTATGGTTGAAGCGCTGAGCTTCTTCCTGGGCGAGGCTCAGCGTCCGGCGGGCGCGCTCCGTAAACCTGTCAAAGCGAATTTGCTGGTCGGGCGCGGGAAACGGGGGTGGCTAGGGCGGCTGACCAACGCTGAGCGTAGTGTACACGCCGGCCGGAGGAGGAGTGCCGGACCGGGAGAGCACCTGGATGGTAGCTTGGCGAAGACCCTCCAGGTTGACACCCAGGCTCTGGAGCACGCCGGCGGCGATGCCCTCACCCTCGCGCACGAGACCGAGCAGCAGATGCTCGGTGCCGATGTAATTATGGTTCAGGCGGCGGGCTTCATCCACGGCCAGCTCGACGACTTTTCTCGCACGCGGTGTGAGGCCGAGGTCGCCCAGCACGATGTGGTCGCCCCGGCCGACCGTGCGCTCGACCTCGGCACGTATGCTGGCGAGATCGACGCCCAGGTTGCTCAGAACTTTCGCCGCCACTCCGTCGCCCTCACGGACGAGGCCAAGGAGCAGATGCTCGGTGCTGATATATCTATGGTTGAGGCGCTGAGCCTCTTCCTGGGCCAGGGAAAACACCGTCCGGGCGCGCTCGGTGAATGTGACGAATCTGTCCCTGCTGTCCATGGCGCCGCTCCTTTCCCGCAGCTGCGGGCGTTCGCCTTCCCGATAATGAGTAGGTCTTTCACTGCCAAAGCGTAGTTCGAGCGTCCGCCGTCACCTGCTCGCTCTGCCCTGTAACGCCTCGCCATCAAGTATGGCACACTCGTGGGTCACAACGGATTCCCCTGCTCGCTCGCGCGCATGTGATGCCCGTCGCTCGCCTCTGTGGGGGGGGTGATGCCCGCCGGCTGCTCCGCGCCCGACACTCCTGGCTGGGCCGTCGGGACGGCCGGTGTCGCGACGAACCTGCGTGCCTCGGCGGAGCGGATGATCAGCCCGCCCGCGAGCACGCAGGCACCGTAGACCGCGCCGAGCGCGAAGAGTGGCAGCCGGAAGCTCACCGCATAGAGCGCCGTAAGGACGTTCGCCCCAGCGAAGGCTCCGAACAGTCCTGCCGCCGAGTAGGTGCCCTGCGCCCGCGCCAGGGCGTGCATGGGCGCGGCAGCGGCCAGGTGTGCGTCCACCGCCGGCGCGATGAAGGCGTACACCACTGCGTGGAGCGCGAATAACGCAACGATCAGCCACGCCGCGTTGGCAAGGCCGTAGACGACGTAGAACGGCACCTGCGCTAGTCCGAAGCACAGGATCAGCGCGGACCGCCGCCTTCGGTCGGCGACCCGGCCGCCCACCGGTGAGAGCACGATGCTCGGGCCCGCCCAGGCGACGTAGGCCAGGCCGATCACCGTGACAGACGCCCCCAGGTGGTCGTGCAGCCATAGCGGCAGCAGCGCCTGGTCGAAGCCGACGAAGAGGTAGTCGCCAAACGCCAGCACGTAGGCCCCGAGCAGCGGCAGTGCGGCGAGCTCGCGCCACCCGAGCGTGTGGCCGCGGTCGCGGTCTCGGTCGCGGCCTGCGCCGTCGGCCCACCGCGCCGTCTCTGGCACCAGGGCGAGCACGATCCCCACCGCGACGAGCCGGCAGACGACCGCGCCGATGAAGGCGCTGGCGTAGCCCGTCGCCGCGAGCAGCCCCCCTAGCGCCGGCCCGAGTAGGAATCCCGCGTTGAAGAACGCGGAGAAGAGGCCGTACGCCTCGCCGCGCCGCTCGTTGGGCACGGCGTCGGCGACGAGCGCCCGCGCCGCCGGGAGCACCGCCGCCGCGGCAAGACCCTCGACCACCCGCAGGGCGACGAACAGGCCGGGATCGGCGATGGGCAGGTAGACCAGCGAGAGCGCCGCCTGCACCAGTAGGCTAGCCACCAGCACGCGCCGCCGGCCGAAGCGATCCGCGAGCCAGCCGCTTGGATATTGGGCGGCGAAGTTCGAGAGGAGGAAGGCCGAGGCCATGGCGCTGATGATCGCCAGTGATGCGCCGCGCGACTGCGCGTAGAGAATGCGCACCGGACCCACCAGGCCGATCCCGGTGTAGGCGGCACCGACCGCCACCGAAACGGCCACGAGCGTCTGGTTCCGCAGCAGGCGCATACGACCTCCATAGGTAGTGCGGCGGCGCGCGTTGCTCGTGAGCGGTCGCCAGTGCGCTGGTTGTGTGCACACCTACCGCTCGGCAACAGACTCGCAAAATCCAGGGAATACGGATTCCGCCCCGATAGTTGAAACGTGCGACTGGGTCAAGTTTCATGCATTCACGACGTGCTCAGTGAAGTCTGCGATATCCCAACGAAATTGATACGATCCCGAATCCAGCCGGATAGTTGCAGATCGCGGCGTGCGGCTCTTCAGCCGGTGGTACGCCGGGCACGCGGGGGCACAAGCGATGCCTACGCCCGCGCGCCGGCCAGCCCCACCTGATGCCCTCCCTTGATGAGACCGCCATTGGCGATGTAAACTGTATACGTGTTACATCACACGCGGAATACGTCATCAGTGCGAGCCTCAGGAGGCACCTCGATGCGACGCCAACCCCACCCGGGCTTTTCCGGCCGCTTCGATAAGTTCACCGGCCGTGCCCGCAACGTACTCGGTCTGGCCCAAGAGGAGGCTCAGCGCTTCGGCCACCCCTACATTGGCACCGAGCACCTGCTGCTCGGCCTCGTCCGCCAAGGCGAAGGTGTGGCCGTCGTTGTCCTGCGCAGCCTGGGCGTGGACCTCCCCTCCGTCGGCGACGCCGTCGAGTTCATCATCGGCCGCACCGACCGCGTCGTGCTCGGCGAGGTTAGCCTCACCCCGCGCGCCAAGAAGGTGCTCGCGCTCGCGGTGGATGAGGGGCGTCGCATGAACCACCACTACATCGGCACCGAGCATCTGCTCCTGGGGCTCCTGCGCGAGGGCGAGGGTATTGCCGCCAACGTCCTCCGCGAACGTTTCGGCCTCGAGCTCGCCGCCGTCCGCGTCGAGACGCTGCGCGTGCTCAGCCGGCGCGTGGCCGTCCCCGACGAGGCAGAGAAACGCGAAGACGCCCCGCCACCCACGACCGGGCCTAAGAACAACGTGGTCACCTGCCGCCTCGACGACCGCTCCCTCGACGCCCTGGACGCGCTTGTCGAGGCCGGCGTCCGTGCCACCCGCAGCGACGCCGCGGCCTGGCTCATTGCCGCCGGCATCGACACCCACCAGGCCCTCTTCGACCGCCTCGCCGCCACCATCCAGACCATCCGCCAACTGCGGCAGGAGGCCCAGGCCATCGCCCACGAGGTCGCCTCCGCACCGCACGCCCGTGCCGATCCGTCCCCAACGACTGACAGCACCGAGCCGCCCCCGCAGCCACGGCGAGTAGTGCGAGACGAGACCACAACGGAGGGCGACGAGGGCGAGGACGAGGGCGACAGCACGTCACCTCAGGCGCCAATTGACTAACCGTTTCTTCCGCCTGCCCAGCCGAGGCGGATAGCATCCCGGGGGCCCTGAAATTGGAGCGGTACCGACTCCGCGTATCCGCCTGCTTGGGGAACTGTCGTGGATGGTTGCCAGCATAACCCTTCCACGGCCTGGTAGCCACTCCCAACAACCCGGCCAGATGTCGTTTGACGAACCTGAACTGGCCGCTTCATCCAGGCCACACCGCCAATGGAGCGCTCGGCTGCGTGATGCGAGCACGCGCAGCTCTTCAAGCCGCCCGTCTGCCCCGGCTGAGCGACGCACGCGGGGAAGGATTACCCCACGCTGTCCTCGCTGTTGGCCTCTGCGCTCTCTGCGCTCTCTGCGGCCTCTGTGGTGAGCTGATGTGCATTCCTCGCTGCCGCCGCAGTCGCGCTGGGTATCACCCGCTCGCCGGGCTGTGCCTGCGGCTCCCGTGCGATCGGGAAGACATGGCGCGCCAGCAGGCGGTCCGCGAGCCAGGTGAGTCCGGCAACGTAGCTGCCCGCCACCAGCAGCGCCAGCAGGCCAGGCCAGCCGATCTGGCCGGTCGCGCCGAAGCCGTAGAAGGCGGCCAGCGGCAGCAACAGCAGCCGCGTCAGCCAGAGCGCCCGCGCCAGCACGTCATCGCTGGTCAGTGAATAGAGGGCGATGTCGAGCACGGCCAGGAAGATCAGCCGCTCGGCGCGGGTCGTCACCGGCGGCGTCAATGCGACTCCCAGCGCCGCCAGCACCACGCAGGTCGCCGTCAAGCCCAGCGCGCCGGCGAAGACCATGTCAGGCGTCATGCCCGTGATCTGGTGGAACGTCAGCGCCGCGAGGACCGCCAGCAGGCACATCGCGCACGCTACCCCGCCGCGCGCCAGCACGAGGCCGCGTACGACAGCCGAACGCGAGTACTGCTTCTCCAGCGGCAGATAGACGGTAGGGTCAAAGGTGGCGTGCGCCGTTGCCACCGTGCCGATCACGGTCATTACACCGAAAGCGAGCGTTGCGGACGAGAAGAGGAAGGCGGTATCGCCGCCGAACCAGAAGACGACGAACACTAGCGCCAGCGCGAACATGCTCTCCACCAGCAGGCCACCGTTGCCGGCGCGCCGCCGCAACACCTCGCGCGCGACGGCAATGGATGATCCACCGGCGATGCCCCGCGCCACTTCGCCTACGGTGAGCGGACGCTCCATATCTTGCACGACAAGCCGTGCGGGGTCTCGCGCGGGCTGGCCGTTCTGCTCGCCGTCTCGTGCCTGTCGCGAGACCGCTGGGGTGCGCCTCTTTGTCTCCACCGTCGCACTGCTCCTCTGGCGGCGGTGGGGTCACGTGTTGCCATTGCCATCGCGCCCGCCCCGCTTGCCTCCTGATTGTAGCATGCGGACGCACGGGCGCCGAAGCTCGCGCCGCACGGCCGCAGTCGCGTGGGGCGCGTTCCGCCTATCCATCCCCCAAGCGTGCCAGCGCCGCAACTCATCATCCGCGCGTCACCAGGGCCAGGCGTCGACTAGCTACAGCAAGGGAGGCTGCCATCCGCCGAAGGCGCGTTCAAGCACCAGAGCGACCGCGAGCGCGCGCTCCTCACGCCACGGCTGCGCGATCACCTGGGCCCCGATGGGCAGGCCCTCGGCGCTCGTACCCACGCGGACCACTACACAGGGGTAGCCACACAAGCTGAAGGGTAGGGTGTAATTGAAGCGCAACGGGTCGGCCGCGCCAAGGAACGTGCTGATGTCCTCTCGCTCGGCGTCGCGCGTGAGCGGTCGCCGCGGATGCGGGCCAGCGGGGCGATGGTCCACGGGACACAGGATGATGTCGTAGTCGCGCATGAACGCGAGCATGCAGCTGCGGAAGCCATCCCATTCCTCGAAGAGCCGCGCGATCTGCGCGCCGGAGAGCCGCTCCATCTCCCAATAGCGTTCCGTGATCGTGCGGGCGTCCCTAATCGCCTCCGGCCGCCGCTCGCTCACACGCATCCCCGCGTGGGCGCACGTCTCCGCGCTGGCCGCGATGGCCTGCTGCGTCTCCTGGGTTGGCGTTGCCTGTCCGTCATCGGTATAGAAGGCGACCCGCAGACCGCCGAGGGGAGCGTCGTCGAGGCCGGCGAGCGGCATGGGAATCACGCCGGAGTCGTGGTCGTCCACGCCGCGCAGCGTGTCCAGCGCGGTGTACAGGTCTTCGACTGAACGCGCCAGCGGGCCGATCTGGGTGCGCGGGTCACTGAACAGCCCGCCGGGATGATTGAGCACGCCGGTGTTGGGAATGCGGCCGTGCGTCGGCTTCAGTCCCGCGATGCCGCAGAAATGTGCGGGCAGACGAATGCTGCCTCCGGAGTCACTGCCGATGCCCAGCGGCGACATGCCGGCGGCGACGGCGGCGGCCTCGCCCCCGCTGGAGCCCCCGGGCGAATAGGCAAGCTGGTAGGGGTTGTTTGTCGGCCCATAGACGGGATTATCGGTCCAGCCCCCGCCGCCACCTGGTGGGCAGTTGGTCTTGCCCAGCAAGATCGCCCCCGCCGCGCGCATGCGCGCGGCCACAACCGCGTCCGCGGCTGGGCGAAAGTCGGCGCGTGCGGGCAATCCCGCCGCCGAGATGACGCCCTCCACCTCGACGACGTCCTTCACCGTGAAGGGCACGCCGTGCCACGGCCCCGACGCCTCACCGCGCGCCAGCGCCGCGTCGGCCGCACGCGCCGCCGCCAGCGCCGGCTCTGCCGTGATCTGGACCAGGGCGTTGACGCGTGGATTGACCGTTGCGATGTGCTCCAGATGCGCCTGGACGACCTCCAGCGCCGACACCTCGCGCTCGCGAATGCGCCGCGCAAGCTGCAGCGCGGATGCCATGACCAGCTCATGCATGGGATGCCCTCTTCCCGCGACCCGGCGGCCCAGCCGCCGGGCGATCCGGATGATGCTCGGCGGCATGGGGATGCTCGCCCGCACCCGGACCTGGTGGCAGCCTAGCACATGCACGCGCGGACCTGGCTGCGAGAAATCTGATCGGGCGCGGGGACATGATGCAGATGGCGCAGCATGGCTCTCCTTGCCCATGCTGTACGCCCTACCGCGCGTCGCTGGGGGCGCGCACCCTACCGCACGCGCGCGTCCTCCCGGCGCAGCTGGCGCGCCGCCGCGACCACGTGCTCCAGCGCCGGCGTCACTTCGGCCCACGTGCGCGTCTTGAGCCCGCAATCCGGGTTGACCCACACGCTCTCGGCGGGCAGGACCTCCAGCGTCGCCCCCAGCGACTCCGCGATCTCCTGCTGGCTTGGCACGCGCGGCGAGTGGATGTCGTAGACGCCGGGGCCGATGCCCTTGTCGTATCCCGTGTGGCGGAAGACGCGCAACAGCTCCCCACCCGAGCGCGCGTTCTCGATGGACAGCACGTCGGCATCCAGCGCCGCGATCGAGCCGATGATATCGTCGAAGGCGCTGTAGCACATGTGGGTGTGGATCTGGGTGGCCGGGCCCGCCCCAGCGGCCGCCATGCGGAAGGCCGTCACGGCCCAGGCCAGGTACGCGTCCCACTCGCTGCGGCGCAGCGGCAGCCCCTCGCGCAGCGCTGGCTCATCGATCTGAATCGCGCGCAGGCCGGCCCGCTCCAGATCGGCCACCTCGTCCTTGAGCGCCAGCGCGATTTGCCGGCACGTCTCGGCGCGCGGCTGGTCGTCGCGCACGAAGGACCAGTTGAGGATCGTCACCGGGCCGGTCAGCATCGCCTTGACCGGCTTGTCTGTGAGCGACTGCGCGTAGACGCTCCAGCGTACGGTCATCGGGCCAGGGCGCTTCACGTCGCCGTAGATGATCGGCGGCCGCACGTAGCGCGAGCCGAAGCTCTGGACCCAGCCGTGGTGGGTGAAGCCGAAGCCGGACAGCTGCTCGCCAAAGTACTGCACCATGTCGTTGCGCTCGAACTCGCCGTGTACCAGCATATCGAGCCCCAGCGCCTCCTGTCGCGCAATAGCGTCCGCGATGGCCCCTTCCACGAAGCGCTCGTACTCCTCCTGCGTGATCTCGGCGGCCTCGACGCGGCGGCGCATGCGGCGTACCTCTAGCGTCTGCGGGAAGGAGCCGATCGTCGTCGTCGGCAGCGGAGGCAGGCCAAGCCGCTCGTCTTGCAGCGGGCGCCGCTCCGCATAGGGAGCACGCGCGGACGTGCGCTCCTGTGTCAGCCGCTCCCGGACGGCGGCATCATGCACGTGCGGGGAGGTGGCACGCTCCGTCGCGGCTGCCGTACTCGCCGCCAGGTCCGCGGCGACGGCGGCACGCCCCTCGCTCAGCGCGCGGCCAAGCGTGACGACCTCGGCCAGCTTCTGCTCGGCGAAGGCGAGCCACCCGCGCACCTCGGCATCGATGCCCTCCTCACGTGTGGCGTCGTAGGGCACGTGCAGCAGCGAGCAGGACGGCGCCACCAGCAGGCGCTCGCGGGGCACGACGGTTGCCGCGTCCTCCAGGACCGCGAGCGCCGCCGCCAGATCAGTGCGCCAGACGTTACGCCCGTCCACGATGCCCGCCACCAGCGTCTTGCCAGCCGGAAAGCCGTGGCGGCGTAGATGTGTGAGGTTCTCTCGGCCACGCACCAGGTCGAGCCCGATGCCGTCCACCGGCAGCGCGGCCAGTGTCTCGTAGCTCTCGCCCACATGGCCGAAGTAGGTCTGCACGAGGAGCTTGGCCGCCCCTTTGTGCGCGGCCAGCGCCGCGTACGCGTCCCGCAATGCCGCCAGCTCGTCCGCCGTGCGGTCCTGGACGAGGCAAGGCTCGTCCAGTTGAATCCAGCCGACGCCCGCCTCCGCCAAGCGGTCGAGCACCTCGCCATACACCGCGACCAGCCCGGCAAGGATCTCCCCCAGCGGCTGTACACGCTCGTCCTGTGGCTTGCCGAGTAGGGCGAGACTGAACGGGCCGACCAGCACCGGCTTCGCCACGATGCCGAGCGCCTGCGCCTCGGCCACTTCATCGAAAAGCTTTGTCGAGGCGAGGTGGAAGCGCTGGCCGGCGTGCCATTCAGGCACGAGATAGTGGTAGTTCGTGTCGAACCACTTGGTCATCTCCAGCGCCGGCGCGTCGAGATCGGCCCGCTGCACGCCACGCGACATGGCGAAGTAGGTATCCAGGTCCACCAGCTCGCCGTGCCAGCGGTAGCGCGCGGGCACCGCGCCGACCAGGGCGATGGCGTCGAGCACGTGGTCGTAGAGCGAGAAATCGTTCACTGGGATGAGGTCGATACCAGCGGCACGTTGCGCCTCCCAGTGCGCCCGCCGCAGGGCCGCGCCGGTGGCGCGCAGGGCGTCTGCCCCCTGCGCCCCGGCCCAGTAGGCTTCGCTGGCGCGTTTGAGCTCACGGTCTCGTCCGATGCGCGGGTAGCCAAGTGTCGTCGTCTGCACCACGGGCGTCTCCTCTCCGTCATATCCTTCAAAAGGGCACATGGTGGCGCATGGGCACGCACCGCTGTTCTCTTGCGCCGCAGGAACACCGTCCCATAAAATATAACGAACGTTCGATTGAAAAACAAGGCGCTCGCATAGAGCGTGTGCAGACGCAGGAGCAGAGGAGGGTGAGGCGATGCCACCGCGAGTCGGAATACGCGAGGCCGCGCGGCGTGCGCAGGTGTTGCACGCCGCGCGCGCGTGCATCGTGGCCCTGGGGTACGAGCGCGTGACCATGCGCGACATCGCCGAGACGGCTGGGGTCAGCACCGGCACCGTCGTGCATTACTTCCGTGACAAGGAGAGCGTCCTGGAGGCGGCGCTGCTAGACAAAATCCAGGATACTGGCATTGCCTTCCGCGCGGCGCTGGCGGGCGCCGAGAGCGCGTGGGAGCGGCTGGAGCGCCTGTTGGAGGCCAGCCTGCCGGCGAACGACGAGGTGCGTGACGAGTGGCGCCTGTGGCTTACCTTCTGGGGCGAGGCCACCCGTAACGAGCGGCTGCGCGCGGTGAGCGAGCGCCAACATCAGCGCTGGACGCGCTTCCTCGCCCGCATACTCCGCGACGGCGTGGCCGCGGGTGAGTTCGCTCCCCTCGATCCACACGACACCGCGACGCAGATTGCCGCCCTGGTGGACGGGCTCGCGGTGCAGGCGACCCTCGGCAACCCGGCGCTCACGCCGGCCCAGATGCGCCAGGTCTGTCTCGACACACTGCATCGTCTCTTGCCGCCCGGTGCCCAATCCAGCGCCCGCGAGCAAGGGTCTGCGCTGGCGACCTGAGTGAGCCACGCGCTACCGCACGCGCACACGCAGCAGGCCCGGCACGATGGCGACAATCGCGGCGGTGGCGACGATACAGAGGAGGCCGCCGCTCACCACTGAGAGCTGCGGCGTGGCGAAGCTCGCCACCACGCCGGACTCGAACTGGCCGAGTGAAGGGCCGCCAATCACGAACATCGCGTTGACGGAGCTGATGCGCCCGCGGAACTCGTCGGGCGTCGTGAGCTGGACGACCAGGCCGCGCAGCACCATGCTCACCATATCCGCCGCGCCCGCCCCCGCCAGAAAGAAGGCCGAGAGCCAGAGTGGTCCAGTCGAGAGGCCGAAGGCGACAATGAACAGGCCCCAACCAACGATGGCCAGCGCCACGCCCATCCCCTGGCGCCGGATGCGGCTGATCACGCCGGTGAACGGGGCCAGCGCGACGGCGCCAATCGAGGTCGCGGCGGCCAGCACACCCAGCCCCTGCGGCCCCACGTGCAGGATCTGATCGGCATAGACCGGCAGCAGCGCGCGTGGCGAGCCGAAGAAAGTCGCGAAGAAGTCCAGCGAGAGCACCGCCAGGATGACCGGGTGCGCGCGCAAGAAGCGCATGCCGTCGACCAGCGCCGCGATTCCGCCTTGCGCCCGCCGCTCCGCTGGTATGCGCGGCACCATCATCACCAGCAAGGCGGCGATCACCACGAAGTACGAGGCGACGTCCAGCCAATAGCTGTTGGCGATGCCCAAGAGCGCGATGCAGAAGCCGCCCAGCGTGGCGCCGGCGATGAACGTGAGCTGCATCATGACCATGCTCAGCGAGATGGCGGCGGGCATCTCCTCACGCGGCACCAGCGTGGGAATGATCGCCTGGCGCGTCGGGAACTCGAACGAGGAGACGCAGGCCGAGAGCAGCACCATCGCGTAGATGATCGGCAGGCTGATGGTGCCGGCCTGTGTCGTGACGGCCAGCACGACCGACGTGGATGCCAGCAACAGATTGACCGACAAGAGCAGCTTGCGCCGGTCGAGCAGGTCCGCGAAGACGCCGCCGACCAGCGAGAAGACCAGCCGGGGGACCGCCGAGAAGAGGCCGACCAGGCCGAGCGCGAAGGCCTCGTGCGCCACATCCGTGCGTGTGAGCAAGCCCACCTGCCAGAGCACGACGACCACCTGGATCTGGGTGCCCGCGGCAGAGATCAGCTGCCCGCCAAAGAGCAGTGCGTAATCACGATGGCGCAGCACGCGCCAGCTGCCCGGCGCTTTCGTGCGCACAGCGTCGGCCGTCGCCGCGCTCGCCTCCTGTGGATCCTGTGCGGGGGGCTGGCTCGGCTTCGGCTCAGTTTTCACGCCCTACTCTCTCCTGCGCTAGCTGTTCTGAACCCGGTTTAGATTATAAACTATACTCTTCCTTTGCCTCCCCAGGCAACGCGCCCGGCGGCGCCAGCTCCGTTCGCCAGGGGTGACGCGAGCGCTCGCGCCACAGCTTGACCGCCGCGGCGTGATGGCGCTCGTAGGTGGTGCGGTCGCAGCCGTTAACGCGCTGGAAGTGCGCGACCACGCGCGCGAAATCAAGCTGCCCCTGCGCCGCCAAGAGCTCCGATAGGCCAATGTGATTGACATGGTGGCACCAGGCGCAGAGCGCGATGTAGCCCTGGAGCGTCTGCACGTGGGCAGCGTCGTCATAGTGCCAGCGCTCGTGGCAGTGCAACTTGCCGCGCGCGCCACAGATGCCGCAGCGATGGCCGTAGTCGGCGTAGACCTGGCGCCGCAGGCGGTCCCACTCGTCGCGCGGCAGAGCGCTGCGCATGTTGCTGTACCAGCACGTCTCCGGCACCAGCTCGATGGTGAGCCTCAGGTTCTCTGGCGGATTTGCCGGCATCTCCCACTCCTTCCAGACCAATTGTAGACCTTGCCATTCTGTTCTGCCGGGGCGCGAAAGGAAGCGGGAACTTCCAGGCCGCC